>OJKM01000068.1_pt1 | contig 15151 bp, 16 predicted proteins | sample 1596631 | NCBI WGS metagenome assembly OJKM01 (sample SAMEA3904683, study PRJEB24821) | metagenome | biome: Builtin; feature: hospital; material: surface | place: USA | collected 2013-06-06 | reverse complement strand
ACGTAAGGAGTCGTCGGCAGCGTCAGATGTGTATAAGAGACAGAGAACGGCCGGCCGTCCACTCCGTTGCGCGAGAACGTCAAGAGCCCAACACTACGGCCCACCACGCGCTCTAAACGGACGGCCTCTAATGTGTCAGACACGCAGTCTCCCTCGAGGAGTCTTCATGATTACGAGAACATGATGGGATCTGGAGCCCAGATTTATGAAGAGGGCAATGGGCAAGCCGTAGACGCCCTTGCTAACGGTAATGGGAAAGTAACGAATGATGAGGATGATGAAAAGGACATGTTTTTGAAGATCACGCCACCTAGAGTGCGGTATGACGTAGAAGTTGTCACGAAGCTGATTGTTTACTCCGGTAGGTCCCCAGCTTGCTAATTCTTTTGCGTGTCATATGGACTAAGCTAACTGCCGCCTAGGCATCGGACTGGTTGCCGTTGAAGGCAGTCCCATATTATTCCACCTGCTGGGTCTCGACTAAAAGTAACTAACTACTACTCTGTATATACATACAACACACAACCCACCCACACTATCATAATTAATTAGAACTTTGCATATCCATTATACCTCATTGCTTTTTCTTTGTTATTCACTTTCTTATTCGTAGTCGCTTTTGGCTCGTCGTTTTCTTTGATGTCGTCAAGACAAAGATAAACGCCATGACTAAGCCCGCGCCTAAACCACGTGATATGTCCAAAAAAGGTTGCGCAGGGTTCACCTTTTTCGCTTTCTCTCCGCCTCCAGAAACGCGTTTATTACCCCATTAGGGAACTTGCTCGGCTTCATATAAAACGAGAAGCGCCTCATGATAGCCGCGGCCGCACACTTCATCTTTTCCTCTCCCTTCTCCCGCACGCTGCTCTCTCCCTTTGACTCTCCCACGCCTCTCCAGCCTCTTTTTTTTTTGTGCTTTTGCTGCTGCTTCCTCTTCTGCGCCGGCGTTCTAGTAGTTCTCTTCATGCGCCTGCTGGACGATCTGTCTTTTTTACCCAGAAGCCTACAGATCTGCCAGCGAGTATACCATAGCGTTGTGTCATTTGTTTTCCTTCCTAGTATACCCCGTATACCCGCCATACCCGGCCGTCAGAGCCTCAGCTTCAGTAGCAGTAGCCTGCTTGCCTGGAGACTGCCTAGGGGGCGCATCCGTATCTTCCAGGAGAACAGCAGGTCTCTTCCTGCATCCATACCATCTATACCACCTATACCTCCGCCTACGTCTACATCTGTATCATCTTCTACCTCTGGTGGCCCATCTGGTGGCAGAGGTGATTCTTACCTCCCTCGTAAGTGCGTGCTCAGTCTCTATGCTTCTATCCTCTGTCCTCCATCTCCATTTCCATCGCCATAGCAACATGAATGAAGACTCTCACTTCACTTCACTTTGCCTGCCCGCTTATCTCACCCACACAAAGACGCGCTTCTCCCTCCCTCAATATCAAAACGTCACAATATTTTCTTTCCCCTCTTCTTTTTGTCCTCTCAACAACATCACCACGTCTATCACCGTCTTTACAGCGTCAACGTCTACTCACCATCCTTGCTTTATAACGTTCAAGTCTCCTCTACCATCTGCTCCTTTGTCTACCTCTGCTCTGCCAAATAAATCAGATCGGCTCTCTCGACGTCACCGGCTTCAAAGCTCAAGGTCTTGACATCTTGTCTTCTCTCCTTTTACCACCTTGCAAGACTGTCAAAGCCCTTTTTACTCTTCTATCACGTTCAAAGACGTCTGTCACTGTCTTCTTTATCCTCTCTACCGCGTGTATCAGGTCTATCAGACCGTCTTCTCTCTCGTTGCCCTTCTATCACGCCCAGAGACTCCTGTTTACCCCTTACCAAATCTTCTTCAACCACGCGTATCAAGACTATCAAGTCTTCTCTACGTCTACCAAGACCGTCGCGTTTATATCCACCTCTATCAAGGCCTTTGTAGCTTTAAAGCTCAAAGTCTTCTCTTCTACGCGTCTCACGTCTTCAGACTGCTACCAAAGTTCCCTTACAAACCTCTATCAAATCCATCACAGCCACTCTACAATCATCACAATGGCCTTTCAATCAGAGCAGATGGAATGGGAGCCTACTACCCCCATCAGAACTCTTCTTCCAGGACAAGTTCTAACTTTACAGCGCGAATTACTCGTTGCTCGTGCAGGTCGAAGACGCACCATGGGACTAGAATATCCCACCACTGCAGCCGACCACCGTCCAGCACTCACCAGACGTCCTCTGGAGAGAAGCTCGCCCAAAAGGCAGTGGGCTCGTATCCTAGCTGGCGTCGATGTCAGGTTTGGAGAAGCCCCGCCTGCTGCTCCAGAGAATGGTCCCGTTGCTCAGCCTTGTTTACCCCTGAACAAGGACTCGCCTCCTATCACGCCTAGAAAGCGCGTTATTGAAGAAGTCGACGAGCCAGAGCAGTATGAAGACCGTTTCTCTGACCAGAATGGACAGGAAGCATCCTCGTCTGTACCAAACGTAAGTCATGTCATCTATGTTTCTATCTTCTGTCTTCTTGGTTACTGATACGTGTCTAGGTTATTGATTCCCCTCAAGATGTCTCAATGATAGATGTCTTCACTCCTCCCCATCAGTCCCAGGAAGCCGCTCTCGCTCAACCTGTAAGTTTCTTCTTCTTGTTCACTATTTGTAACCTACTAATGTCTTTCCATAGAGCCCACCACAAGTGGAAGAAACCGCGTCCTTGCTAGAAGCTATAGGTCTCAGGAGTCCCGAGGGCACGAGAGTGAAGGTGAGAATTATCTATCTATCTACGTGATATATATAATGCTAACGTGTTTACTAGCGACCTAACTGGTTTGAGCTACAAAACAGAAATCGAGATGGCATGGCAGGCTCAGTAAGTGATCAAGTGCCCCTTTTCTGCATATCGATACAGTAACAGCTAACCAAACCTATAGAGCCTTGAGGCATCACTGCAATTCGGCAGCTCAAGCCACGGAGCTGTCGATGTCAATTCACTTCTTTCGCAAATTCCAGGCAGCTGGCCGGCGTCCCCGCCCAGATCCCTGGCGGCGCCAGTTGACCTGCCCGTCCAGCCCTCTCCGGAGGTAAAGGACGCTCCGCCATCACCAAACTCTCGAGCTCGAGAGTTTATGATGGTGGGGGGCATAGAATATGCCGGCCCGGAAGGAAGTACAGTGGTGCCTCGCCCGGCTGACGTCCCCATGACATCCTTACAGCCTGAGTCACGCCTTCTCAAGGTAAGCTGCTCCCTAAATACCCCCCTTGATATATGGCTTTTGTTAACCCCTTTTAGACTGTGGAGTGCCTCCGGTCTGTTTACAGTTTGCCAAAGTGTTTAATGGACTGCTATGGCTGGACAATGCAAACCAGCAAGAATATGATTTCGTCGGCGAAGAGAATAGCCATCGATTCATGGACGTCCCAGACCTCGCAGCCTACCCCCTTACCCGCTGCTACAAGGCAATCTCCACGCAGAAGAACCGAACCGAGACGTGACCGGAAGCTCCAGGGCTCGAGCATGGAGCAGCGTCGCGCACGCCAACTCCAAGAAAAGCGCATGAAGAGAAAGAAGACAGCATCCCGCGCTGTCCGCGAGCTACAGTCCAGTATTACAGCAAAGCTTTACGTTCCTGAAGCAAAGCCAGTGTCTGTGCCGTCTGCTGCTCCTGCTCCTGCTCGGTTAGACCAGCGAGGCGTCTCTCGCCGCCGTCGATCGAAGACTACTAAAAGTTCGATCGAGAAAATCATGCCGCACAAGCCTGGTTTCGCTATTGCACCAGGCCGCGTTACCAAACAACGCATTGTGCGGCCGGCAAAAGACACCTTCAGAGGATCGATAATTGAATATCGAGGCTATCGCCCAGATGCCTCGTTTGAGGAGAGACGTCGGAGAGTCGAAAAGCTGAACTTGGATTTCGTTTTAAAATCCCGGCCTGCCCAAGTTCTCCTACCTGAGCCACAACAACAACCCGAGTCACCCGTCGCGCCAGTGACTTCAGAGCTCAGCGAGACCTCCGAACCTCCGCCACCCGCCAGTGCTTCGGTGCTATCTATTACCCCTGGACCGTGTATCACCACCACAAAGCCATCAATCCCAGAGGGTGTAACACCCACCGACTCATCTCGTATAGATGAGTCGTACGATGGCTATACACCGAGACCAGCAGGCCCACGCACTCGGCGGCGAGTACACTGGCATGAAGCCAGTGGTGCTCCACTCGGACAGCCAGTTGTTGACATCCGCGTCTATGACCCCAGCGCTCCAGTTAGACCAGCAGCAGGGGTGGAAGACAGTCAACAGCCGGCACACACAACTATTGGCGACAAGTCACCAGAGGGCCCTTTCATCAAGCCCATCAGCAGCAAATGGGACTCGCGTCTCACTGCTGATATGTCCCTTCCCGATTACCGACAGGTTGGGACAACGATCTCTGGTGACCCCCTGACCCGTAAGGATTTTGCGACATGCTACACCCCGTTAGCGTGGCTCAATGACGAGGTGATAAACGCATACCTCGCAATAATCCTTGACTACGCTCGAAGGGCATCGGGCAGTTCAGGGAGGCACCGGGAGCCCAAATACCACGCCTTCAATTCATTCTTCTACTCTAGTCTCAGGGACCGAGGCTACGAGTCCGTACGGCGTTGGGCTTCCCGGGCTAAGATTGGGGGTCCGGCCTTGTTGGGGGTAGAGGTGGTTCTCATCCCTATCCACAACCAAGCGCACTGGACCCTCATGGTCGTCAAACCGAAGGCTCGAACCATAGAGTACTTCGACTCCCTAGGCGGCGCTTCACGAGCTCACATCGACCGAGTGAAGGAATGGCTCCAGGGAGAGTTGTGTGACCTCTTCGTCGAAGAGGAATGGCGGGTTCTCCCGACGAACTCTCCACAACAGGACAACGGCAGCGACTGTGGCGTGTTCCTCCTAACTACTGCTAAGTTGGTGGTGTTAGGCTTGCCTCTCTCATATGGGGCGAGAGACATTCCCACGATCCGCAAGAGGATCGTTGCCGAAATCCTCAATGGAGGGTTCGAAGGAGATTTCGACCCGAAGGTTGAGTTCCCTGTCAGACCTAGGCTGTAATAGCCTGATATCTGGTTCATAGCTCTATACCGGACGGAAGAATCAATGAACAACCTGCTTGTTTCCGAGTGTGTGTGGCGTAGAGATGGATGAAAGCATCGCCTCGGATTTTTTTTGAATCCGCTGCACGACACGCCCAAGCTTCCTTCGGGAATGTTTCGGGTGTGACTGTTCGACATTGGCAGAGGTGGTTGCAGTCCTGTTGTGCCCCGAACTTTTGGGTCCTTGCAGTTCCCATTGTCGAGGGTGCTCAGCCTGTTTTTCGCCCGAGCCTTTATGGAGCAGACTTTCCGTTGCCAGGCATGTTCCTTATCCTACCTCCCTCAACAATTTCTTGATCCCGCTGGCGAGCTTCCGCAAAGGTCTCGGGGCGATGGTTCCGACAAAGACGACTTCGAAGCAGGCCCTCTTCACTGAGAGCCAGTAAAGTCCTCTTCCACTATACCATAACCATGAAGTCATGTCGATGTCGGCTCCCGATGCCAAAGCTGCAAATCTAGTTTGGGGATTTGCAGATTCAAGAATCTACGATAGAAAAGTGGTGTTGGAGTTTTGGGACCGCATGTGTGCGGTGTGTTTTGATATCTTGTTTTTTTTCTGTGTATATTTAGCCTGGAGTTGGGGCTTTTTTTTTTTTTTTTTTTTTTTTGATACTTGATTTGGGTTTTTACGTCTTTTTTTCGTTGCGCGTTTAATCGCGCTGTATGAATAGATTTGGAGAGGAGTGGGCTTTACTGCCCCCGTAATGCATTTGATGAATTGGTCTTGATTCGATTTTGATAGTAACTATGGTTTATGGACCCATGACGCTTTGTTGTGATGGGGCCTCTATAGCTTTGAGGTTTGATAAGCCTATATTTGATGAACAACGGTGAATCACCGACGTTACAACGATGGAAGATCCCAGAGTGATTAACAAAGAACAAGAGTAAGAAGTACTATTCCAAGCAATTGATTCTATCACTACCAAGTTAAGACTGACAATGAAATCAATACGCAGGCGCTGGACCAATACCGCTTCCCTTCACTCGAATATAACAATAGGCAGGGTCATAGATGCCGTCTATTCGCCTACTTAATATAACTAAGAACCATTCGAACTCTAAGCTCGGAACAGCCAAAGGACTAGCCAACTAGTTAACCAAACCGTTAAAAGGGGGGGAGAATGGAAAAACGCTGCGCATCACAAGGGGCAGATAGCATGGACAGGCCATTAAATGACCTCAGGGACTCCTTGGGTCCTAACCCCATCAACACGACAAACTACTTTGCAATTTTCCTCCTGGCTGTCTTTGTCATTTGGCTTGGGTTTTGTCTCTGGCTTTTTGCCCTTATGCTTGCCTTTGCCCTTCCCTGTGCCCTTATTTTTTGGACGGCCACCAATCTTCCCTTTGCCGACCTGTTTCTTCTTGGGTCTAGGGCGGCCGCGTCTAGCGGATTGGAGGGAAGGGACTTTGTCCGACCTGTGCTGCGTGCTCTCGCTGTCCTCGTGCTTATTGTGCTCATCGCCTTCGGTTTCTGATCCAGGATTAGCCCGGATATGTTTCTTATGGGCTCCTTCAACATCGGTAGTTTTGTTGTATACCATCTCCACCCATTCAACGCCCATATATACCGATGAACCGACGGTCATGTTCCCCGTCCATTCGCCGCCATCGCTCCATAAGTTGAGGATCAACATACTCGGGTGTTTGGGAACCCCATACGTTTTCGACACTAGAGGTTCACCATTAAAATACCAACGGCTAATATCTTGGAACCAGTCAATCCGATGGTCTCCCCAGTGGGTCCAGGGAACAGCAATTTCTACCTCATCACTTGCACCGGGTATGGATTCATCAGTCTTGGGGTCCCAGTCTGGCTGATTAGCATATCGGACGAGGTTTGGGGGATCGCCTGTGAGAATTTCAATGTCTGATTCGTCGCTTTTTCCGTAGTATGTGAAAACTCCTGCACATGCACCGACTGGAGGGCCCTTTATCCAGTAGCTAGTTGGGAGGAAATAATGAGCATCATCCGTTACGGTACTTATGTTTCCGCCCTTTTCTTTGGGAAAATAGAACCAGCCCGAGTTGGCATATAGACGTAGCCTGACACGAAGCGAAACATGAACAATATCAGTATCATGAGTCTGAACTTCAGCCGTGGAAGTATGGTTTTCCATCCGTACAGTGCGAAGAACCATGTGTTGTTTCGTCTCCCCTTTCCGTGCTATTGCGCACTATGAAGACATTATGATGTGAATTTTTAATCGGGATCGGGAAGAGGGCTGATCCCTCTCTGTTCCAGTTCTGGACGTCCCAGTCCTCGATGAAGCGGCTGCCAGCCAGAGTAGGGTGGAACTCGTTGCTGTCGGCGTTGGGATCAGGGGCTCCTCCAGCCTCATTATCGCGGCCCTTTGAGTCGAAATCAATCACCCTGCCGGGTATGTGTACGGGTATGCCTCCATGTCCGGTTCCAGGCAGTCTTCGAGAGGTTATGTTGCGTCTGTGTTGCTGCGGGTGCTTCTCCTTATCTGCAGCAAGCTCTAAACCCCGGCTTCGGAAATCATAGAAGCGGTGATGTCTGAAATACCCCGGGTCTTCACCAGAAACGATGTAGCACTCGCAGGGATCGGATGGGTTATTGTTGTTAAGGTCTCTTTCCTCAAGCTTGTCACTGCTACTGGCCGGCGTTGATGCTGTAACAGGGCCGAGAAGGAAGATAGAGCAGAACAACCCGGCCAGGGGAGCAGTATAGAGGCCCCTCATAGCTGGTAAGGTGTGTATATATCATGGATAAAGAGGTATTGGGTTCTTCATTTGCAAACTGGGACGTCATGTACTTATATATCTCGACGCCATTTTTCTGGCCACCGTTACCATGGTTAGGAAAGAGCCAGCCAGTATCAACAAAATCATAATCGTCATCGTCATCGTCATCACAATGGGAAAACAGTATTCACCGGTATCATAGCTCAGCAGGCCAAGTACTGCTACATTAATCAATTTATACTGCTTAGAGATGACCCTAGCCATCTAAGTCTTAGAACTCTCCACGATTCCATGAGCAACAAGCTTCTCCAAGTACTCGGGGGTATAGATATTCGTGAACTTAATGCCGTGAGAAGGGTTCTGCTTTGATAAATCTCTTAGGGAATACGATATACACACCTCAGGGAAGATACGATATCTTTGGGGCCGTCATTATCATTATTACCTCGAAGAACTGCTCGTTTATCCATGAGGTCTTCGATAATAAAATCATCCCCAAATAATAATTGGTTATTATGCTCCTTCTATTAAAATATTAAAGACTTTTATCCAATCAAAGGGCAAAGCCAAGACCTTAATATGTCCAATCATATCTATCCGTGCGGCCTAAGTTCAGTGATCACGTGTACGTAATATATATTCAATCCAGTAGGTCTTGGCGTCGTTTCCCTTTTCGTCCGCCGCCAAAAGCGTCCACTCGGGGCGAAGTCGCTTTTGTTGTCGCAGGAGAAAAGATATAAACTGCAGTCCTTTTCTTGTCTCGAAGACGGTCAGGACAGGGACTGTGAGAGCCGTGGAAGCGTTTGTTTCGTCTTGTTTCCCTTAACTTCTCTGCTAGATCGTGATAGGGTGCACGAGTGACTGTGCAAAGCACTTTAACTTCGAGCTACTAGCAGAGAAGAACCAGGGAGAAGGCTAGAGACACAATATGTATACATATGAAGATCGATGCGACGATTATATTTAATATGCTGCTATGTCGTTCATCTGCAGACGAAAGACGTGGCTGGCTGCTTCTAAAGTGACCACTTTGATTATACGCCCAACAGCTCTCTCTCCCATTCTCTCTCCGGGGGACCCTGCCTGTCGGCTGTGCCTCATTCCAACAACTCTGGGCTGGGCTGTTCTGCCTGGACATCCTGCCGAGTGAGACGCCTTACTTTCCGTTTGGATGGTGACTGGACCGATCATGATCCTGGCTGTCATTCAGCCTCGACGCCATACTCTGTACATCTTAGGAAGTTGCTGCCTGCCCACCATGATACCCGATACCTAAATCATACGTTATGATAGTACATGATAACGCCATAATATATGGATCGATAACGTTGACAACGAAATCAGTGTAGCATGTGGAGCAAACGAGATCCCATCTCAATGAAGACCAACTCCATGTCTCTCTCGCTGAGCCTCATGTCCGAACTCAGCCTTATGATCTAAAATCTGTCCCGGCCCGACAGGGTATATCCATCCATAGGTTGGGTATCGAACGTGCCATGTCCATCATGAGCTTCTAGATAGCCTATCCGAAAGAGATCAAACATAGCATCTGGATGGACCTGTTACTATTCACAGATGGGATCGGGCCACATGACTCACACAGCCAGCGCGACCAGGCACCAGGCCTAGAAGCTGAGTGGCGGCTTCACTTGGATCGAAGTTACAACACCAACAACCGCGGGTTTTGTTGATCCACTGGGAGCTCTCATCGATGATGATCGATGATGGCCTATGATGATGTTGCCATCCTCTGCCTCGAGTACGGAGTGCTTTCATATTGTCCAGTCAAGTACGGAGTAAAGGCGACCGCGTGACGTACACCGTAAGCTGTCCATTTTATTGCTGTGATCCGTGTATTGCTCATTATATCTCTTTCGCTCATTTTTCGCTTTTACCGTCTTATCTTCGTCGTCCTCGTTAAACTGACCGTGTCAAGCGTCTTGATGACTCGATGACTCCTCAGGGACGCGCCGAAGAAGCACGAATCTGTCACGCAGTCATGTGCCGGGTATGTGGGAAGTCAGGAGTCCGTCTCCTACCCTCCTCTTTGTGCAAAATCAACAAGATTAAATACCGTCATGCCACTAGCGCATACACAGGTGTTACCCTTGCTGTGATACCCCAGGGATCCATCCGGAAGCCCAAAGCACCTTGTTTGTCCAATCATCGGACTAAGCTATCTTTGTCCAGCCAATGGCGCAAGCCTCTGTGGCACCCCTGGCGCCCACGGCCCACCGCTGATGTCAGGCTGCGTTTGGGCAGAAGCCTGCCTTTGTGTCCTCCCTTTGCTTGCTCTACCTTAGTTAGAGACAAGCAAACAAGGAGAAGGGCAGAGGTTTGCCTGCTAGTAGTAGCAGCAAAAGAGTCTGCTACTAGAGGGCCTCCGTGAGAGCAGGATACGGGTATATGCTCCGTGAGGGCGGGGAGGGAGGTGGAGGAAGCGAAGGAGAATAGATTACGGATGGCGTGCCACGGCAGCGCCGGCTGATGCAGGCGAGCGACCATCGTATTCCGTGCATGGCGTTGGATCTGGCTTCCGCTTCGGGAATAGTGAGCCCTACGCTGGCACAGGCCATCCCTGTCCAGCTTTTCTTTCATGCTTTTTCTGCGTGTTCAGCGGGACTTGGCGGCGCTCATCCAGCCCTGGCTCATACAAAGACTGATCGATGGCCAGCGCCCCCTTTGCTGGCCACTGTTCCATACTCCATACTCACCGTCAGCGCCCATCAAGACTATCGACATCGACATCAACATCAAGAGTGTCGTCCCTGCGACATCGGTTTAATGGATATATTAGTCTAGACGCCAAACTTCGCCTCACAACCACACATACACCCGATTTGTTCAAAATGAATACCACCTGTGCTATGGTCTAGGAGCGGACGGTTCATTCATACCAACGTCTATGTCGAAGACTCGACATCGTCTATGAATACCGCTATCCGCTAATCGACCATGACCACCATCACCACCGAACGAAGCCCAGTGCTCCTGAGAGCCACGAGCATGACGGGGGGTAGCCCCCGGCTGTCCCTGAAGCGCGAAATATCTCCTCCATCAGCTGTCGACTCCCAGCTGTTGAACCACATATGTGACCGATTAAATCAACTGGATACCACTATCCATGAGCTTCGATCGTCCGTCCTTACCAAGGAATCATATGCCGACAGACGCAATAGAGAAGATGAGTTTCTTCGACGAGAGTTTGATAACCAGCGTGTCCGTATCGATACTGTTGGCGGCAAAACTCGATCGGATCTGAACCAGGTGAAGACAGATATATCTCAACTTGTTACCGAGATCGTCCAGCTCCGATCAAACTTCAACCAACTTTCTTCCAAAGATGGTTACCGGGACTCTGACCTTTCTCGCCTTCATGATCACCTCGACCAGCTTCATCTTGACGTTCAGCGTATGCATTCAGAGTTATGCTTGACCAGAACGGATCTCAGCCAAGAACAATCTATCGTCAGCCAACTAAGACTCGATGTCCTTACTCTCCAACGTGAAGCTCGCCAGCAGTTTGGGGATATGATATCTCGTTTTGACGTTCTGGACTCCAGGATGAAGCATATGGACCGCATTCGATTCAACTCGCTCGCAATCACAGCTCATGCTCCCATCACCCCCGTGCCTGTCATCGACGTTGACGGCTCCATCAGGTTTCCCAGCTACTTCCCACGAACAGTCTGGAACTTTTGGTGTTTGAAGAAAATGAATAGGGGTGAGTGAATCTGACATTCATTGATACGTATCTTCCCCCAAATTCCAAGTAAATTAACTTTTCTTTTCCCCTTCTCTCCTCCAGCACATCGTCTTGTTGAACTCGCTGAGTTCTACCAGCTCGAAGGTTATCAATACTGGAGTCGCATGGCGAATCCTCAAGAGTCGACCTTTGCAACAGACGGGTATATGAGTGATGATAGTGACTCCAGCGAGTTGCCGTCTGATATCACTCGATCAGAAGCTGCTCGTCTATATCCAGAAGCCTGCCATCAAGCTCTCGCAGCCACCTTGGGTCTCGTATACTATAAGATCCGCAACGAGATGGGTGAAGGTCGTCATTCTCACCTCATGCCTGCTCATGCCGCTCCCAAACGCACCCAGGAGGAGGTTGTATCTCCACAATCCTCTCCCAGACGCCGAAAGGTAGCTCGTCGTTCTCAAGACATTGCATCGCCAACAGGAAGCGCCCTTCCTCACAAAATCATCACCAATTTCATGACTGCTCCAGCCGGTGATGCCAAGTCTATTGTATCCGAGGGACTCGACAAACTCGTATGGAACGTCGAACAGACCCAGATCTCGGAGGAGACGATGTCTAAGTTCTCTGACTTCGTCAGGGACGAGCCTAACGCTCTGTTGCTCCTTCAAGCCCTCGAACGTGGCCGTATCAAGTTGCAGCCTAGCCATATGGAGCGAGCTCGCGTCTCTCCTACCGAGACATCTTCCAAACGAAGCTTTAGGTCTGCAAAGCGTGGTCTGCACGAGTCTGGCTTGGGTGAGGCAAAGAGTGACGACTTTGCTAGTGAGATGAACACCGTGCCAACCGAGATCATGTCTCCACATTCTGCCTCCCGGTCTGAAGCTGAACAAGAAGACGAGGACGAGGCTCCCCCTTCATCCTCTCCCCCTGAAGCAAAGGAATAGGTCGCGATGACCCTCCTTTACACTGTTACCTGTTGGCGATGGTGGTCTCATTTGATATCTGGTCCCTGGGCTGTGTCTCGTTTGACTTGGACTTCTCTCTCTCTCGTCTATTTTTGGATGAAAGAGGGGGCGGTCACGTTATACTCACGTGGTCCTCCACTCTCGTCACTTTATATCGACTTCAACCTTGCTCAACCTCAACACTCGCTCTATAATACGCATCTATACCAACTACACTACCCTGCGTAACGACTTAATGACTTGACCGTCGACAGTCAATGCATTTCCCGGTGTTGTCATTCACATTCTTACCTGGCTGGGATCGGATCGGCTTGGTTTTTGTTGGGCTTCTGGCTTCTTTCCACGGCGGCGGCTTCATTGCATTCAATTGCTTGCATAACGCGGACTTTCGACCTGGAATGGGATTGGTTTACGGAACTGCATTTATGGATGGCACACGGATGGGTCAGGCGTCCTTGCTTTCAATCAACCGAGATACCTCCTTTCAAATATCTATGTAATGATATTTCAAATGCTGTCTACCCACGCCATGGCCACGATCAGCGCTCAACTGCTATATTCCATCCCACTTCCTTGTCCCTCGATCCCGATAAGTCATCAAGACTATACTTGGAACCTTCTAAGACTATAACCCAACCCAACAAGTTCACACTAACGAACACCCGCGTTAACTTGGACTATAAGCAGTCCTTCAAGCTGAATATTTAGACACTAGTGTCACCCCTACATCACCTATATCCTGCTTACTATCATATACCCTCACCGTATATTCCTGTCTCTCTTTTTTTCTGGCGTTACTTGGATTGGCGAATGGAAAGTTTCGTTTTGTAAATAGCTATCATTAACGTGATAGGTATTAGGTTTCATATTAGTCACTATTTCAATATCTTCTCTTCCACTGTCGTAGATATGTTCCCTGTATATTCCGTAAGTAAGTTCTTCTCGACCTTAGATTGTGATCTATATCTTGGCTCCCAGAAGGCTGATGGCTTGGCTCTTCCTGATAGACTAGCCTCTTTACTTGCTACATATGATCGTTGAGAATGGAAACAAATCGCGCGCTCTTTGCATTTTTATATATTACAATGATGATATAATGACTAGGACAACATTTATATTAAATCATCTGCTGCCTATCTTGACAGCCAGGGCCCGGGCTAGACGCATCATGTGACAACATTCTTGGGTTCCGTCTACATCCGAGCACAACAACAACCACCTCCTCAGCTCCTCAGAGCAGTTCTACGACTGGTAAAGTCTCCTGGTCCTGTGGCCTTGGAGTGAGTCTCCTGCTCTTGAGGAACTTGTAGTCCGGCATGGCCTCCCTCACTAACCGCTCGATTCTCTTTCCGGCGCGATATCCAAATTCCAAACACCATTTCTTCGCCTCCGTTTCAATATCAATAGACCCTGCTGTTTTGCCTTGAACTATACCCCCAGAAGCAAGGAGAGTTGACAGATATCTCTTCGTGAATGGATCCATCTGCTTCTTCTGCTTCACACTAGCAGGTGTCCAGGAGAAGCTAAGCTGTGAGACGTCCATACCCATGATCTCAGCGAATCTGACCACCACGTCAGGATCAGTCATTATGTCGTCTGCATCAAGGATGATGGGCCATGTATTGCGTCCATCTATGTAAGATTCGGCTGCCGTCAAATTTCGTGAATACCACTCGTATAGTGCCCGGGTCCAGCGCAATGTCATGCAATGTTCTCCCAAGGAATCAGCCTCTTCGTCATTTGCCGGGGTCTCCAGCTCCCACAAGGCACGGTATAATGATGGGAAAGCAAGGGCAGGATGTCTGATGAGGAATGCTGGTGACCATGTTTTGAGGAACTCGTCTGGCAATACGGTCTGGTTGAGAAATGACTGTTCCGGTTCTAGACCGTATGATTCAGGAATTTGAAGCGCCCATGGGATCTCGTGGGGTATGTTGTTTGCGCCAAAGACTAGCTCGCTGAGTGCGGTGGGCTTGACCAAAAAATGAACATGTTCCTTTATGATGACTGAACGACGTTGTAATGATGCTGCCTCCAGGTATTCTTGGAATTTATCAAAGCACTCCTGGTAGTTCTGTTGCACTTGTTGTATTTCATTTGGTGTCCAATCTGCTATACCCTTCGAACGGAGGCCGAGATCCGTCATCAACTTTATCGTCGGCAGGAAAATATACCCACCACGGTCATCTCCAGAGACAAAGTCGGGCTGGTTATCCAGACCTAGCATTCGAACTAGGAGGTTGGAACCAGTACGGGGATAGGTGATCAGGTAGAAACGACGTGGGTTATGTGACTTCATGGTTAGAAGGCGTGTCTCTATCTCTTCTCCATGTGGGTGACTTGTGCAGATATTCCGGTAATCTGACTAGAGATATTATATGCCCATAGCAAGGTGACCTTCCCTCCGACTTCCAAGGATCCAGTATTTTATACCGGTGCTAATTAACTTGGAATATTCTAGGCTGGATCTGGGAAGGACAACGCATTACGCTTTGCTTGGAGTCAACGGCACCCGCGGACAGCGCATCTCCTGCTATTTGCGCCAAATTTCCCCCCAACTGCGCATCCTGTGCCACTTGTTTTAGAGTCAACCACGTACTACTTGCCCATCGGTTGTGGCCGCCTATCAGATCTTTACCTCTTAATTAAAAAC
>OJKM01000067.1_pt1 | contig 15201 bp, 14 predicted proteins | sample 1596631 | NCBI WGS metagenome assembly OJKM01 (sample SAMEA3904683, study PRJEB24821) | metagenome | biome: Builtin; feature: hospital; material: surface | place: USA | collected 2013-06-06 | reverse complement strand
ATACGAGATCCTCTCTGGTCTCGTGGGCTCGGAGATGTGTATAAGAGACAGGGGCCGGCCAGGCTGTCTGCCGCCAGCGTCGACGTGACGAAGCGCACGTTGGGGTCGCACGAGTGGTTGCAGTAGAGCAGGTCGGAGTTGAGCTCGATGTGGGCGTTGCGGGAGACCTGGACGGTCGAGTAGGCCTTGACGGCGGCGAGGGTGGTGGACGAGTTGCGGGCGACGAGCGAGGCGGCTGGGATATCGCGGGCGGCGACGGCGGTCAGACAGAAGGAGGCGGCCTTTTGCTTCTCCCGTTCATCGTCTGCAGAGGAGTCTGTGTCTGCATCTGCGTCTGCGTCTGCGTCTGCGTCTGCGTCTTCGTGCTGGTCGATGGAGGCGAGCAGGCGGGAGGAGACGACGCGGACGGCGGCCGGATGCGAGGGCTGCGGCCACGCTCGCTGCATGGGAGTCTGCGCTGCGACGGTCATGGGGAGACGGAGGGTATCCTGTCTCTGGTATCTGTATCCTGTCTCTTGTCTCTTGTCTCTTGTGTCTGGGTATCTTGTCTCTGGCCTGGGTATCCCGCGCCTTTATATAGAGGCGGCCGGCTCGTATAGCCCGGGCATGCGAGCGTGCGAGACGGGCTGTGGCCGAGTTGCGACTCTCGGTCTCTTCATGTGCCAGAGGCGAGGCAGGGCAGGGCCAGGGCCCGCCAGCCGTCACTCCGTCTGTTAACTGGCTGGCAGTGACGGTCTTCAGTGACGGTCTTCAGTGACGCTGCTGAGTGATTGTCTGTTGGAAGAGGGAGCATCTTCACTGCCCTCCCTCGGGCTATAAAATCCCCTGCGATCTGCGTCTCTCGCCAGATTCCTCCATCTTCCTTACACACTTCCAGCGCAGACCAGAAGCAGGATCAGACACTGAAACTTCTCAGCCTGCATCAGTCAAGAGACCTTCAGCAACCAGAATCCCCAAGTCAGAGAAAGAGACCTGCTGGCTCTTGTTAAAACCTCAGTCAACTGCCTCACGATGGGCGGGCTGCGGGCTGTCGAGTCGCCCATAGAGCCGGCCGCTCTCCTGCGCAACGCATGTCCATGTCAGGGCGGCTGGCGTTTCTATACGCTGGTCGAAGCACAGTTACTATAACTATTACTTCATATCTCGGGCACGAAGGATGCCACATTGGTAGCATGTCCTGGCTAACGTCCTTTCAAAGATATATAACGACTCTACAACCGATTAAGCCATTGTCAATGATATAACGACTCTACTGCCAACTAGAGTCTCCCCTTTGGCTCAGCAGTTTGATACACATCCACTGCCAGATACCCTGCGGTCGTTACTTACGAGCCCCTTAAGGAGTCGAACCTACTCAGGAGCATGTCCAGTGGCATCAACCAGGCCAAAGAAACCTACTCCGGCCACACAGCTACTCCCACTGGGAATGCTGATAGAGCTTCCGAATGTGTATGAATTTGCAAGATACATAGAAGCCCTCGAGGAGTAGCATCGGCAGTACGAAGAGAGACATTCTGCAATATTGATGATACTTCGGAAGCCCATCTACCGGCCTCGCAGTCCAATATTCCGGCACAGACAATACGCGGTGGTGGCTCATGGCGGGTCAGTCCCTGAAGCTCTCGACATCCTAAGCTTTCTTACTCTCAATGGCCCAGGGTTTAACACATCGGCTAGTGAGATTAAGCGATTATATGGCAAACACATCTCAGGGGGTCCAAGATGGTCCGCGCCAGCAAATTTGAGTGTAAGAAATAGAACGAAGCGCCCATATCTATCCACCTGGCGGCCCGTATATATCCTCAAATCCAGCAGTCCATCTAGCTATCTAGACGGTGCAGCGAAGAGTGGTGCCTGATGAGTCGAATAAATTTATCGTACATCCTGATGGCAGACGGCAGTTCAAAAACTCCCTTGGGGCCTCGTTCAGTGTAGTGTCGGTGGCAGACTCCCAATTGAGGCGGCGGATTGCCATCTTCTGATACCACGAATTATGGCCATGATCTCTATAAGTCGACAAATGTCGACTTTATCTATTGACATTGAGCAACCAGAACTGCCAGTGATTTTAAATTAGCCTGACTATTCCAAAATATTGAATCACTACTATCGAGCTGGAGCATACGGAGTGGTCAAGAGAGATGCATGACATCTATTTTGAAAGACTACTTGCCACGCTACACGAGGGTAAAGGCAAGAAGGACGAGCCGTATGTAAATATGCATACCTTTCGTCTGCTAAGCATGATTTCGATGGATCCTAAACTATATGTCCTTCAGCACAGACTTTCAACACACCAGCTGCCGAAATGAGGCGATGGCAAGAGACCTTTGGAGTTATAGCAAGGTCTATATCCCCGCCTGCTTGCTATGCTGCGGCCTCGCTGTGACAGCAGGCCACTCCCTTGTGGAGCGCTGTTACCCGCCAACGACAATCGTTGTCATGACATATTATAGTAACGAGATATGGCTACTCAAAGAACTTCTCATCGGCACGTATCTGAATATAACGACTCTCCGGCGAGGTCTTCACTTTGCCCCGGCCTCATACCTTCTCGTGGTTCCCCCTGTACGGGGGTCTTTGAACCAAATTGAATACATCGTCGAATACACCTTCAAATTCTGGCAACCAGTAGTCACTACTATGCCTTCAGCTTCGTTTCTCAACCGGAAGAGAGGCCTCATGGACGTTGTCATCCAGTGTTTCGACTCATCTCAAGGAAATGAGAAATCCATCGTGGTTGTCTCTACCACCGGACCAAGGATGCATGATCGAAGTTCACCAAAACTTGGAGCGGCCTCGTTGGACTGCATGAAAAGAACGGTAGATAGATAGAGAAGAGAGAATGCAAGCTTCATCTGTTCCTTACATCACTTGGTAGTTATGATTATCTAGTCACATCTCCGTAGAAAGACTGTAGACTGCTCTCCCTGATGCTCTGCAATTGATGCGAGGACTGCCTTCAAACATGAATAAGGAGGACATCCTTGTCTTGTACTCTCGACTTAATACTGTAGATAGACCCTACTTAGCTTCGAGTCTTTGCTGTGGAACTCGGCCTACAAGTAGTGTATAAAACTCCGTGACAGTGAAAATTTGCGCGACTCTCGAGTATCACCAACCAAACGTCCCAGCCTGAAGATCTGGCAGAGACTCCAGACTCGCAGCCAGCAACAATAAGAATGCAATGCGGCCTCTCGCCGGGCTGCTGTCCTCCTGCGGCGCCCTGATCTCGCCGCGATGGTCTCTGCGCTACCTGCTGGCGGCCTTCGTGCTCTGCTACCTGCTGCTCCTGCAGTACTGCAGATCCCACAGCTTCCGCGACCCGACCTCCCTCTTCTTCGACGCCGGCCGGGGATACGAGCCCAGGTACTCTCGCTTCAGGGCCGCAGAGGCTGCAAACTTCATTCGGCACATCGACGCTGCGGCTGCACCCCGGAACCGCTCGATCGACAACGCCTCCCTGCCGCTGCCCGGGACGGGGGCGGGCTTGCCGAAGACCAACGCCAGCCTCTGCGTCGGCATCGCCTCGATCGCCCGCGAGGGTGTCAGCTACATCGAGGCCACCGTCGGGGCCCTGCTGATGGACCTTAGCCCGCAGGAGCGGCAGGACGTCTACCTGATCCTCTTCATCCCTCACACCGACCCGTCCATACACCCTTCGTACGCGAGCAACTGGCTCCCGGCCCTCGCGGATAAGGTGCTATATTACGATGTTGACAAGGAGAAGCTGGACCATCTGCGCAAACTCGAGCAGGATGGAGGCTTGTTCCGCGAGAAGGGCCTGTTCGATTATTCGTACCTGCTCAAGGCGTGTGCTGCCGTGGACACGCCGCATGTGCTGATGGTGGAGGACGACGTCCTGGCCATGGACGGCTGGTATCATCGCACCAAGCAGGCTTTGGCGGATGCAGGCCGGCAGACCAGGCAGCTGGGGGCATCGAAGTGTAAGTATTACCAATAACGATATCTTTTACTGTGGATGATCACGTATCTAACGAGGCCAGATTTATATCTACGGCTGTTCTACACCCAGGGCTTGCTGGGATGGAACAACGAGGAATGGCTCGCGTATCTTGCCGGCTCCCTGTTCTTCATCGCTGTTTTCTGGGTCATACTCGTGGCTATAAGACGATGCCTCCCTCATCCCAACCATACCAGCCATCCCAGCCATGCCAACAGTCTTCTCTCAAACAAGGGCATACTGCTCACCAGCCTTACCTGCGGGCCTCTATTTATCATCCTCTTCTTCGCCTCTGGCCGTCTAACTGTCCTGCCCATTCGCTCTGGCGTCCACCAAATGCCACGCTTCGGCTGCTGTACTCAGGCACTCGTATTCCCACACGATCGAGTACCAGATGTGGTGTCATGGTATGAATCGAAGAAGATCGGCTTTGCTGATTCGCTGCTGGAAGAGTATGCAAATGCCAATGACGAGATTAGATGGGCCCTGACGCCCAGTGTCTTCCAGCATGTGGGCGGGCGGAGCTCGAAGCAGGACGGCCCTGGTAGTGATCAAGTTGCCAAAGTCATTTGGAACTCGGCGTTTGAGCTGAATGACCCCGTTGCTCTGCAGGCTGAGCACGAGAATGCCGCTTCTCATCCCCTTTCTGGATCCATGTAAATATTCACAATATATGTCTGATTATTGGATGTTGACCATGTTTCACTACATTTGACTGTACTATATATTGACGCCATCTAATGAATTAATTATACGACCTGGACACTTATACCATCACTCATCTTGAACCGTTGAAATGCACACAAAAGCCTCCAATAATCCAGTATCCCCGCCAACGCCATTATTATGCAAAATCATATGCATACCCGTTCATTCCGGGCCTGACCAATGCCTATCCTCTCCGTTCCAGCCCACCTTGGGCCAGCCGTTCGGAAGTGTCGAGTACTTAGGAAGGGTATACTGCCCGACACAACGCGCCACGTTGCAATCCATATCACATAACCCGTACGCCTCACAATAACACATCCCGGCGTTGGGACAGTGGACCGCCTCCTTACCAAATATCACTATAAAAACCATCAGTTCATATTCTTAATTCTCAGTTCAGCCACAAATAAAACTTACAATGCCATGCATATTCTAACACTCGCCCGCTGAGCCCGTCGTCATGTTCAGAATCAATCAACCACTGGCGATAACGCATATAGTCTGCCTTGGAGTGGCGCCGGATAGTCTCCTTCCGGACTGCAAACTGGGAGCAGCATCCAACGCCCACAGTATCCGGGACACTCGCGCCGGGAAACAGCTCTTCAAAGGCCTGCTTGTATATATGCTTGCATGTAAGGCCCTCCCCCGGTGAAACTTGAGTCGCATCGATAAACGGCCTTATGGCTGAGGGGCAGCCCAGGGACCAGTCGCAGCGGAGATTGACGTATCCTTCCTTCTTAAGGTAGCTGAGGCGGAAGTTTTGAAGCAGAGTCAACGCATCGTAATCGGGGTTATCGTTATGCCATTGGAATCTCTCTGCGTGATGGAAGAATATATTCGCAGGAAGTGAATCGTAGCGATCAATTATATACCTAAGTTTAAATGTTAACATATATACTGCTTGAACAGGTGGAAGTATATCTCTGATACTCACGTTAGGAATACCATGGCTTCTCGCCCTTTGTTTTCGGGGACAGTCAGCTCAGCCTCAGGGTCGTCCACGACGTATATGTTCTTCCACTGCGTCAGGTACTCGTGCAACCATGTAACATTCTCCCGCTTCATGCTGGCCACCACCATTTCAACGATGTTATCGTCATGCTCGGCTGGCGGAATCGACGGTTCTGCACCGCTCGATCCACTCTCATGGTTCTGGTTGTTGGAATCACGGCCGCTGCCACCATCAGACCAGACCGAATAGGACCCGAATTTTAGGGGAATCGAAGATGGAACCAGATGTAGGATGCAGAAGTAGATGACAGTTGTCACCAGGAACGCAAACAGCAAGTGAATACGTCGGCAAGGCCAGCGGATTGGGACGATGCTGTTCCGCCTCATGGTGAATGATAGTTGCTAATAACATGGCAGGGAATCCAGCAGCGCTGCCGACGGCCGGAAAGCGGCGGCCCATCTCGTTGATATAAGTTGCATCTTGTCTGCGGACTACAGGAAGGCTTGCCAGAGGATCTGTCTTAAAACACTGAGCCTCTCGACCAATACTTTAGCACAGCCCCATGTTCTTACTATTGTTAGCTCTCCCATTAGCCAGGGGACCGAGGTGGCGACTCAAACAGTGGGCCGTATCAATCAATATGCACATCAGTCGTATCCCATAACATACAGCTCCTTGCAAAGCCGCAGAGATCCAGCAATAAAAGGCAGATCTTAAATGAATGCCGTCGCTCGTCAGACGTTGGCTGCAAATTTAAGGTCTTTCCGGGTCCGCGGCATGGCCCGAGCTGGGCGGCTCTCGGTTTGAGCCTGTGCTCCCCGAAACCTTAACTAACCGGCTATATCTAGTTAATCACTGCCGCCGACGGTGATTTTGCTATTGCCGGTTCGCTAGGAGATGGGGACTGGTAGAAGCCGGTGTTGGGATCGTAGCCGTAGCTGTGGCCGGTGGTGTCGTTGAAGCTATCGTGGGTAAGGGAGATATTGTGACATTGAAATAGTGAGATCAAAACTTGGAATCTGTTCAGTGACCTGGCTCGGAAATAAGGAAGAATAGTTTAAATGTGTAGAGGAAACTGGGGGGATTTATGTGTATTCTACGCCGCCCCTGGCAAGGGGTGTGCTTTTGCTGACCACGCTTAAGCGCCCATTACACCCAGGGAGGTTTAAGCGCCCTGCACTTAGTAAACGTTGGCTTTAACCAGGGTTCATGCGATATGTTGTTATTACAGTCAGGGACCAATCATTGCCAATTAATAGAACAAGTCTTATGATATGCTGCCCCCTCATCACGTCTTCATAATGTAGCTGTATGCTATAGACCTCTATATATAACAATAGTATGCACATACTGTATGGGGTTTTCATTTGGATGGATTGCCCGGAGTTAGGAATGATAGTTGCCTCAACTGGCGTTGGAACGAGGGCTTTTTGGCCAGATTATGAAGCTCGTTGGTCCAGTAGCTAATGCTACTTGTTGAATCGACCGGCGAGAATGCTGCCATGAGAGACCCTGACTTCACATATTGGTCCGTATTAACCAGTCGTTTGATTGAATCTGCCAGCTGTATGATTTCACCGCCATTAGGTATTGTTGTTTCATACACTGGGTCCATTGATGGCATGCATTCCATCGGAGGTTTATCTTGATCTCGAATCATTTCTATAGAAAAGTTATTCTTCCCGTAGCTGGTTAGGTCGTTAAATTTTTGGTTTAGACCAGGTTGAAATTTGGATTTAAGATTAGTCGAAACTGCGTGTAGCTGTGAGCCGCTAGGAACATTTAATCTGTAGGGACGTATTTCACAATAGCCCGAGTTTTCGTGGTCACTCCCATGATTGCGACGTAATACTTCGCTTATAGAGCGTGGGTTTGGGGGTATTGGATCGTTAGATCTGGGAAAAGTAACAGCTATAGGTTCCTGTCGGCGTGTGGCTGCAGAACAGGTCCTTAAAAGTGGCGGTACCTGGGGGGCGGGCCGTATTACATACGTTCCCTCATTTCCTCTGGTTGAATTTCCCTCTGCTGTCTGTAAGGAAGCCTCAATACTGCGGGGGATATTGGGTGCAGGCACTTGTGGTGGGGTCGCCATTCTAGGCGAGCCATTCCTTTTTCGTTGTCGGCTCTGTGTATTGAATAGTGACACCCTACCATTGCCATGCAGACTGAGTGTAGCTTGCCGCATGGAGATTCTGCTATTTTTCGCCCTAATGTTTGGACTTCTTGGGAGTATATTCTTTTGTGGAGCCTGGGTTTCGCGCTGCGGAGTTAAAAGCTGAGATTCCGGATCACGTAGTCGCTGGGAAGCAAGAGATAGTGGCCATGGATTAACGGTAGGCGTAAGTGTTTTATTAGGGCGGAAACGACCGCAGTTTTTAGTAGATGCTGGACTACTAATGTCAATGGTTAACTGGTTACTAGAATAACTCTGCCGGGTATCAGGAGTGGGTATAATGGTAGAAGTTTCAAGACTGTAGATACCCATGAAAACGCTCTCGATTATCTGGAGGACTGCCTGATTATCTTCGAACAAAATGTCATCCTTAGAAGGTTCGATGTTCGCATCATATATGCCGGGAGGACAATCCAAGGATAAAAACATGAAGGGATCTTCAAGTATATTGTAATCTATGGCCTTTTTGTAATATGATTTGAAGAGTTTAAACACTTCCTTACCAAAGCCCATGCAGGTCAGAAGCGGGCGGGCATCAACAATGACAAATTGCCCTTTGTGGTTAATTCTGGCCATACATTCTATAGTTATCAGCTTAGCTACTCTCCTGTGCAGGGATTACACTTACCTGCTTCAGGTTTAGGTACAATGACAGACATGTGGATAGTGGGGGTATCGTAGTTTTCCACCATGGAGTCTGGACTGTCTTTTTCTCCCGGAATTGGATAGGAAGCGTTCGAGGAAATACAGCTTGAAATCACCGTAGAGCCAATAACTTGGAGGATTGCATCAGGTACGGAGGGTTTTTGGCTAGGCGCATAAACCCAGTCCTTCTCTTTGGATTTCAATACTCTCATCGACAAACGTGTTTTTGGCCTTGCTATAGCATATCCCCGAAGGAGCTTCTTTATAGCGAGAATGGATTTTGTCGATTTTTTCTCTGCTTCTTGTCTCCTCACAGGTAACGATTTTAGAAAATCGCAGACACGAACGGTTGTTCCAATCGGGTGGGAGGCGGGCGTGTCACTGATAAAATGGGTGTAAGTATAGAGCATATAGCATCAAATTGCTTGTCGAACCGCCCGCTGGTGAAGAGCGAAAGGGACTCGTGGTAAGAAGATTTGCGTGTAGTACGAGAAACAGAAACATGCTCCGGAGATGGAAGTCAAGTGAGAAAGCCCTCTCACTAATAGGGTTTCTAACTAAAGAATAAGAGTAGAACCAAACGCATGCGCCTACCTTATGGGCTCTCCATCACGGCCAAATTTAACTGTCCTTGCAACTTGCTCCTCCGGAACGCGAGTCGTGATATACATGGCATCGCTCATTTCAGCAATGCTGGCTAGAGCTTGACCACAAAATCCTAGAGATCTGCCGCCGACGTTCTTGAGATCTTCCTTTGTTTGAATTTTGCTGGTATAGTTCTGCTTGCACGCAAGTGAACGGTCACTGGGTAGTATTCCAGACCCATTGTCCTTCACTTGGATAATATCCAGAGTATTAAGGGAGATTTCAATGAAGATAGATGTAGCTCCGGCGTCCAGAGCGTTATCAAGAAGCTCTTTGACCACAGAAGAAGAGTCAGGGAGAGCAGAAGTTGAGCCGATAGCCCTGACAGCAGGCTCTTCTAACGCAACAATGGGCATGTTTCCTTTGAACTGGATATCATATTCAATCGAGAAAGGCGACAGATTCAACTGCGGTCGGAGCGAGATCAAGATGTCATCGCATGAAGGAGATATGGATGAAGTTGAAGAGTTGAGGTCCGGAGTTGCCCTATTGGGACCAGTTAGCGGGCCAGGTCATTGCTCTGGTAACTAACTACCTAGTTAGGTAGTTAACGTAGTTGCCCCGCCGATGAGTGGTTGCGGTATAACTTATGGATATATATTATTAACAAAGTATATGCGTGCTATAGGCAGGATACCGCAAGCGGTGTTATAAGAGCCTCAAGAGCCAGTTGATTAGTGGACGCAAATTTTACCCAGTGGAGATCCTAAGTAAGTATGTGACAACCCACTTAGTTAACTAACTTAATTTGATTAACTAACTGGTTAATTTAGTTAGATCTGTCTGGCGCCGAAGAACTCTGCCGCGGTAAGAATGTTCTTTAGTATACCGTTTCTGTACAATTAACTAATTTAGTGGGCCTTCAAGTATCATATCAAATATCACTACTGCCTGTTCTCCCTCCGCTTGACCTTGCTACTATTACTGCCTGGGTCATCAACTGCCTCTCCCTTTCACTCAGTTTCGGTAGAGCATCGGATACGCGTTCCTTTAGTTTCTGCTTTTCGGCCTCAACCTGTTCATCAGAGGTGGGCATGAGGGATGGAGACAGAGCTATGGGTATGGAGCCGGACTCGGACGACTCCGTAACCCATGACGGAATACGCTCTAGTGATTCGCGATTGTGAAGATAGTAACTGAGTATCGATGAAAAGCTTTCGCGAGCCTTCTCTTCCGAGGACTTGTTGTCGCTCATACTGTTTGTGTTTGCTGGTTTCCCGCATTAGTTACTTTCGTTGCTAGTTCCGCGGGTGTCCAAGCTTAGTTGCCTATCATAAACCAAGGTCACTGCCTCGTATCTCAACGTTGTGGAAGTATAAGTCGTGGAAAATGGTGAGGAACAGTCAACTCAGGCCTGGGGATGGAATGACTATATACCTGACTCACTACTTATAGGCATGAGCAAGCACTTCGGAACAAAGCGGATAATGCCCATGGCGGGGAGCGTGCTTATTTCCGGCCTGTCCGTCATTGGTTCCCAGCCTGTTGCTATTAATAAATACCTAGCTGTTTAGTTGGACCAATTAACAATTATTGAAAAAATAGTAATGGAAAGACTGTAGCAAATCCGGGGCAACTGGTGTTGCTTGCACATAGTTATTAGAGCGGGCATTGATGCAGTCCAGCGAAAGGCTGTTCCTTATTTTCAGGTTATTGTTTAAAGGAAGTGTGGACAAATGAGGAGCCTGTAAGAAAGCTCATCATAAGAAACCATTAGATCAACCTAAACTATCAAAGAGAGAAAACTAGCCGCTATAGCTCCATAGTATCATCAAGGGAGTAATGGGGGTCAATCTCGCCATCCTCAGCCTGTTTGACTTTCACGTGGTATATTGCGTCTAGCTTGGTGTGCTCTTCCTGGCTTAAATGTTGCAGTCTATCTTCTAGAGAGGTGAATTTCCCGTAGTAAGCTTCGTCAATGAAGGTCCAGTATATCTCATCAAACATAGAGCTATACCGTGCTGCTAGACACACCCAGAACAACTTATTATCCAAAGACTTCTCCATATGCGGCGATAGCCTTTGAGATTCTTGCAGGCTATTATTGGATATCATGTCACACTCGGCTGCTCGTAGGGCATCTAAGAAAAGATGAAAGCGAGGCGTATAGCGAGTCAAGAACTCAGTGAGATCTGATTCCCAGTCTTCAGGGGACTGTAGAAGGAGCCACCACGGAGCTACGTAGCTAAACTCGGCGGGTGCAACATATGTAAACTCCCAGTCTATTGCTGCTGCAATTCGGATATTTTCAATATCCACAAGTACATTTGAGGGCCGGAAATCATCGCAATAGAGCCTGAAAGGGCCTTCATGAAACTGGATGGCTTCAACAACTTTGCTAAAGAGACAACGAGCAACGAATTTTTTGCGACAGTCAGCTTCATTAGTAATCGCGTCGTTTCGCTGGGTAAGGAAGTGTAACATATGCTGTGTAGCTAGGGACTTGAAAAAATCAACCGCTGAGTCAAATACGGCATTCGGGCCTGGCAATACGTAAGGCGGAGCGTTTGCAGAAGTTGAGAGCTCGTTCATATTAAATGTAAATGGTCTCCTGGATACCGTAAATTCGCCGTCCGACCTTTCTACCAAGGCACCTATCCTGGCGAACTCAGGCTTAGATAGTTCGAGGAGAAGCTGGGCCATCTCCTGGTAAGCCCTCCGTAAACCACGCTGACTGATATTTGAGTTCAAGATAGGCCGTCCTTCAGCCTTGGGATCCTTGAGAATGCTGGCGAGAGGGGTACCATGGACATAAGTTAAAACGATATACGGTCCTGTCCAGGTCTTCCCAGACCCATATACTTCGGGGACAGGTATTGAGGTGTGTTTTCGGAGATACCGTAGGACAGCAACTTCGTTGGCAACCTTTTCTGCACGGAAAATTGACCGTCCAAGGGAGCTAAACCGAACAATAACTTCAGGTGTGTCATCATGAAACTGGACGCGATAGCACACGTTAAAAGCGCCAGTCTTCCATTGGCACGCTTGCTTGGCCCTACGGCCAAGATGTGATGCGGCTAGCTTCATAGCAAGATGTTCGGGGGATTTCGACAGTAGCTGCTTCACCCATTGTGCAAAGACAATGTCCAGCCGGTCCTCCGCGACATGGTCAAACTGCATGGTGATAGGGTCACGAGACAAGCCGGTGAGCTGGTAAAATATTTCACCACAGGTCAGAACGTAAAGGAAGAGTATAAGCTCACAGAGAAAAACTCAATGGATCCGAGATTCGAGAATGAAGAGTACGATAATAGTGAACAGTGAGGTTGAATTCTGATAAAAGGGGATGAGGCTTAAATTGATAGCGCAGACGCCAAGTTGATTAATAATCCATTATATAAGCAAGCTATACCAAATTAGTAATAATCTAACTTACGTAATTCGGAACGCTGTGAATGCCCAAAGCTTATTTTTTTACCGCCATCAGAATAAAAACAATCTTCATCTTTCTTTTCCTGAGACTGCGCCGGGATTCGGCTTCTCTAGCCACATGATTCAACCGGCACATAATATCAAGGATGCATGGCCAATAAGTGGGAATCCTAGGATTATGGGTTTAGTGACCCGTCTTGAGTGACAATGATGCACCCTAAACTCATTCAAGATTCCTTGTGCGAGATCAGAATCAATCCATCACGAAGTATGGAGTATTCCACTTTCTATGAATATATATCTCTTAGAACAGATATATATCGAGAGGCTGTTAGCAGAGGGGAGATGTTGATTCTGATAAAAGAAATCGTCATTGAACTATCAAGCTGAAACCACCATCTAACAATCCCGGTACCAGTGCAGATAACGACACCCCTCACCCCCGGATCTGCGATTTAAGCCGATCATGAGGCCAGTTGGGCATTCTCCACCCACAATGATACGAAGAGCTGCTTTACTTAAATTATCATATATTGACATATACTACAAGCTCTATCACAATGCTCCAGGTGTTTCTTCTCAGGCGAAGAAATATTGAAGTCCCTGTTAATTTCATGAAATGGCCATCTTGCCCATTCAAACCAAGGTCGACCTTTGTGTGCTGCCACTTTTGATTCTATCACTGCTACTTGCGGGTTTAGACAAGGTTTGATTGCCTTGAGAGTTGTTGATGTGCGAAGCATTGCTAAGCAGGCACAGAATGCGCTCGCGTTTGCTGCCGTTCTGGGAATGAACAAAGACCTAGGTCTTCATGGTCAACAGTATTCATGGCTCGGTTCTATCTTCAATATTGCATACCTTTTTGCCGAATTTCCGACATCATGGCTTCTTACTCGACTGCCTATTGGCAAGTATGTAGGCACCTCATTGATTTTATGGGGGGCTTCTGGGTGTGCAATGGCAGCGTGTACCAATTTTGCAAGCGCTGCTGCTGTCAGATTTCTCCTCGGAGCTTTGGAATCAGCTATATTACCGTCGGTTATTGTCATTATGTCCACTTGGTATCGGCGTGAGGAGCAACCCCTGCGGGCTGCTCTATGTTTTGGCCCTTTCTCCGGGGTATGTATTTGGAGTCTTTTATCCAATGGTTTTATAACTACGGTGGCTCCCAAAAGCTGATGCAATCCAGATCTTTGGTGGTATTCTTGCATATGCCATTGGTACCCTTCGAGCACCAGTACCTACATGGAAGGTATATTCAACATGATACACCCTTATTTTGGGCGATATAGCTGTTTTAATACAGGTTTTTGACAGTTAATATTCTTGATATACGGTGGAATAACCATCGCCGTCGGCTTTATCTGCCTTGTGGTACTCCCAAACAACCATGATAAGGCCATATTCCTTTCCAAGGGTGAACGTGACCAGGCAAGGCTCAGGGTTGCGGACAATAAAACCGGCAGAGACACACGCAAGGTCAGTTTTGCGCCGCGATCTAACTTCAGTTTGAGGCTGATACTACCTAAATGTGGTAGAAATGGAAGTTATCTCAGGTCTTTGAGGCCCTGGAAGATGGAAAGTACTGGTGCGTCGTGGCTTTTGTCTTCTTCCAATCCATCACGAATGCTGGAGTTACGAATGTGAGTCAACCCTCAAAATCGATGCTGTCCTATTACAATAGATACCAGAATTACTTACTAGCTTCTTCAGTTCAATCCTTTAATTATAGCGGGATTTGGGTACTCGAAGCAGATAACTGTATTATTAGCAGCTCCACAGGGAGCCGTTGCTCTTACAGCTCAAGTCATTGCTGCGCTATTGGCGCTTTATATTCCTAACCTTCGCTGTTTGCTATGGGTACTCTCTTGCATCCCTTCATTAGCAGGAACATTGGTAGTAAGATGTATGTTCCATATACCCCTTATTGCCTTGGTCTTGGTGCAGCTAACATATTGGTAAAGATGTTTCGGTATCTGAGAACCGTATTGCTGCCCTCATGGGGGTATATCTGACTGGGTTCTACAATATTGCTTGGTCCATGACCCTCAGTCTTGTGGCTTCCAACACTGCCGGAGCAACGAAGAAAAGCTTTGTCTCGGCCTCTATTGCCATTGCTCATGGTAATATTTTCCTTCAAATTTCAACTCAGACCATCTTGGATACCTATTTATATATATCTAACCTTCGTGAAATAGGCGTTGGTGGATTAGTCGGTCCTCAATTTTTCCTTGAGAGCCAGAAACCCCATTACCAGCTGGGACTGGGTGCTATGATTGTGTCTTTGATAATGATGGCAGTTTGCGGTGCAATATACGGGTCAGTGCCTTTCTCCTGCTTCTCCTTAGCTTTCGAGCTTCACCGTCCTTACCATCTATCCTATTATAGAACGCTCTGCATTTATCAGAACAAAGCTCGAGATAACCTTGGCGAAACTGTCAGCCCCTTGCCTGCCGAGTGTTATTCCACAGAAGAAGACGCCGACAGGGAGTCAGATGATAAGACAGATCATGAAATGCACACCTTTCGCTACACATATTAAAGATATATCTGATTATAGGGCATATCTTCGTCTATATATGTGCATGCATACCAAAGCATACTAAGAATTACATTATGATTGTATGATGCTCATAGATTCCAACGCTCACGTTTTATTCGGTTGATGTGTGGGACCCAGACGTAGACAAAGGTCTGTCTCTTATACACATCTCCGAGCCCACGAGACCAGAGAGGATCTCG
>OJKM01000066.1_pt1 | contig 15221 bp, 12 predicted proteins | sample 1596631 | NCBI WGS metagenome assembly OJKM01 (sample SAMEA3904683, study PRJEB24821) | metagenome | biome: Builtin; feature: hospital; material: surface | place: USA | collected 2013-06-06 | reverse complement strand
ATCTACACGTAAGGAGTCGTCGGCAGCGTCAGATGTGTATAAGAGACAGCAGCTGCAGCTCTTCGATCTGAGGTTAGACGTAGCTATATGGCTGTATGCGAGACAATCCCTTACGGTTGACTGTTTGCTGTCAAGCTCTGGGGAAGGACAGAGACAAGACTGGGAGACGTCAGTTCAATTTCTGCTGGTGTTTTTCTGCCCCTGAATAGCTGGTTATAAGTTATCGCAACGAACGAGCCAGCTCGATAACTAAGACCTAATATTGGTAACAATGATGACTGAAACGGGGCAAATAGGAGAAGTAAACACATCGAATCCTTCAGACGTTTGTTGATGACGGTGGATTCTCGAGATTCAAACAAGCTCTGCCCTTGCGAGTCCAACCTCCCGCAACCTCCGGGCTTCGGATAAGAGGACGTTCAAGTTCAGCAGGATTACAACTACTGTAGTTACATGGAGTACGCCGTGAGACAACTCGCCGGGGACTCCGTTGATTTATCAAGGAGTTCATAGTGCTGACGCGAGATCCCTTCAAGGAGTATCACTTCATGGACGGCTAGCTACTTGATTCTGTCGTTGCTTTACAGAGCGGCAACATGCAGCAGAGAATTCCGTTGTTCTCGCCTCTGAAGGATTCGATATTGACTGGCTAGCGAGGGAGTTCGCCAGGCTGGAATGTGGTGTCACTGGTGCTTCCGTCTTTTCACTACTCCGTACAGGTTTTATGAATCTCACAGCCGACCATTGTTAAGCTCGATTATGATGGAAGAATCCAAACGTTCTCTTTGCCTGGGCGGCTCAATGGACAACCGGCTAACTACCGACAGCTCAGCAAAGTTCGCCTGATGGAGACTCTGATCCTCCAAGATTATCAAAAATTACCTGCATTTTTTGCTGCCAATCTCGTATCCCCAGGGGTTGAACCCTAGTCGGGACACTGCAGCAAAGACACACTCCAGTGCCACGCTGCCTAAAAGTCAGCTTGGATGGACATGGGGAAGCTCCCGTGTCGCTACGACAAGTTCGAGGAATAACTGTACTCGGGATAGCTCCGTGGAGCCAGCCATGCACGATGCACAGTTGTTCGCTGGGCGCTAGATATATCAGCGAAGATGCCTCTGGCCTGCCCTTCAGGGTATTTCGACTGGCTTCTTGACAGTCCCAAGGATATGCAGTCATGATCTCTCGATACATATACAGAGGCCTCGCAGGGGCTGGTCGACCAGTCTGTTGTTTACCGCCCCATCTGGTTCTACGAGGCAGACGTACCGTTACAACAACTAATGTGCCAACAACATTCGACGAAGAAACGGATGTTTTGGTGATAGGAAGTGGTGCGGGAGGTTTAACTGCTGCTCTGCGAGCGCAGTCTCACGGACTTCGGGCCCTGGTGGTCGAGAAAGATGAGGCCATAGGAGGGACGTCCGCCTACTCCGGCGGTGCGATGTGGATCCCAAACACCCATCTATCTCAAGCGGCCGGCGTAAAGGATAGCAAGGAAGACGTCTTGAAATACCTCGAAGCAACTATTGGAGATGTTGGCCCTGTATCTTCCAGAGAGCGAAAAGTTGCATTTCTCGACAACGGGCCTCGACTAGTGGAGTTCCTGGAGAAGGCCGGGTTCCAATGGCGTCTGGGAAAAGGAGGATGTCCTGATTACTTCCCGGAGATACCAGGCGGTTTAATGTTTGGTCGGACCTTGGAGCCAAAGATTTTTAATATGAAGAAACTTGGGTCTTGGAGGAGTTTGGTTAGAAAACGCCCTGGACCCCCTATTGCTGCATACGTGACGGAGACCAACAGTGCCCTCAGATCGGGGGCTTCATGGAGTGATTTCAATGCCCTGCTTAAAATTGTCCTGCGCCAGGCCCTGCTCACCCTTCTTGGACAGGCTCCCTCGGCAATGGGCCAGGCACTGGTGTCCCAGCTGCTTTACCTTCACAAGCAAGCTGGCACCCCGATACAACGCAAAACTGCCCTGGTTGACTTGATCATGGACGGGTCCACGGTTGTTGGAGCCACGGTCAAACAAGAAGGCGGCCAGAAAACCATCCGCGCCTCTCGTGGAGTCCTTCTCGCCGCAGGAGGCTTCGCTCACAATAAGAAGCTCAGGGAGAAATGGGGTCCTTCGCCGGCCAGTGTTGAATGGACGAGCGCTCCCCCAGGGGATACAGGAGACGCTATTACTGCGGCCATGAAGGTCGGTGCTGGCACTGCTCTGCTGGACGATGCCTGGTGGGGACCAACTGTCATCTGCCCGCTGAACGGGACAAACGTCTTTGCCCTGACTGAACGAGCCCGGCCGTTCAGTATCATTGTCGATTCATCCGGGTCCAGATTTATGAACGAAGCTGAACCGTATACAGATGCCGGTCACCACCAGTACGAACGGCACCAGAGCGTAAACGCTATCCCAGCCTGGCTGATCGTTGACCACTCGTTCCGCAAGCGATATAGCATTGGAGGCCTGCTCCCTTTGCAGCCTGATCCAAAGAACAGCCTCACGTCTGGGCACTTGTTCAAAGCCGATACCATCCCAGATCTAGCGCGACAGATTGGCGTTGATCCTGCCGGACTTGAGAAGACACTGTCTCGCTTTAATAAGATGGCGAGAGCAGGAGTCGATGAAGATTTTCACCGGGGTGTTTCTGCGTTTGACAAGTACTTTGGAGATCCCAATATAGGACCCAATCCTAGCTTGGGGCCGATTGAGAAGCCACCGTTCTATGCAGCCCGGATTTACCCAGGTGATTTGGGCACCAAGGGAGGACTGCTCACAGATGAGTTTGCGAGGGTGCTTAGAGACAGTGACGGGAAGCCCATTGAACGGCTCTACGCTGCGGGCAACACCAGCGCGAGCGTCATGGGCAGGACGTATTCTGGCGCTGGCGCTACCATTGCGCCTGCCATGACGTTTTCCTTCATCGCCGTCGATCATATGGCGAGTTGTACGTGATATAAGCTCCAGTAATAACAAATGGATAGATCTGGATATTTGAATGGTTAAGCCCTATATCGGTAAACTCAAGTATGAGCCCAGTACTCCGTATTAGGCCCTGTAGATCCCCCAGTTGAATAAGGTAGCAATGCCATCTGCTTCCGCATACAGCCAACCCTCAGGAAATGTTAACGCCCCTCTCCGGTGGCGTACTCGATACCTGCGTCGGTATCGTAAGGGATAGGGTCACCCTCGCGGACAACTATTGTCTTTCAGCACCAAAAAGATGTACTATAACTACTTGAATATATCGGAACTCAGGAAGACTTACTCTCTGGGGCGTAATTCTGTATATACGCAGTGATCTCCTCAGGGCTTTCATTATTCATGTCTTCGCGCATTTTCTCGAACCGGGTAGCAGCTTTCTTGCCTTGAAGCTCTGGTGAGGTGATCGGGGGGAACGACTTGAGTGAAGCTGGAGAATCGGCTGAGTCGGCTGTTGGTTTCATGGCAGTCATTTTCTCCCGGCGAGAAATCATACCAATTCTACATCCAGAGGCAAAGGAGGACGGATGGAAAGCTGTACAGAGGAGGCATATCCCATTATCGTGTATGGCGTGTAATAAGTCAACGTCATCATCAACTCGTAACTAAATAGTTAACTAGTGCGGAGGAAGGGAAAGAAATGCCATTTTGACGGAATATAATTAATCTAATCCTCATTGCTATACCGGCTATAGTACCTCAGGTATCCAATGCTGGATGGTCAACATTTCACCTTCTTTCAGGTCAAGGCTTAGTTTCTGGCCCAACAATGTCGAAAAAGAACAAGACTCGAGGAGCTGGATGGCGCAGGCTCAAAAAGAGTCGAAAGCAGCACGATTCAACATCCACACATTGAAGCGGCTGCAGAAGGCTGTGGCAGCAGATCTGGAAACTGACCTGATATCGTACTTCCCGAAGGATTACTCCAGGCGTCTGTCTGAAATGCGGACTCCGTTACTCCCTCCAACGAGTTAAGATTCCCTCCACCATTAGAGGCTGCTTTTTCTAACTTCTCTGCTAGTAACACCTATATCTGCTGCACCAACGTCAGGATCAGCTACTGAAAAAGATATCCGCGTATTTCTATGGCCTTCCGAACCCACCGCCGTTATATTTCCCTTGGCTGACTCGGTCCGAAGCCTGCTGGAGGATGCAGACGTGTCCGAGGCGCTAGTAGGGGCTTATGCGGCGCTGTGAAATTCTCTGGAAAAGCCCATTTCCTCAAGAAAGAAGATGGTTTTCAAATGCGATGGAAATATCGTCATCAAAGCAATAAAGAACGCGCTGGACTACACTGAATATAACAACACTGCAGTACCTGGAAGTGCACAAGCTGACTGTTCCTGCTCCAAGGCCATCTGGATTACTGCGATTGAACGATGTCTCTCTCATTTTCATGACCTACACCTCCACGACAACACTGGCAGATATCTGGGCAGGGCTGGATATATCACAGAAAAGGTCCATCCAAGATCAGCTCAACCAAATCCTAACCGATCTAAGGTCTCTTTCACACCCTACTGGGACACCTCTTGGAGGGGTTTGTGGTGTAGGCTGTAAAGATATCAGGAGACATCTCAGCCGTAGTACTAACCATATTCTGACTAGTTATTGAAGCTTTCAAGAGATTTTTATTCCCTTCTTTACGCACTTCTATTTTTACGGAGATTATTAACCGGCTCCGTCAACGCTATACCTAACCCCAGCAATTAGAAATTCAATGTGTCTTTACACATGGTGATCTACGACCAGATAATATCACTGTGGAACCAAGTGATGACTACCAATTCCGAGTTACGGGTCTTCTAGATTGGGAATATAGTGGGTTCTATCCCGAGTATTACGAGTTGATTAGGAGCACAAACGGTCTCAGCCCTTCTGTGGATAATGACTGGTACTTGTCCTACCTGAGTGTATTCACCAGAACGCTATGGCATGTGGTGGTTACCGGACTACGCTCAGGGGGCCTTCGTGGAGTGATTATCATTTGGCTCTGAGAGGGAATGGAGGAATCTCAGAATTGACACTAGATAGCAATGAAAACTAGGTTAGAAGATTGCGCCTCGCTTTTCCTTCAATTCCTCTCTGGCTGTACGGTACTCAATATGCACTCATTTTCTAGCCTGTCAAGAACATCAAGCACATAGTCCTGACAATCCCATTCCACGTTACGGTTATTCACAGGTGTCGCATCGGAAACATCGTACACTCTTTGAATGTCTTCATCGCTAATCGTAGCAACGAAGACTTTTCCAACATAATTCTTCGAATGTTCCGGTCTCGAATACTCGACATCGGGCTGGAAGAGTGGATGCGATCCAGTAGCCTCAAAGGTTACATCGAGATCATCGGCATTAAGACACAATGCCCAACGTTGAAAGTTGTCCGTAACGGGGTTGATAGAAAACAACGTGCAGCTTAGGACTGTTCATTTTTGCCCGTCTGGCTGCAAGACGTCTACATATGCATGCGTTCCTTTCAGAACTCTTTTCATACCTATCCGAATATCTTTGGCGGCGATTGTATCCGTGGGCATTAGGATGCAAGAAGGACTTCTTGGATGAGGGATGTCCTGGAATACTAAATGTGATATAAATCGAGCAGCAGCAGCCTCATGACTAAGCAGTCTGCTGATTAAGCCACTTGATGTTGATGCACGTCACGCCCGGCTTTGAGATTCCAAACGACGATAGACAAGCCGGGGGCGGAGACGAGCAGATATCAAAATAGATTGATCGATACCGCAGACACACTCGCCGTTCGTCCGTTATCTTGGTCTATCCTTATCTGGCAGCATGGAGACGGCTGTTCCCTAGCGTCTTCTTCTTTTCGTTTGTTTGTCTGTTTAGCCTCGTCGCTGGCTCGTTAACTAGACGGCTCCTTATCTTCCGATAACGCCTCAGGACTCGACGGAAGTACAAGGGCCTCCCTCGCATCACCACCGCCGTGCCACAACAGCACAGAATCCTACGTGATATACACACGGATATTCGTCCTCGGGGGCAGCTCCTACCATGGCATTTCGTCTCCCCGACCAGACGCCGCAGAGACAACACCCGTATCCAGGTTCCGGTCGTGCTCTGACGACACCGCCAAATGTACCCCAGCCACACGCCAGGGCAGACGAGGAGGACTCGCAGGAATGGGTGCTCTTCTCTCCCGTAGAGGCCCAGTCCACAGCAGCCCACAGCCATACTGCGTCTACTGAACGAACGCCCCGGACAGCTGGTCTGTCGCGGTTGAGTGACTTTGGGTCCTTGGAGACCGCTGCTCAATCGTCAGGTCCGCTTTACAGCGAAAGAAATGACGGAGAGACAGAAGGCCAGGAAGGGCAACTTCAGGACACAGGCCTGCAGGAGGACGATGTCACGGAGCTGGACAGTCTCGATGATGGACTCCAGGCGTTTCGAGACCCACAGCTGGACCAGAGCGGCGGCCCTGCCATGCTACCGGCTCATGATGGACTGGGAACGTTTTCACCTTCTGGGGTGAACGTACAAGAGCAGTTATGGCAGCATGAACAGTTCAATCCCGGGAGGATTGGGGAAACAAGGCAGAGGAGCAGCTCGAGTGTGCAGAGGCATCTGGACACTGCTAATGAATCTCAAACCATGGGTATTGGTATGGAGAGGGAGAGATGGCAGAGAATCGAGCAGTGGCGCATGGAACAGAGCAAAGTGCTGTTACAGGAGATAGAAAAGGAAACGAGACGACGCAGACAGAGAAAACAAAGGGCACAAAGCAAGAACTCTGACACAATGCACCCACTTCGATCCATAGTCTCGGAAGATATCACATCCAAGACGGATGCATCACTTACTGCTAGCCAAGCAGCACTTGATACCACGGTTGATACCACTCCTAGTGATGATACGGATTCGGATGAATCATTCTGGCAACGAATTACTCGCAGTGTCATCAATGGTCTCATTGGAATCGATGACTCTCTTCTCGCCGTCATATTTGGAGAATCGCTAGTCACCGACATAGCTGACAGTGATACCAACAGTACTCCACCTCAAAATCAGCCAGATAGCTCCTTCACTGGCAACAGATACCCACGAACCACCACTTTAACCACCGATAGTTCAGTCAACATAGGTGAAACCATTCCCAACGTAATGAGCTCATCAACAAGGGACGGGTGGTGGCAAGAACGCCTACTCGAACGAATTGCTCGAGAACTCGGTATTCTCGTCCATCAAATCTACGAACACCCCGGGGCATTCACCGCATATATGCGGACCAACATTGATCCCTCAACAGAATATGCTGGTATGCCTATATCTCAACCTACGGCAACACCAACTGTGTCAGCCATGACCTCCAGGCGTGAATCACACAGCAGCCATGAAAACACAACTTCCGTGCCATCACCTACTTTCCACCCAACGATGCAAGATGCTGCAACTTCCAGGCACGCAGCACTCTGGGGCATAGAAGAAGATGCACCTACTCAGGGAGATACTGAAACTAGCCATATCCTCTCGGAATCAGAACGCCGCGAACGTGACCGTGAGTACTGGGAACGAGAACTAAACATCAAGATGGTGTTCCGATACCTCCGCAATCGTTTCGCTGCAACAGCGACTGGAGACGCTAGTAGCACCAACGATAACACCGATACCACCGAGCTTACCTCTCCACAACATAGAGCTCAACGACAGCGTCAACATGATCCTATCCGTGCAGCAATCATCCGCCAGCATCACCCACTAGTTGCTCGTGCGGAAGCAAACTCGCGTTTCCGCCAACAATCTTCACGCATCCATCGCCATCAACAACATCACCACCACCACCATCATATGCGTGGTTCCATTAGTCCAAGCTGTGCAAGCCAGAGCCAAAGTACTCGTAAGTCTGTTTCAACAAAACGAACCGGCTCCAGCAGGCATTACTGGGACATAAGCGGGAGTGCTGGCAGTAGCAATGCTCCATTAGCTGTTGGTGGCGGCATGGGCAGCTGGGGAGACATCTAAACTTGCCATGGTGTCTCGAACTTGTTCATTATCGACCTGCATTGAATTGCATAACCGCGTGTAACTTTGAGTGTCTGTGAGGATATCGGCGTTTTTCGGTTTGACGTGCCTTGGAGTGATGGCCTCGACTATTTTTACCTGATATTTTTATCTCACTGGAGCAGTTGACCTAGATGGGAGTCTCTCTTTACTCATATAATTCCTATATTATTCCTCTAAGTCACCCTTCGCCATAACGTTACTAACAAGACGAAATGAGTTCTGCAGCATACGGTGCCATTATTTGACTTTCCCACTCATATAATTGCATACCTTGTCTGTATCCAATATATTACTGGATAGATAATAATGCTATATTAGCTGACCTTACGCTGATTTTAAATATTCATGAATACTATATGGTCGAGAGCAAAGTATCTCACTGTGATCCACTAGAAACGACCCGTTTTGTAGACATGCCAACAAATTCAGTGTGAAAACAGTCGAATATCCGGTTCAAAACATGCGTTCATCTTACAGAGCAGCCATAGGTACTTCGTATATGAGCAAGAAAAGGGAGTATTATGCTCATTTTTTTTGTCATTATTTGATTCATTTATTCCTTTCTGAGATAACTGTTGTGTATTGCCTCAATCAAAACAAGCAAACAAATCGAAACCTCAAACCCAAACCCGCTTTTGAAAACTCATGCTCTATGCCTCCTGGGAAACATTCTCATAAGCATCTGGGAATCTTCGCATGTTGGTCTCGACTGGGCCTTTGTTTCTCAAGAACTGGACGTAAGCACCATCGATCTTGACACGTCCCTCCTGTCGGAGACGGATGTACTCCTCTCGTCGAAGAGGGGTGAAGCCCCAGTTCTTGGAGACAATGATCTTTTGGCGACCAGGGAACTTGTACATGGAACGGCGGAGGGCCTCGACGGCGGTGGCGCGGTGAGCATCACGGGTGCGGACGGAAAGGAGAATCTGGCCGATGTTGACACGGGCGACGGAGCCGTTGGGTTTACCGAAAGCACCACGCATACCGGTCTGCAATCTATCGGCACCAGCGCACGACAACATCTTGTTGATACGGACGACGTGGAATGGATGGGCACGGACACGCAGGTGGAAACCTTCCTTTCCGGCAATCTTGACAAGGTACCTGATTGTTTCCCATCATGTTAGTACTTTTCTTCTTTCTTACCGATGCCAGTCGAATAGTAGGTGGTCATTGGAGTGGTTGTGGTTGGTAGCTTACTTGTTGGCGCAGATACGGGCGGCTTCGAGGGCTTCGGCACTCAGCTGTTCATATTCGTTGGAGACCATGTGGACGCAGAGAGGGAAGTCATCCACGTTGGCCTTCTTACGTCCAAGATCGAAGATTCGGATCTTAGGGTCTGGGACACCACGGTTGAAACGGGACTTGGGGTATGGCTAGATATTTCCAAGTTAGCCTCATATCCTTCCTCTCAACGTGTATTCGTATCCGTCCAAAAAAATGCTGCCACGGTTGCATCTCGAATGCGGCATCCACCATTCTGTATCTCTGGCAACAGCGAATCCAGGCGCATATCCACGAGATATCCTGATACCCCTCTCTTTCTTCCGAGTGCAATCCGCGGGAGCGCATGATAACGGGAGCATTTCAAAAGGTTCAACCCACCTTGTTCTTGCAGTAGCGATAACATCTTGCTGGACGGCGCGCCATCTTATCGGTTCGAGCGTGTATAACGAGCACTTCCTGCGAACGACAAGACTGGAAGAGGTTACGGTAGTGGTTTTAGTATTCTCGACGCAGCAGAGAAGCGAAGAGAAGAAGTTTCTCTTTCCCGTTTCGGGGCGAAAGTCGAACACACACACCGAAATAATTAATAAGCGGGCTGATTTCCAAGCAAGCCCTAAACCCTAACTTGGCGCCCAAACAGGCAATATCCAACCTCCAACTTCCAACGTCGCTCTTTGCTGTCAACTTCTCTTACATTCTTCGTCATCATCATCATCATCATCTTCTCTTCTTCTTCTTCTTTTTGTTTCCTTTATTACACTTTCTATTGAATTCGTCTTCTTCGTAACAGTGGTGACTGCAATCTAATAGCAAGGTCTATACGGCTTTGTCAGTTTGATACCGCCAGCAACTATGTCTAGCGATTGACACAATTGGGCTGCATATTTCCTACCACGGCTGGTCACTATCGCCAGTAGCCGCTGGATAACATGATCAGCGTTGCCTCTATCCAATATATTTTTCCAGGAAGAGCGTCCGGGAAAGCAAAACCTTGAGGAAGCCGAGGGAATGGAGGCTGGCCCCAATATACCCGGCCACTCCTGGCCTTACACACCTCTGAGTTTACACACCAGGCATCCTAAGAGATTAATATCTTATGCATTTTTTGACTGCATGAAATTAGATCTTCTTGAGATCCCTCCAGACCCCGAATGAGACTGACCAGTAACCACGTTTGCTGAATTCCTTTATGACAATGTTTTTTGTCAGGTGTCTACCCTATACCTTTTCTAGCCTATAGACCTTATTCGGCACCAATGTGGCTTTAATAATAGTCCGAGACTCCTGGAACAATGCTCCGCGGTTATTTCCCTTTTGCTTTATAGGCATTATAACGACGATGCTGATTACAATGACTGAAATCGGCTATTCGGATAGGATCAAGCTGGTAAAGCTAGCGTCGTGCATCTTGAAATAGGGAATATCCTGCCGCATTTGCAAGTCCAGGCTAATGCTAACTGGGAGTTGGTAAGTGATTCTATCTTCTTATTCAAATATTTCCCGGAATTTGAATCACATAAGACATCGACCGACGCAAAGAACCATGCACTTAAAGTACATTTAGCTATAATATTTATATGTTTTCGACGGTGTTGATATTGATCATCCTTTAATGCCATGCCTCTTCCTCCGTGTTTATTTTCATTGGAGGTTTCAAGGTCATTTTCAGCCCCCTCTCAGGCGATGCTCATCCATATATGATACAAGGCGTTCTCACTCTTGGTTTATTCCATTTCTCCCAGTTATACTTGTGAATTATTCATAACTGGAGGTCAATCGATTGGACTGTTGTCAACTCGTCTACTCGTATTACCCAGAGTTACTGCACCACCCCTTCATCTATCTAGTTTCAGTGAATATAGCGACAGGATACCCCGGGATATAGATGATGTATGAGGAATTTCTTGAGGTACTGCTGACTTCTGTCAAATTGTGACCCTGAAAATGAGTGGCCGGCGTATGATGACCCAGTGAGTTTGAATCCTTCTAACTAAAGCAAGTGCTATCGGGGGAAACGGGGTTTTTTAGGCAGGAAAGGCAAGCGTATTTTGCCAATAACAATACAGGTTTTGCCAAGTTTTTTCCTGTTCGCAGTATGCTTTGCTCGAATGACTCCTTGCTCCAGAGGGATTCGTTCTATCACCGCTTGGTTGGGGACACATTGGCCCAAACAGCACAGTGACATGGCAATCTGACCTGTTTGAAACTCATGGCCCGTATCAAAATAACATCCAAGCGAGAAGTGGGGATTCTACCCCCTGTTCCCCTGGACTATGCATCCCGAACGCCGCTCCCGTTCTCCACTCGACTTCTGCATCGACATAGGGCTATCGAAGATGTTACCAGCCAGCCTCATCTATGTTAGAGAACCCGCCCCCAACTTGCGATACCAATGAAAAGATTTGTTCGTGCATAATGATACGAAAATGAGGAAAAAATAATAATATCATTTTGAATCGGCCTTTCCCCGCTTGGCGATGACGTGGTTTGCATTATGCACGCATTACCGAATTTGAGTGGTTCCTCCCACTGCTGCAAACCATCTATGTCCTTTACATCTTCATCTACTCTAAACCTCTCGTTCATCAAGCGATGCCCTGCCAGCAAATATGCGGTACTTCACCGAAGGATGATCATTGAATTCTATCCAGCCTGCCATCTTGTACTCGTAGGTCACCTACAATGTCGAACATCACCAGTACTATCAGATCGATACCAATAGCTCCGATACCCCCCTTCCCGACAATTCAACAGCAAGAAGAAGGCCTTAATTATACCCTAACTGCCCGTTTGAGTCAAGCGAGACTATGGCGCATCACATCAAGACAGTACTCTGCATATGTTTATAGGATACCCCGCATATCATTTAACAGGAGCATGTATATCCACTTATTCAGCCCTCCTCTTACGCCATTGCCCCCCATCTATTGTGTGTGGACAGGGTTTTCTTCATGTGAAGGATGCTGCTCGCATGGAACCTACCCAGTTAGTCCTACTGGTTGCAAAGATCATCTCTTATCTTCTTGGGATTTGTCTTCTTGCTGGAGCCACTAGACGCTAGAGGAACGGCCCGCTTTATTTACTAAGAGAGCTGAACTACCCTGTATTTCATGCATCTACAGACGCAAAGACGGGCCAGGAGGCCAACGAATACCCCTCATGACGATCGACCTATCTGGGGCGGTATCTAGTTCCACCCAAATTGCGAGGGGCTGTTTCTCAATTATAAAGAGTTCGCAATGAAAAGGATAAATATCGAGTCTCCCTCTACGAAATCTGTGTTGTATACGACAATTCAATTCACAAACCTCTACCCAAGACTGATCTTGCTATCCTAGATCCAACATGTCGTCCGCACCGCCCACTAAACTCAATCCTCACGATGTCATTAGCTCCTATTTCATTGGGCCCAAGGCAGAGAATCTGGACAGCTTTAGGATCAATATTAAAACAATCCTAGATGAGTTACGGGATGCTAGGAACAAGTATTTTGAGAATGATGAGGTACCAGCAATCATCCTCCTTTGTTTTGCCTGGCTAAATGATTACAATACTAGGTATTTATTACAGAAAATGTCACAAAGTCGGAGCAGTACAAGCAAATTGTCTTGAACTTCAACAACGCTGTCAAAAAAGCTTCTCAGATTTTGGGAAAACAATCGGTCCCATTCTGGTCCCCAAGATATGAGGGCCACATGTGTACCGACTTGACAACTCCTGGGCTTCTGGGATACTTTATGACTATGATCTACAACCCGAACAATGTCGCTGTGGAAGCAAGTCCGTTAACCACCGTGATCGAGCTAGAAGTTGGGAAACAACTGGCTGAAATGTTTGGATATAACATTGATCCAAAAAATAAGAGCCTCCCCCTTTCATGGGGACACATTACTTGTGATGGCACCGTGGCGAACTTAGAATCCATCTGGGTTGGTATGTGGTTTGAACTTCACTGCATTTAAGGCGTGTCTAACCCGTTTAATAGCTCGCAACTTGAAGTTTTACCCGCTCACCTTGTCCTGGGCAATGAAAGAAGGATCGCTTTGGTTTATTGCTGATAAGTTCAAGGTTGCCCCTTGTGTTGGTAATGAGAAACTGTTCAAAGACCTTACTCCATGGGAGCTGCTCAACCTTAGTTCTCAGACAATCTTGGGCCTGGCTGATCGCCTACATGAACAATTTGGCATTACATCTAAGTATCTCGAGGAAGCTTTGAATCCCTTTAGCATTCAAACTGTCGGCAAAGACCGCCTTGAAGCCTACTTTGGTATTAACAAGCCCATGAAGTATTTCCATGCCAAGACTAGACACTATTCATGGCCAAAAGGAGGCGGTAAGTTGACTCGATTCAGCTGCTTCTCGTCTACAGCTAACATGTTCTAGCCATCGCTGGGCTTGGGTCGGGAAACATGCACGGAATCAAGCTTGACTTGGATGGCCATATTGCCCTTGAGGACCTTGAGATGGAACTCAATCGCTGCCTAAGGGAACAGCAAGCAGTGTTAGCAGTAGTAGCCATCATGGGCTCTACCGAAGAAGGCGCTGCGGATCCGCTGAGAGACATTCTTGATATGAGAGCGGACTTCCAGCGGAGAGGGCTGTCATTCCTAGTTCATGCTGATGCTGCATGGGGAGGGTACTTCAGCACCATGATTCCTAAAAATGCCAAGGCTCCACAGATGCCAGGGAGTGGCAGTGAGACTGGCGGAAAGGAAGTCATAGAGATTGTTCCGTCGCTTCCACTGAAGGAAAGCACTCTGACGAATATGATTGCACTCAAGGATGCGGACTCTATTACTGTGGATCCTCACAAAGCAGGATACATCCCTTATCCGGCTGGCAGTTTGGTTTACCGTGATGGGCGCATGAGGTTCTTAGTGACATGGACTAGTCCGTATCTATCCCAAGGCTCTTCGGAAAACATTGGGGTTTATGGTGTAGAGGGCAGGTAAGTATCCCCATTGCGCATATGCTGTAGCTCATACTTTCGTCCTACATAAGAATTAGCTGCTTACATCCCTTGGCTCATAGTAAACCCGGAGCAGCCGCCATGGCTACATGGTTCTCAAATACAACTATTGGCCTTGACCGTAACGGCTATGGCAGACTACTAGGAGAAGCAGCTTTTACGAGCGCACGGGTAAGCCAAAGATAAAGGCTCGGCCTGAGTTTATGGCTTTTGACGGACGCTGATAATTTTTTGCTAGTTGTCTGCCCATTATGCAGCTATGCATTATGAAGAAGAGACTGATCCAGCCGAAAAGAAGAAGCATTACATATGCATTCCCTTCAACAGACTCCCGATGGAGCATGCTGGCTATGGCTCCTTATCTCCAGAAGTAAATGCGCGGAGGAAGCACGTCCAAGAAAATATACTTGAGAAGACCAATGAGGAACTCATGAAGAACAAGGAAGACATGAAATATCTTCGTGAGCTAGGATCTGATCTGAATATCAATGCTTTCGCTCTAAATTGGTACCGCGAGGATGGCACTCTGAACGATGATCTTGAAGAAGCCAACTACTTTATGAAGAGAATTGTGGACCGCCTTTCCATTACCAGCTCTGCCGGAAACCCAAGAGAGATCCCACTTTACCTGACTTCAACTCAGTTCTCCTCTGAGCTTTACGGGGAGTGTGCTCAGAACTTCATGAAGCGGCTGCATCTAGCCCCAGCCGCTGAGGACCTGTTTGTTCTTCGCAATGTGGTGATGAGTCCTTTCCCCACTCATAAAAAGTTCATTTGTTCTTTGATGAACGTGTTCGAGGAAGTAATCGAAGAGGAAGTCAAGAAGGTCTGGGAGCGTAACAAGCGAGGCAAATACCAAGGTGTTTTCCTGATGAGAGGCACGGATGAGATCTTCCTGGACTATCATACCAGCTTCCACCAAGCTACCCGGCGTCAGCAGATTATTCTTGCGGCTGAATTGGACGACAATGAAATGAAGAAATATGTGGAATTGAAGGAACATCAGTCTGGAGAGATAGCA
>OJKM01000065.1_pt1 | contig 15226 bp, 13 predicted proteins | sample 1596631 | NCBI WGS metagenome assembly OJKM01 (sample SAMEA3904683, study PRJEB24821) | metagenome | biome: Builtin; feature: hospital; material: surface | place: USA | collected 2013-06-06 | reverse complement strand
AGATCCTCTCTGGTCTCGTGGGCTCGGAGATGTGTATAAGAGACAGCATCAACCCCCCCCGCCACCACCACCAAATATGCAGCCTCCCGCTCACGGAATGCCCATGGCCTATCCTCATCACCCGCAGAATGTTTATCCTCACCTTCAGTATTTGCCTCCACCGCCAAATATGCAATATCATCCACACCCACCACCCCCTCCACTTCCGCCTTCTCATCAGCCATTACATCTACCCCCAGGTGCCCATGGGCCCCAGGGATATCACCACCACCATCACCAGGCCTACCAACAACCACCTCCACACCAACCTCGGTATTAGCTTGTTGTGAATGACATGACATGGAGTTAGCTCGGCTCAAGACCAGTTTTGTACAGGAACCAGGGCCTCTTTGTGTAGCATATGAAAGTTTCTTTAAATATGGTTGCAGTCTTTTTTATTTCGTTTTGCATGTCTGTATGATATTTTCCTCTAGCGATTTGAACCTGGTGTGGTTGGTTCTCTATTCTACCTGACGTCTCTGATAATGATTTGTGTACAGTCCGAAAGTTGTCCTTAGAAGTTCGTTTAATAATCCTTTATTACTCCTTATTGAATCCCGTAACCATGAATTTAATTTAATGTCCCGAGAAATAGCAATTAGTTTCCTCCGTTCCATATCTACCTAAATCAATTTCCCTTCCATGACCCTAAACTCCGAATACCCTCCAAATTCTTGTATCCTGGCAGGATATAAAACTAATTCATGCATGTTCCGTGGTCAATCAAAGCCAATATTCGCTATGCCAAAAATGTATCCAGTCCAATCAAAAATCAGGGAACCGACCTTCCATGATATCGATGATTCGTTGGCGCTCTTCGACACGGAAAGGAACCTTCTGCGTAGCCAACAGTGCCTCCAGCACACGATCATGTTTCTTCACAGCCGCAAGATTCAACGGCATCCAGCCGTCTGGTGTCTGTTCCCAGGGGTCGGCACCGTGCTGAAGGAGCAGCTGCGCAACTTCGTAGCTACCATGGTTCGCGGCAAGGTGTAGGGGTGTTAGGTCACGGTTTTCTGTAGCCAAGATATCAGCACCAGCCTCGATGAGCTTTTCAGCGATGGCATGGCAGTTGTATATCGCAGCTATATGAAGAGCCGTCCGTCCTTCGTCGTCCTTCACAGAGACATCTGCCCCGTAGGTAATGTGTAATTTAGCAGTAGCATGCCTGCGGTTGAAGGTAGCCAGATGAAGTGCCGTCATGCCAGCGTCGACCTTCTTCGAAGGATCCGCGCCTTTTTCCAACAAGAGTCTAGAGATGACTGGTCGTTCAAATTTGGCTATGTTGAATAAAGCTCGCGTCAAGTCCTCCTTGATGATGCGTTTCCCACCAGCCTCGATGATGAGGCTGATCATCCTCATGGTTGCTTGCTGGGAGCTAGCTGCCACTCTCAACGCTGGAGCAAAAACAGCTGGTTCGAGAGGGCATCTATCGCCTAGGTTCAGCATCGTTTTGATATAGAAGTAATTGGCATGTTGAGCGGCTGAAACAAAGACATGAGTCATGTCAGGGAGCCGAACACCATCACGCAAGTCCAATAGTTCCTCGTCCATTTCACTGGTAGGTTTCCTCATGGCAGTATAGTATGCCAAAACCGGCATTACAAACTTTCCCCCTGAATTCATCAGCGTTCTCACCATGTCAATATTTTCATTCCTCACCGCGGAGAAGATGGCTCTAGAAACGCTTTCAGATTCATCCTTCATGCCAATTTCAAGCAGAATTCTAACTGCCTCAGTGTGTCCTTCCTCGGTAACGGCCAGGAGTGCTCTGGCTTTGGCAAAGTCTCGCATGGGAAATGCAAAGAGCATATACACAATTGCCAAACACTCATTCCGGGCCGCGGTGTAAAGATGAACTGACAGATCCTCATCCTCTGACACGTATCGGTTTCTCGCTTTATCAGTCATGTTGCTGGACTGCATGCCCACAAAGAAGTACTTAGCCGCCTTGTTCTTAGACTCTTCGGGGGCAATCGGGAGAACGATGAGTATCATCTCGGCCACATCTACGTTGGAGTGCTGGCAGGCCATGTAGAGAGCCAGAAGAAGGGTCGAGTTCTTGATAGGCTCCTTTGCGCCATCGAGTATCGCCTGGACCATCAAGTTGCGACCATTGTCTGCTGCCCATGCCAGGGCTGGGAGGTTGTTCTTGACCTTAAAATCGGCTGCACCCGCATAGATTGTTTTCTGCAGCAGCAAAGCAAAGCGGTTACACGTTTTCATCAGGTTGCTGATATCAGTAGCTGGCAAGGACTCTGCGATAATGAGCAGCAGCTCATTTGGCAGGCTGAGCAGCTCCACTGGTGAAGACATGTGAGAAGGCATTATCTCAACTCCTGGTCAAGGGGCAGAGGAGCCGAAAGGGTTTGTCTTTGAGCGAAGTAGTGAACAACTAATGATTTTCTTAATTTCAAAGGCGGCTGGTGTTTTGCATGTTCTGTTTGAGTGTGATTCCATTTGACCAAGAGTAACGCCGCATTGGTCCGCGGCATGCCTTTTAAATTGGATAAAGGGGTATCTTCAAGAACCTCATGGCCACAGGAAGATGTTCTAGGACATTGGAACATCCCTCCACTCTCTAAGATAACGGAGGTATCATTGTAAACTAATCATATTGTCAACAGATGTGGTGGCATGGCCCAGCTTTGGTGGTGTTAGCTGATAATAAGGTCTGTTTACAGTCCAGCCGCGAGCAAGGTGCAGTCAGGGAATCTCCACGATCTAGTTAGTTCTCTAGGAAAAACCAAAAGATATGAAATTTCACAACAGGCAGAGAAGATCTGGTGGTATTCACCCCTTTTTGGGGTTTTGCTTTATTTATGTCTTTGGTATTCATTATAGTTGTTAGGTCTCGCTTACAGGAAACTGTAGCAAGGTTTGTTAATAATAAATGTCATTGATCAAACAAAACTTCCGCCAGGCCAAACCCTTGCTTCGAGTCCGACAGTGGCCAGCTTTGTTCCTTGAAAGGTAGGACGAGAAGTTAGAGGGTAAAATTGTGGCAGTCGAAATCAGTAGAAACTCTCCACGATGGTCTCCTTGGTAGCTGTTCCAGCACCGCTTGCACCTTCACCGAGTTTGAACACACCTTCCATGACACTGAGCTCGGTAGCGGTAGTGTCTAGTCCAGTAATAGCTAGCCAGTCGTTAACGACCATCCCGGCACCAACGACGGCGGAACCACGGTTAACACTACCGGCAACAAGCGGTACTTGTAGCAGGGAGGAAAGTTCGTCTTGGTCTTGTATCGATGTCTTAGGATGGACAATGCCACCCTGGTTTGACAAAGCCATGTAAGAGCCCGTTAGGACATTATCAGCAATAGTCTGACGGAATACTTCTACACCGAGGACATCTGCTATTCTATAACAACGAAGAACAATGGTCAGTGGTGTCTAAAACGTAAACTTCCGACGGATATTCTCACATTTCTTCCGTTTCACGCTCTAAATCAGGGTGTACGAGAGCAACATGGTCGTTACAACATATAACGTTCCCCAAGGCGGAAAGTCTCTCTTCTGTTCTCTGGACCTTGACACTGTCCGGAATCGAGTTGCGTAGGTGTTGTAGTTCCTGGTCAGTAGTTGTAGTAGGCACTAGAAGGCCCTTTCGGTTTCTAAGGCACAGTTAGTACTGTTGGCCCTGTTTATGATCTGCATTAGGATTTTGTCTGGCTTACCCAGCTGTCAAACGGCCCACGATCCTTGTTCCTGCTATTGAGGCATGGCAGATGGGTATGACATCCTGCAACTCGGATTCGAATATGCTATAAAAGTTCTCCGATCCTCCAATAGCAACTATGGCATAGGAATTCGTCAATGTCGCAAACACGCCCACACTATAATACACCACAGTCAGTATCGTGATCCACAGAAGAGATACACAAAATATAGAAAGAAACAAACTGACTCGTTGGAGTTCTCAAATTGCGCTCGAACAGCCATGATGTGTTGATTAAGCTGAGATCCGGTGACTGTAGGTAAAGGAATGGTCGAAGAAGAGGCTATCGACTCGCTATTGAAGATCTTTTGATATTTGACGTCCAACAGAGCTGTATACAGGAGCTCTTCCGGGGATGTGTTTGCTCTGATATTCGATGGAGGGGAAAAAGAAAGCAGGCGGGGTGTGCGGCCAAGCGTGTGTCTTCAAAGCCAGCAGACAGCCAACTGGTTAAGCCGACTTCTCTTGTCAGTATACTTTAAAGATATTCTGGAGAAATGCAGACGGGCCAGGGGAGAAGAAGCGACAATAAATAGGCTGTTGAATTCGCAGCAAAGAACCTGAAAATGAAGATCGAATGAAAAAGCCGAAGTTGCTTGTTAATTTTGCTGGTGGAGCGTGTGTGTGACGGGTATGTTACGAGGAATACGCTATTTGGGTGGCGGATGACATCTCATGTTGGTATTTTGCGTGTAATTACAGCCCTATGAGTCAAAAATACTCATCTTCACGAAAAAGCGATGACAAGACGACGAAGGCGAATAAACAAGGGGAAAAGGGGCGATGAAAGACGCAGAGTGACTCATGGCAGAGAGAGAGAGGCCAGTGATGCTGATCAGGCCAAGATGAGCCACCTCAATGGTCTCTAATGTTGACCAGGAGACTGCCGTGAAGAGCGCATAGGAGACGGGAGGAATCGCCCCTGGGACTAACTAGCTACGCAGAAGAACAACGTCGTATAAGTGACTGATGATATTCTCATACGGCTCAGACGGGGTATAGAAGGCGAGAAAAAGACATTGAAGGCTTTGGCTTGTGGTTGTCCTTCAATATGCGATTATCAACTTCAACAGTGACAGGAGAGGTGAGCGCTGAGCAGTGGTAAATATAACGCCTTCTCCGGAATAGCATGCAGAATCATGCTACCTAACGTTGAGTACAAATGTCAGCCTAGTTAGCTCTTGGAGAAGCCAATAACAGTTGTTCCTGGTGAAATCCTGGTCAAGATACACCCAAGCAGCCCTTTGCTTCAAACCAGCCGGATACTACTCGCTCGAAACAGTGTACAGTCCTGATTTCTCTTCCGTTACTATTACCAAGTCTTACCATGGAGGATGATGATTCTTCCTCTGATCAGCCTGGGTACATCTCACCCTCCTACACGGATTATTTCATAGCTGGTTGTCGACGCATTAGACCCTGCAACGAAATCGACTGGAGAAAGGATACTGAGGTCGAAAGTGATGAAGCCAAGTCCTTTGTCAAGAAGGCATATGATGACGGGGTTCCTCTGTTTACTAAAAGCGCTCTTCGGGAAATCCAGAAGCAGTTGAAAGGTGATTTACGAGCCGGCCAAAAGGTGTCGATAAAGAGTATCGACGGAGTGCCCGTGGAATTTGACGTAAAGACCGGCGAGGTTGTGCTATCGGGAATCAACTCAGAATACGTTGCGTACGTTTTATCTTCCCTTCTCATTGAACGGAGTAACGTTGATTCTAAAATAGTTTCTTTTAAAAGAATGAGGCCCTCCGTATATTATAGGTCTCTAGCATCCATTTTGGCGGATCGAGATGATATTGATATAGGGTATTGCACCATCGAAATCCAGCATCCTGTCTTTTTACGGCACGACTTCACCAAAGATATTATTGATATCAAGCCGACGAAGGACTATGATTCCTTGAATAAGTCGTTTACGACGGATACTCAATGAAGATGGGAATCCAGTGATATTTGTCTACAGCTCCGAGCAGCGCTGAAGGATATTAAGCTGCCCCAGAATCTCATAATTAATGAAATTGTTGCATTTGCATGCGGCTCAATTTCTGGTGACAGAAAAGGTCCCTCAGATGCCTACTGGGCAGCAAGGTCGAGAGAAAGGTCCTCGTATCAACATCCAATGTTACGCACGCTACAAGGTACCCTAAAGACACAAAAAAGGATGCCACGAGGTTCAATGCTTTGCACAGAATCCTATATACACTAGCGTCGACTCCAAGGTTTTAGGAGAGGCTGGAATTACCATTGTCGCGGATCTAGAAGGCTTCCTCCAGGTTGATGATGCGGCCGTGGTGGTTTCGTTATATCCCAACGCCCCTGTCAAGCAGGTAGTGGCGGACATTTCTCGTCCAGCTGTGATAATATGGGACGTTTTTACTGACGATGGTGATGGCTTGTAAGTTCTCGTTAAGAATATATATTATGGGCCTAATGCTGACGCTGCGTAGAACGGATCCAGTATCTTCTCGTGTTGAGGCTTTCATGCAAGGCTTTTACCAGGCATATGAGTTTCCGAGTGATGACGACAATATGAGGAATATAGCTGTTTTCACGAGGTTTGATATCTAGAGCATGGCCAGTTGGAGCTCTGCCCCGGGATTTCCTGGGGGGGTTGGTTACTCAAGGCAAGGTTCTGGAATTTCTCAGATAACTATATGCCAAATAGTTTTCAAGTCACAGTGGTGACCGAGAAACCTACATGATTGGGGGCCTGGTTGACCCCTAGTTAGTTTAATAAATCCTCACATGAGTCTCCAGCCATGTCTTGAAAAGATATCAGCTGAAAATCAGCCGTGGCAGCTACATTGTCATCACACTTCAAAGCTTTTCTGGTCAATCTATATTCCTATCTGCTGATTACTTTTCTGTTTCTGCTCCTGCGTATCCTGGGCGTCGCTGTGATCTTGTTTGCATGATATCCGAGCAGCTTTAACCGCTTGGCATGTCATTTCCTCCCGATCAACACATTGCACGCAATTTTAACTATACCGCCGATGCCACTCCATAAAGCGGAATTTCACAATGTGTGCGGACCATCATACCTCCCCTATTTATATACACAATCGCTGTTTGGAGCAGGACTCAGCGCCCAATCGCCTTTGCTACCCCTAAGTAATGGTCTGGATGCTTATCCGGTCGTACAGAGTAAACTCGTGTCCGGAATTTCCCCATAACATCAATAAGCTTACCTAGACGTGCCACAGACGCTAGCTAAGTAAGGGTTTACGGGTGTCGAAAAGGGAAAAATCCACTGCGGATCGAATTCCTACCCTTGCCATGAGGCATCCAGCCTCTGTTTCCGAAGAATCATCGCCATACCCTCAGATCTTATACACAGGGGCTAGGCTGCAAGTTTGAACAGGGGCACCATACGGGGAGCATCCCACGCGTCAACTGAGCATTAGCTCTGGGGAGTTATAGGGGAAACCCCCCAATCACTGACATATTTAACATGGAATTGCTATTTCGATACTGCGTAAATCTAGCAATCTGGTCCCCGGATTGGTCGCTTCGATACGTGTTATATTAAATTGACTCTGCCCCCGGTGTAACTGCGGCCGACTGTCAAGCGCCAAGTATACGAACCGCTGCTAGGATTCCGCACGATATCCGAGCCTATATTTTAAGACGACCTGAGAGGCTCAGTTCCCTGCACGATGCTGCTTACACTGTAGTTGCTGCTAAAATCCAGAAGAAGCTGGCTGCTCATGCATTTCAGCCTGACCCACCGCATACGAAAGTGAGAAGAAAAAGAAAAAGAGAGAAGAGAGGGGAAGTCCAGGAGGAGGAGCGGGAGTAGGATGGGAAGGATTAAGATCAAGCAGTGCAGGTCATTGCTGGAGTGTATGGGGAGGAAAACGAGAGCTAAGTCAACTGAAGCAACATAGCAAATGCTGAAGAGCCTTGGACAATCAAATGGCGTTGCTAAAGAAATGGCTAGCTGACTATTTAATCTCGCAGTGAAATTGAGAAAAGAGCAAACGTCTGTCTGGCTCCTCGAGAACTCGGCTGCAGAGGACCCTGTCATCGAACAGGGAATTATCACGATTACTATGTACATAACTACATGGCATCCCGTCCTACCAGCATCTTTCGCAGGGACAGGGATGATTTGACTCTCCGCGGAAGCATGGCATGGCATCACACAGTCCACGGTTCAGCCAGAAATACAGCCATGCTTCTTTATGCCTGCAGGGTGGAAACACCGAGACATTGGGCCTCCCCTTGACGGCCCTGAGCTGTGCTTTTTATGCCATCTGGTCTTTCGCTACCATCTTCTACTTCTGGTATTTGCAAGGAAGCATCACGATAGTATATCCTGTTCTTTATGCACTTGAAATACGAATATAAAGCGGCTCACAGACACTGTAAGGGAAATCTTCTCACCTTATATATCAATCATTATCTGCGGGAAATGAACTTATGTGGTGTCGACCCTTCAACCTACCGCTGCCTTCCATTTTTCTAGTGATCGTTTCCTTGTCGTGGTAGAAGAATTCGCTGTCAATATATCCAATATATGTTACCAGGAGCTGCCGCATTCCTGATATATACTGATCCGAAGGCATGTTGGACGACGACACTCCTCCTTCAAAGGCCGTTGCTGGCGGCGTGCAGACACAGAAACGCAAGGCCATGCAGACGTCATACCCTCCAGAAACAACGCGCCTGCGGATGGCTTGTGACAGGTGTCATGCACACAAGCTACGGTGTTTACGGTCAGAGTCCACAGAACCCGGCAGTAAATGTGAACGTTGCCGTCGTGCTGCTGTTCAGTGCATCTATAGTCCACCGAATCGTCTGGGACGCCCAGCGAGGTCACATTCTGGTACAGGAATAGCAGCAAAGCCCACAACAAGTACGATCGCAAGCACACCGAGCAAAGAATCACAGAGTAACTCGCATATTGCGAACGCCTGGCCATCTCCGAAATCCCCACATCCACCCAGCCCGATGCCTTATCAAGATATATCCACTCGTGGGTCAAGCATGGATATCCTAGCAGACGAGAGCGGAGCGTTTGAGGATCTCCATCTAAGCGGGTCCCACTTTAAACTTGATGTGATGCTGCCTCTAATTAGCAGTGCGAAACAGCCTTATGAGGATGCGAACATCATGCTCAATAACGGGCAAGGATTTCCAATGGAGAACATACCCAATGCGCACATCACACAAGAATTCACACTCGCGGACGAAAACACAGCTGACTGCGTCCGGAAGCTGACCGACCTAGGCCTTGCACAGTACAACCAACTCCGACAGCTCAAACGGATAAGGAGCTGTACTAACAGGGATAAGCAGGGGCTACTTACGCTATTACACAACTATCCAATCCAGGAGATTATGGAGACAGCTCGACAGCTCACAGAATTAGTCGACCAATTCATTCAGGTACCGGGGATTGGGGGCGACTTGCTCAGCTCTTCCCCGGACTCAGCTGGCGAACCGGTTCCGGACTTGCAATCGCCGTTCTTCGGTGATCCTTTGGAAATAACTGACTTTTCGGACTTTCTCTCACAGCCATTCATAGATGTTTCAGCTACACCGAAAAGCACAAGCTCTAACAGCAGCAACAGTCAGCTATCGTCTTCGATCTCGGCCGGCAGTGGCATTCAAATGGACACCTCGACAACACTACATACCATATCATGCTACCTTCGCCTAGCCCGGCTATTTGTCCTATTTTTCACGGATCTTCACGATTTCCTTTTATTTCCCAACTTGGCGGATCCAATGCTCGACGACAAATCACGTTTGTTTCCTGGGCTTAAGCTTGGCTCCTTTCAGCCTTATGTTGGGATGGAACTGGAGATTTCAATTGTAGTTCAGGTTAGCGAGCACATACTAAATCGTTTATGCAACTCGCTAGGATTGCCCCAGGGACAGGACACTGGTCAGAGTCGACTAAGATCTGAAATGATCACGCCGGCTATGTTGCAGGCAGTTCAGGTGCAGGAGAGACTCGATGCTCAGGATGAAAAGGGGGACACGTTCACACAGCTGCCGCTGGTAATAAATAGTGTGAAGAAAATGATCAAAGTGCGGCCATTTCTATAGATTCGTCAGGAGCAATATAGATTGTTTATCCTCGCTCAACCTCCTTTTGATCGTCGCAACATCCACGTAATGGAAGCCCTTAGAGTTCTTCATAAATCGCACAATCCAGACTTATGCATACTAATTCAATCATCAAAGCTCTATATCAATGGGGATTTTGAGAAATTCTCTCATCTTCCGGAACGCAGGAACTCCTTGCTTAGTTCCCTGCTTGCGCGGCCCTGGTTCTGCGGAACTCGATGTCCGTTCTCCTGCCCTGCAACTGCATGCCGGGTAAGCGAATCAAGGTGCATCTGCTGCCAAGTGCACACTATGTGCGAACGACGGAGCTGCATTTCAATAAGACCAAGCCCTCACGACTTGGCTAGAGAGTTGGGCTGTGCTCTGCATCATAATAGCAGCCTGATCATTTGGAATGGGCTTACGTGCGCTCTCAACAGTCACCTGGCCCTTGGGAGGATGTGGAAAACCGCCGAATGTTTACAATCCTGGATAATAGCATCAGCTTCGTTGTAATGCGCCGAGACTCATTGGTTACTAAACGGGGCGGCTTTTGAAAAATGCCGAATGTTGAGAGCATAGGCGGATGCATGTCAGCTTCGTATCGATATTTGTGTTTTCTGATGGTAGAGAATGGTGTCTCCGTTGTAGTCTCGAATGGAAATATCTATTCCAGCTCAGAAAGCGCCGGGCAGGCAAACTACAGTCAAAAGAAAGCCCAGAAGCAGTGGCAGAAATGAACCGATTCCCCCGAGATATGATAATGTATATAGAATGCAAGCCTACATGACAAGGCAGGCATCTCCATGTGTTACCAAAACATCCGGCTGATTACGTCCACGCGCATTTATATCTTCCTGTTGAGGTAGATTGCTTTCGAGAAATCAAAGGAAAGCCAGCAAGAATGGCTCCCGCCATAACAAGCGCCACAGTAACCCCATCCACAACGGCCCCTTCCACATGGAAGGCTCCGCTTCGACGAACGGGTGCCATTGACCAATACGAAAGAGAGGATGTCACACCCATCATCGGGACAGAGTTCCCAACAGCCAAGCTCGCAGATTGGATTAAGGCACCAAATGCGGATGATCTTCTCCGTGATCTCGCAATCCTCGGTTCGTAAAATTCCAAGAAGCGCCTAAGAAGACGGTTATTACCATATGCAGTGGCTGACGGTTTCTTGTGATAGTTTCTGAGCGAGGAGTCGTTTTCTTCCGCCAGCAAGATGGGCTCACTAATACTGAACAGAAGGAATTGATGCAACGCCTCGGTGAATTGACTGGAAAGCCACCGACAAGCCGACTTTCCATACATCCAATCTTCGAACAAGGAGCCAACGACCCAGAAATCAACACTATCAGTGCGGCTCAAGACAACAAGCTACGTTCTATTGATTATTCAGTCTCGATCCCAAAGAAACAAAGTTCTGCTCATTGGCATTCTGATGTAGCATTCGAGCCTATTCCTGCAGAATACACCACACTAAGGTTAACCCAGGTCCCAAAGACAGGTGGAGGTAATATCTGGTCCCCCTTTCTCTAACTTAGGTACCCGCAAGAAGCGATGAAGTTAACCTCTCGCGCAGACACCTTGTGGGCCTCAGGATATGAACTCTATGATCGCATTAGCAAACCATACCAACGCTTCCTCGAAACTCTAACTGCTACCTGCGCACAGCCTGGGTATAATAAGGTCGCCGCTAGCGGTAAATTCAAGCTCTTTGACGGACAGCGTGGAGCTCCAGAAAACATTGGATCAAACTTCTCTTCGGTTCACCCTGTCGTGCGTACAAACCCAGTGACGGGATGGAAGAGTATTTATTCCGCGGGATTCCATGTGCAGAAGATAAATGATGTCACCGAGGCCGAAAGCAAGGCTCTACTGGACTGGTTCTTGAGGTTGATCAACGAGAACAATGATCTCCAGGTTCGATTTAAGTGGAAGAACGCCAACGACATGGGTAAGTTTTGGTATATCCGCTGATAATCTTTAATACTGATTTGTTTGGAATATACAGCAATCTGGGATAACCGTTGCGTGTTCCACACTGCAACATTCGATCTTGAGGGTAAGGAGGACAGGTATGGTGTTCGTGCAGTTGGTGTCGGAGAAAAGCCATTCTTTGATGAAAGAAGCATGTCCAGAAGAGAAGCACTAAAAGAGCCTGTACAAGTTCTCTGAAACAGGGCTTTTGATGCCGTTGAGCAAGTCAATATTATAAGATCCTGCGCTTCCGTTTTCTTCCCCTCATATTTTTTTACCCGCGAGCAAACGTGTGTTTTGGATTCGTTTCAACACGAATAGTATATGACAAGTATTCAACATTAATGAAAGACTTTTGGTGATGTTTTGGGAGTCCATCAATACTGCATAGCAGAACATGGACTGCTGCCTTGCTTGATGTGATGCGAAATGACTCAGTGTTTTAAAGTTGCGGCTCAAGTGGGTCCAACCCAATCCGCGAGAACTCAAAATCCCACAGCCCACCCAATAACTTGTTAAGGCCCATCATAAGCCAACAATTCAGACCATGTAAAAGTTGCCCGGAAGGCTGAAGATCTCAGTCAATATCAGCGAATCAACACCAATAATTTACCATGTGCGCCTGAAACTGATCTAATCCTGATGTTAGCCGGGGGCGTATCATAAAATATGTGGATCCCTGAATTTTTACTTGTGGTGGAATCCGCTCCATGTAAGTATATATCTGTAGATTCGACTTTTTATAGTGAGGCTAAAGAGTATCTATGCTGTGGTTCACAATTGCCTATCCTTATATAATCAAGGCATTCAGTGAGGGGTGAATCTCACAAAACATCCGTGCTGCGGCGTAGTCGTATTGATCTAGACTGACAAGGCATCGAGTGAGGCGGAAGTTTCATGGGGCAGGGATGCCAGTTCATGGTAACGCGCATTGCTGCCTAGATTAACAACAGGAAAAAATAAGTTTTTGGCTACCCAAAAGACACATGTGACGCTAGATAGTATCTTTATATAAAGGGCAAAGTTCCCTTACAGCCCTCAGGAGGACACAACAAACGGCTGTTCATCTCTACAATATTCTTGGAATTGGCTTCCCCCAGACCGAATTTTTGATTTCGAGCTACAAGATTACAGTATGAACGCCCATCCACACATGCGGGAACAGGCCAACAGGAAACTAAACATATTGCAGAAAATGTGTAGGAGAAACGTCAGCAAGCGAAACTTCCTCTGTGGCCACGTCCTTGAAACTCTTGGATCTCTGGTCCCTGAAAAGGGCTGTGGAGGTTGCGGTATCGAGAAAGTCGAGAAAGGCGAAAATAATGATATTGGTAGTTCGCATGTCCATTCGCCATGTGACGATTGCCTCGCGAAAGACTTGTGGGCCCAAGGAAAGAATGGTAAATGGTATGAAAAAGAGCCGGGCGGGCCATTTCAATTGTCGCCAGGATATAAGTTCCCTTGTAAGTTGGACTCAATGAAGTGTTTCCAGGACCACATCTGACTTTCACTAGGATATAAATTTGGTTGAATTTGGTTGAATTTCATGATCGGCACGAATGCGACGACAAAAACCTTTCTTCTAATGAACGTCACCATCCCAAACAACTTGCAATAAATATTTATGACATGGCCAAGTCAAGATAGCCTTATTATAGCAATGAATCTCCACTTAGTTTTTATATATGTGCCAAATCAATAACTTTTGGGTATAATTGTTATACATATGACAGGAGAAGGGATTAGTCAAAGAGGCAGTAGGAGAAAATATCATTTTCAGCAGGGGCTTATTATAGTCAAAAAAGAGGGGCTTATGTATGTGTCTAAAACCAAAGCTATCTACAGAAAAGTGTGCCTAGAAGATTAAATGAACATTTCCAAAGGTAGAGAAATCTCCCAATAACGGCATGTAGGTATCTTTGCCAGTATGGTTGATATGACAAAGCCTGCTCGGGTCCAAGTAAGCCACCTTGAAGCAAGGCTATACAAGCATTTTTCTCTTTTAGGTGGTCAATAGCCTTGTTTCTTGGAGGCGAAGCAATATCCTTAGTCTTGCGTTTGATATCATAAGCGACCAGTGCCATATTTGGATATACATTATGCCAACAAGCAGAGATGAACTCGTCAAAAACCTCATGTCTGTTGAGCTCTGGAAAATCGAAAGCTCTAAAGCGCCGTCTCAGTTCTATCGGGTCTTCTTCAAGGTGGATATCCTCATATGGTTCGTGGCCATATACCATTGTGAAAAGGAAGGTGCCAATAGCAAATTGTTCAGTGCGAGCGGACGTAAGGCCATAAGTATTCCTTAGAGGGCCAGATGTAAGCTTAATAGCCCATGGCTCCATCAGGCTCTCAAGAAACTGCCCGATAGTAGTAGCCTGGTCAAAGTCGGACAATTTCAGGTTGAGGTTTTCATCAAGAAGGCAGTTGCGTGGGTGTAGGTCGTTATGAGTGTATCCCAACTTTTCCATGAAAGCAAGCGCGGAAGTGAGTTGTTGTATCCATCGGGCAATAAGCGCAGGGTCCTCATATTCCTTTACACTCAATAGTTTTCCCGGACGACCGTTTGGACGTATTTCCCGTTCTTGATATTTGAAGTAGCGGTGTGCTAGAGTATTATTACAGCAATATGAGAGGAAAATGAAGTCTGATGACGCAATGAAGCATTCGACAATATCTGGGCATCTCTCTTTTTCTCCGAGCACGCGGTTGTAAAATTTAGCTTCTTGTGAAAAGGGGCTGTTTCCCTCAGCGATGGTGCTAGAATTAGGAACTTTGACAACAATGGTTTCGTTGGCTTTGTGGACATTAGCTTTAGCGCCACTGCCAACGCAGTCTTTCCTCCTAATAGGTATCATTAAAGGTTCAAAGCAATGAAGATGTTGAAGTATGTTGAAACTGTAGCGAGCTTGATGGGTAGTTGGTGCGTAGACTCAACTTCTTCCGATTTAAAGATTAGGTTCGCTTATATAAACAACTACAGACGGGACGGGAACTTTATCCGGAATTGTGGAATATTATATATCCGTAACAGGTACTGCCCGTTATGTAATCATCCATATATCAAACCTTAACCTCTTTTCTCTTTTCTTTACTCTTAATCTCATCCCATCCGCGAATCAGGATAAGTTCTAACTTGATACCCCTGGAACCAATCAAAAAGCAGGAATTTAAGCGGTAAAAATATCATGAGACTGGGTGTTGCCTCTGGCTAGACAAAGAGTATACCTTGAGATGACACCACGAGCGAGCGCACGACCTCGCCACGCCCTGCAAGAACGCACGACAAGACGCGCAAACGAGCGAGCAAGAAAGAGGCAAAACAAGTCAGGAAAAAGAGGGCGAATGGGTGGCCGAGAATACACGGCTACGGAGTGAGCGGGCAGGGCCAGGAGCCGCCCACGTGTGGCCTGCGCTTCACGCC
>OJKM01000064.1_pt1 | contig 15315 bp, 19 predicted proteins | sample 1596631 | NCBI WGS metagenome assembly OJKM01 (sample SAMEA3904683, study PRJEB24821) | metagenome | biome: Builtin; feature: hospital; material: surface | place: USA | collected 2013-06-06 | reverse complement strand
GTAAGGAGTCGTCGGCAGCGTCAGATGTGTATAAGAGACAGACAGAAGGTCGAGTGGGAGAAGATTGGCGCATACAGGCTTGGAAAGGATATATCTGGCGGCACAGGCTACTAATAAAAATCAACTTCTTAAGCTAGAATTGACCATGTAGATAGGAAGAGTATATATGTCCATGCAACTAGGTCCGATTATAGACAGGGCACTCCGAATACGGTGTCACTATTCCGAGTCTCTATCCACGAGGCAAATAACACGACAATGTAACGAAATAAGGGAAGGGAGAGGGGGGGGAGAAAGAATGTAGTAATAATGCCCGTAACCTTTAATGCGCCTTGAGAAATAATGCAAGCAAGTATGTTCATGCATGTATGTGAGCGATCACGACTCCGACAAGATCGTCCTCTTCCACCAAAAGTCACACTCCTCCTTGGTGTAGCTGATGTTACCCATCCGGGCCACAACGCCGATACTGTTCCCGCCAGCGCGCTCATCGTTCCCTTCCCCTATCACCATGGTGCCGCTCTTTTCCCCTGGGGTAAAAGGAGCCCATCGAGGTCTGTCTGCGTATCTACCCTTGATAGCATTGGGATCTCCGGTGGTGACAAAGGAAGTAAAATAAGCATGCAAGTATCCGGCAAGCAAGTTTTGGGTCTTTGATATCTTTCGGATACCAGGGTTGTACAGCTCGTACGCAGACTGGTCTGCATGGCTTGCCCCTCCTTTGACGGTTGTGTTTACAGCCCAATGGTAAAGGAAGACAGGTGCAGATTGGCTTGCCGAGGCATGGTATGCAGTCTGTTGGATGGGACATATGTATGCATACTGGCCATATGCTGCTGTTCCACGTTTGTACTGCGAACCAACGTCTATGGGACGGGTGTCGTAGTATGGTGATTTTCGGTTGACGGCCGGATCAGGGTATAGCTTGTTGAGTTCTTTCAAATCCGACTCAGACAAGGCGGGTATCAACTCCTTGAAGAACTTGGTGAACTCCTCCGAGGTACCCAAGCGGGTAGGTGTAAATGGAGATCCCTCATCAGTGTTGAAGCCAGTAAGGATAGGGATCTCGTTCCATGTACCAGATTCCCAAGCGGATATAGGTGCTACGCGGATGATCTGGCCGTCGATAACAGGCTGGAAGGCCCACCGGTCAGAAGGATTGTAGCGGTTGAACACATCAATCGAAGCCTGCCCGACAGTCCTAACGGACTGTTTCCGGAGACAAGAAATCATTTGACCCCTAGCGACATTGGAACAGCCTGAAGCGAGAGCAAACTCGTCGAACTGCACTGAAGGTAGAGGAGCCTTGGGTGGGAAGACAGCGCGAGCGGTTGTAGCCCCGGATTCCATCAATGCTCTGTGGAAGAGTGGGCGTCCGCCATTCTTTGTATACATGACCTGGTGGCCGATCTAAGGAGCAAGCATTGGTTAGTTGCCAGATGCACTCTTTGTTATAGCTATACAAGTTCTTACCGAGTGAGCGCCGGCCGAGAGGCCCATGATAGTGACCTGGTTTGGGTCACCGCCGAACTGCTCGATGTTTTGTTGAACCCATTTGAGCAGCATGAGTTGGTCGTACAGGCCTGTGTTGAGCATGTTGGAGGCTGCCATCAGCTCTCCTGACAGGAAGCCAAATGCACCGAGACTGAATGCATGAAAATATCAGTCTGTCAGTTCCAGAAGAGACAATGCATGGACACGTACCGATAGTTGAAGTTGAGAGCAATGAACGGCTTCTCTGACCAAGCCAGAAGAGCAGCTGTGTTATGGAATCGGCCTGGTTAAGGGTCAACACTGGAGTCCATCGTAAATATAGCCACGTAAACAGAGGGCAGAAGAGCATACCTGCGCCGAGATTAAAGGCTCCTCCATGGAAATACACGACCACCGGCAGCTTCTGGCCTGCCTTGGTCCCCATGGGACGGAAGATGTTTGCGGTCAGGCAGTCTTCCCCCCAGTCATTCCCGTCGAGGGAGCCAGCAATGCATCTATCAGTCGGTCAGCCAGCATGAACAGCAACAACAACAGCAACAACAACAGCCACGACAACATGAATAAGGGCAGTACCGAAGACCATATTGAGAGGCATCTATCTTGCGCGAGGAACTCTCGACCGGCTCTGGCCTGGCAAAGCGCCTCTCGCCCGTCGGCGGGAGCGCATAGGGGACGCCCAGGAAGGCCTCCAGTGGATGCGGGAAGTCAGCATCGTCACGGATCGTGCCCAGCAGAGTTCCCTGGCGCAAGACGACGATGGGCGCCTGTCGAGCAAGCAGAAAGGAGGCTGTCAGATGCGCCCATGCCGGCAGGACGGCCGCCAGCGAGCGTTCAGAGAGGACAGACCGGCGCAGGTGTCGCAGCCAGGACGAGGACGCAGCCGAAGCTGACGCAGACGCAGACGAGGACGAGGAATATGAGGCCCCCGAGAAGACTGCGGCCAGGACGGCTCCCAGCACAAGCAGGACGAGCACTATTCTGGCCTGGCGCCGGCTGGAAAACATGGAGGCGACGATGATGCTGATGGAGCGGCTGGATGGGTAGGGAGTCTGCCGCGGATGGGCGTATCTCGCGTGCTCCATCTCGAAACAGGATCCCGGCTATTAGTCAAATATCAACAAACGTCTTGGGTTGTTTCTGTACACGACGGCACCAGGACTGCAGACTATAGGGGAGCAACCAAGGGTCAGACAACCGAGTCAACGGCGGGAGCTGCGTGCATCTTTATATATACACCATATATATATATATATACATGGCCACGGCTGCGGCCTCTGCACGACGCTGCGGACCTGCTCGCGATCTGTAGTGGTGCTGCTTCTTTCAACATCTCCAGCCCAGCAAAAGCAAAGAAGACGCAGAAAAACACAGGCAGGAGACGGGCAGCAGGCGGCTTCAGGAGCTAGACTGGCCGATACAGGTCACAATGGCCCGTTTGACCCCGGTTGCCTCCTCCTTCGGCTGACCTCTGGGGGAGGGAGGCCTCCGGGGGCGGTCAGTCCGCGAGACACCATGGGAAGAAAGACCCCAGAGAAGCAAATATACTTAAGATAGTCGACTCTCGCGTTAGCGAAGTCACCGGGACGATCATTGACCAGGAACAAACCCTGACGACCCCGATATTTGGGCCTCTCTTGCATCATGGTGCCGTTGCACTGCATGCGTGCCAGCAACATCAACAAAGGTCTGGTTACTCCTCAGGTTGGCGAAGACTCAACTCCTGCAAGCCATTCCGATATGCCATGTTTCTTGAGCCACCATGCGACGGTGGGGGAGCAGCTGTGCCTCCTCCTTTTGCGGCTGCTGCTGCTGCTGCTAACTAGCTAACTAGCTGCTGCTGCTGCTCGCATGGCGCCCCTGACACGGCTGGACGAGCCGGTCAGTCTCTTCAGCTCCTTAGCGGTCGAGGGTCGAGCTCTGGGGATGCATATCAGGTGGGACTTATAGGCCCATCTCACCCGCTTCTGCGGCTCAACTCCCCAGATCCCTCGCCCCGAAGGGATGCAACCCAAACCTAAAGGTCTGCTAAATTTGACTAGATCGGTGGTTATATTAGTGTCTGGCACGGCAGCAGCACTCGGCCAGCCTTGGATCGCCTCCGTGGGCCCAACTAGCGATATACATCAAGGGAAATCCTCCAACCACCCTAGCCGTTGATATAGCCCTCGCCTGTGCATTATTGGTTATCTTATACTCCGTATTAGTTACCCTACTACCGACTGACAATCACCTTCTCAGCTAGATAACTGCTGTTGGCTACGTAAGTCCTCCTCCTTCACTCTCTGAACTTCTTCTTACCCATCCTTGAGTATGGTAACTATTCATGCAGGTAAATGGGTCAACTGAATATAATGTAGTATTTGGCTCCATGGTCATGTGTATATATGATTTCTTGGTTCACCATTGGTACATACTCCGTATACATGTTCCACCTCACGGAGTCACGGCCTACTCGGGATGAAATCACCCTTTACCCGAACCTCGGCCGTGGCTTGGTAGACACGATCAAGTGTTTACATCTGGCAGGAGGTGTAATTATCAACGACATCGACGGTGTGGCTGTTAGATGCCCAAAAGTAAACAATACATATCATGCAACAACAGCCAACCAGTTAAGTAGCTTGTTACAGGGATATGCAGACAGCCAACTACAAGACATCGCTAAAAGGTCGCAGGCATCTGGGGAATTAATATCTCGATACCTTGACACAGCTCTGAATCAACATCCCTGACGTTGACTATCATCTCGGTTCCTACATTCGGCAGAAAATCAGAAATACTGAATGTCAGACGATAGATCGAAAAGGACAACTGTGAAGATGTCTTGTCCTCCGCTGGTGGTCTGCCACGTTCAACCAAAGCAACATGGCTGGCGACGATCTCCATGTAGCCAAACGTCATGGCATTGAAGAGACCGCGCGCTCGACATGGCTAGCATTAGGAGAAATGGCAGAAGACAAGACTCCTAACGTCAACTCCAGTGCGCAACAAAATTGGGATTTAGAGGCACTTGAGACCATAAGCCGAATATCCAGAAACATCTCCCGACGTAGATCAACAGATAGCTGATCTTCTGCAAGCTGTATAACTGTTTGGCAGACTCGAATCTGTGACTGGTGGAGTCTGCAGATTTGAAAAAGCACCAATATCGCAGTAATTGCATAACTAATAAATCGGCATGTTGTTGGTTTCCCGTGCTATCTGAGCGTTATAAGCACAAGTACCATTAAGCAGAAACGGGACGGCGGTTGTCGAGGCTCTGGGCATTACAGCAACGTCTCAGCTCGGGAAATGGGTGGAGCGCAGAATGCCTATCCATAACAGCTAGTTATGTATTCTCGTGTGATCTAGCGCGCTAGTTAATATCGATCCTGCTCTGAAGACAGCCATTCGGTCATGAGTTGGCGGCGTTACATATTTTTATACTCGGCCAAAAACTAAAAATAGAAAAAGCTGGGGCTTTCACGTGACTAATGAAGTTAGTCGAATAGGCTCGATTTCATTGACCAATCATAGAAAGCTAAATAAGCCTTCGGTTTATGGTTGGTTGAGATCCAAAGTTGGTTACATAAGCCGGGACGAACCCTAATTTCAACTTCGACTTTTTCTACTTTCAACGACGTCGCAATAATAATGACAACAACAACATCATCACCATCGTTATCAGCAGCAGCAGCAGCAAGTAACAAAAGAAGGGGAAGTGAGGAATACTGGAGTTGCGCTCCAGGATAGATCTACACTGCGAAATAGAGTCGCTGACGGTTCGGATTACAAAGACTACAAATTACAACCCAGCTATGCTAACGCCAGATCTCGGAAATCACTCTGCACCCGCCATCATGACTAAACCTGGCCATGGTCAGCAATGCATGGAGCCAGGTTACAATGGCTCTTACCCTGCGGCTCTATGCATACACACTCATCAACCCACGGTTTCAACTTCATTAGCTGTGATGGAGAATACAAAAGTCCCCGTCCCACGTCCTCGGAAAGGCTGGACATCGTGAACCTTTTTCCGCCCCCAATGCGGGTACGACAGCAAAATTTTGTACTCTAGACATCTTAGTCACCTAAAGTGGGGATCAACAATGCAAGAGGCTCTGTACGCAGGCCTCAGTCCGCCCATTACATAGGCAAAGAGATCAGAGTATTCGCCCCAGGCTCTTTTTTGGCGCTTTGTAAGCTACCTAGACTGATACCCATACTGCTAGCACTGCTGCGTTGGTCCGTCCAGCTATTGCTCATGAAACTTGTCATATATCCAATCAATATCTCGTATGATTTGCTCAGATGTTAGGATTCCGTCCGTTTATCTCGGAAATGGATATTTTCAAACAGGTTGACGCATGTATTGTCATCAGTCACCATACGTTGGATGCTAGACATGGCTTAGAGGGCATACATTTTTGCTTCGTCTATACAACAGCTAATGGAGAGCAGAGTAGAGACAGCTAACAGTGTCTTTACCCCATCATGACGTGAGCACGGCACTCCCCTCAGCTGCTCCAGCAGTCTCTGCCTACTTAAAGGCTATCAGTATCCGCCTCTACAACTGAGAATGCAGAGATCATCCAGAGAGCCATCGCTTCCTTTCTTGACATTCATTTGATATATTGTCTGGATTTGCTAGCTTCTACGATCTTTACTTTTTACCACACTCGTTTCGATAATACACTCTTTTCTTACGTCAAAATACCCGAATACAACACTACCTATCACAGTCTTTAACATTGACCATGAATCGTTTTTACTTGCTTTGGCTGTTTAGCCTCCTCCTACCGGTGGCTCAAGCGGAGAACCGCAATTCAAACCATCAATCTGATGCCCAGACTATAGCAGCCTTCGCCGAGAAAGGCTGGTGTTTTAACTATGGTGGTTTCTGGCAATCTGAAAATACGTTGGCCCCCTGCAGAAAGTACTGTGAAACTCATCAGTCCGGGCCATTAAATGATATTTCGGTATGAAGCTCCAAGGATCATCACCCAGACGTTCGAGTATGAAAATATGCTCACTCATATTCAAGTGTCTTTCTTTTGGCGTTTCCTTTCAACAAATGAAGGAGATGGGCCTCTCTTATATAGATGATAGCGGTCATGAATTCGTGACTGGAGAATGCAGATGTGATCTTGACGGACTCGGAAAAGTCATCATAGATACCCTTGTGTCCGGGCTTTCACGCCTAGATGATATCCTATGCGGCGTCTTTGTGGAGACTTTCGAGACCATCCTGGACGCTGGGCTTCTGGCTCTACCAGTTGGTCAAGTTAAGAGAATCGAGACCTTCATCAGAGCTGCCAAAACCGTGGCTGAGAACGGACTAGATGCAGGCGTATTCTTTGGCAGTTGGGCCAACCCAATTTGCGGCAAGGGCTGAGATAAGCCTTCAGAAGACCATGTCTTCGCCGAATTGGCTCAAGCGTCAGATGAATATGGAAGTAGTTTGGGATGCAAAAGAATGGAAGGTTGCCCCGAATCTCATAACCAACGCAGGGGGTTAGGTAAGGTTGTGCGTGGACTATTTGGTAAAGGTGGAGGGCGGAAGGGCGGCGGAAAGTCTGGTTCAGGGAAGCCAGGGAATAAAAATGGCTCTAATCCCAAGAACGAATCTAAACCGGCCGACAAGCCCACTGACAAGCCTAAATCGGATGATAAGCCGAAATCAACTACAAAAGAGGAACCGAAATCTACTACGAAGGACAAGCCAACCACCACGGAGGAAAAACTGAAACAGACAACCACCAATAAACCAAATTCGACCACTAGGGATAAGCCAACTACGAAATCCAGTGATGGACCAACGACAACATCGAAACCTAAGTCTGCAACCTCCACCCACAGCAAGCCAACGTCTGACGGCGAGGCACACCGTTCTTCACCTACTACGAGCCACTCTAGGTCAGCATCTAAAGATGGCAATGCAGGGACATCATCCACAATAAAGCCTGGACCAACTACTACGGATCACCCTGGAGTTTCTTCTACAAGCTCTCTCAAAACTAGCTCCACAAAGCATAGTAGCACCCAGGCATCATCAACTACGACTCAGGGGCGGCCAACCACTTCTCCAATCTGTAAGCCTGGAAAAGGGGTTGGTGGGTGCTCAGCATGTTCCAATGTACAAGCATGGCCGCCGGGATATTTCAAAGAGGAGGATAGAGGTGAAGAAGAAGATGAAGAAGAAGTTGTACACCTTGCAATCAGAGGAACTGGTTTCTTTGGGTGGGAGTCTCATTCGTTAGAGAGAAGGGCAAAGACATCTACAACTTCGACAAGCACTCCAAGCTCAACGAGCGGAAGTCTGACTGCAACCAGCAGTACCTCAGCACCAACCGGCATACCCACTCCTCCGGTCCTTAGACCCAGCAAAAATGGAAAAAAGGTGCAGTTCTGTGACTTGGTTACCAACACGGCACCTTATCCAGGTCCTGCTAAACTAATAGGGGTACGTATACAATGAGTTACATTAAATTTGTGATTGTTTCTAACTATCAACGGGATTTTAGAATATGAATGTTGGGACGAATATTATTTTTTCCCTCAAAAACCCAAAAGAGTGTGGAGATTTTGAAATTCGAAGACGTCTGAACTCACTCTATAAGACTGATTATAAAATGTTAAATTCCCCAAAGCACAACCCCAATTACGGGCTTGCAACCGAACATGTCTTGGAAACTCAGCTTATTAGCCTCTTCTCTGAGGAAATATCTAAACAAGCAGGGAAGATGTTTATTGACCCTTCTGACAAATCAGGTCTCAAAATGGTGGACTTTTGCACGTACATGACAGCTTACTGGGCCGACAGCAACAAGAACTTCCTCCCGGAGATCGGAGGAGTTTCTAAGCTTGGTGTACAATGGATTGCAGATCAATTCCCTATCACCAAAAGCTGGTTAGATGAATTCTTTTTACTTCCTGGTGCACCAAATGGGATCAAAGGAAGAGTAAGCCATTCTACGTTCATGCCTACAACTCTTCGGCCCTTCCTAGCTAACACATCATATAGGCATGGGGTAACGATAAAATTTTTGTCGATGACATGGAGAACTCAGTCAACAACAGAGATTTTCTCACAAAGAATATGCTTCAAGAATCAGAATTGGTCAAGGCTATTATCAGATTTAAAGATGTCATGTTCGCTTATAAGTATATGGCTATGAAGGATGTCGGAACCGTGTTCAATAAACAAGTACAACGGATTTCAGATATTCTCACGGAACTTGACAAAGCAACCGCAAGAATTGAATTTGAAAAGAAATCCACAACGGTTTTCCGCAATTACAGGCATCAGGGCCTTGGAAAGAAATGGGACAAATGGATAAAAGAGCGCACTGAAAATACCATCAAAAAGATTGAGATGTTTTTTGATGACCAGTATGGCCATTATATCAAGGCTCGTGCTGAATTGGAAAAGGAGCTTAAGGCGGCAATCAAGTCTGCAGAAGACGAGGAGAAAAAGAACAAGGGCAAGAAACTGAATGCTCAGCAGCTAAAGGACGCCGATGCGAAGAAAAGAGAGCATGAAGCACAAAAAGAAAGATACGAAACTGTTATTAAGTACCTTCAGAACCTGGAGAAGTCTTACACAAGTATGAAGAAGTGGAAGAACCCACTGTAGGGATCAATTCGAGGTCTCCACAATTAGCCTTCATTTGCGATGGGCACTTCAGCTTGAGTTTTATCTTCTCATACCTCTCTAGTTTAGTCAATAAGCATATACTTCGTTTCTGGAGGCATTTTATACAATATAAACAATTCATAATATGGATGGACATTTCAATGATGGTAGTTTATCAAGCCATTTGGCCCCAGTGCTTCCATCCACATCTGTTCGATTTCTTTGCTCGCGCGCCAATTGTTCCCAACATCGCATATTACTCTGGGTCTTCTCCGATGGCCTCTTTTGTCGAACCTGAATTGGTCGCCAGGAGTTTTATAATAAATACTAAACCGCCGTGTCAGGCCTTCCGCTTTCACATATCCTGGATGAAGCTTTACCTCTCCAAAGCATAAATGGAGGGACTCGAGTAAAGGAGCATGACGAATAACTAATGCCAACGCTTTCAAGAAAGGATCGATTCTTTCTGGGACCGGGATAGACCGAAACATATTCAGAGGCTGACCAGAAACTCGGAAATAATCGCTGATGTATTTTCTATCATTTGGACCCATGAATTCGGAGTCGGACGCGAGAGCCGGATCCCCTTTGAAATACCAGTCCCCATCGGGTGTATTGGCACCGACGGAAATACATAAGCTTGTCAAATTTGGCCACAGTGGCTTTGGGGCATCTTTAACATTCTTATATGGCCATAATATATCGGCAGAGTAAGGAAGAAGTGCACCAATGGTTATTTCTGAAACGTTCGCTCGTTGAATGAATTCATGTATTGCGAGACTGAACGTGTCCGTCGACGAGGCGGATGAAATAAACTTTGGTGGAGGCATTGCTTCGTCAAGCATGCATCCAGACCATGAGTCTGATCTAAGGCCTAAATCTTTCACAGACTGAGTATAATTTGATAAGGCAAGACTGAAATCTGTATCGGTTAAGTTAGCTATGGTAATTTCATGGTCTGCATAGGAGACAAACCGCGTCGATTATCTATTAGCGTCTTTTCTTTGACTCCTTTAGTCCCACCTTCAGTACACTCCCACGAATCATGGTAGTAAGTAATGCAACGATTCAAATTCTTCAACTTGCTTGCCATTTGTATCCCCGCAACAGGGTCAATGTGACGGGACCACATCCATGTGGTTGGGTAAAAGGACGTCACACACTCTAGTGTGGGCAATCTTTCGGGGTTTAGGAGCTTAATGAAGGTTCCTTGAAGTCTGTACTCTTTATCCGCAAAAGGAATGTCTTCATCCTTTGGGGTTTCAATGGAGTGCAGCCAGAATTCAATTCCAACCCCCTTTGTAAAATTAGCCTTGACCGCTTCATCTTCATTAAACGTTTTGAGGAGCTGGAATGAGTCATGGATAGCAGTGGAGAATATTTGATTATTGAGCTCTCCGTGCTGGTGACAGTCATCTCCGTCATAAGGTGGCAGCTTGATAGTGAGGCTTATACGCCTGACCAGAGCCTTTCTGTGGGCTCTAGCTGTGCCCCAGAAAAGAGAAGCAAAAGTCGACAGCTGGGTGTTGTTGAGGTCAAAGTTCTTGAAGGAGAAGCGCTCGATAACACGCTGCCAGCGTTTGGAAATGACTGCAAACGGCAAAAAAGCCTTCTCGTTGTAGCGATGGCATCCAAGATGGTCAAAAATAGCAAGAAAAATCTCCTCCGGGATAGTCTCCAAGGTCGCCATGGTACTCTTTATCTTTGCGGTCAAGCGATAGTAGGGCTGGTTGCTTATGTAGCGGTTAATTATCCAGGCAAATCTATTGCTCCCCAAGTCCAAAGATAAACTGATGAAGAAGTGCGGAAGCCTGGCTTTTTAACTAGTTACCAACAAGTTAGTTAGCAAGCCGGTTGGTCACAAGTCTATGACTTGCGGTATTTGGGTGCGAACAGAGTCAACTCACCCACCGACAGTCCAATTCGCCAAATTCGCCAGAGGGACCTCGCTTCGGGATCGTTAATCTGTCTCGAGTCCGTGATGGCCAGTGTTTATGGCGGAGGACAGTCATAAAATACCATCTGTACTCCGTAACTTGGTTGTCTCAGTTAACTCGTTAGTTACTCCGCCCCGCGGCTCGTTCGGCTTTCTTTCGGCCGCAGCGTAAATTAAATACCTAGTTAGTTATAATTAACTAGGGCAGGGATCGAAAGGCATTCACTGAAATATTCGTCAAATTGTGAGTATGAGTATACCACTTAACGCCTCGTCGGACGAAGGTATCTGTAATTAATGTCAGCTTAACCTTTTAACTAACTAGGAATTTAACCAAAGGTGACCACAGAGCCGCAACCTAAATTGTGAGCCTCAAAAGGTTGTGGGAAGATTCTAACGTGGACCTTCAGTTAAGCTGTGTTACTGGTTACAGCAGGGCTTCAACGGAAGACTGAATACATCAAACGCTTGCTTTAAATACTCCTTTCTCATTAGTGGACCTACCAATGCCGCCTACGCTTGGAGACGTAAAAGCTGGGTATATAGATAGTGATTCGGGAATATCCAATAGGTGACCTATGAAAACATACTTGAACGCACTTCTACCAAACCGCATCAAAAAAGTCATACAGCACTGTAAGTGAACCCATTTTATCCTCTCATCGAGGGAACTCGAACACCATATACCTTCACGGGCATAACTCATAAACACTGAAGCGGACAAACCATACCGGCCTACTTTGTGGTGACCCTTTCCAGCTCCTCACTAATCTCTACTTGGTCAGCCCAAGTGCCCGAGGGTTCCTTCATTGACAGAATATCAGGAGCTTTATCCCACGCCGTTGCGCCGGTCCTCTCCCCTTTAGTATCAGCCTGCTTCTCTGAACCAGGCAGAGCGGGGAATTCATCTGATGTAGGAACCTTTGCTTGCTGCTCGGGAGGGGAGACTTCGCTATTTCTGGCCCCCAGAACTCGACCTCTGCCGACACCTCTTCTCCCCTGGCCTCTTCCTCCTCGGCTGCCTCGCCCTCGCCCTCGATCTCCGAAGAGTGGGCTGGGCTGATTATCATAGTCACCTGCTGACGTCGGGGGTGTCGTAGCACGTTTATCATTTGCTATACTTCCGTGAGCTCCTCTGCGATATGCTGAGCCTCCCCGGCTGTGTTCAGAGAAGGAATCCTGCGATTTCTCTGCGTCCCATTCGCGGCCTGTCTGTGAATTCAGCTTCCTCTGTCGGTTCTTTTCTCTCTCACTAAGCATGACACGGCGGTTTTGCTGCTCCTCCAACCGTTTCGCCAGAGCTATCTTCTCACGCTCCTGAAAAGAGGCCTCGTCTGCTTCGGCTCGTGCATGAGCAGCAGCCTTTTTGGCAGCAGTGAGTTTAGCCGCAGCCATCCGTTCGGATAATTCTTCCTCGGTCAGTTTAGGCTGTTTGGACATAATAAGTCAGTTATTATATTGCCATCAACTGTGCTTTCTGAAAGAGGAATATACCTTTCTAATGCCTCCTGTTCTACTCCGATCACCTCGTACGGCCGGAACCCTTGGTGACGCAGTCTCTTTGGCTTGCTCTGCCTCCTGGGGCACATCTACAGTGCTACCAATGTTCTTATCCACTTTCGAGGCATCAGCAGACTGTCCTTTCTCTGGCTGCTTTTCTTGGGCGTCCGCATCACCGTTCAGAGGCTGATCCTGGGTGGGAGTCTCTGTCACAGCAGGGTGCGCCGAGGGGGAACCGCCAGATTTCTCAGGTGTTTTGGGTGTATCAGGTCTCAGCTTGCGAGAAAATCCGTTTCCTCTTCCTCTTCCTCGACCGGCGCCACCTCGTTTGCGGTGCTGCGATGGCGCCGCGTCCTGTTTCGGATGGAGGGCTTGCTCAACCTGCGACGGCGGGCCGGCTGAATCTATCGGTTCTTCTTTCGGCTGTGTGGAGGAATACGGCGCGGTATCGGGCTCGTCGACTGGCTCATGGACTGGCTGAGGCTGCGATGCAACGGGTATCACGTCGTCATCAAACAGATCGTCAACGCCGCGGGTTTGCGCAAACTCGTCCATAGCGGCTAACTATCGGCAGCTTCAACCGCAGTTAGTAAACTAAGAAGTTAGCTAGCCGGAGGAAAGGCCAGGGGGGAATGAATAGGTCGAGCAGCGTCCAATATGCAGTTCACGATGGACACTAGTTATCACAAGTAAGGTGGTGGGTTTGCTCTGCGTCGACCGGAATTTCGCAGTGAAGTTGATCAGCCTAAGATAAGTTAGTGATAAGATAAGAACCAACGACCGCCCAGCCCTACAAGAGCCGCCCGATATTATTAGTAAACACGACATCGACAATACCCGGCCTATAGTTAGGTGAGACTGCCTGCAAAGGGCAGCCGAAGATCGCTGCAGGTGTATGTAGTGTAGCAAAAAGCACCTTAATTAATGTAATTAAAGATCTGGCCCCTTGAGCTATTAAAGATACAAAGACAGAAGCATCAATCGAGTTTTTTTTTTTTTTTAGTAGAACGCCGCTTGCCACCCGTTGTCATTCCGATATCATATCAATTTCAAATGCATAACATTACGCGTTCGGCCAATCCCGTTCAATCCATTTTGTGCTGGAAAAGTCATTTTCTTGCAAGTGGTGGTGTAAGATTCTAATCAAAAGAGAAAAGAATTTCGTGAAAAGAGTTGTAGTTCGGCAGGGATGATGATAGAGAATTATTTACTATGCTGTTGTTTCCAGGGACAAGTAATGTAAAATCAGGCAATGTAATAAAGGTTATGTTAAGGGTCTCTTTTTAAGAAAGGTGGAATGCGCCTTGTCCTTCGCGCATTGCGATGCTGAGTTTGTTGAGGAGAACCTCGGCAGAGGAGTAGTCTGGCAACTTCAAGTAGTTCACGCAGGTCATGACACTGGGGAGATAGTCATCCGGGGTGTAGGGTGGTTCACTTGGCCGGCAGACCACAGTAAACATTGGCGTGAGACCTTTGAAGCCTATATTGTAGATGTCATGGTCAGTCACACTTGAAGAGAAAGAAGCAACGGGGAGATTGAGGTGGGGGATGTAATGAGAGAACTGTTTACTTACCACCGATAGGGAGCTTGGGACTTCCAGTGACGAACTGCAAAAAGTCGCGGCGTTGTTGGAGGTTGAACTCGCTCAAGGTTGCGAGCAAGTTTCGAACACTTCTGCTATCCATGTTAAATCCATGGTCGGCCTTGATAGAATCCATGAGGGCTAATAAAGTAAAGTCAGTAAATGGCCTGGACAAATCTTCTGCGGTATATAGATAAACGGAGAAAGAAGTGACTTACTTTCGATAGACCAATCTTCATCAACCTGGCCAAAAAGCATCACCAGTTCATCGGGTGTAAAGGTCTTTAATGATGAATATAAGAATACTTGAGAAAATCCAGCGGCAAATGCATCAAGCTGTGCCTTTATCCCAGTTCCAAGCGTCATATCGATGACCCTGTCAATGTATAGCCCGACATTTGACATAGTAATAGGCGTGTCCTGGCCATTAGGTATCAGTTTAATGTGTGGGTATCCAGGCAATGTGAAATCAAGGCCGAGGTCTGCGAGTTTGGTGTCGTCGATTTCACATTGCTCCATTGCACAAGCCGCTTCCGCTGCCGATAGAGAAGCATCTGCTTTAATAGCAACTGCCTGGTCGGCAAATTTCTTCAGAAACCTCAAAGAATTCGCAAGCTCTGCATCTACTCGCTTCACGGAGCCAATGGATGGGGGCTTCTTGGTGTATGCGCCTCGGCCAACACTGAAGAATAATGGGTTGAATCCAATGTCAATAATACGCGAGTCGAGCATGGAGCGGGCGACAAATTTGCCTAGCGCTTTGAAGTACTGTAGCTGCTTCTTTCCTGCTTCCTGTGTAACCTGCTCTTGACTCATCGGTGCTGGGAAAAGTCCTAATTTATTGTCAACGTATTCTCCGTCACCACTGGCATCCGAATCTCTCCATAGCTTCAGCTTGCGCTTAGCGAACTCTTTGGAGACCGTGGAATAGAACTCAAGTGTAGGCCCCAACCCGGTTCCGACTTCCTCAAAGTATTCGATTTCCAGAACACTTGGCGATGAACCGTACAGCTCGAGGACCTTCATAGCTGACTCAAGAATGCGTGTCCGTGAGATTCGTACCTTTTGTCTCTGAAGGCGGCCGCTGTAGGCACGGTCATCTCTTCGGCGCTCTCGCTGGCCATCGTCATTTGACTGAGCGCCTTGCCAGCGAACCATGGACCTGTCTCTTATACACATCTACGAGC
>OJKM01000063.1_pt1 | contig 15315 bp, 13 predicted proteins | sample 1596631 | NCBI WGS metagenome assembly OJKM01 (sample SAMEA3904683, study PRJEB24821) | metagenome | biome: Builtin; feature: hospital; material: surface | place: USA | collected 2013-06-06 | reverse complement strand
GTTAATATCAGTGAGGCGAATCTTTCCAGGCTTTCTTTCCCAAAGGGGCTGAGCTGACGGCCATTCAGAGAGTTTTAATGTGCAATTACGCATAAACGGAGGCATTTCTCTTTCCTGTCGAGCTGAAAAGGACTCCGTAGAGCTCTGTTGACAGGCATCAATAATGACGGTGTGGTACCTGCAGTCATGCACGGAGTATATCCAAGGGCAAGATCTAGGATCAACATGGGGATAGGTAACCTAGCTGTCGATTTGGCCACCGGGACAATCAATATCGAGGGAAACAGGATCGCAGATAGCAATAATAGCTAATAGCAGGCAGCTTTCTGGGCCCAGGAGGGTGCTCAAAATACCCACGGCTGGAGAGGACCTGACCCAAAGCCACCTCCACCGGCGTCAGGACGTATGTATCCCGACACAGACGCCCCCCGTAGCTAACCTAGCCGTCTGGAATAATGTTAATTTCACATCCCAATCTCTGGTTCATGATGAATAACCCGTGCCAGACGTTGGCAGGTCCCGGGTGTTGTGATAGGTACTACCATGCAATAGTCTCTGGGTTCACGGCGCGAGGTACAAGCGTTCCCTAGCTATCTCAGCAGTTAGTTAGTATGAAGCAGCCGCAGGTAAAATGAGAGAGGACTGACCCTTTGCTGCCCGCGATATCAGGCATGATATTACCCGCCCCTGCCCGTGCTAGTCAATAATATAATGCGTGCCATCGGCGAGTGGCGCTCCCTGGCCAGCGAGCACTGGTCGAACGCCCTCCACCGACCAAGCCACTCTGGACTCTCTCCACCGCGCAGCACCGCCAGCAAGCTCGTTCTGCAGCCAACACCGCAATCGCTAGCTCGCTAGTTCGCTGATCAGAGCAGCCAGTGGCCAATGGCAGCGGCATCCTGGCCCTTATTTGCGTCATCGGTGCAAGCTCTGCTGCTTGATTGCTTTTTCCTGGCCGTCCGTCGGTAGGCCTATAAAGTCGGCCTGGCATCCCGGGCACCAATATCCCCCCAGCTGTCTGAATGACTTTCTCGATCTCGATACCTCCAGACATCCATCCTCACAGCGCATTCGTCCATTGTTCAACCGGTAGTGTGTGCAAGAAAAAAGGCCCGTCAAGATGCCCGTCTTTTCCCGTATCGTCTCGCCCCTCTTCAGGATCGGAGAGATCCTCTTCGGCGCTGTAAGTGCTATTGATCCCTACCCTAGCTCTGGGCACTCGAAATCTCGACCGCATCGATCCTACAGTACAGCGTACAGACGGGCTGACTCGATGCATTGACAGGTCGTTGCAGGCATTATCGGCTCCTACCTGCGCTCCTTCAGCCGCAATAACAACGGCGATTTCCCCCAGAGCCGCTGGATCTACACCGAGGTCATTGCTGGTGTTTCTATCCTGCTAGGCCTGCTCTGGCTCTTCCCGACCTCCTTTTCCTTCAAGACATGGCCTAGTATGTTTTGCCCTCCTTTTTTCAGTCATATTGTCCCCCTTAATAATGTATAACGTACTAACGTATCATCAGTCGACGTTATCCTCTCGCTGGCCTGGTTTGCCTCGTTCGCTGTACAGGTTAACTCTCTCGGTACTCGAAACTGCGGCACGGCCTTCCAGTGGACCGGTTTCACCAACGGTGACCCCTGTGGCCGATGGAGAGCTGCAGAGGCATTCAGCTTCCTCTCTGCCTGCTTCTGGATTGTCTCTGCCCTCATTGTATGCATCCTCTCTATTCTCTCTCTCTTCTCACCTAGGACCTTCTTGTTGCTAACTAGCGTTGCAGGGCGTCTGGTTCACTTTCCGCAAGCGCAATGAAGCCGTTGCTGGAGATGGCGTCAGGTCAGTATTCATCTATGTATACCTGTCTCTCATGAACAGATTGGCTAACTTATATCTAGTGGCCGCAAGTGGTACCGTCGCCATGCTGTCTAAGCGTCTTCAAGGCAGCATTCCTCCCATTCCACGGAGCTGTTCAATGCCATCGGCAATGAAGATATACGGCTATCACGCTACTCATGTCATGTTATGATCATGACCCACTGACGGTTCCCTTACGTCCCTAATATCTAATCATCTCCTCGATACCCTCATGTTCCCCTACCATCTGGTTTTGTAGTCTTGATATACCCGAGTGATGATTTATTGCGAGCCCATGATACTTTCCTTATTACTCTTTAAAACTAGCTTAATGAAGATAATGCTGCAATGAAAGATAATCACTTTCTTTTTAAGAATATTTCGTTTACTGCCACTTAAGTACTCTCATACATAACCCTTGCACTTCACTTGTTTCAGGCGCTGTCTCCCGCCATCACCAATGATCAGGGCAGTAAGTTTCCCTCCTCGAACGCATGAAGTGTCTAGTCCTTTTGTATACAACCGTATCACCGGAAGCTGTTTCGCATCGTGGCCATATATCACCGTAGTAGGCCGTTCATTCTTCTTCACCATCCGACGCTGGTACTCGTCAAACACCTAACGACGTCTATAAGAATCCAACCTCGGCATGCGTCTCAACGCAGGTAACTCACCTTGGACCAGCCAGTGCCCTCTTTCAACGAGCTGGGTGTATGGCTATCCACGTCAAGAGTCCTCATGGTCATTACAGACGATGGATCCTGACGTTCAAGCGGCACGCCCGGTACTAGCCCTCCATGAACGACGACCACATCCCCCATGTCCCTAATATATCCTACCTTGAGGATCACAGGACATGATTCAAGCCAGGTGGCGTCATCGTCTGAGAGTTGACGCGCAAGGACATGGGCTTTTGTCTCTCGTTCGGCACTAGATCCAGTACTCCGTGATGAATCTAACATTTCACGCCGGGTTAACAGGACCTTATCTTCATGGTTCCCTCGAACGCAGGAAGCACTGTACTCTCGTGCAAGACGCACTACTTCAACGCTCTCGGGGCCCTTGGATATCAAGTCTCCGGTGAATATCAAGTGATCTCTTTTCTCACGATTAAACGATATACGTGCAAGCAGTTTCTCTACTACGAAGCATCAGCCCCGAGCATCCAAAGTGAACCAAATTGGCGATATAATACTTACACTCATCCTTGCATCCATGGACATCGCCAACAATTATAAGTCTTCGTTTTGAGCGGCGAAACCACGCCTTCTTCTCGCCTGGTAACAGCCGTGCATCCAAGGTCTGTATGTGAGCCATATCACTAAAGCCCGGCAGAGCATTCGACCCGAACCATCCACCGATGCGGTCTCTGTTACCCTCGTCCAGGGCCATGTCTAGCTCCTTATCTTTTACTGTTTCCACAGTGGAGTATCCTAGACTCTTCCAGGCTGCGAAGGACAGACATATGAGGACGAGCAGGACGAGCAAGTATCGCCTATGACGTAGTGACGTGAAGCTTATGGTGTTGGTGACGGCGCCGCAGCGCCTGCCCGTGCGTATAGAGGGCATTTATGCATCTATCCTGCAATTATCAGGGGTCGTATACGACGGCTACAAGCTGGATATTTGCCTGGGAACTGAAGAGGGAGATACAGTAAGCTTCATTCTTGCCGGTCATGGAACCTTGGTTGATGCGAACTCTGTCTGCTTAATGCCTTCCTGTTCATTTGCACGGTACCATCTAGTGAATGGCAATGATTTGAACAGTGGTGGATATTTGGTAGAATTTGGTAAGCGATATGGTCTCGTTGATTCGTCAGTGTGCATTCTAAGGGTTAAAATACGCCATGTACAGATAGAGCTCCATGTAAAAAGAAAAGAAAAGAAAAGGCAATCACCTATATCGCTGGAAAAACCGCTCCTCTTCCATACGCTCTCTAACTTTTTGTATAATCGTATCATCGTAGACCTCAGAGTGTTTCTTGCCTCCCTTGAGCACTTCCGTCTCATGGTGCAGCGCTTCCTCCTTGGTCATGCACACTAGCTCGCTGAGCTGTAATCGTACCCCTTTTTGGCCCTGCTTCAGCAATTCTGGGTCGGCTCCGAAACCATGAAGAGGTCGTTCCCATCGTATCAGCACAAGCCGAGTTGTAAGACCGCTGACCACGCTTTTGCTTCTCCATATCTCCTCAATAAGGTATCCAACATCCTCCTTGCTGATCGGTATTCTCAATCCAACCGGATCTTGGCCTTCGATAGTCTTTGCAAGACGAGCTTCTGTTCCCTGCAGAGCCCCCAAGATGCTGTCGTAGAATTTATCTCTGCTTTTACCGGCCGGGTTGTATTCGTTGGGGTACCCGGATACCTCGCATATGACGTGGTTTGCAATAGTATAGCCAAAGACAGCGGGCATGGTGCCTAGAACTGGAAGTATACGGACCCTAAAATCCGGCAGCACGCCCAGGTCAGAGACATCGCCCTTGCTGATCTCCTCTTCGGCTAGGGGTAGGAGCTCAGCTTTTCCTGGGCCTGGCTTCTCAAGTGAGAAAACAACGGGTATGCCGCTTGAAACACCGAGCATCTTCAGACGACGTCTTGTACTCCTTGATAGAGGGTCTTCTAGACTGAGTGAGATGTCCCCTATAGCAACCCGGGTAGGATCCGATTTACACCCTGCACCCATAGATGAAATCACTTTGATACCACGCGAGTGGCAGTAGTGAAGCAGCGAAACCTTGGATGATATATTGTCAATACAGTCAAGGACATAATCCGGTTTGCTGGTAACCGTATCATTCGCCATGGACCAAGAGTTGAGTAGTTGGTCCGCAACTGCCTCGCTGTATAGTTGATTTCGGCAGTCAAATCGAACCCAGGGGGTAACTTGCTGCAATCTTTTCTCAATACAGTAGACTTTGGGTGTTCCCACATCGGCCAACGTTGCAAGTGCATGTCGATTTAGTGATGAGAGCGTAACTTGGTCGAAGTCTATGAGCCGAATTCTTCCAACTCCTGATCGAGCAAGGGCCGCAGCCGCATGAGAGCCTACTCCTCCACAGCCAACGACTATTATAAAGGAAGATCGGAGCTTTTCTAGGCCTTCGTCATTGAGAAATACACGGTTTCGAGCAAGCTGTTCGAGAATGAGATCTAAACAGGCACACATTAGCTCAAGCATAGACATGTAGAGCAAAATACAAACATACCATCATCATAGTCTCCTTGCTGAGCTCTCTTAGCCAACAAAGCACTTCTCCGATCCTCCTCGCTTATCGGTGGTGTCACCACACCGTACTCTGTAAGCTTCACGGTTTGTTAGCTTGCTGCTGAAATAAAAATTGGGTATCAAGTTATGTAGTTATCTCAAATTGCCAAATAACCACATCAATCAACAGCCCAGCCACCCCAAGGGTTACCAACCTTCTCAACAGAGCTCTCATCCAAGGCCGGTATCGAAGCCTTGAGCTCCTCAACGGCTGCCTGGCGCTTCACGCTCTGATAACCAAGAATTGCACCGGCTACCGCAACTCCAGACAACACCGCCGCACCCGCCAGCTGCACACCATGCGAGCTTGCCTGACGTTGTATCCAGCTAGTCATAGTTTCCGACCTTCTTCCGCCCTGCCTGGCTGCCCTCGGTGGTTCACTGCCTTCTGCGTGTGTGTAGCGACGGTCGATCTTCCTCTTATCGTCATTATCTGCCCATGGGTTGTCGTCGTAATATTCGTAATCCTGTGACCGGCTGTAATTATGATATCGTGGGTAGTCCATCGCTTCAACCCGGGCGCTTTGCATCCATCACCGACATGGCAGACCTGTCGGGATACGTATAGGCGTTATATAGGCGATGCGAGATGAGTGACGATGCTGTCCTCAGCCGCCTCGCTGTTGCTGCGCTTCGCTGGCCGTCGATGTCATCGTACATGAAGACAGGCACGTGACTGTATTTTTCCCTTGCTATAAATAGGGAGCTTCGCTTTCTTTTCTTCACATTAATATATCAAGTCTCGATGATGATAAATCTCACAGAGCTGCACCGAGTCTCCCCGGGACACCTGATAGCTGAGTTAACCTCGCATGGCCTCTCTGAGGCCCTGGGAGGGATAAACCGCATTAGATGCGACCCTTGAAGGACACGAATGTGGACATTTGAACAGAGATCTTAGAGACACTCTTACAGCCATTTCAGCTGATATCGTGATGCTTTATTATATATAATCTGCAGGTTCATGCCTTCCCCGTTGCTTGCTATTTTATGGGTCCCTCAAAGGAAGATAGAAAACGAGCATGATCAATGATCAACCTGTCAAATGTGTCAAGGTTGTAAGGTACGTTTGTTTGTATTGACCACCTTTCTCTTGCATTTGCGAGTCCAACTACATGAGGAATTTTCATTTCCGTCTAAGGTGCGGGAGAATGAATCCCTTTTGCTCCGCATGTTTTGCTCTTTAGTGTTACAAAACGGCGTCTGAGCAATTACCAATGCCGTGAAAAAGTAGTTTTCAATCTGATATACCCTGTTTTCTTCTTCTCTGTATTGCCTACCCTCGTTTCTCCTAGTGTGGCCTCAGCTAACTGTGATATAGCTATCTACTTACCAAAGACGTCAATATATAAATAATATACTACTCGTGAGCACAGGGGTTACCTACTCGATTTTCCTAGACAATGTATAAAACGTTGTGCGATAGAAATAAAAACGCAGCACTGGAAAAGGGAGGGTAAAGATGATTGGCCGTCCGGTGATGATTCAACGTGTCTAAAGCCAAAGTTGCATGATATCCTGCAGGCAACCTGATCGAAGGATGACCCTTCTGATCAGGCTGTATTGAAACACAGTTGTATGGAAATCAATGAGAACAGCAAGAGAGCTAATCTGAGGACACTCAAGGCTTTTCATTTCTATCCTCCCAGATGGCATTTACTTCGGGAGGATGGGGTCTAGTTGATTGAGTGGATTGGTTATATGCAGAATATGGTCCATAGTGATATTCTAAATTACATTGCTTGAAATTGAATGAGACGCCGTAACTCCAAAGTGCTGCATATACGGTATACCCAAAAATCATCATGCAAGAAACTCCTTCACAGGGCCTCCAATATTCTTCAAATCCAAGAGGAAAGTGTCGTGTCCGAAGTGGGATACATCTTCACTTAACTCGACGTGCTTGACAGCCTTACTACCAGCAGCCTGGAGTGAGTCCGCGATTTCTCGCTGCTGCCAGGCAGGGAAGAGAATATCACTCGCTACCCCCATGACGAGTATAGGGTGATTCTTTAGCGAGGAGAGCCCGTTAACTAGATCCATGGGAGGACCTGAGGAGGCAGATTCAGATTTTGTAGCTGAAGAAGGGCTACCCGAACCCTGCGCACTGTCACCTGTGGCTGGTTGTTCTTCGTACGGCTTTGAGGGTAGAGTTAGACTACAGGACGCATTATCCTGAGGAGACATCTTCCCGCGTGAGGAAATCCTTTTCTCATTCTCCAGTCGACGTAGAAGCGTAGCTTGTTGCTGTGATATCCCCAAGTCGAAAAGGTCCATGGCCTTAGAAATATATAGAAGACTGTTCGAATCGTACTCAAGCGAAAATTTCTCGCCCGCATGGTCGAGATACGTCTCAATTAAGAAATCAGGACATAATGCTGGGTTCTTGCTTGAGTCTGCTCGCTTTCTGCCAAATCGTTTCTCCCACTCTGGTCCACTACGATAGGTGACCGTAGCAATCTCTCGAGCCAACTTCATACCCGAATGGGGTGGGATTGAATCGTAGTAGAATCCCCTCGCCCAGTTGGGGTCCATCATGAGGACTTGGCGTTGAGTGTGACGCATAGCAATGCTATAAGGATGGCTCCTGGCACATCCGCTGATGCTGACTATCTGCCTCACTCTCTCAGGAAATAGTATCCCAGCGGCCAAGCTCTGCATTCCACCCATACTAGCACCAACAGAGGCATATAGCTTCGAAATCCCCAGATGGTCTAACAACCGAAACTGTGCTCGAACCATGTCGTTCAGAGTCAAGATAGGGAACCTGGTGGCGTACCGTTTGCCGTCCGACGGGTCAATTGATGAAGGGCCTGTGCTTCCATAACAGCCCCCGATCACATTCGTGCAAATGATAAAATGCTTGTCCGTATCCAAGGGAGCTCCTGGCCCGATGAATTTTTCCCACCACCCAGGCTGCGGGTTTGTCTTGGTGCTGTGCGCATGACTTGAAGCTGACAAGCCGGTGTGGAGGAGTATAGCATTGCTCTTGTCCGCATTCAATGTCCCCCATGTTTCATAGGCAATATCAAACTCGGGCAGCATTCCGCCCCAATCCAGTAGGATATCTTGCTTAGAAGTAAAAAGCTCATGCTTTCCGACTGTATATGATGGTTCCGGCCCGGAAGCTAACGATCTCCGGGACAGAGCAGCAGATTTGGCCTCTAGAGCATCTAGGCATGGGAATGACATGGCAGGGTTGGACGAATCATGTTGGTTTCCGCTCTGAGGCTTCGACTGGAAGACAGTAGCCTGAGCACTGAGAGGTTGTCTGGTGTGATGGATTGCCCGCTGGTGGATCAACGGCACGGCAATGCTGCGGCGGCATGCGACTGTGAAGGCAGTATCCCGGCAACTGTGAGCCAGGCATCTCCCAGAAAATGCCTGCGTCGCACTTCTGGCTGCTTGCTGAAGGGTGCCTATCTTCTCTAACATCATCGTCAACCTGGCTGCAGCACAAAGTGAGGAGTTTCAATGTCCATCTTCGCTTGTCTCGCTTGTCCGTCCTTCTTTGCTCTACCAAACTAGTTGGCTCTGAAGGCGCTTACAAATCTTGGACCTCGGCTCTTGCATCATCTTGGCACTTATCTATTGGTTGAGATCTTGTTTATTCTCTGGCCCAATGAAAAAGTCAACAGACATTGTGGTAGGTTGAAACTGTATTATTCATTCCTGCCAATTTTTTTAACCAATCATAAATTATATTAAATGAAAATAATTGAGCATAAAGGAATGGCATTGATTAATTCTGAAAATGAGCATCGACTTTGAATACGTTTCCTAGCCAATAGAAGCAGCGCATTGTTACAAGGAGAGTAGCCAAAATAATATTTTGGCCAATAGTGTTTGATCCCCTTCCTACTCCTTTTGCGCTAGAGTTTAATGACTAATACAGCCATGAAATGGCTGTATCGAGCATGTCGAATTTCAACGACAACGACAAACAGCTCAAGTTAGCAATTATTGAAACGAAATGTACTGACCGGAAGTTGCCCAAGATATTTGCTATTTGCTAATAGCTGTACCTGCTGCGGTACCCCACTTTAATAACCTGTCGTTATGGTCCTCATGGACCATGGCCCTAGCTGTGTTGATCTGATGAACACGACCATGCCTTTGGGGCTATAACCCGATTTATATATAAGCTATGTACATCTCAGGGATACCCATCTGTTTACGTAAACCACTCTAATCATGGCTGTGAGAGGATTGACGGTAGGGGGAAGCCTGTGCGGACAAAAGGGCAGATCATACAGTGATATAAGCATCCAGATGCCCACCATGGATAACCTCGTTGCCCAAACTCCCCCATGGATATCCGTTTCAGTTACCCCATGGGCACCGACGTCATTGCTGTTGGTGCTGCCGGGGAGTTGATTTTGGATCGGCCATCGACCAAGAGCTTCCTGGCCTCTCGATCCAGATGGTGGGCCGCAGCAGCCGCTGTTTACAGATCTTATCGACAACGATGTACATACCGGATTATTACTAAGAATAACGGAGCTATGCATGGTTACACGGTACTCAATTATGCAGCCTGCCAAACCCCAATGTTTCTCAGTCTTCCGCTCATATTTTCCCGCCGGTATTATGATGTGGACGGAGTACGTTGGGCATTCGACATCGTCAGGTAGCGTGTTCGGACTGAAATAGTTGCTAGTGGTTAATATAAGGAACCGAGGATGATGCAGTGAGGGAAATGGTCTGATAACTGGATTTCCCTAATGATAACTAACTGCACCCAAGCTATAAATGATCCGACTACTCCGGATATGGCTCCAGAAAAAATGCATGCATCTCGCTGAAGCAAGCCCCGCAGAAACATCCAGGAGATGGCCACAGCCAGAGCGGGGAAAGCTCAAATCATCTTTGAGCTCCCGTAATGGATAATCCGTACGTGGATTGCCGACGGACGCTCATGGCAATCGACGGATGTGACCTGAACTAACGACGGCAAGTGGAAGATACACAGTATGAAATCCCCTCACTCAACCTTCTTCGTACCGGGTGAGAGTTCAATGCTCAAGTTGAACTGTTCTTTCGTCAGAGAATAGCGTATGTACTTACTCTGGAAATTCAGTGGTGATAGCCCAGAATCGGTCCTTTGACCCGAGTGAAGCTAGGAACGCAAGGCGTAATGGATAGCCATACTAAACCATATTCGTATTTTGCTCGTCGATCGTCCAGATTTAGTTATTTCGGGAATGAATCCTTGTAACCGCCTTGTTGACGCGACCATTATTTGCCAGGGCATTTCTTGGGACTTACGTTGGCACTGCTGTCGATCGAAGGGCGGCGTCTGTAACCTGGAGATACGAGAAGAAGTTGTATGGAAACTTCTATCCTTCAAAGCGGAGAAACTTCGCAGCCAAGAAGACCCCCCTATATGTATCTTTGAGGCAAAGGAGTCCGCCTTCCATTGCCTCTGGTGGGTACAATATACAGCTACGTCAGCAGCGTTGCATCTGTGCCACTAAATGCCCATGTCCGTGGGCAGGTTACAGAGTACAGGGAGGGCAAGTAGCAGATCAACTGGGAGGACCTCATGAGAAGCAATCATGGGTGCAGTACAGAGTAGACATCTCCCATATCATACTGGCTGAGCAGGTAACGAGATGACCAGCCAAACAGGTCAGAGGACGTCACTCCGGCAGGAAAAAGCAACGAGCACTCCAAGGCCGAACGGTTCGGTCGTGCACAGCCTTGAAACTTGACCATCTCGTTTAACGACTTAAGGGACGGGGCTGATAACTGGCAACATCTCCAACGCATGCGAAACAGCCTATGTTCCGAGGCAACTGTACACCTCACATCATGTTCGTCTTAATAGGCTAGCTTCGCGGATGGGACTTGTACAGTGCATTATTGAGACAGCCATATGCGTCTGTCATTATAGGCCTATCTTCCTTATCTCACAAGGGGTCACAAAGAATACACTGTGAAAGCGACGGATGGGACGAAGCTTGTCATTCACCATTGACTTGATCTGGGAATGATTATCCCATCATCCATACGAGCGCATGTTAAACCCTCTCTGTGCCGTCTCCTCGTGAAGAAGCCTGTCGTTGCTGTGAAAACCCTCTGCAATGCCCTCCGCAAGATCAAGGATTGATTCCCCCAAGCCTTGACTCTGAGCCTGCAGAGACAAGGCCGTCCCTCTTGCGGAATAGGGCGAACCAAATAAATTCTCCTTTGCCTCCACAAGCGTCCCCACCCCTGATAAGCCGGCTTTAACAGGGGCGTTAATATCTCCCTTCGAGAACTTTAGCCAGGGACACGCGCAGGGATGCCAGCCGCGAAGACAACCTTCGACCTCAGGTCAAAAAAAAAAGCAGCATCATCGTCTCTTCTTGCGTCGTCATCTTTTGAAAAGAGCTGATCCGCGTTTCAGAACACCCCATACGGTCAGCATCCACTGGAAAGGCGGAGATACGGGCCTGTCGGGCCTCATTGGATGTTCTCATGTGTTTCTTCTAAGTAGTAACACCCATCCCAGTTGATGCACCAAGCAGAAAAGCTTGTGCAACTTTGAGCAAAGGATTGGATCGAATCTTTGCTAGAGGAGCGGATGACATGAATATAGCCACGGAGCCATACGGAGCCAGGTGCGAGCCCGCAGTCCAGAACCACATATTATGGGGCCGGGCAGATAGGCGTAACGGGAACTCTGTGCCTGCCCGTGATTACCAGTGGAGGACATGCGACATGAGAGGCCCGTCCGATGGTCAATCCGGTGTTTTCTTCTGCCTGGGATGGCGAGTCTGTTGAACCTGGAGGGACTAGGGGTGCGCAACGAAGCTGGGCCGCCCGAGGATAGAGACGGCGGCAGTGGCCTTCTTGCGTTGCTTAACAGCAATATAATAGCCTGGGGCACATATACTCTGCGGGCTGCTGCTCTGGTTCGGAAGGTTGATCTTGTCTCTCGCATGTGGCGTGGTTGCTCTCCATCTTTGACCCCATAGCAGGAGATGAAGTTGACGTCGCCGGCCTTGCTGTAGGTAAGTCAGCAAGCTTGCTTTGTCAAGCGTGACCCAAAGATCTCCCTTTCTCCAACCAAAACACACGCCTGATCCTCCTCTGCTCTCTCATCCATCCTCAGCCACGGCCTGCATACATCACGCCCAACCCGCCAGCCTTTTCCCTTCCATTCCTTCCTTTCTTTCATTCTGTCATTCCTTTGCGTCTTCTCTTTCTTTTGTTCGTCGTCTTCATCATCATCATCTTTGTCTTCTTTTTTAACTGTTGTAATTTGCGCAGGTCTCTTTTCTAATATCGTATATAGAGTGCAAAGGGGACCTTGTTTTCAACACTATAACCAGCTCCGGGACAGCTTTCAAACCAGCAACATCCAGCTCCTTTGGGCGTCAATGCGGGTTCTCGGCTCAATATAGCCTGGAGCAAACATGATTTCCTTTCGAAAATGCGTGGTCATTGCCTTTTTCATCCTTTCTGGCATCTTCCTGCTGCATACAGCCCACTTCAAGCCCTCGCTGGCTAAGGCTGAACCGGGGACTCATCACCAACGATCAGAGCCACCGGACGCTCGACTCACTACTAAGCTGGGGTCTAAGGCCAATTCTCCATCTGAACAGGAACCTGAACAGGAGCCCGAAACCGAGTCCGAGCCCGTGAAAGAGCCTGAACCGGAGCCAACTACACTCCTGGGCCGTCTTAAATATCATTTCCCCTATGGCGTAAAGGCCAAGTTCCCTGGATACATCTGGCAGACATGGAAGTATACTCCCGCAGACGGGGAGTTCGACCCTATGCTACGGCCATTAGAAGCGAGCTGGACCGAACTGCACCCTGGATTCGTGCACCAGGTCGTGGACGATGAGAGTGCGATCTACTTCTTGAAATACCTCTACAGTTCCTTCCCGGAGATCATCGAAGCATACGAGTCATTGCCCTTGCCGGTTCTCAAGGCTGACTTCTTCCGATACTTGATTCTTCATGCTCGAGGGGGGATATATTCCGATATCGACACCACTGCCCTTCGATCAGCAACAGAATGGATACCAGCAACGTTTGACCGGTCAACTTTCGGATTGGTCGTGGGCATTGAGGCGGACCCAGACCGTGCTGACTGGGCTAAATGGTACTCCCGCAGGATTCAGTTTTGTCAATGGACCATCCAGTCGAAGCCAGGCCATCCTGTTCTGCGGGATGTCATTGCTAGCATCACCGAGGATGCCTTGCGTATGAAGGAGGAAGGAATTCTCACGAAGAAGGATATGGACAAATCAATTGTGGAGTTCACCGGCCCTGCGGTCTGGACGGACGCTATCTTCAGACATTTAAATGATCCCCTCATCTTCCCCAGTGAAGATGGCAAGCTTCGAAACATTTCCGCGCACCATTTCACTGGCATGACGAAGCAGAAGCAAGTAGGCGATGTTGTCGTTCTACCAATCACGAGCTTCAGTCCTGGTGTCCAGCAGATGGGTTCTGAAGAAGCAGACAGCGACATGGCTTTTGTCCAGCACGAGTTCTCAGGTATGTCCTCATACACGTACATTGAAAAGCACACCACTACCTAGCAGAACTTATCTAACTGTTACCCGTCATGCAGGAACGTGGAAGTCCGTTGAAGACAGAAGAATCGGACACTGGTAATTTTTACTACCCGACAATATCTTTTTTTTTCGTCTCTAATACCGCCGTTGAACGACCGCTTTACGACCTTCTCTTACAGCCAAAATCCCTTTAAAGAGGGGGGACCTTTATTCCTAAGATTAGTGATTCCCGCTGAGGTCTCCAGACCCCATCAGCCCGTTTTCTTTTTCGACTCACTCTCGTTACTTGCGTTTGATACCATCTCCTTCGTTCTACTCAGTTCTCGCTCGCTATACTCCCACTCTCGGCGACAACGAGAAGCGGCACACTCCTCTTACAACCAGAGCAGGCACTCTTGTTTATTTTTCCTAGTTGACCTGCATTTCTCTTCTTTGTCCATATTCACCTATTCTTTTTTTTTTCCCCTACCGGCACTCGGGCAGCATTACCACAGTACATAGATTTTTCAACCGGTTTAGACTCCGCCTACACTATCCAGTTTACTAGGCGTTGAGAGACAAAATGAGAGGCATATTATTCTGTCAACTCCAATATCCAAGCACTCAGTCAAGATATATGAGATACATATGTAGTGTTTTATAAGTAAATAAATGGTAAGATGAATATGTAACTGCGAATGGTATATAAGTAGATATAGGCTGTAAGGCAGTTGTGAACCGCCGCCCGAAGGAAAGATAGCCCGGAGCGTTTTCGTGACCGTAAGAATCACGTATATAAAGTTGGAGAAAAGAAAATGGTACAACGGAGGTAGTGCCAGGAGGTTGTGATGGGGGTAGATGATTTATCAATGTCGAATGCTGATGCCAATAACGTTGAGGTCGCAATGTGCGTGACGTTGTGAGCGAGCCCAAAAGAAACTCGCACAAATGAGCCCGGCCGTCAAGGTTGCCCCCAAAAAAATTATGTAGTCCCGTCCAAGAGCTCGCTTAAAAGTCCTGGAATATCTCTTCATACCGTGCCTTCATCTCATCGGTATACACCGCCTGCGTAGCTGGGCCCGGAGGGTCCGGGTACTCTTCGAAATTCGCTGTATCTGCAGGATGGCTCACCCGCGGCACAATCGGTCCCTTAGCCCGCTTGTTGTATAAGTCGTCCCAATCGATACCTTCAAAGAATGGATGGTCCCGAACCCGCTGACTTCCTCCGGATATATGGCCCGGCCGTTCGGACGGATTGACCTTGCAAAGAGCACTAATTATATCCTTAGCTGAGGCAGGCATGTTCGCGGGAAAACGGATGCATCCTGCAACTATCTTTTCGTATATTCCCATTGGGTTTGAGTCCCAGAAGGGCGGTTGACCGACTATAAACTCGTAGATGAGGATTCCCAGGGCCCACCAATCAACTGCAAGGCCATGGCCGCTGTTGTGTATGACTTCAGGAGCGAGGTATTCCGGTGTGCCGCAGAGGGTGTAGGTCTCGAGGTTATATAGCTGTTTTGCGAAGCCAAAGTCGACTAGTTTGAGATGACCTTCCTGATCGAGGAGGATGTTTTCGGGCTTGAGGTCGCGGTAGGCTATTCCATGCATGTCATGCAGGTACCCGATCACTAATGTTATTTCAGCTGCGTAGAATTTCGAAGTGTATTCGTCGAATCTGCGAGCTCGCCGGAGGAAGCTGA
>OJKM01000062.1_pt1 | contig 15326 bp, 12 predicted proteins | sample 1596631 | NCBI WGS metagenome assembly OJKM01 (sample SAMEA3904683, study PRJEB24821) | metagenome | biome: Builtin; feature: hospital; material: surface | place: USA | collected 2013-06-06 | reverse complement strand
CAACGCCCCCAGTCGCTCATACTGGAGCGACTGGGGGCGTTGAATGTAGCAGATGGGCCAGCCAATGCCGGGCTGCCGAGATTCGAAGAAGATTTGGAGACGATGCAGGCTCAGTTGCTACACAAAAGTCCAGAACGGGCGCAAGTGGCCCAGCGTCCCGGGCGAATGGAGCTTGCCGAACAGACAGATACGATGGGTCTGTTAGATCAACCAGAGAAAATGGACCTTGAAGAGGAACAGGGTAGGGGAGAATCAATGGATTCGACTTCTGAGGGGACATCCCCTCCTTCTCATGCGACCGAATCATCCTCCCCATCGAGTCTCCCAAGCCCGGTGCTAGAAGACACCTTTGTCATCGACAGCTTCCCTCAGGCTCTCTCCACTTCAGAGCCCCATCAGGGCCATAGTCAACTGGCTGCATCCTTACAACAGCTATATTATGCCCAGCAACAGCAACAGCAGCAGGACCAACAAACGGCATTCAATCCCGCAGCACTCTTTTCGGACTTGGCTACTGCACGGAGTGAAGGCATTGTCTCACCACAGAATCTCCAACTGGGATTTGCTGATGCTCTGCTGACATTTGACCAAATGGAATCAATTCAATCTCAGTATGTCCAAGTTCCCTGAATTATATATAATATTCACGCTAACCAGATCTAAAGTAACATGTTTCCGGACCTGACGAGTTCTGCCCTTGTCTAATCCTGATGACCTTACCGTATAGACCACGAATCTCTTTACTTTGTCTTTAATATTCCCCGGGGATATACTATTATTATTCCCGCTTTGGATGTCTCTCATACTACGTTTTGAAGGAAAGGATAGGGCATGAATAGTTTTCTTCTTATGTGCATTTGCTGGCGTTAATATTTTCTTTCCCCTTGGTTGTATATTCACGTTTAGCAGGCGCTGGTGGCAAACGCTGGATGATTACCAGGTTCTCCCCTCTCATTCAATCATTCTAGACTTTTGATGACGATCAACGAGATCCCTGATTTCTGTTCGCCTTTTCCTCTCCTTCAAATAAGAGCTTGAAAGTTCCAAGCTACGTAGCTAGGGCAAGAAGGAAAAAGCAAAATGAGGCTAGAAAAAGCAAAGGAAGCAAAATTGGTACTCAATGCTGGATAGCTATATCGACCTCTAAGTGCTTGCTGACGTTGCAATTGACCTTCGGAGATCCTGTAATATTCATCTCTAGAAGACTTGGAAGAAGGCATCTTTGCATATAAGTAGTAGTGATCGGCCGTTCGGATACGACTTATTCGGGTTTGTATGCATTGGCTTAACCAGTTAACCCCGTTTTGTCCAAAGCCACTGTAGCTATATCCAGCTGGGAAGTACCAAGCTCTTGCTCGTTCTCGGCTGCTCTCTCAAATAATCCAGCCCTAGCATGTCCTCAGCCGCGGCTAATAGGGGCATCGCAAATCATTGTACAAGAACCAGCGAAATACCAGGCATTTTTCACCCTCGTACGAAGATTCCGCTCCGAACCCCGGTCTCGTCTGCGGAACGAGCTGGCACATCCGTGGATAAATTAGTTATGCAGTTAATGCGCAGTGAACGAATGATTCTCTTCGCGCATCCACATGCATATCCACACACATCGAGAGACGGCGATTCTCGTTGCAACGAGGTCAACCTTCCTGGCCAATTCATGTCCGATCGTGGGTCTCTGCCATCTCAAGACTCACTGCCATGTGTTGTGGGCTTCATCGGGACGGCTTACTGGCATCCCTTTTGTGCATCGCTGTGACCGTTACGAGACAAGCAATACATGCATGCATCTGCACACTGTAAATGGATGTCTCTAATGTCGGAGCAGGGATAAGTGGCATTTTCGAACATGTATCGACTGGGGCCAGCCAGTCTAGGGTGTTCCCCGTCCGTCTGTTCGGGAGATTGCTTGCCTGTTGGCTGTTAGCCAGCTAACTATATATAACCAGCCATTCGGACTTGTATTGCACTATCGACACGGCACAGGAATTTATCTATGCACGAGAAACTGACACACAGACATATAGACTGAGTGAAAGTCTGCCTGGCCCTGCAACCTCCGGCATCGTGAGTTGTGATGGGTTTCTGTGGGACGCTTTTTGCTGGTTGCCTCCAGTGACGTCAGTGGCTTGCTCTGTCATAGCCGCCCTGTCCAAGGATCTTACGGACGACGATGTTAGACGGCGATGAGGAGGACAGAATCGCTTTGGCGAAGAAGAGAGAAAGAGACCCTGAAAGTCTCAGATTGGCTGATGGTTGATTCGAGGCAAAGTGGTAGTGCTTGACATTTGCTGATTGAACGGAGCAAACGGTGACTGATCAGTATACCATGGCCCAGCAGCAAGATACACACTTCGCCTTTCTTCCGCTTGGAGCCATCATCCAGGAGTTCCGAGTTGCTGGCAAGAATATCGTGCTTGCTCTGCCTGATGAAGAGGCATACAGGAAGTACAATGCGCCGTACTTTGGCAGCACCATCGGCCGCACGACCAACAGGCTCAAGGACAGCGTTGTAAAGAACCTGAACGATAAAACGTACGTTATAACTTCCAAAGAAGGGCCCAACTCTCTGCATGGAGGCAAAGAAGGATGGAATTCTCGAGTTTTCGATGGTCCAAAGCCTGTACATAGAAAGGGCCGTGAATCTGTCGAGTTTAGGTACACCAGCAAGCACGGTGAAGAGGGATATCCTGGCACCGTTGAGCTGCGAGTCTGGTATATTGCTGGACAGCAGGACGGGAAAACAGAGCTGGAGATTGAATACGAGGTCGAGTTCATAGGCTCGGAGTGCGAGGAGACGGTCGTGGGGGTCACAAACCACAGGTCGGTCAACTTCACTGCCATTCTCCGGCTACTATAGCTTTACTGACGAGATGTAGCTACTTCAACCTGAGCGACGACCGAACAATCAACGGCACTGAAGCAGTGCTGTCGACTGATAAATATCTGCCGACTGACTCGACGGGCATTCCTTTGGGAACGATCGAGTCCTACGGCCCACTGAGAGTCACGGAACCCTTCGTGATTGATGACAAGTGCCCTGACTTTGATAGCTGCTTCATAGTCGATACCAATCCCCAGGATGTCCCATTAGACACCCGGCCTAGAGATCTCAAGCTCCTGGCATCCTTCAAACACCAGGAGTCAAAGATGCACCTGGAAGTCCTCAGCACTGAGCCAGCATTCCAGTTCTACACCGGCCAACACGTCGACGTCCCACCCGTAGGCAAGTACCCAGCCCGAGGCCCTCGATCGGGATTCTGCATTGAGCCCAGTCGATATATAAACGCACCCAATGTCCCAGAGTGGCAGAAGATGTGTCTGCTGAAAAAGGGGCAGACCTGGGGTGCGAGGACGCTATATCGCTCCTGGAAAGGGTGAGATACAGAAGGAAAAGGATCAGTGGGAGAATTAAGAGTATGGTTGTCGGTTTCAGGAGCTTCTCTACTCGTTCCCAGTGTCTCTTCTTTTATATATATGCCTCTCTGTGTTGCTGGAGATGCATGATTTGCTGTTGGTCTTTGTGGCCTCGTCAATGAAGATTGTCAATTGAAACACCGCCATGGTAAGCTCCCTATTGCTGTCGACTGCATCGAATACACTCTTTGAGCCTTGGATCTTCTTCTATAATGGCCTTTTACAATGGAATATAAGAAGTCTGCGTGCTTCTGAAGGTGCTAGACAATAGATCAAAGTGGCTACGTACTTTCTCCTATCAATGAACAGACCAGCTCATTGTCCTCCTTTTCTCTCTCTGTCTCTCACTTTCAACATCTTCAGTGAATGGATTCGAGTGCTGTATATATTTGCAAGGTACCGTGCAGATATTTCACTTTGGTCACTTCGTATCTTCATTTTTCAACCTCCTACCTATTCTCATTTGATCAAAAGGGACAACCTGCACCTCCAGCCGAGACATATACGCCGCAGCAGCCAGGTAGAACAGCTCGAGAGATGTGCCGCCAGCTCTACAACCAGTTCACCTGCGGCCACGCCAGCTTCGTGCGGACGAAGACCTGCGGCAAGAAACAGTATTGTCCTCGAATATACAGGGAGCCGATCTCCGTCCTCCATATCTGTGACCGTTGCGCAGCGAGCATCCTGATGAGCATGAGGAGAGATTATCGATACCTGAAGTATTGATACCAAGGAGGGTCTCATCTGCTCGCAGCCATGCAACATCCGCCTCCTGAGATCCTTGTCCCGTTTTGTTTCTTTTGCCTTTGCCCCCTGTCTTGTTTCACATCGAACCGCTTCCAAAGCAAACGGACTTGACCCTGCTCTGCGTCGGCCAGGCAGCATCCGCCTCTCCTCCGTCCGGGCCACGATGTGACTCATCCCGCAAAGAGACTCCGTCAAAACGAGAGACCGAGAGTGTCCATTTTCTCCATCTTCTTCGTCTCTTTTATCAATGAAAACGCCAAAACTTCGTGTTTTTTCTTGTTTGGCGACGCGACGCGAGTCCAATTTAGCCGCATTCGGCTAAATTGTGCGAAACACGAACAACACACGTCATCACGTGAGAGATTTAATGACTATCAGCAAAAGAATCGGGGTCAGAGAGAGATGAAAGAGAGGGTATAATAGGCTTAGACAAGGTGTTGCCAGGGATGGGCTTGAGGTGAGCCATTGGGAAGCCTTGGTTGCCTGGTTCGACGGCAGGGATGGATGTGGTTTATGGTTCGATTGCGAACGGCACAGAAAAGGGCACCTGAGAGCATGGAGAATAGGAGGAGGACATGAGGATAGGGAGATGGAAAAGGCATATAAACCTCGACCTTTCTCCTCAGGACCTGCCTAGCTTATTTCTCCAGGTTGTCAAGATCAAAAATCCCTTTGGAAATTGCCCAAGTTCTCCTATTTTCCTCCTCAGCCATTATGTGTGACACCTGGACACCCCCAAGTGAAGGAACCCCATGTTGGGTTGAGATCTTCGCCACTGACCTGGCTCGTGGTATGCTCTCCCAACTCACTCCTTGATATGCTCCCTTCCCTTGATATGCTTCCCTCCGAGTGCATACCCGTTCTAATGTTGAAACATGGAATGTGGTGGCACTGCCAATCGCTGATTGATTGCTAACTGATTGCTAATATGATCTGTCTGGCGCAGCTGAGAAGTTCTACTCAACCGTGTTCAACTGGCAGTTCATCAAGGATGGCCCTGGACGCACTGAAGACGTCGCGATGTTCTCATTCCCCGAGAAAGGGCTCAAGGGTATGGGTGGTAACCTCTCCAAGATCAAGCCCGGAGAGCACACCACCGGCCCGAAAACCGTCAAGTTGTACCTCTATGTAGAGGACCTCGAGAAGACGATGGAGGTGAGTGAACCAAGCTGCCATTCATGCGCTAGTGTGGGGGGAAGTTGTCTTCCCATCCGCTTTTCCTTGTCGACCAGGGGTGAGCGCTCTGACATGCATATAGAAAATCATTGCAAACGGGGGGAAGAAGTGCAGTGATGTTCTTCCAGAAGGGGATCACGGCCAAGTCATGCATCTTCAGGACTCGGAGGGGAATGGCATAGGTATCTATGCAACCAAGAAGCAGTAGACGGGTGTCTACCGCGCACAAAAGAAGTTACTCCGTTCATAACTCTTTGCATAACCCACATGTTCTTCCCTTCTCCTATTCTTTTATCCACCTCTAGTTATATCTCCCGATAATCGCATCGCATGGGTACATTGCTGGTTATGTACCCTTTCTTTGCTGGTTGCTGGACTTACTACCTATCAAGCTTGATTAATGCACCCATCACCCACCTCTTCGTTCGTTTTTCTTTTGTATGTCAACATCCCTGGTTACCTAAGAGATAAGATTAACTCACTCGTTTTCTCGGTTTAAATAAAACACCGATTCGAGCCTCTTAACTCCGTCATGAAGGGTGGAGATTCTAAATTCGACCAAGCTGTGCACAATTAGGCCATTTTTATGCATTCATGTATCTCTGGTAACTGGATTACACTCAGTCCATTTTTGCAAATACAATAATACAGAGGATTAGAGTATGCGTCACTTACCATACACCCGTAATTTTTCGGCAGTTGCACAATTACTCAGGATGTACTTTATTGCGAACGGAGTCATGAAGCTCCAAACTTCCACCCGCTGGGAGCAAACTCCTCCGATAGGATGAGATGCACAGACACGATCCGATTGGGGGAGAGTACGGAGTACGATGACTCGCATCGTATAGGCGTATAGATCTTTGATTTGGTCTGTTCCCGAATACGAAAGCCATCCAAATCCCCGCTGAGGGCGAGAAAGATGACTTCATAATATACTCCCTTTAAGGACTTGACACATGGCAAGGCTATCTTCCCAACCTTACTGTTGTTTAACTGTCAAAACTCCCAAGTCCTCGGCGACTTGATTTATTCACACATATAAAGTGCATGGACACATACATCCTCAGCCGCGCCCAGCGAAAGGCGTATTGTCCAACCATTCTGGGCTGAGGATCCCTTCTTTCTGCCCTGCAAGGAAATCCTATTAGGCTTCCTAGTCAAGTCCATTCTCATTTATAGTTTCTCTCGTGTACATTGTGCATAGACGTACGGAGTGTATGTACAATTGCCCTCCGAGCAGCTGGTTAGAATTGGACCGAGGTGGTGGGCCTAGCCGTGCTTGCTATCCAGCAGCGTGCTCATTAAGCATATCTTCGGATTCTCCGAATTGCCCAAAAATTCTCCATATCTCTCAAGGACCAATCTCTCTCTCATCAGGAACACTTGAAACAATAATGTCGAGACGCAGGTCCTCGGGTATTGACTTTTGCTATTCCGGACAAACTTTGATAGCCGCTTTCCCGTGCCCTTGCGGCTCTCGGGCCCGAGCTGACACCGCCAGCCAGAGTTCCAGAAGGATCAAAGGTATTCCATAGAACAGAACGTGAACTATGCCCAGAGCGTATACAATTAATAATGGGTGAAGTGGGCTTGATTCCACCCTGAGACCCATGCCTGTTAGTTACGGAGCAAGAATGGATGCAAAACACATGCCGCTATCCCTATGCGGCCAGCAATGCCGTTTGCTTAGCCCACGCCCTGAAAGTGGATATTAAGAACGGGCTTCCCATGCATGATGATGTTTGACGTTTGATGTCGATGTTTGATATCGAAATCGAAAGTTGCTCTCGAAGTTTCCTTTTTTGACTTTTTTTTTTTGACTTTCGCATTAAAGATTTCATACCAATCACATGATACCGGAATGTCGGAGTTTCTTTCCCTCCGCGCCGACATCACGTGAATATCACCTCATCCGCCAAAAAGAAAGCCGAAAAAACAAAAGCCGAAAGTTGAACGATCCCAAGAGACAAATTGATTTGATATTTGTTTGTTACATTCGACCAATTACTTTTGCATCTCTGATTGATCCTCTGGTGGAGGCGCGGCTATCCGGGTCATAGACTGGATACGTTTTTAGTGACATTACCGTGGACAATCACTGCTGCAGCTAGTCATGGCAGCCGCACATGGAGACCTAAGCCATTTGCTGCCCCTTAACTATAAGCGTATCATATCAACGTGGCTTGAGGAGGACTGTCCCAGCTTTGACTATGGAGGCTTCGTCGTTGGTGAAGCTGAGGGAGAAGCAAGGCTCCTGGGGAAAAGCAAGGTATGCTAATGCGCGCTGCTGTTCTTGCTTTGATAGTACCATGCATGCGGGGGCCACTGGTGTAGATCTATGATCTTCAGTAATTGGCAGCTTGTCTCTATTGTTACTCGTACTTCTTTTGTCCTAGTACTATTTTATGAATGTTATATTTAAGATACTGAAGTCAAGAAGTTGGCTAATTATAACCCTTACGGTATACTAGGGAATCGTGGCTGGCGTTCCCTTTGTGAATGAAGTATTTGCTCAGCTAGGGTGCACGTAGGTTACTATGCCTGTTTAGACTTGATATACAACGCCCCAAGAATGTTACCGGATACTGCTAATACGATGCATAGAGTTGACTGGAACGTCAAGGAAGGTGAACGCATTGAGCCAGTCACCGTTTGTGCCATAGTGCGAGGGCCGATGAGAAAACTCCTCCTCGGTGAACGAGTGGCCTTGAACATTCTAGCTCGATGCTCGGGAATTGCAACAAAGTGATTACATCTTCACGGATTTCCTTTCATCTAATATATTCTAACAAATAATGACAGGACTGCAGCTTTGCTTACTATCCTTCGTGACCAGGGCTGGAAAGGTACATTGGCAGGCACCCGCAAAACAACGCCAGGATTCCGTATCGTTGAGAAGTATGGAATTCTCGTTGGCGGTGCTGATCCTCACCGCCACGATCTCAGCTCCATGACTATGTTAAAGGATAATCACGTATGGGCGTGTCATAACAAGACCCAGACCAACGCAGGGGCAAGTGAAGCCCCCAGTGCAGATGTAAGCACTATTGCCAAAGCTATACCCTCTGCAGTCCAGGCTGCTCGTGCAACTGCCGGCTTTTCTACCAAGATTGAGGTAGAATGTCGCAGCATCGAGGAGGCAAATGCTGCCATCAGTGCAGGTGCTGATGTTATCATGCTGGATAATTTTACTGCTGACGGAGTGCGGGCTGCGGCAAAGCAGCTGAAGGACGAGTGGGACGCGAAGGGCAAACCACGCGGAAGTTTCCTCGTGGAAGTCAGCGGCGGGTTGAACGAGACCAACGCTGCAAAATTCGTGTGTGATGACGTGGATATTCTGTCTACAAGCAGCATCCATCAGGGTGTTGGAATTGTTGACTTCTCCTTGAAGGTATCGCTGAGATAGAAACTGCTTCTACCCACTTGGATATGGGAATGGCCATTAGAAATATACACATGAATGAAAGTGCATCATGATATTCACTATACTCTAAACCGTGTACGCCAAAGAAAAGGACGCCAATTATCATTAACATGCTAAACGTGAGACACCAAGATATAATATAAGGGCATGTCGTGTAAATAAAACGGGTAATAAGAGAGAAGAAATAGGCATCCAAGAGCCAAGAGTAAGCCAGAACAATAACGCCAAAAAAGAGGATACCAAAAGGACATAATCATTACACCACGACTTCAACGCATAAACCACCGTCATCATCTGTACCCGTACCGTCGTCATCATCATCGCCTTCACCGTCATAACTGCCTGAGCGGGTGCTTCGACCTTCGCTGTGCCCACGAGAATCGGGCTCATATCCATGGTCAATTACTACAACGTCTGTTCCACTTGATCTGCTATCGGCTCTCCCCTTGTTTCGATTGCCCCTATCTCGACTGTTGTTGTCATGGCGTCGAGCTCTCTCCGGTGTACGTGGGTTTCGATCGGGTTCATCACCTCCACCGTCAGTCCCAAAAGAACTGGCAACTCGATTCATTCGCTCCCTTTCTAGAGCTGCACGGAGTTTCTCATTCTCTGCATTACGTTCTGCTAGCCTCTCTCGGGCTCCAGAGCGGTCCAACAGTCGTGCTTCTCGCTCCGCCTTCAGTCGTCGTTCTAGATCTCGCAGACGTTGTATCCATCTATCCTGATTGGCCTCGCTCTTGGGAGATAGAGGATATCCTCCATGACTAGGCCCGGATCCGTGGTGGTGAGTGGAAACTTCCGAGCCGCCTTGGTTATTTGCAAGTGTGGTGCTTGAGGAAAAGGGAGAGGGCTGAGCAACATTTGAAGAGCCGCGAGAGACTGAACTGTTGCTTCTTCCCGATCGTGTGTTGGTTGGGGTGCCTTGTTCTGACCCTGTACTGAATCTCGCAAGAGATGACCCAACTGATCTTGAGCTCGCCATTCTTGACGGCTGCCCTCGCGCAGAGCTATCGTCAGCAACCTTGGCTCGGGAGTGAGATTGTAGAAGGTTGAGCTCGGCTTTGAGTAGCCTATTCTCTCCCTTGAGCTTTGCTATTTCGGCATTTGTATTGGGAGGAGTGTAGTTTGACCGTCTAGGGTTGCTCTGCATCTGTCGAACAATTTCTTCCAAACGATCCAGTTTCTTAATTCGAGCATTCATGTTGTTTTCCAGGGTCTGGTACTCTTTCATCAAGTTCCGCTCCACTGTTCTAACACGAGACTTGAATCCATTTATTGAGTTTTCCACCGTCTTCACTGCCAGGAGCAAATTCTTGCTGAACCCAGGCCAGAACAGCATATTTCCAATGACCTCCTGACTAGGGAGATTGCCGTTGATAAGGCTGTTCGAATGTGACCAGTCAGGCCCGCACATTGCAGATAATCGTTTCCACAAGGTAAGGAACATCACATTCCGTTCGTTCAACTGGTCCTTGTACTGTTGTTCAAGGTGATTAAACCGTTTCCGGTCTTGATTCCGTGCACTCTCCAAGTCCGTGATTCGAGAATTGTTCTGAACAATAGTTCGCGAAGCCTGTTGATGAGATTTGAGGGACTGTTCAAATGAATGCTTATCGGCACGACGGGCTTGTCTTTCACGCTCTAGGAGGTCAGCCAATTTTTGGGTCTCAAGCCCATGGCTCTCAAGGAGTGCATCGCGATTTCGAAGGAGAGCCTCTTTTTCGTCTAGACTGGCACGAACACTTTCCAGCTCGAGAGAAGTAGACTCTAGTTCTTTCTGCAGTTTTGTAATTGACGTAAGAAGACTTGAACGGGTGCCATTAAGGTCGCCAAGAGCTTCACGTAGGCTGTTCTCCAGCTCCATCAAGCGATCTTTCCACATTGTGGCTTCAACTTCACGAGAAGATAGGTTCTTCTTCAGTTTGCGGATTTCTTCCTTCGATGCCGTGGACTCACGATTGAGATCGTCTATGATGCGCTGCACTTCTTGCTTCTCTTTGCTGCTTACCATCTCATGTTGGTATCGCTCATCAGCAAGTTGTCTGTCAAGCTCGCTTGTCTTCTCCTTCTCGCTCTGTAGGCTGGTTTGGACGAATCTCAGTTCAGACTCCAAGTCGCCAATTTTGATCTTATCACCGTCTTGTTCTTCTCGCAAAAAGGCGATTTCGTTCTGACTGGATTCTTGCTGAACTGTCAATCGTTGGACCTTGTTATTGGCTTCAACCAGGTTCCTTTCCATAGAGTCAATCTCTTGGTTAACATAATCCAGCTCTTGTTGTACGGCCTTGTACTTGAGTAGATTACTCTGTGCGTCTTCTTCAAGCCGGGAAATACCTTCATTAGCGGATCTGACCTCCGCCTGAAGAGCATCCAAATTCTCCTGCTGGTTTCGAACTTCGGCCTCCAAGCGCTGGCAGTCTTCATGTTTAAGGTCAAGCTCTTCTCCCAAGATATCAAGCTCCTCTTGGGCTGCTGCCTTGAGTTCTTGCAATTCCGCCTCTCGCTCTTCAATCGCTTGGAGGGCCTGGTCACGCTGGGCTTGAAGGTCTCGTAACTCCTGGCTTACGCGGTCTAGTTCTGCCTGATATTCACGTTCCACGGAGCTTAGCTCATTTGCGTATTCGTCCAATTGACTACGAAGGCCCTGATTGTCCAATTTCAAAGCTGACACCTGGTCCCGAAGTTCGCCGTTCCTATTTTCCAGTGTGTCACGGTCGTTGTCACTTGCCTGTGACATGGCTCTGGATTGTGCTCTTGAAGCAGAACGGTCGAAGATGCTATCGCCAGCGATGGAGCGACCTTCATTGCGTCGATCAAGCTTCAAATCCTCAATTTCCTGGTAGAGCTTTTCCTTCTCGCGATTTCTAGACGTTAGCATCGAGGTCTGAGCAGTCACTTCTCGACGAAGTGCATTGTTTTCCTGCCTCAGCAGCTCAAAGTCCTCCCTAGTTGGGTTAGAGGTTGCATAGCTACGAGAGCTTTCATAGTCAGAGCCCACTTGAGAGAAGGTTTGGTGTCCTTTGCGGTAACGAGCCTCATGAGAAGATATGTCATTCTCCAATTGAAGGATCTGATTGCGAAGGCGTTTATTCTCTTCTTCGCTTTGTTCACGAGCCGCAGTTTCGGCTTCTAGTATATCCTTCCACATGTCCTATTGGATATGCAAGTAAGCATTGGAACAAAGATACGGATATAAATGACTTCATTGAAAAATAAAGAAGAAAAATGAGACCTACCCGTTCCTCCCGAGCCCCAGAGTCCGATATACCGCTTCTGCCATCTCCCAGAGCCTTCACCATCTCAGCCAGCTTTCTCTTCTCGCTCTCTCGGGTGATATTCTCAGCCCTGAGTCTTTCAATCTCAACTTCATATGTTTCGAGTCGTTCACGCAGATATAGGAATTCCTCTTCGTCGATAGTTCTCTTCCCAGCCTCAGATGCCTGTTCATCTTTGTTCTCATCGGCAAGGTCAGCTTTTTCCTTGAGTTGTCTTTCAAGCTCGCGAATTGTCCTTCTCAAAGCCTGGTTGTCCTTTTGGGCTTTAATTTTATCGGACTTCAGCTCGACGTTCTCAGAAATCATCTCTTTGATGCCATCTTCTGACCGTTTATTCAACGCCTGGTTAAGAAAATGGATACGCATCTTGAGATCAAAATTCTCCTTTGAGAGTCGATCGATGGTGCTACTCTGTTCCTTCAATGTCATATTCTTTCCTCGACCAAAGCCTGGTGTCCGGCTTACAGATCGTTTATCAGGCGACGGTGCTGCTGTTTCCTGATATTTTTTCACAGTACTGGGAGGCTGCCGATTCTGTATCTGCGTCAAGACAGTTGCAGGAGGGGAGGATGGATCCGTGGTTTTCACCTTTGGCGTCATGGGAGCAGTTTCGTCACCTTGTTTGACGGTAGTTCCCGGAGATACTGGCCTTTGGGAGGCTGATTCCTCTTCGTTCAGAGTATGGAGACTCAGTTCAGACACTCCGCTAAAAATCCTTCTCTCATAAGGATGGTCATCACTAAGATTTGAGATGCCAGACGCCATGCTCCCTAGACTGATGGACCTTGACAGGTCCCTTTTTTGTTCATGGCCGTGTGACGCTCTTCCACCATGTGACGGAAGTGCACCGCCAGATTGTAAGGCGTAGTCCATTCCCATTGTAGCATCACTGCCGTCTGTATTAGCCGTAGCAACTGAAGACGTGGACAAGCGGTATGAGGACCGGCGGTTAGTTAGAAACTTGGGTCTCGTCCTTTGTAGCTCGATCGAATCTGCAGCTCCCCGGAAACCACCTGTCTGACTGAGATCGTTGTCATCCGTGTTGACGCTCTGTAAAGACCGAGAGAGAGGCGGAGACTGGTTAACAATCTGCGTGCGAGGCTTGCGTGGAGTAGCCTCAATATCAACTTCTCTCTCCGTGTGTGATCCTCCCTCATCGCCAAAGTTGTGCCCATGGCCATGTGCTTGTTGCTCCTCACCAACAGAGTCCCCGAACCTTCCAGACCGGCTGCTCGCGGCCGATAGAACTCGTGAAACAGTTCTGGCGGCAGCGGCAGTGGTTGGGGGTGTTGATATTGTCTCCAGGGAAGAAGTATTAATTCCAACCAAACTGTCCCCTTCCAGCGACTGGTTCCCCGGTTCAACCATTGAAGGCTCCGGATCCACCGTCCGGGCCGGCGCAGGTGTCTTATACATATCCCTTGGTATCTCTGGAGATATCAATGAGTCCTGGCCTTCAATATCCCCCGTCTTCTGTGGTGTACTTGGTGCATCCGTGCCAGCCAAATACATATCGTCTCTCCCGGCCGCAGCAGTTCCCCCGACATGCAGCGTCGAGGGCTCCGGGATAAAGCTAGACTCTATATCCATCAATTTCCTGTGCATCTCGCGTTCCTCATTCAGCGTGCGGTTCAGGCTGGTGTCAGGGTCATCAAGGCCGGAGGGAGGCAGATTCGAGTCGTCACGGTCGTAATCGTTCGCATAGTGCTGGACACTGTCCTCGTTCAGGTCATCATCGTCGCCATCGTGGGAAGGCAGAGGCGGCAGCAAGCTGCTCGAGTCGTAATCCTCCTGCGGCTGCTGCTGCTGCTGCTGCTGCTCGTCGTCGTCGTCGTCGTCGTGGTGCGGCGCTGGGGTAACAGACGGGGGAGAGGAAGGCGGCAGCGGAACGTCTGACATCGCTGCGGATCGGAGGAAAACGAGAGACAGGGAGCAGTTCCAGCTAGCCGTAGTGATAACTCCTGCTGATTGCTAGGGCTGAAGCAGCTTGTTTCTCCTTTTCGCTTCTTCCTCGTCTTCGCATCAAGTTTTTGTGCTGCAGGGCGGGTTTTCTTTGCTTCTTCGCGTCTGCGTCCAGCTACTGGAGACAGCGCATCGCCAGCGACCCGGTTGGCCAGTCGAGGCGCCAGAAGAGCTTCTAGAAGAGCGTGCGCAGGCAGCCTCGAGGCGCTCCCAGCATACGACGGCGGGTCCGAGGTGCTGCTGGGTGGTTGGTTAGTTGGGCGCGCAGTTTCTGTTGATGTTGTTTTGTGTTGTTGTTTTTTCCGGTCTCGAGCTTGCATGTCAAATCCTGCTAAGTCGAGCCTAGCGCGGGATCATGCAAGGGGCCGGCTAGTGTTGATAGTGCGAGTAAGATACGACGGCCCTTTTTTTTGTTTATACAGGGATCAGTTCAGGGACGAGGACCTTTGGAAGCTGGCTGGACGGGCGGCAGCAGCGATAGTCAGATGGCGACGGTAACTCTCATAAACTCGTTCTTATGTGAAGCAGATTATATATGTACAGGGCTTGAGAAACAAGATGGATTATAAGATATACAGGGCAAGAAGACAATTCCAGGACTTGTTTAAGGGATGGCTGTAAAGAAGGGAAAGCAGAGTCGCTTGGACTGGAGAACGCTGGTGGATCGGCCGTTAGAAAGCATTAAAAAGGAGCTAGGATAGTCATGATTGTGTAATTAGGGGCACGCAGTGGGTGTGTAGGTGGCTTAGCAAAAGGGGAGGGAGGACAGTAAAGGGTCAAGGAAGACAATCAAAGACTACGCCTCGACAGGATCTTCACTAGCAGTGTTCAGCACTTTCCCCTTGGCTGCATCGGCCTGGTAGATCCGTTGCCTCATCGTCTCTGCCCACACCAGGCTGTCAATGTAGGTGCGGAACTTGACTATCTCTCGAAGCAGATACGAAGACTTGCGTTCCCAGTTATGCAGAGCCTTGGAGTAGTTTGCGTGTTTCGGCGTGAAGGCAAGCATGAGAGCAGGACGTAGCTCGTTGTGGCGCTGGAGTTCCTGCTCCACATGCTTCACGTAGCTGCGGAGCGTCTCCAGCTGTTCCGCTTCGGAGGAGGTGGAAGCCATCATGCTTTGCTGAGGCGGCCGCCAGTCGCTGAGCATGATCCGGTCGGCTGGCAGGCGAGGGCGGACGCTTTGTTGATCAATTGAGCTGCGGATGGAGCTCTGCAGACTGGGTCGGGGAAGATGAGCCGAGCCGCTGGAAGATGGAGCACTGCTCGGGAGATTGGAGTCGTCGATGCTAGAGACAGCGTTGTTGATGACGGCGTCACTCCAG
>OJKM01000061.1_pt1 | contig 15341 bp, 19 predicted proteins | sample 1596631 | NCBI WGS metagenome assembly OJKM01 (sample SAMEA3904683, study PRJEB24821) | metagenome | biome: Builtin; feature: hospital; material: surface | place: USA | collected 2013-06-06 | reverse complement strand
GGCTCGGAGATGTGTATAAGAGACAGCTTGTCACAAACCTGTCTGCGCCGCCAGAGGTTAAGGGAGCCCGTCTAGCAGTTTAAATGGCAGCTCCGCAGGGAAACTACCCGCCTCCAGGTCAAGAGGGCTACGGTCAGCAACACCAGACACACAACATCCCCCCCAGCACAAAATCTTCCAACTCACACTGTTTTAGGCGCTCCTGGAGCACCCAATGCGCCTCCACATGATAGCGCGCCTGCTCCTACACACTCCCATGGCCGAAAGAAACGTGCATACGCCAACCAAGCATTCGACTTCGGTGTTGGTGCCAATGCTGCCCTGAACCAGCCGGGAGTGGGAACTGAAGGGTATGGATATCCAGGCATTCAACAGCCACAGGGTTATCCCCAGGGAACGTATCCTATCCAACAACAAGCTCCGGTGCCGGCTGCACAATATCCTGGCCCAGATGCGGGCTACCAGGCACCTGCTCCCTCATATCCGCCTCAGCCGGGCCCTGGTATGGCACAGATAACGCAGCAGATGGGACAAATGAGCATGGGAGACCAGCAACAGCCGCAACCTGGAATGCAGCGGCAGATGCAGCTCAATCAGCTTTACCCAACCGACCTACTCACACATCCATTCAATATTGCCGAACTCGACTACCCTCCACCTCCAATTGTTCTACCCCCAAACGTAAGTTGAAGATTTCATGCTTTGTACTACAATGAGAGCACTCGAGTTTAACTTGGCATACTCTTAGACAAGCGTGACACCTTCTGTGTACGCAAACTGTCCCGCAAAATACGTTCGATCTACTCTCAATGCTGTACCAACGACCAACTCTCTCCTGAAGAAATCACGTCTGCCTTTCGCCCTTGTTGTTCAGCCATACGCCTCTCTTCACGACTCCGAGGATGAAATTCCAGTTGTGTCGGATCAGGTCATCTCTCGATGTCGGCGTTGTCGTTCATATATCAACCCTTTCGTTACCTTCCTCGACCATGGCCACCGTTGGAGATGTAACATGTGCAGCTTAACGAATGACGTACCACAGGCGTTTGATTGGGATGCTGCAGCACAAAAGGCACTGGACCGATGGCAGCGACCAGACCTCAACCACTCTGTTGTAGAATTCGTTGCTCCACAGGAATACATGGTCCGACCACCACAACCACTTGTCTATCTCTTCCTAATTGATGTCAGTTATGCATCAGTTACCAGTGGATTGCTGGCTACCGCCGCACGCTGCATTCGGGAAAGCCTCGACCGGATACCAAATGCCGATCGCAGAACCAGAGTCGGTTTTATTGCAGTTGATTCTAGTCTCCATTACTTCACCATACCCCGCGATGGATCGGAGAGCTCTGAGCCTAATATGTTAGTTGTTAGCGACTTGGATGAACCTTTCATGCCCATTCCCGGCGATCTTTTGATAACTTTGGCTGAATCCCGCGAAAACATCGAGAGCTTCCTAGACAAACTACAAGAGATGTTCCAGAATACCCAAAACCCTGGATCTGCTATGGGATCTGCGCTTAGAGCGGGCCACCAGCTCATCGGACCTGTCGGTGGCAAGCTTACCGTTTTGACTGCCTCATTACCGAACATGGGATTTGGCAGCTTGGAGATGAGAGAAGATAAGAAGGTCCTTGGCACGAGTAAGGAAAGCAGCTTGCTGCAAACTGGTAACAGCTTTTACAAGAGCTTTGCTGTCGAATGCTCCAAACAGCAGATATCCGTGGATATGTTCTTGTTCTCCTCCCAATACCAAGACGTGGCCTCTCTCAGCAACCTGCCCAGATACACTGGCGGTCAGACATACTTTTACCCTGGCTGGAATGCCGCCAGGAGCGAAGATGCCATCAAATTTGCCAAGGAGTTCTCTGACTACCTGTCATCTGAAATTGGCCTCGAGGCTGTCCTTCGTGTCCGTGCTACCACTGGCTTACGGATGAACACATTTTACGGCAATTTCTTTAACAGAAGTTCGGATCTCTGTGCTTTTCCTGCTTTCCCCCGTGATCAGGCCTATGTCATAGAGGTTGCCATTGATGAAACCGTCACCAAACCCGTCGTATGTCTGCAGACTGCCGTCTTGCACACCACTTGCAATGGTGAACGAAGAATCAGGGTCCTAACTTTGGCTCTGCCAACTACTCAGAATCTGGCTGATGTATACGCTTCCGCTGATCAGTGTGCTATTGCTACTTTCTTCAGTCATAAGGCTGTTGAGCGTACTCTCGGAGGTGGCCTTGACGCAGCCAGGGATGCCCTACAGGCTAAGATCATAGAGCTACTCTCTACGTATAGAAAGGAGCTGGCTGGTGGCAGTGTGGGCGGTGGTGGTCTGCAGTTCCCTGCTAACCTACGTGGACTACCAATCTTATTTTTGGCAATGATGAAGAACGTAAGTAGATTCGCTACCCCTTTATGCGCTGACGGTATATCGTCATGCTAACAGACGGCGTCTAGCTTGGTCTCCGAAAATCCGCTCAAATACCTACCGACATGCGATCTGCTGCTCTCTGCCTCCTCTCTACTCTACCGCTTCCTCTCCTCATCCAGTACATTTACCCCAAGATGTACTCTCTCCACGACATGCCCGATGACGCCGGCATCCCTCACCCAGAAACAGGAAAAATCGTGCTCCCGCCTTTAACTAACCTTTCATCCGAACGTCTTGTGCCGCATGGCATGTATCTGATTGACGACGGCCAGACTCAGTTCCTATGGATCGGTCGCGATGCCGTACCACAGCTTATCAACGATGTATTCGGGCTCAGTGACAAGTCTCTTCTCCGAGTAGGCAAACAGGTCCTGCCGGAGACTGAGAATGACTTCAACGAGCGTGTCAGGGCAGTCATCAGCAAGAGCCGAGACAAGTTGTCGCGAGGTGTAGGAAGCATTATCTCACCCCATCTCTACGTAGTGAAAGAAGACGGCGAGCCCGGACTAAGACTATGGGCACAGTCTATGATGGTAGAGGACCGCGCAGACCAGAGCGTCAGTCTGCAGCAGTGGATGGGCTTGTTGCGAGAGAAGGTAAGCCTCCCTCTGTCTTCTTTTTAAGAATCTGGCTATGCAGCTAACATCTACCTCCCTTTTTTTTTTCTTTCATAGGTCATTCAGTAAATGCATCTCAGTACTAGACGGGTTGGTTTTGACTGTCTTTTTTTGTGTGTCTTCGCTATTTTTCATCGTTAACGCCAGATACATAATATGCGAGGCTTAGTATCCAAACAAAACTAAATATAAGATCTTCTTTGGTACATCCAGCCTCTGAACTTTTGATAGCTGTTTATCATTGAATATCGCCTCAAAGGTAATAATAAATGTATAACTGCTAAAGAAGAAGAGATCTCAAAATATATAGCATGCTCGTTTAGTTGTATGATCAGCTGAATATAATTGTTGGCCTGGGAGGCTTCTACCATGCTACAGAGTATTTCCAGCCAGGTATATCCTTCGTCCATTTCCCCTGGAGTCCTTGATCCTAGACTGTTGTTCTTCATGTCGCCTTCACGTTGCTCGCACGTTTATATCTGTTCGGACCCAAGTATATATGTATATTTGTACATAAGGTATCACCGGATTGCTCCTGGATATAACCACCTGAACCCGGTATATGGTAACTTTTATTCCAGACCGAAGGCCTCAATGGATATCGTAATCATTATGTTCAAGTATCATTATCACGGATAACGCAAGCTGAGATCTCCACGACTTGCTTTAGGCCAGGAAGCAGGCTGATCCCGCTTCGACGCAGACACTATTCCGAGAGCAGCACTCGATAGCAGGGGCAGACGTCACCGGGGCGCTAAAGAACAGCTCTCTCGACGAACGATCTGTATGAATAGCGGGCGAATAGCATGTTGAAATATGAGCTCTGGGGACGACGCAGCCTGGATATCACTGGGAGATACTCATCCTGGGCTGGGCCAGCATGTGTTCGTCCCAGCAGCACCGAGTAACTGGTGACCGTCCTATAGATAGCTAATCTGCGTGCGCCGAATAGAAAAACGGCCAGCAAGCAGCCTGACGGCCCCGTCCTTTGTCACTGCATCGCATGCTGCGCCTCCGGCTGGCTGGCTGGCTGGGGAGTTGTCGACATGTAACCGCCGGCCCCCTTTTTTTTCGACCGGGATATTGCTGGCGTTTGAGAAAGCGCCTTTTAGCCGCCGGTTTCACAGCGAGGGGCCAGTTTATTAGTCGACCGGGTCAACGATTGTTGATATAGCAACAGACGGCCGTCTCTCTCGATTCCCGTCGCCGTCCTCGCCCTTCGCTGCCCTTGACCGAACGAGCTCGAGTCCTCGCGGCGTCTCTCTGCCCTCCTCCTGCGCCTCTCCGCTGTCTTGCGAGTTACTCCGTGCATTGTAAGCTTTAGTTACCCCTCAGTCCATCACATTTCATCACATCTTGGGCGAACAAAAGCAGCCCCCCGTCGTCCTCCCTGGCCCGTCCCTAGGCAGATTGTCGGCAGGATAAACAGCGCCGTGCTGTGCTTCCGTTGCGCTTCGCATCGACTGCCTGTGTTTTGTTTTTTTTTTTTTTTTTCCCCGTCGTTGTCGTGGTCATCCGTGTTGCCGCAACCTTGTGTTGCCTCTAGAGTCGAGTCGAGGTCTAACCACTGCCTATCCCACCAGCTAGTTAGTTGACTGAACGGCCTGCCAGCGAACTCGCAGAACGACCGGAAACCAAGCAGCAACGTGTGAATCAAGCCGGTAGTCGTCTCGTCTGTCTGCTCGATCGTTGGAGTAGAACGGTCTATTTGGAGGAGAAATCAGGGTTAAAAGGCCGACTATAGCTGCTCGCCCCGCGTTAGGCCACACGGTACGTCACGGTGCCTATCTCTCCTATTCAATACTCGAAGGACAGCCCGGTCCCGGTCGCACTGGGCGGTTGAGGGCGTAAATAGGGAGGGGAGACAGCCGACACAGCTATACTCTCAGATGTAAGTGACGCTGGAGTTCCTCGCGGTTTCAAGCTTGCCCCGGTGGTGTTATTCAGGCGCAAATGAATAGGAAGCCCCTTATTGATGAGACCACTTGAATGCTGATATATGGGCCTCTCATTACAGATCGTTCCCCTCTTCTCCTCACTTCTCGTTCCTCCTCCGAGCCATAGACCCGAAGAATTTCTCTCTCGCATACTTTAACTCGTCCTGAAACCGTTCTCTAATGTCTGTCTTCGCCAGATAGCTTTGTTTCATACCTGCCACTATCAGCCGATATCCAGGAGGACCTTTTGTTATTCTTGACGCAGAGACACCATGGTTCAACCAGCTCCCAACGGGGGCTCGAGGAAGATATCCTTCAACGTCTCTGACCAGTATGATATCCAGGATGTGATAGGCGAGGGAGCGTACGGAATTGTCTGGTAATTCTCAAACTCTCCCACCGTTCAATATGTTAATAACCGTGTCTAATTGCTCCCATATCTAGCTCTGCTGTGCACAAGCCATCGGGTCAGAAAGTTGCTATCAAGAAGATCACACCTTTCGACCACTCCATGTTCTGTCTTCGCACTCTACGAGAGATGAAACTACTTAGATATTTCAACCACGAAAACATTATATCCATCCTTGATATTCAGAAACCCCGCAACTTTGAGAGCTTCACCGAAGTCTACCTTATTCAGGTACGAGTTATTTCATATGGAATTATCGTTGCATGAACCGTATTAACACACTGTCGCAGGAATTGATGGAAACTGACATGCACCGAGTCATCCGTACCCAAGACCTTTCTGACGACCACTGCCAATACTTCATCTATCAGACTCTAAGAGCGCTCAAGGCCATGCACTCTGCCAACGTGCTCCACCGCGATTTGAAACCGTCCAACTTGCTCCTCAATGCAAACTGCGACCTGAAAGTTTGCGACTTTGGACTTGCTCGCTCTGCTGCCTCGACAGACGACAACTCTGGTTTCATGACTGAATATGTTGCAACCCGTTGGTACCGCGCTCCAGAAATTATGTTAACATTCAAAGAATACACCAAAGCCATCGATGTTTGGAGCGTGGGCTGCATTCTTGCTGAAATGCTCAGCGGCAAACCCCTCTTCCCCGGAAAGGACTGTATGCTTGCTCTATCTCCCAATACCTAACTTAAACCCCCCTTATTGCATTGGCTAATAATAATGTTTAGACCACCACCAATTAACCCTCATTTTGGACATCCTTGGAACGCCAACGATGGAGGATTATTACGGAATTAAATCCCGCCGTGCACGAGAATATATTCGCTCCCTACCATTCAAGAAGAAGATTGCGCTGAAAGCCATATTCCCCAGGACTTCTGATCTGGCATTAGATCTATTGGAGAAACTTCTTGCATTTAACCCTGTCAAGCGCATCACAGTTGAAGAAGCACTGCGTCACCCTTACCTGGAACCCTACCATGACCCAGAGGATGAACCCTCTGCAGATCCCATCCCAGAGGAGTTCTTCGATTTTGATAAGGATAAGGACACACTGAGCAAGGAGCAGCTCAAACGTACGTTGAATCTCCTCTGCCGCCTATTATTCCTTACAGTCAACTAACGTTATATGAATATAGTCCTTATATTCGAAGAAATCATGCGTTAGAGTTCCTTTTTATTTCCACTTTTAACATTTCGTTCCCATTTCCTACTTGTGATATCTAACTAACAATCTCTCCACCGCCTGTTCTCTATTTCCCATTTTTTCTTTCTACAAATATTGAAAAAAGAATGTGGAAACCACACGCAGTGTGTGCTTCAAGGTACAAATGGCTGGGCCTAGGGAAATCTGCTATCTTTGACAGTAGCCTATATCATTGCAGTCTTGAATCAATGTCTATATGCTTTGGAATTTTGATTAGTGCCTCGTTTTATAGATAGTTTGTCGGTGATGCTGTTTTGAGATATCATCTTCCATAGCCACATAATGTTACACTGTCTTTGACTTTGATTTTAATTCCAGCATTTAATGAATGAGTTTTCGGATATGAATGATCTATATTTGATGATGCCTGGGTAGGTCATCTGTCTTGCTCTCTAGACCTTTTCCACTCTTCTATGACAGGTTCAATTCCCTCCCACAGACCGCCAGGGGAAGGCTTCTCAGCACATACGTCCGGTTGGACCCCAAAATTGGAGACCAAATGGTCCCTCGTAGTCGGCCCAATGGTTGCAATTCGATAGTCAAACCTTGACCACCTGCTCGGTGTCCTCTTCTTTCCAGGGGCCTGTACTGAAGACGTATGTTCTTCTGGTTGATCTTCCTCTAGGAGTCCTAAATGTTGCAGCATTACCTTACACCCTGAAGGTGAGAATACCACAATCCATATTAACTGTTTATGCGGACTGGTATTTCCCGCAGATATATTGGCATTATCAGCCCGTTCCTTCATCTCGAGAGCTGCTACAAAATCCTGCCCAAAGCTCTCCATGACTCCGGTCTCATAGACAACCATCGTAGCAACTCCGATGCGCTCTTCTTCGTCTAGAGACGGCGACATGAGTGTCTTCGGTATTATATCACGATGCTGTTCGCCAACAAGGAAAAGAAGAGGTAGCTTTTCCCTTATACCTCCCGAAGGCCCATTTTCATCTGATGTATTCCGCTGTAGACCGTTATAATGGGCGAGAATTAAGCCAGATAGCTTCTCTCCAGTGCCTGCCTCTTCGCCCATAACCTGCGAATGTGGGAAGTAGACATCGCACAGTGACTTGAGAGACCTATATGTTGCTGGGCCCACGGAGTAAAACGACAGAGAGTGAGAGAGGGTTACGGTGTGGTTTTCTAATAACGGGCGAGAGACACTCTGTTAGCCGCCATGTCCTATATTCAGCAGCGTAGACGGCCGGCACTTACTCCCTACCTCATCCTGTACCATCCGAGAGAATCCTTCAACTGCTCTCTGGCTAGTGAATATTATTCCGCCATACTGTTTAGCCACGGCACCCGAGAGGATCAAGTCTTTCACCTTTTGTAGGTTATTGTGGTTGAATTTGTGTTCCAAGACCGGGATAAAACACGGCTTGAAGCCTTTGGACGGCGAAAAGTACTCCTCGTAGCCATCATGAGGAATTGATTTTGTTTTAAGGAAATATATCGGGATCTCTTTGGTAACAGGTAATAGAGACATGATTAAAAACTGGCGGATACATAAGTAATTAACTTGCAATAAAGATCAATGTTTGGTAAGAAGATATTAGTTAGGCTAATGTAATAAGCTTGACCGCGGTAGTTACCTCGGAAGCCGCTAAACAATGCCAGATATCTACTTCATATAAGCTACATGATGATATATAGATATTTTCAATAGCTATGTATTCATTGTATCCCGTGTATTAGCAGGCCTCTTCGGGATCGATGGACCTCATCATCTCTGTGAACGATGGCTAGCACACCCACTGCCATCAACACCAGCGTAATGCTGTGATATATAGAGAGCTGACAGTATGAAGGAACACGGTGCATACTAGCCACACTGACCCTCGGCACCATATCACCCTGCATATAAAAACGGCAGAAATGATAGCCAAAGGAACAGTTCGGCCGGTCCATATTTACTCAAAAGACGACAAGGGAGAGGAGTACGAGTCATTCGCAATTTTCGACGAGAGACCAGAAAAGGTGACGGATGGCGAGCCTGGAGAGCAAATTGAGTGATCGAGGTCATGGATACATGGACATTCAATGAGAGGTGTCTGGTTATCTTTGCAACATCTACTGCATTCGTTACAAGTAGACGAATTCGCTGGCTTCCAGCCTTCATCTATGTAGCTTAGTTACTTGAAATCAGGAGCCCTTGTTTCCTTTGCCCTATGCTCTTTAAACCAAAGTTGGTCAAGGAGCTGGAGCACTGAAGCACGGCCTGGGTGGTCAACATTTGCCTGGGTAACGCTGGAATGTTGAAGGTGGTGTAGAACTTTGAACTCTTGGGAGCTATCGTTCATATTGATAATCTTCACGGCCACATTGGAGCAGGTCCTATTTGTCATTTAGTTCCGGCTCTGTCATTCCCGTTACGAAGACGGAGCCAACTATACAGGTTATCTCCCGCCAGCCAGACAGTTGCGAATCCACCCCATCCAAGCTTATGCAGAACACGGTATCTACCGCCCTTGAACTCATTCCCCAATATCACTGGAAAGTATCGTCCCGTGTGATAACCGTTTGGATCCTCGACATCGGTGGTACATTCATACAACCGACTTGTAGCAGTTGACATCCTGACACAAGGAACGAGCCTTTGCAGTATCAAATATGGCAGACAGAGACTATAAGGGCGCGATAATGAATAGTATGCTCTGGAACGCATACTGAGTTACAGAAAGAGATGTTGAGATATTCGTGAGCATTTTGTTATCTTTCAAGATGTTGAGCAGCCACAAAATCATTAACTAGTGTCAGATAGATAATTAATTATATGTTGGAGCCGGCCCGCGTAGGTTGGCCAGCGTCTCGGATAACTATACGATGCGCCGCTGCCGCTCAGGTCGTTTAGGCACTTATCTGCTTCTCTCAATTTGACAGACAGCTACATGGGACGTGGTTGTCCATTTTCCAATACGCTGATTGGCTAACTAGTTATTTAACTAACGAGTTCTGCCAATTAGTATACGATGCACACAGCTAAGATGTCGAGTCTCGCATTTCGGGGGTCACACAATTCTCCACTGGGAGCGTCTGTACCAGTCGGTGGGATGTCCATTGAACTTAAGATGGCTGGGTATATGATGTCAGGCTTCGAGCTAGTGCTGGAGATACCATTACAATTTACTGGACGGCGGTGTTTTTGCAAAATCAACCCCTAGAACGGCCCGGCTGCTGTGCTTCTTGGGACTACATCAACTGGCTTTGATGTCTCGTGGGACCCTCCTACTGGACCTTACACGGATTCAATTACCCAGTATGAGATCTTGTACTGGGACAAGGATGAAGAATGTGCATTTATTACGAGTGCAGGCTTCCTCAGCTCCCCTGCACGTATCAAGTGCCTTGTACCTGGACATCGCTATCTTGTAGCGCCAATTACTTGGAATGCTGCTGGTGGAGAATTTCCTAAAATCGTGAGCAGCGTTATGGTCGGCAGGGGGACACCACCGCCATCTTCTGGCCTAGAGATATATGCTAACTACCCAACTACGGTTGAACTAACCTGGGCTGCCTCTCCCAACGCCGCAGGGTATCGGCTATGGTCACACAATGTCAACAAGCCAGACAACATATCGCAGGCACAAAATAATACTGTTGAGATGACCTGCAGCGACCAATATCCCCTCTTCCCGGGAACTTGGAATTACGACTGGTGTGTTAGCGCATACAACGGCAATGCCGAGTTTGCGAAAGGAAAATGCGTGCTTGACCCTTCTCCCAGGCCTTCTCCAGCACAGAAAAGATGTCCACCCCCACCTGAATGGTGTCCAGCTGGAAGCGGCCCCAAGTTCCCTGGGGGCGGCGGAGGCGGCAGCGAAGATTCGACCCCAACAGGCCCGGATGGACCGGTTCCTACCAACTCTAGCAGACCCCTGGCTTATCAGCACCAATGGCTAGTGCAAAGGCCCTGACTGCAAGATGGGTGTTTGCACTGGGCTTTTTTGCGTTTCCTTTGGCGGCCGCGGGTCTGATTGCCTTGATGGTGTTTGCGCCGGTCCTGACTGTATCGTCCGGGGATACATTGGGCCTTGGATGCATCAATGGTGTTTGCACTAGTGACGGCTGTGTGACATCTGGCTGTGTGGGCTCAGATTGTAACAAAAACAGACAGAGTCACGGAGATAAATGCATTAGTCTCGGCTGCGCCTGTTTGGACTGTGATGACAATGGGGTCTGTAACGGCCCAAATTGCCATGAACAAACCTGTAATGGTCCTGACTGTACGGATGGCCACTGTGCCGGCGATGACAGCACTGGCTGGGACGGCTGCAAAGGCAAAGACTGCCATAATGGACATTGTATCGGCTTTGACTGTCAAAGTTGTACCGGCAGAGATCGCTATAACGGTAGATGCACTAGGATACAATGTAGCAGCTGCTTGGCTTGGACTGTATATGTGCCGGCTCTGAACGCGGTTGTAAAGGTTGACGGTGTGCTGGGTGCAAGGGCCCAGGCTGCCCTTGCTTCGGACTAGCCAGCGTGTGCAACGGCTTCGGATGTATTGGCTGTATCGGATTGGGCTGTAATATCCCTGGGCGAAACAGCGGCGGCAGCAGAGGTGGTGGTGGGATCGACGGCTGTACGGGGGCTGGCTGCTGCTGTTCTGTATCTGGAGGCTCTCAAGGCGGAGACAAGGATGGAGACAGACACGGTGACAATAAGCCTACGTCAACGGCTTCATGCATTGTGAGACAAACAGCCTCAATATGTGCAGAATATTGCACTGTTGCAACTGATATGGCCATGGTAATAATGACTCCTTGCACATCGACGGCCTGTGTCCCGACCATTAGCTGTGAACCAAAAGGGACAACAACTACTATCACATCGATGAGCAGTGATGAATGCCCACATGTTACCCCTCCTGTTACCATTCCTCCTAATGTGGATCCTTACAATGGCTGTGCCCCTTGCTTGATAGGGAAAGCCATCCATGGCCCCGGGATAATCGCCCAGGATAATACTATAGCTCGAGATTTATCTCAGCCATCCTATGTTTCTCTCCACAAACGTGGTGTGGCTGAAACTGTTACAAATATTGGCAGTTGTACATTCGCTAAAGGGAATAGCACATTAGCTCCTGAATATACAGGTGCAACTCAGTACATCGCATACGCCATATCCAATACACTACCAAAAAGTCAACAGATGCCAAGGTAGTATAGCAAAACGGACTCCGACTGCGTTCCAGTGGTATCACAAGTCCCTGATGCAGATGTTGTCGGGCGAAATGGTAATAGCAAGTGACCGAGTATTGACACTAGGACAAAAATCAAGAATACTTACACAGCCTGAGAAAGAAGCACATCGAAAGATGCTTGCTACTCTTGAGCCAGAATTGCCGAGGCTGAAAAAGGAGGTACAGGGTTAGAATCATCAATTTCCAATTGTAAGTTTTCAGGTTCAAAATGCTGTGAATAGAGACAGATTGAGTCTTCTTATTAAACCTCGAGTTCCTTGCTATCTACGTGGGCGACCACTAAGCACATTGAGATCTTCATCCCTTGCTAATATCAAACCGGATGCCTCGCAACTTTCGTAAAACAGGTCAAGCTCTTTCTGGTACTTTCCATCCCATATCCAATCCTCTATATCAAAACGTCTGCCTTCATCTAACAGCCTCCATATCCATTTTCGGTTTCTTAAGCGTAGTGGAGCATTTTCTAACGAATTTCCTGGCTCGAAGGCCTGTACTTGAGCAAGCTCCCGGACGAGTTGCTCCCAGTCCCAGAAGTTATCTTTAGAGTATGAAGGTTGGCCGTTACTATGTTGTAATGGCTGGCTTTCGAGGATGGCTGGATCTAGATCCCAGAGCCATGGAAGAAGCTGTTGACGGAATAGAAGATCACGCCAAATACTTGGTGACAATTCGTAGGTGCATATCACCCCAGGGTCAGCAAACGGGTGGAGATGGAGGCAGATGTGCTTAATTATCTCCGCTGGAAGCTTCTTCATCAATATGGACTTCTCAGAGAAGCCAGACCGGTGGCCTTCAGGAAGAGGCTGAAGATATCTCAGAATTTCAGACGTAAGGTTTTGTATAGGGTATGGTTCTACTTCATATTCCTGCGGATTGAAAATAAGCATGAGAAATCAACCTGAGAGTGGGAACCGAGAGGCATACCAAGACTTCTGGAATACCAATTGGCCATCGCGCTTCACAAATGCAAGCTCGTCTAAAGTAGTAAAAGTGTGACTCCAATGGCTTGCGAATGGTAACCGAATATTGTAGAGCACGATTTTTCGATGCGCATACCCTGTTTTGTAACACCTCATAGAATTGGCTGAGGGTTCTTGGCCCTGTTATAGCCACTCCCCGGTGACGAAGCGTAGTTCGGTAAGAACTTAGGCGTTGCATCATGTCTAGACATTTTGGGTGAAGCCCAATATATGCCTTACCCTGTAGGGTATAATTCACTAGTTTCGTCTGCTATGACGGTCCGCGATTGATATCCTCAACTTCGAGATCTAACAGACTCAATCAGGCCTTTATTTATTGGGCAACCAGTCGTTATCATTGGGGTTACAGTATAGAAAAGGGTAGCTAAACCATCTGCACCGTATACCTCTACCGGTACGTCGTGACCAGGTCGGCCAATCCAGACATTCCCACCAGGTACAGAATCATACTCTTTGTCCTCAGCATGGATTGCGCATGGAGTCCACCACTCGTATCTTCTGTAATTCTTTTCTCTAAGTTCGCTGGGAGCGTTTATAATTGCATGGGATAGATTAGTAGTAGCAAATGGAACAACATAGTTATGATACTGATATAAAATTATAAAATCCAACTCACCACAATTATTGGAACACCACAAATGGCACAACAGGTATCCTCATCCTTAGCACCTCTTTAAAAAAGAACATCGAGTTCGCTGTCTAAAGGACGGTCACTCGGATGGCACTGCATCTGTATGGCTAGGAGTATATCTCAATGAAGGTTTTGGGTGAAAGGATTAAAGTTGGGTTGGTGCTTTCAAGCTGGACTGGGAAGATTGATAGAGATAACCGGGGCCTTTAGCTAAACCTTGGGTGCCCATGGATTCCATCGGTTATTTGTCTGGATATAGGCAGTAGAGGCCGGCTGTTGATGCAGACGAAAGCCTTGATGATGCTGCTCTTCTCAAGCCCAAGGGAGCTACGCCCTGCGAATACATGCTGATGGAAGAGCTCAGCACGTAATAAGCGATAAACGCCGGGCCTCAGCGAGTTAGGTCCATATTTGTAGTAGATAGCCTGCGACCATTGACCGGTTCTCAGGTGGGATGGAGATGAGCATTTAGGGAAGAACGCAAGGACTTGGAAGCCATAGTCTACTAGAGGGGTGCCATTTGTGACCCGTGCATGAACTAACTGGAATGTGCAAGTTACAAGATAAAGAAATTTGAGGGCGTCGGAAAAACACTGTGTGTACATACATACAAGATCTAAAAATGCAAGAAGAACTATGGTATAATACCAGTTTATTGAGAGTCCAGAACATGGAGGTATTTTCTCTCCTCCCTGAGCTCCCGCTCGGTAGCTGGCGGTAGATCTGCGTACTGGGAGCTTCTGTATCCAAGCTGTAATTGAGAAGTTAGTGAGAATCTCAAGGAGTATGGACGGCTGTAAAATGCATACCAAGTAGTGGAAAGTAAGGGTGTTGAGATCAGTCGGTTCAATTCCCAAGTCCTTGAAGGTCTTCGCGGTCGGGTCGATTTGCTGGTCAATGAATTCCCGTTCAACTTCATCAGCAGATGTGATGGGCCACCAGAGGAGTCTGTTCAACCAGTAAGCAGCAGGCTTCATGATAGCTTTTGGAACGTTGATGTGTCGGCGCTTCTTGATGATTTCACGGTCAACAAGCTCGGAAATCTCCTTGGTAGAGTAGTTCTTGGGACCGTAGAGCTCGAAGGTCTGGGCAGTGGTCCATTCTTCCATGAGCATAATTTCAAGAGCCCGACCAACATCAATAGCCTATGACCCAGTCAGAAATGGGACTCTGTTAATATGATAGAGGGAAACTTACGTGAACTGGCCAGTATCGCTCCTGCATGTGATTGGAAGTGAAGATGTTGGTAACTCCGGCAAGTCTGTGCAGAAGCCTGTCCTCAAATCCGAACATCGGGGCTGGTCTGACGATAGTGGTCTCGGGGAAAATGGATCTTGCAACGTTTTCACCTTGAGCCTTGGTCCTGAAGAATTCCGAAGGGGAGTCAAGACTAGCGTTATAGGAGGAAACATGGACGTATCGGTCAACGTCATATTTGGCAACGGATTCCACAATTCGTTCTGTTCCTTCAACATGGATATCCTCGTAAGAGAAGTTCCTATACCAGGTTATTAATGTCGTGGTAATGTTAGTTCAGCGCACTGGGGATTCTTACTTCGTGGGATAGTTTCGGCCGATTAGATTGTAGACAATGTCAGAATGGCGTACGCTCTCCTCGATCGATTGGGTGTTGCGGAGGTCATATTCCTGTTACTGTTGTTCAGCAAAAAGTGTATACCAATCGTAGTATTTCGCATGCATACCATGAAAACAACTCTGCCCAGATCTCCAGTAACCTTTAGGTGTCGTTTGGTCATCTCCTCTCGGTAGGGGACAATAACGGTGCATCCTTGACGTGCTGTGAAATACCAATATCAGCCAATCCATCCCATCCAGGCGTAATGCGGTTTCCCATACCACTGTCTCTTATACACATCTCCGAGCCCACGAGACCAGAGAGGATCTCGTA
>OJKM01000060.1_pt1 | contig 15392 bp, 19 predicted proteins | sample 1596631 | NCBI WGS metagenome assembly OJKM01 (sample SAMEA3904683, study PRJEB24821) | metagenome | biome: Builtin; feature: hospital; material: surface | place: USA | collected 2013-06-06 | reverse complement strand
AATTGAAGCCTATCACGGACAGCTAGTGTGCTTACGGAAGATCCATTGATGCTCGAGAACACATCATCAAGTGGTTATTAAAGGCTGGGACGGACGTACTTATATATTGACTCTGCCGTTTGTTTGGCTAGGCCGAGGATGACTTCGCCTCAGGGAAGGCGAACCAGCCATCCATGCAGAGTAAGAAAGTCAAGAGGCTGCTCTCTTCCTCTGAATCACAAGAAGCAGCCTGTCTTATCACCGTATGCCTTGCTACGCAGTCGGTAAGCGGCCAGTGGCTCCCCATGAATAAATAATACAAATAAACAGCCGTAACCATAGCTACCACACAGCAGTCCTTTAGCAAAGAGCCTCCTACTCCGAAGACCCGAACCACCAACGTCGTCACCCCCATGAGCGCCAGCAGTAGTAAGTAACAGCTGCCGCCTGCATCAGCAATAGCAAACAATACCTCTCTGGGTCTCTTCCTGATGCATGAGTCTGTATCTGTATCTGTATATGTATCTCTCTGTGTGTATTTTTGCCTTGTGTAATGTATGGTCACGCTGGAGCTAAGCTCGGGCCCTTCTCTTCCCCTTAGTGAGTTTAGCGTCGCTTTTAAGTCTGGTTCGCCTTTTTTTTTCTCGCTGCCAACTCAACGCAACCGCCTGACTTGCTCTTCTCCATCCTCGCTCTTCCGCTTGTCTTCCCTTCCTGTGCTGTCGACGTCTCCTACCAAAGGGCCAACTCCCGCAGACTCACCCAGCCGCTGCATCACGACCTCTCGTTAGCAGTCACTCCTTGCCGAGCAGCCCTCGGTGATCATGAACAGCCTGGTAGCCACACCGCCTGTTCCTCCTCACTTTTACGAGACTACTTGTCGCTCTGCATCATATTCCAGTAGGACTTACTCCGAGCGCACGCCTCCTCCCCCAGCACCTACAGGAAAGCAATATGATGGAGTTTGGTATGCCTGGCTGACTTGACTGCTTCACTACAGTGTCATCGACCAACGCCTCAGTGAACCGGAAGAGAAAGGCTGAAGATGACAGCCCCCCGAGCGACGATACTCGCATGTCTGCCTCGCCCTCAGGGTCTCCTGCCCTCCATCCACGGCCGTTAGCTCCCCGTCACCTCAAACGACCACGGCCGAACGTTTCAGGCCGGCCGCTGTCTCTCCCTCGGTTAATGGAGACGCTCGACACAGATGCTCTGCGGTCGGTGTTGAGGTCGCTCTGTGATCGTCATCCAGAGATTGCCTCTGAGGTCATGCACACTGCCCCTCGGCCCAGCGTCAGCGCCGCCCTCGAAGTCCTTAACAACTACCAGTCCACGCTGCAGTCCTCTTTCCCGCTGGGCGGGAACCCTTCCTCCGACTACGCATACAATCGAGTCCGCCAGCATCTTACCAACCTCCTTGAAGCCCTGAACGACTTTACACCCCATTTTCTCCCGCCAAATGAATCGCAACCGTCAACATCACTAAGTTACCTGGACGGTGCTACAGATATCATACATCAACTTCCGCGGTGGACGACGCCACAACACAATCTTGAGAAGTATGCAGCGTATGAAGAGATGAGCAAAGCATGGTGTCTAGTAATCAGGGAGGCAGCAAAGCGTGGAGGCGGTATCCAACTGCAGTACGGAGGCTGGGATCAAAAGCTTGCAAAGCACAACGAGACCGCCGGAGGAAAACTCCAGGACGCCGTGAATGAATTGAACCAGAGCCTTGGCTGGATCGGTGGCAACGTGGGCAACCCGTGCAATTCCAACGCCGGCAGCTCTCAAGGCGACATGTCGTCAATACGTCAACAGCTCATGTCAGGCACTTACGGAGCTGGCCTGCCGTTGAAGGTCGGGCCATGGTAATCCTACTCAATTCATCTCACCCTCCTTTTACGGACTGAGGCCCTTCCATTCCTCCCAATGGCGTTGCTTTCCACCATTTGCCTCCCCCCTTGCGTCGTGAAAGCAGACAACGTTTTGAGCAACCTTTTAATGAAACGATTACGATACCCATCTGTTAAATACTAGATCGAGTTTTTTCATCTGCTCTGTGGATACATACATCTTTTTTCCGCGTCCCACCCAGCCTTCATACATGTGGCAATGGCTTGCTATAACTTTATTTTCCGGATAACTATAACTGATGGCCCCTTTTTCTTCCTTTTCCTTTTTACCGCATCTTCCAAATACACTCTAGTTACCCGTTTCCACCATCCTACATTTCCTTTGCCTTCTAACGGTCTCACGATACTCATTCATACTATCTGTTTTCTTATCACATTTTCTTGGGTGCTTATCTCTGGGGAGGCTTTCTCATTTTTCTCATAATTTTCCTTCTGTTTTTTTTTTTCTTAATATTGTTTTCTATTTCTCTTTTTCTTTTATCCCTTATTTCTCACTTCATACTCTTTGTTTGGATGCCTCTCCTGAAACAGGTGCAAAGGCTTCGTCACTCGACTAATGTGTCAGGAGACGTTGACAGACGCTTGCATGCTCGGTTGATGCTCCCTCCTCATAACACATCAAGGTCTTGATGGGAGGATAGTTAGTACAAATAGTACGCCATACGGTCATTATGGTGGTACAGATAGACATAATAGAAAGAATCCCACGATAAAAAAGGCCCTTATTTCTTTAGCTATCGTCACTATGCCGAAAATAACTCAAAAGAAACCCATTGACAGAGAATTACTGTTGTTAAAATATCACCTTTTTCCATGAATGTTAAGATGGCTAATCTCGGAACTTTCAACCGGCTTAATGAGAAGGGGAGTAGAGGAGATCAAGAATGAAGTAGGGAGAGAAAGAAGATCCGTTAGAGCATAATATACTAAGCAAGGAAAAGTTCAGACAGTAGGAAATAGACAGTTAACAGTGAGTAGCAGGTGGGAAGGAAAATGGACATAGGAAAATACTTGGATCCCATGATACACCGGTTGGGAGCGGAAGCAGCTCTGGAGCGAAATAGGGAAAGGGAACGCTTGTGTGTGCATGGCCAACCTCTTCGGTCTGAGATGTATTAGGGCGCTGGTAAAAAGACGTGATGACTCCGACAAGACAGAACTTAAAACTTAGTGGTGGAAGGGGGGATTGGGAAAGGGGGAAGCAACAGGGGCGGAGAAATCAGGGGTTGTCAATCGTGACGCACGGCAGTCAGAGGTGTGAAAGAAACAGGAGGAGTTGGGAGAAGCATTCGAAATGAGGGTGGGTATGGTTCTAGAAGAAGATGTACGCTAGCAAGAAACTGAGAAGACAGAGACCAGCCACGGCTTGCAAAGGGACACCACCCGCCGCAGCCAATTGAGTAGGAGGTTGTGCTTGCTTGAGAGAAGATTGGTTTGTAGAAAGTTCTCCACCTTCGACAGGCTTCTTTCTCTGTCTCACTTCGTTATCGGCTATCTGCTGTTGTAGTTGTTTGATCTGCAGCCTTGCTTCCGCTAATTGGGAGGACAAAAGGTCGTCACTTGATTGAGAGGGCTCAACGCGAGTAGAGGAAGTAGCCATGCCGAAAGTGTTGGTCGGCTCAGATGATGGCTCGGGCGGGCTTTCATGCTTCATATCCTCGGATTTAGGAGGTGTGGGGCCACTACCAACGGTGCGCTGCACAACCGGGGTGGTAAACTGAGGCGCATGGGGAGAAGACTGGGCATGTGGCTCGGAATCAGGCTCCTATAATATCGAACAGTCAGTATGCATAATTTTCGCACGAAGTTGTAAATGAAGCTATGCTTATAGAAAAAGTAGTAGAGTGGAATGACGGAAGTCAATCGCTAACCCCGGGGGTACGCACCACTCCATTGGTATGCGAGTCGTCACTTGGTAGGAAGTTGACCCGGATTTTGCGCTCTTGAATAAGAGATTTGGACTTCTTTTCAACATCCTGCCACTGCTATATTGTAAGCGACCAGGTTTCTAACAATTCCAAGTATGTTCAACCACTCGGTTGGGGAGAGTGCAGTACACACAATAGAGGCAACATTCGAGAACTCCTTATCGGCGGAGACGGCAACAGATTGGACCAGAAACTTATCGCGGCATTTGGCATCAAGTGGAGGGTCTTCTTTCATGGCCTGAAGAAGAACTGTTATCGATTCGCAGGTTAATGACTGCGCACAACCAAGGACGTGGGGGAGGTGGGCTGGGAAATTTGCGGAGATGCGTACCCTGGACTTCAACTTGCTTCCCAGGCTCGATGCGGCCAGAATTAGGGCGAACACAGTAACTGAAGTCATCCGATTAGCACTCTTAGGGTGAAATATATGCCAGTATGACGGGTGCAGCTCACTGTTTGGGCGCAGTAGTTTTGACCTATATTGTTGGACAAATCGTAAGCAGCTCGGTCAAAATGACCAGCCTTGGAGCAGCAGAGTACATACTTTGAAGGCAACGGGATCACTGTTAGGATTCCGCAAGTAGAGAATCTCAGTGACTTCTTTAGTGAATGGGCCTATATTTTACAGGCGTTAGGCACAAATCGCGGGCTGTACCAGGTCTGCAAAGGACAATACATACGCTTGAAGCCGAGCTCGCCGGGTTCTATTTCGACCGACATGGTGACTGCTGTGGGAAGACAACTAGAACAAGTGTGGAATACCTGATCTCTGGTGGGAAACACGGGCTGGAGAGCGGTGGTGAAGTGGGTGATGCAGGTATAGTCGGCCTTGTTGGATCTTTTGATGCTGGCAAGTTGATAGACAGCCCAAGATGTCGCTGGGAGTGGCTTAGGTAAGACAAAGTCATGTGATAGGCTCTAACTGTGGAGCGGAGAGGGCTGGGGGACAGCTGGACATTATTGTTTGTGACACACCACCAGCAAAGAATAAAGACCGCCACGGACATCACATCAACCGGTGGCGGTGGTCCTCAAGCTATAAGCAGCAAAGCTAGAACTCATGGGAAGAGACTGGGGCCGTGTATATCATCGACATGCATGATTGGAGTTTGGGCCATGGTAGCCCTGCCATAACTAAACTCACTAACTAACAGGTTGCCTCTCATAACTACAGACAACCAACGCGACCAAGGAACAGGCTAACTACAAGCTATGTCTGCGGTCTATACCGATTTATTGGATGAAGTCCACGTCCCGGTGAAACCTGTCACTGCCATGTCGGACGATTCCTACAATACTAGCGTCTGATATACAGCCTTATCCGCGATTTGCAGAACGTTGCGAACACCCACTGCGTTGTTGCCGATTGCTTAAGCAATGCAACGGGAGCTGGATCTTGGTTCTATCGCCAGCAGGATATTTGCAGCAATTATGCAAGGCCGCTCCATCCCAGCGCTGACCCGATTGTATATTCGTCACCTGGGCTAAATAAGAGGAGCCCCGGTTTCGATAGGTCTGTTTGGGGAGGCTCTATCGCACTTTATTTAACCCTGAGATGATCCAGGAAGCGATGGAGGAAATAAGGAATATATGGGCTATACGGATGTCTTTTGTGGCCCCTTCTGCATAGGCGTCTGCTTTGTGTAGCTGCTCTGGATAGTGAAGTAAATATTTGTAGAGCCCAACAACTAGTTAGTTAGCAGCTACTCCGTAGAAGGCCCCAGAAATTGATGTTTTCCTATTACTTGCTTTTACTTTCAGGGTGATCATCATAACTAGTCAGGCTTAAAGGCAACTGCTTGGAAATCTTTAGTGGGGCTGTTCCTCAGTTCAACAACTACGCCAGCAGCAGGTAACTAGCTAGCTAGCAGATAACTAACCGGTAGTTGACCAGCTTGCGCTTCCATCATCAGAAGAGTTTCGCTTCCGAACATCAACTCCTGTCCTCCATTCTACATTCGCTGCTGCCACAACATCGCTGAGGATGCCTTCGGACCTGGAGCTTCTAGCCGACATGGGCTTTGACCCAGAGCGGGCCAAAATAGCAGTGTCTAAATCCGGCGGCTGTAAGTCAGGCCGACCCATGTTCACAGCATCAGCCTTCGAGTTCCTTAGGATCTTGGATGGTTTTGGTTTAAAAAAAAAATACTTGATACTGACATATTGTCTTTTTATTCAGTACAGGGGGCCCTCGAGTGGCTAGAAGCCAACCAAGACAAGTCGCTGGAAGAAATACAAGAGGAAACGGCCCAGAAACAGTCAGAAGCAGGAGCGTCGGATGAACCGCCAGAGTTAAAACCTGGAGAAGAACCAAAGAGCTTGGTCTGTAATGAGTGCGGGAAACGGTTCAGAAGCCAGGGCCAGGCCGAATTCCACGCTTCTAAAACAGAACATGTTGACTTTTCAGAGTCGACGGAGGAGATCGCACCGCTCACGGAGGAAGAGAAGAAGGCTAAACTAGAAGAGCTACGTCAAAGACTGGCAGAAAAAAGGCAAAAAATGTCTGAGCAGGATAAGAAGGACCAAAAAAGAAACGAGGTTAGATTTATAAATTCTTTCTTTTTGGCATTCATGTTTCAAAGTCTGACCCCCAGGTTCAATTATCAGGAAATCCGCCGTAAGAGCACGAAGGAGACTCAGGATATGAAGGAAGAACTTCAACGAAAAGAACAGTTGAAGGAAGCAGCTAAAAAGAAGCGTGAGAAACAAGAAGAAATTGAAGCAAAGGCACGGATAAAGGCCAAGATCGAAGCAGACAAGCAGGCTCGGAAATTGAAGGCAGAGAAAGAAAAAGCGGAACGAGAAGGTCGTGTTCTGGAGGAACAAAAGGCACAGCCTACACCAGCTGCAGCTCCAGTGGCCTCAAAGCCAGCTTCAGCATATACAGAGACGAGACTGCGACTGATGACACCATCCGGGAATGTCATCAAGTCCTTCCCTGTTGATACCACCCTCTTTGAGGTTGCCGCCGCTCTACAGCAGGAAGGGAATCAGGTGAATAGCTTTACACAGACGTTTCCAAAGAAGGTTTTCAATCAGGAAGACTTTGGGGCTACGTTAAAAGAGCTGGGTTTTGTGCCAAGTGGAAGCCTTATCGTGGGCTGAGGATCCTGGGACATTAGTTTGATGGTGGTTTCATTCGGTTTTAGTATAACTAGACAGCTTGAGATGGCTAGCTTACGAAGGCACCGTATCCCAATAACTGTGACACGCCCGCGAACTTGGTGGCTACAAAGCAACAAATTGACCATTCACGAGCTACCTGGGCAGCTTGTAGGTTCCCCATCCAATGTTGATATTGAGGCTCAGGGTTATCTTTCTTGCGGGGAAGGGGATAATTAGGTTGTTATCTTCACGTGACGTACCTAAACTGGACCAACTCGAATTTATCAAATTACGTAATTAGCTTTTTAGACGCGTCCAGGCAAACATCAGCGCGTTTGATTGATGTCGTGAGATGCAGCTTGGGGTGCCGAAAGTCATTATCCAGCTTCGAATCATCGTACTATCTGGAGGTGCTTGTTATACTAGACGATTCTGGTCACGATGCCTGCGTAAGTGCTCTAGAACTCTCTTCATAGTTAATCGCAGGCTACGATAGACGCGCTGACCAACTCTTACAGGATCGGAGACCAACATCGGCTTGGGCCTGGGGACAATCCTGCAATCTCTGCGAATCCATATTTAAAAGGAACCGGTCGAGTTGAAGAGTTTACACCTACCGAAGTTGCCTCGCTGAGGGAGAGACTAAACAAGCAGCTGGGCCCAGAGTTTCTCTCATCCAGGCCTTCTGGAGGAGGAAAAGTACATTATATCACGGCAGATAAATGTATCAACCTTGCAAATGAAGTCTTCGGGTTCAATGGATGGTCGAGCTCTATACAAAATATAACACAGGATTTTGTGAGTTGGAATTTATTCAGCCAACGCCTCCCCCTGTATAGATAGGAGTACTGACTTGGTCATAGGCTGATGAGAACCCTACCACCGGTAAGGTCTCAGTAGGGCTATCCGTGATCGTGCGGGTTACTTTAAAAGATGGAACGTATCATGAGGTTTGTTTTCCATGATACCCGCGCCCCAGTGTTACGGACTAATTCTCATATCTGGGCAGGATATAGGATATGGACATATTGAAAACTGCAAAGGGAAGGCTGCTGCGTTTGAAAAAGCTAAGAAAGAAGGAACCACGGACGCCCTGAAACGTACTCTAAGGACATTCGGAAATGTACTCGGAAATTGCATATACGACAAAGAGTACCTCTCCAAAGTAGTGAAAATTAAAGCTACCCCAGTGAGTTGTGCCATTGGTGTAAGGCCCCGAGGCTACCTACGCTAATAATATCCTTTTGATATAGGTGAAGTTTGATGTTGACAACCTCCATCGTCATGTGGATTTTGTGCCTCCCAAAGTACCAACTGCAGCCCCTACTAATAGGATTATCAAACAAGAATATCAGAACAATGGCCCGTCAAATCTACCTGCACGGGTTCCTGATATTGAGAATATCACGGCAGAAGACTCTCTCGCATACGAGTTTGAAGGCGAGTTTGGAAGTAAGATCGTTCTCAGATACTCTTTTTACCTTAGTTAAAGCTGACTTTGGGAAGGCGATGTATTTGATGAGGCCGATTTTGCGGAACACACTTCGTTACATCCGGATGAAGTAGCTATAGAGGAATCTGATTATTCAAGGCGATCAACCGGACAAAATGGTCCCTCAGCTACTCACCCACCAACAGATGCAAGAAATTTTGCAAATGCAACCAAAGCAGCGACCACAGTTGATACAAGAAAGCCCATAGCTTCGGTTTCGGCTAATGGCACTGTTCCTTCACACAATGGACAGGCCGATGGAATCAATAGGAGCAATATGACCGGCCCGAAAACTCCAGTTCCGGGCAGATTTGCACAAGATCAAAATAATGACTCCAGACACCCCAGCGGGAGACAAGCTATGCAACCAAATGGTCCACCATTCCCACATTCCAATGACCAAGGACGACCAAAACATGATCCTGCCCCAAATAATGATGGAAATAAGGCCTCCGGCGCGCAGAGCAGTGAAGACAAGGCATCAGAAGACCATGTAGTTGGATTTTTCTCTGCTCGGGCTGCAGAAGCTCTAATAAACGATCCCCATACTGCTGTAAAATCAGCACCAGTATTTGACCCCCAATTTGACAGCCCATCCATACGCAAAACTGCCGGTATTGATCATACTAGCTCTTCCCCTATTGTCAGGAAATCTCTTCAGGCCTTACAACAACAGGCTGGCAAGGTGCCCTTACCAGGCGCCAAGGCAAATGCGCCGACACCTAACAGTGGTCATGGACCAATAGGGAGGCCGCCTATGACTTCATCATATCGACCACCAATACGGCGATCCATGGGAGCAGTGAACAGTGGGAACGCTAGCACCGCTTCCAACATGCCACCGCCAGTGAGAAATCACAACAGCCCTATCAATGGTGGGCAGCAGCAAAACGAATATGGGAAAAGACTGCCGTTAGTCGATACCACAAATGTTCCGAACAACGAACGGACAAAGAATCAGGCAGACGCCGCAAAACGAACGAGGGTTGAGGATGCCAATGCTCCAAAACAAAACCTTCAGGGTCAACAGTAGCATTATGCTTCACTGTATTCGGAGCCAGTAAGGAACAACCTATGATTAATTCCTAATCCTTTCACTCATTATCTCTTTATTTTGAGCGACTCATTACGAATTTGAAGCGGTTATAGGCGGTATTTCTTACGGAGTTCAGGCACTTTGTTTCTTTTTGGGGGATAATTTGGGATTCTGCCCTTTCTGTTCTCATTCTTTTATCATTATTATTTTTCTTAGCAGAGCGGTTGGCACACCTTTTAGCAGGTTATGTATATACCTATTACCTGAACAGGCTATGTATGGCATGAATATTACCATACAGTCTTTATTTTCAAACTTTGGAAAGGCTGTGCGGCTCTGTCATGTCTCTAGATTTTTATCTGGCAATCCATCGCCGTAGGCTAGAGTAATAAATACAAATAGAGGGTAATATTAGTTACTTTTTTTTTTTTTTTTTTTTTTTTTCCGGTTGAAATTCTCGTAAATCTCGGGCAACTGAGGCAACTGATAATGAAGGTCTAGAGTTGGGACCAGTCGGCATCGTCATGGAAAGGTAACCGGAGTCCTATGCAGTTTCTCACGGAACATCAAGCTAAAATGTGTATGAAAAGCAACAAGAGACCGCTGTACACATCCGAGGCATGCAATCCAAGGCATCATTGAGCTAGATGACAGGATCAGTAGCCCTAGAAGTGACAAGATAAAATTGAAAGATAATGGCAAGTAAGCCTCGTCCTTACCTTTAACCGAATGGCCATAGGGCTAGGGTCTTGAGGGTTGTATTCAGTGAGCATATTTGGAGCTCTCCATTCCACTTTTCTTCCGTTCAACAGGCTGATTGTTAACTGGAGCTCCAGAAACAGACACTCCACGCTTTGCCATCTCAGCAACAAAAACACTTTTTGGCTCACGAGGTGTCTCAGAAGCAGTGGATGAGAACTTGGAGTGATGGCTGGTTGCAGAACGGCCAGAGTTAGGAGCACCAAACGCAGCTGGGATAGGGCTACGGCTCTGTAGAACTGGTCGAAAGGTGTTTGCAACAGGGGAAAGGGAAAAAGACTGGTTTCGGCTGTGGTCGCCCGACTTTTGGCCAGGTTCTATGGGCTGTGAAGAAGCAAAGCCCATTGCAGGATTGATATTTTCGTTTGTCTTGCGGATGGGGGTGGTTGGTTGCTTCATCTGTTCTTCTAGGAAGGTCCCCGAGTAATATTGCATCGTAGCAGCGCTAATTGGAAACTGAGGGGTATCTCTCATCTTGAAACGGGATTTGGGAGCATTGAGGACAGCTGACCCCGTAGGAGAAACGAAGGATACAGGAGCAGTGTGAGTAATGATGGCTGGTTGGCTCCCTGTAGTCGACGGTCCCAGAGGTGCATAAGAAAATGAAGTAGATGTTGCGACAGACGTGCCACCGGAAGTTGCGTGGTATGTGAACATCATTGGCTCATGAAATTGATGGGCTTGGTTTGATGTAGAAGGCTGGTTACTATTGCCACTCAAAGTTCCAGGAAGGTGGTGCAGCTTTGGTTCATAAACTGGAGCACTAGGCCGAGGCGTTTCGCATTTCTTCATAGGCCTTCCAGGAAGAAGATGGTCGCCGATGATCAGGGGAACGTCGTGAGGAGATGTTGTTGGAGGTTTGGAGGGAAAGGCTCCAGGAATTGCATAGACAATATTATGGTCAAAGGTATTATTGCTGCTGTTTCGAATCTCTGGCTTCTTTACTTCAACTGGCATTGGCACATTTTTGATGTTCTCACTGCGGAGGGTTAGTGTGATGCGTAGACTAGTCTAGTTTGAGAATTTATTTACCTAGAATTTGGGTTAACCACATCACCAGTATTGCGGTTAGTGATATCAGAAAGATTGGCAGTAGTTGGAGCATTTGGTGTAGCTACTGAGGCGACAAGGTTTGATGCGCCAAACTGGATAGACTTCGTGTTGCTCGGCTCGGCAGTGTGGATAGCAGTTTTGACAACTTCCGGGTTTCTGGCTAGCTCCTTTTCCACCAGCTCCTTTTCAAGGCGTTCTCTTCTCTCTTGGAGATAGACAACGATTTCAGGGTCAAGTAAGGACTGGTTAGAAAGAATTTTCGTAAGCTTTGCAAGTTCTTCTTTGGTAGCATTTGATTCATCCTTTGGTTCGACCCGTTGGGGAGCAGATTGGGGGGCAGGTTGGGTCTGGGGTATCGTATCTTCAGGCCCATCACTTATATCAAGAAGGCTTGTGCTGATGTTGACTCCTTCGGTTTTGTCTTCCTCGATCTGAGCGGCAGCAGTGGCTTCAGATGATGTGCATAGGAAGAGGTCGTCAGCATCATGATTTTCTGCGTCTGTAGAGTGCCGCTGTGGTTGTGGTAGGTAAGAACCGAATCCATGGTCTGTCTTCAGTGGTATAGTGTCAGCTCCCTGACCATCACGGATCTCGGAAGGATTTGTAAATACATCTATTCTCAAGGGTGCAGCCGGCTTAAGGTTTGTTGCTGGGGCAGCAGCCTCAGCGTTGGGCTCGGATGGCACAACCGCCTTTACCTCTGACTGAGGTTGTTGCAGAGGAGGCTCTGGCACGTCTTTTTGAAAGTTATCAGAGGGAACTGAACGCTCCTGGGACATAGGTGGATCAGGAGACACATCTTGGCTCTTAGTTGGAGCTTCGGGGACTTTGGGAGTTTCTGGTGGCTGTGCTGGTTTAGCAACTGTAGCAAATTGGACACCAGCAACAGCTGCCATGAAATCATCTCCATCTGCAAGGAGTGACTCGAAATTGATGTTCCTAGAGGTACTATTAGTGATGAGAGCTAAATAGATATATAGATTGTCAAATCTTACGGAGGAGCAGCAAAGACGGGACGCCTGGCTTTCGTAACGGGAGGTAGGTTTCTCGAGCTTCCATATCTCTTTCTGTCTGCTCTACCACGGGTAGCTGGAGGATTGTTGCAGTCTTTGGATGGATCCAAAGGCTTCTGTGGAAGAGGTGCAAGAGCCTTTTTAGTTGGTGTGAATACAGTGGGGCTCAAACGACTTGGGTCCGATTTTGTTATGTCTCCGCTCCGGGTATTTGATTGATGGCTAAAGGAAGCTATGTTAGTTATGTAGTGCTGAGGCGTAGGTGTAGACCGTATGCATACCTTGTGCCGCCACGGCCACGAGATCCGGCGGCACCACCTCCGCGACCACTGTGCAGAGCCCCACGAGTGGCTCTCTTTCCTCTACTTGAGCTAGCAGGATGGTCCAAATTAGTTCCTTTAATCTTAGCCTCGAGGGCCAGTCTATGTGTTTGTCCATCCAGTAGTGGATCAAGGTTTTCCGCATCCATATTCTCCTCGAGCGTTTCATGATAAGCTGTTATATACAGTCAATATCGATACAGACCTAAAAGAAAATGAAGCAGCGCATACTCACTTGCCCAGCTGTTTAGTTTCTCTCTGTTGGTCTCAGCAAGGGTGTATGCCTCAGTCCCTTTGCGATTAGAGTCTCGAATAGCTTCGATTTGCTGAATACCAATGCGATGAAGCTTGTTTGGGCGGTCAACAGTTGATATATGTTCACGGCGAGCAGTACCCAAATCGGCCTGTATTTTCGCAAATTCAAGTCAAACATAGCTCAGTGTCGAAGATGGGGGACCATCATAGAGAAACACACCATTTGAAGAGCTTTCATGCGATTGGCGCGTTCATCATCCGTAACCGATGCTTCCGCCATTCTTTTACAGGCTCAGGCGCGTCAAAACGCGCCTATAATTGAACAAATTGACGCTCCTTTCGAGGAAATGATAGGCCTCTCTCAATTTACCTGGCAGGCTCCGTGTGTAGGCCGAGATACAGGATCTCAAAAGACGTTCAAAGTAGCGAGGTTATCAAATGCAAAGACAACTATATTCGACTGTCAGCATTGATACTTAGAGATTCAACCAGTTTCTTTATTCACTGCACTGATATCAACTGGTATGCAGCAGTATAAACCCAGTTATAGCACCTTTCAAGACTATATCTGCAAGTTTGAGCTAGATCTTCTTCAAACCAGAGGGCCAACGAATGTCACAGAGGCCTTGGAGCATCACAAACTCTGTAATTGGGGATATAGGAAGGAGTATAACTTACAGCTAGTCAGCCACTGTGCTTCCAGGGAGAACAGAGAGAAGAAAAGCGTTATTTTTACAGAAGGGCTGAAAGATCATCTGGAGTTTCAAAACAAAAGGTTAAGTAGAAGAGCTGAGGTTGTGAGAAGTTGAGATATTGTCTGTGTGAGAGATCCTGATCACTACAGACGACGCACGCTCAAACGATGCGATAAGGAGAAAAAAAGAGAAAAGGGATAGAAGGGATGGCAGGTATAGTGATGAAAGGGCCCTTTGGGAGATTTCTAACTAGATATTAGTGACTGTAGTCTTCTTTGGGGCATTTGATATAATGTTTCTGGGTATTAGAAGAAGGGGTTTGGATATAAGTGCAACAGAATCAACATAAATTCCCACTGCTTTCCCCTTCTGCTATCCAGGATCTTATAGCCGATTGGTATTGGATGTTGAGAAAGGGAGAATGGCTATAGATATACCAGGTAAAGTAGCAGTGTAACCACAACCAGCTCTTCTTCTGCTGATATCAAAAGCAAGCACTAGATGGCATAATAGTGTGTTAAGGTAGGTATAGATATATCAGGGAGTGAAGAAAGATCACGAGAAATCGTATTCAATAATAAAAAAACTCTTTCTGAGACATGCAAACAATGAAAAGAGCAGATGGTATATGGATAGCCGCAGGATGAAAAAGAATGGAAAGAAGCAAAGGAAAACAACATTGATTACAAACACAGAACCTAATCGGTTGCAGATGCTAGATCTCCAACCATAGATTGTACAACCGAAAATCGTATATTAAAGGGGCCCCGATGTGGAATCACACCATAAAGACTGCATGGACGCGGACATTGGATTCGATATCAATGTCCATCCTAGCCAAAGCTCGGGACAGGATGAAAATATGTATCAATGCATCTAGTAATAACAAGGTAGAATGTTGAATAGAAGTAGAACACATCTAATCTCAATTAAAACAGTTAGTAGTTTCAACAAGTTACTGCGCCTCCCTCATCTGTATAATAGAATAATGTTAGCAAAAAGTGATGCTTGGGAATCGTTCCTAAAGAGATGGACAGAAACTTACGCTTGATCATTTTCGCTGCCGTTTGAAGGACGCTAATGCACATAACCACAGTACCAAACGCAATGCAAAGGACGGCAGGGATCTTCGCCACCCAGCTCTGCTTACTCAGTTTTATGTAGCAGAGCGGTGGAAGGATATATGCTAGGGCACAAGCGCTTGTTGCGCCGATAAGTTCTAATACAGCGCCCAAGTCGCATGTGATCAGAGCCATGACCATAGATGTTACAACCAGGGAGGTAGTGAAGATAAGATGGCGGTTGAGGTTGAAAGGCTCCTCTGGAAAGTAGAACGTGGTCATGACAGACCTGCAGACGAACGCCTCAAGGGGTAACGTGGCCAGCATGTTAAGCCCAAAGAACCTATCGAATTCAGTTTAGCTAAAGTTCGAAGATAGGACCGATCCAGGACAACTCACAGTCTTGCAATATTCACAATCACGTTGTCTGGAGGGAAGTTATTAAGAATGTTACCCTTCGTTTTTGACCCAAAGGTTAAGAAGCCGGCCACCGCCATGACTAGACACATAACCATAGATATAGCGGTCGAGTAGTGGGTAACACGAGCGAATCTGTCCATGGTAGGCTTTCTCAAGGAACCATATATCAAGAGACTGTTGTGGTCTAATAGGGAATTAGTGACATCACCAATGTATCAATATACATCAATATGAACATACGGCAGACAAAGGCTATTCCATAGTTAGCAACGCACTAGCTAGCAATAAATACTATCGTATTTAGGCTTACCAAACGAGATCACTCCAATAGCCGGAACAACGCCGCTATTGACAAAGAGGGAT
>OJKM01000059.1_pt1 | contig 15415 bp, 12 predicted proteins | sample 1596631 | NCBI WGS metagenome assembly OJKM01 (sample SAMEA3904683, study PRJEB24821) | metagenome | biome: Builtin; feature: hospital; material: surface | place: USA | collected 2013-06-06 | reverse complement strand
ATCTACACGTAAGGAGTCGTCGGCAGCGTCAGATGTGTATAAGAGACAGAACCTACTATGTCTTGTGATCGTGTTGATCGAGATTACAATATCCCTTACCGTATCGGCTCCCTATTTGCTATTTTAGTGACAAGCGCAATCGCTGTGTTCGGTCCGGTTTTGATGCAGCGATTTTTCGCATCGACCATGAATATCTTTGTGTTCACAATAATCAAACAGCTTGGCACAGGTATCATGATTGCAACTGCTTTTATCCATGTCGGTATACCCTTTCAACAAAGCTAGGAACTACATCTAACTGCATCTAGCTCCTGACGCACGCGGAGCTCATGTTTGGCAACAAATGCCTTGGCACTCTTCAATATGAAGCCACCGCGACATCCATCTTCATGGCTGGCCTATTCATAACCTTCTTGATCGAATATTTCGGAAATAGGATAGCCTTTTCACGCGGTAAGAAGCATCCTCAGGGAGACGACATGGAACCTTCCGCGACTTCTAGCCACACTGGCCCAGTATCAGGAGCAAAAACTGGGTTAGATTCAGCAATTGCAAACCTGGGTCACAGTCATAGCCATAGCAGTTTCCCGGACGATAAGATTAGCGTTTTTCTCATGGAAGCAGGCATCGTTTTCCACTCAGTCAGTGAGTCAAACCACATCCCCCTAATATAATAAAATAATTCCTATAAAGAAATAAAATGGCAACGAACTGACAGCCTTTAGTCCTTGGTGTCACACTAGTAGTCTCAGGTGATTCAGGATACACTCCTCTATTCATTGTGATTATCTTTCATCAGATGTTCGAGGGTTTGGCTCTGGGCTCCCGAATCGCTGATCTAGCTAACACGAACATATCTACCAAACTTGTCATGTCCTCTATCTTTGCCGTGATCACACCTCTGGGTATGGCCATTGGTCTAGGCGTCCTTCACTCATTCAATGGCAATGATAAAAGTACTATCGTTGCCATAGGGACCCTCGACGCATTCTCTGCTGGTATCCTTGCGTGGGCTGCTATCGTTGATATGTGGACTCACGACTGGCTTCATGGAGATCTCAAAGATGCTAGTATTGGCCGAATGATGACCGGTCTACTGGCTCTCATCAGTGGTATGGTTTTGATGGGAGTCTTGGGTAAATGGGCATGATCAACATAACTTTTGAATCATCGTTTTTCTCTCCGTGCAGCAAACTTTCGTTTTAAAGTTCTGGCTATATAGCTTAAAGTGCTGTCACATGCTTATTGTATCATTTTATTAGATAATGTTGGATTAGTCATAAAGAAATTGCCGACGTAATGATTAAATGTTAACAATTTAAAGATTAAGCGTTTCATACACGTGATTTAATTTTATGCACGTTCGATTTCAACTTGAACCTCAATTTATTTGTTTTCGCTTTGGACTTCACTACCTGTCAACTTTATGCTCTTATATTCGTTGTTTTTAACCATTATATTTCAGTATGGCTGACTCAAATGAGCCCCTACTGAGCCTCGAAGAAAAGCGACTGGAGCTAGAAAAGCAAATAACAAATCTTCAAACCTCAATCTATCATTGGAAAATTTGGAATGCGGAGTATGACGGTTTGAAGGAAGAAATCTTGTCATTGCCAGAAAACAGTTCTCGCGAACATATTCTTGAGTTAGGACGAAATCTTGAAGGGTCTCAAGTCACTGAGAAAGAGGTGCGAGCTCTGCTAGGAGAAGGCTCCTCTGGACCCATCGTATCAAGATCACCCCAACAAGTCGCCCGTGCGATTGACCGGAGGATTGACTATGTTCTGGAGAATATAAAGACTCTAGAGAGGCGTGCCACCTCCTTGGAGGATAAATTGAATGCTCTTGTGATGGAACAACCTGATGATGGACTAAATGAGGAAGGCATGCCCATTACGGATATTGTGGAAAGGTTGGACGAAGATGGAAATGTCATTTCAAGCTCAACTACAATGCCAGGAAAGGAGACAAACGAACTACTTAATGCTCTGAAGAAAGCCGGGTTGGAAGTACGTGATGGAAAGCTGAACAAAGAGAAAACAACAACCGAGGTGAACGACTCCTCCGTTTCACTAGCTTCTTCCACAAATAAAGCTGAAGAATCACCTGTACCTGATACCAGTGGGAACAAATTTATTCGGGCTCCTGAATCTGATGTTAAAACACAATCTCCAGTGGAAGTTAAATCTCAGGTTCCTGATACTTCTGCCCGAGGAAAGGATGGTACCACTTCTTCATTACCTGTAGCTGCTCCAGACTCTACGTCGGGGATGGGACCTTTGGAACCAGACGGAATATCCACAGATGCTGGAGAGAAAGAATGGTCAGCGATGGCTGAGGTTGATGGAGATACGCCGGAGGATGCTGCGTTACGCAGGGAGATGCTTCAATATGGACTAGAGGAAGTAGGCGCAATTGTTGCGGAGCTAGAACTTGATGAAGATGGAAGCGAGTTTTCCATTGATGATGAAGATTACGATCTTGACGCAGAAGATAGCGAGGATGAAGATGAATATGGGCGAACTACGAGAAAGGTTTTGGATGATGATTATATCAAGCGAATGCGCGAGCTTGAGAAAAAATTGAATGCTAAGAGCTTACAAAATATTGGCCCTGATTCCAGCATCCTACCGTCAGATGTTCGAACTCAGGTTGACCAAGCCCCGTCTGCAATGAAGAAAGGTCCTGCGAAGAAGAAAACAGTTGCATTCGCAAAAGAACTCGATATCGCTCCTGAGCCATCTCCCAAACCGGCATCCGCACCTACAAATGCCAAAGCAGAAGTTCTCCCTCCACCTATTCAGGAAGAAGTGGTCGAAAGGTCAGGGGTTGCTAATATAATAAAGGAAAGGAATACTGGATCAGCAAAGAAAGTTTCTCGCTTCAAGAGTTCTCGGAATGCCGAAAATTCTACCCATGTAGGCACAGCTACAGTCATCCAATCCACCTTAAAGCCTCCTAATAGCAGCTCTTCCCTAAATTCAAGAGCTCCAGTCGTTACTCCTCCATTGTTTCCGGCTATCCCTTCAACCCCACAGCCTTTCTCACACCCTATACTTGATCCAGATACCATTTCCTTGAAAGAGCACAACAAGGGTGGCATGAATGGGAAGAAAGCGAGTATTAAGCCACTAGCTGATGTCCTCGTTGAGCGAACCGTGCATAGAGATTCCGCTGTTCCCCCCGATCCGGATGAGTTGGACGAAGCTATCCACAGGAGAGAGGTGGCAGCAGAGTTTTATAAACTACGAAATCACAAAATCCAGCAGAGCGGAGGATTCCTTCAGGAGAATGCGACTGAGTCTCTTGTTTCCTTGAATGCTGATGATCACTCGCAAGGTGAACAAGAAAAGCCAAAGAGAGTAAGCCGTTTTAAGGCTGCAAGGGCTAAATAAGTCGTTTTGAAACAAATACAGATAAAAATAAATTACCATATATACCACATACCCTTCCTATTTATTAGTGGCATATCGTTCCTATCGCCGTTCATGCGGCTATAACGTAAAAATGCGCAAGGAATTTTCAATTGTTGCAAGACATCGGTTCATATGGATCTCGATGCTCTTGCGGTGACTACAGGCAGATGGAGATGAATTCTCCTTATCAACTACCATCTGACTGCCATGCATAAATTCCAAGATAAATTTTGTGAGATCTCTGGCTTCTCTCTCGTCCCTATTGGATGGCTTCGCTTCTTATGGGGCCTTAAGGGACTTAAATGAGATTGTCGTTGCGTTACTCTCTCTACATCTAAGTATCATGTAAGTCAGGTAGGAGTTATGAAGACCAGTCGTTTCGGGTACATATATATCCTTGGGAGGTATAAGTAGGTATATTATTGGTTATGTCAATATCGTTAAACAATCATAATAGTCAGAAGGCATTATCATTGCCTTTGATTGGGGTATGGGTTGAATCTTCATACTTCCTCAATCCGAAAGGCCAGTCGTACAACCGTAATCATTCGGTTCGTAATTCGCATAGCTACCTCAGGGAGTGTAGATTGTAGAACCCTTGTGCACAGAGAGAACCTGTCTTAAGTGCAAGGGCAAGAACTAAAGCATGAATCAAAAAAGCAGCTACATGAAGCCATCTTTTTGGTACACTCAAGTCTAGAACTGCGAGAAAAAGCAGTGGATATACTATCCACGTCTTGACCGTGAGCGGAGCGCACAGCTGGGTAAGTGAGACTATTTTGATAGTGAGGAGGGTAAAATTCATTAGAATTGGTATGACAGGCCGGCTTCGTAAAATGTGGCCAAGGATAGGAAATCTGTTTGGAGGAGGGAGGAGAAGACGATTGCTAATGTTGTATAATCTCCGGTTACGGCCTTCAGGGTATTCACGCACAATGCGAGGAGATGTGGCAGTAGATCGGACAAGAAGATTGGTAGACTCTCTATCGGCATGGTCGCCACTCTGGTCTCCAACAGAACCTTCTGATTCATTGGATATGGGTTGGTTTGAGTTTCCGGCCACAAGTGCATCAGATCGGCCTATTGCGGAAGGAAGGTCTAATGCTGGGGGTGCTCTCTTCACGGGACTATGAGACCGCCGTGACGGTGATCCTGTAGCCGGGCTATCTACAGGAAGTACTCGGGCGGTAGGTTGTAAGTCAGTAGGGGAAGGAGATGTCCTATGAAAACGGCCACTGGAACCACCGGTTTGGATACCGCTCAAGACATCTTCCGCCGTCGGTCTCATATCAGGGTTCACATCCAGGAGACGAGTTAAGAAAGAGTAGAGCATGTCAGGAAGGTCAGGCCTCATCCGCCTTGCGGCATCGAACCCTGCCCATCGACTAATTTCAGCACGAAGAAGATCAAGATCTTCTTTGTCCTCATCAACCACATCTGCATTACGATAGGGAAGCTGGCCAAAGCAAAGGAAATACAGAATCATCCCAAGAGAGAAGACGTCTGACTTGAAGCTGAAGTTGCCAAACGGACCGCCGGGTGATACTCTTCGAAGCACTTCGGGCGCGCAGAAGGAGATGGTGCCTGTAGTACCGGTGGAGTTGCGGACGGTGTTTTCGAACTGGACTTCACCGAAATCACTGACCAATACTCGTAGCTCACGGCCGGTTTCATGCAGGAGGCAGTTACTTGGCTTTAGGTCACGATGAATATAGCCATTGACGTGTAAGTAACGGAGACCCGAGGTGATATCTTTGAAGAACGAATATATTTCCTCCAACTGGAGGCGTCTTGGCCCACTGGCAGCGCTAGGTAGCTCTGGCTGGCCTCGAGATCTGCGCCGTAGTCGAGCCTTGAGCTGCTGTGGTGTATCTGTTGCCGTCTGAATTGAGCCGCAGATATATTTTTGCAGGTCTCCTGCGTTGCAATACTGCTGTAGAATGAATGCACACGGTACACTTGGCCCAAAATTACTGAGCCTGGCGTTTTCTAGCCACACATGTCTGTATGAAACTAGATTCTGATGCGAGAGATGCTGTAGCAGTTGGACTTCAATCAACACTTTCTTCAGCCATTCGTGGTCATCACCAACGGGGACGCGCTTGCAGGCATAGTGGCCCAGAGACACGCCATCCAGTATATGCTTTACCAGCAGCACAACGCCCTTCCCACCTCTTCCGAGTTCACGCTCTTCGACGAAGAATCTCTTGAAATAATCATGGCTGAAAGCAGTCGAGGAGATCCCGTGGGTGGTAGAAGGCGATTCACCATACCCACCACTGCCATGCTCGCTGGCCGAAGCTGGCGTCCCTTCTTCGCGGCCAGGTGGTACTAACTGACGTCGTGGAGAGGAAGGAGAAGAAGGTGTCTGGTCTGCAGCCGAAGGGGGGATAGTATTCTCAAGGAGTCGAAAGTATTCCGGGTTCACGAACCTCGACGGCGCTGCAGTGGCGGGCGTGGGCCCTCGATGCGGCTTCTGCGAGTGCTCAGGGCTACCATCACGCAGCGGACGATGACAATAAGGGCAGTCGGTTCGCTCTCCGATGTTCTCGACGCCTTGGTTCGCGGGCTTGAGGACGAGCTGCTGTGAATTTGGGTCAAACACGACAATCGCATCGTCATGGCGGCTGTTCCAAGGCAGTCCAGCTGTCAGCTTCTCATCCGCAACTAACTAACTAGTCAAACAGCGATGCGACCAAGCGTCGCTCTCTCTACTTACAGTACGACATCCCCTCCGCCGCTATAAGGAACAATCGACATGCTCCGTGGGTCGTGGTCGGCCATCCTTATGCAGGCTCTGGCAATTACGTCAAGGCATCTTCGATGGATCGGTCGTTCGAGATAGCAGTTGGATGGTCTTGCTCCGGGCCTCTCTCAGCCGGAGAGAGAGCTCGTCAACGTAAGAAGGCTACGGAAGATGGGCAAAAGCAGCTTCTCTTGCGCAGTTATAACTGAGCTCGACTGAGAAAAAGGGCCATGGGAGCAGCCTGTTTGTTATCAAGAGAAAATCGGTTCAGGCTAGTTTTCCCGGTTGCCCGGTGGTTTGTTTGTTTTCATGCTTGCCCAGCAGTTAGTCTGCTGGTTTTGGTCATTATATAGCCAACGAGCAGTGGCAGGCAGCTTTGGATAACTATAGAGAACAGACAGCAAACAGGCAGAGCTTATATTGAGCCAGTCTTGACTAGCTATCTGTGATATGCAGGAATTCACAGTCTCACAGAGCTTGCTGTGTTGTGTCCCAGCTAAAGAAGTCTTCCATCTTGAGAAAAACCCTGACCGTTGCAGGAAAGCAGGAGTCTGCCACTTGAACGGAGTACACGGCTAGTTATTCATCCCTTTTGGAGGCAAACAGATGACTGGGAAGTGAATAGACAAGTGAGAGAGCCTTCGAAGTTTTATACATCAATACAGAGACATCTCTGAAAAAAACTCAGTGGGTTCAGGGGTACAGTACATTTACACACAGTATATCGTTTTATCATAATTAAGTCAGGTAGAGGCACAGGATATACTCCGTAATAATGGAATCATCGACTTTCGGTAGGCTCGTATCTTCAACAAGCGGGACCCGGGGGATAAACTACGTCCAGAAGACCAATACCAGGCAAGAGTTAGATAAGTGAGGAACGGGAAGGCGAAGTTCATTTAGACGAGGGCTCCCTGTCTCAGATGAACATTCGAGTTACGTGGTCATCGGCGTAGTATGGTCGTTGGACATGGGTAGTCTTGGGAGACTGCCCGAGAGCAAGCATCCCAAAGACAGGCCTGGAGGGTATGGCGACCGTTCTTGATGCACTTCTAGTACAAATAGTATCAGTAAGTCAGATACTAAGGTTAGTCGCGGCGCAGGACAGCTGTTGATAGGTCCCATCAGTAAAGATACATTACACGGGGAAGCTTGAAATACGGCCCTACCCATTAGTTAGTAGTTCATATAACTAACTGTTTAATGCGGCTGATAGTTACCTACCTTATATCAACAGAACGGAGTAGCTAAAGAAGAGCCGAATGCACCTGAGAACAGGCTCGGATGTATTCCCTACAAGCAACGTAGTAACCAGAGCAATGGCTATCTCCTCACTTATGATTTGGGCCAATATCTGTGAGGTGAATATTTAGGCCGTTCATAGGCTTGATCGTGATCTAAGTGCATATAAAGTGTTAGCAAGACACAGCATATCCGAGCAAAGAGGTCAAGGAGATCAAGAAGGTGATAGAATTAGACTTACAGCCCCGGCGACCACAACCTCCTGGTCTGGATGCAGCATCTCAATTTTGAATCTTCCCACCATAGCTGCAATCAGGCACTTCATCTCTGCCCTAGCAAAGCTTTGTCCAATACAAGTTCGTGGTCCAAACAAGAAAGTAGTACTACTTGCAAGGCGGCTGTTAGTCCCTCCATGAGTCTCTCTACCCTCGCCGAGCCACCGTTCAGGTCTGAATTCATCTGCATCTGCTCCCCAGATAGACTGTGACCGATTAGCTGTTAAGATAGACATGTTGACCCGTGTGCCTCTGGGAATTGTGACACCCCGAATGACACTGTCCCTCTTTAGAAAGACTTTTTAGTCACAAGGGTATGTTATCAACGTGAGATGGGCTGGTACTGTAACACTTACTATGGCAACTCGCGGCTGTAAGGGCTGGATAGGAGGGGGGGAAACATTAGTATAAGAAGCAAAGAAGTAGTTACACGGCCATCTTCACTAAGTTCGTTGAAGACTTACCGCCACCGGCCAAAGTCTGAGAGTCTCGGACACGACCGCAGAAAGGAGTGGCATTGACTCAAACATTTGATCCGTGAGCTCATGTGGGTGGCACTGTGATAATACTCCCTGAACCTCGACTCGAAGTTTCTCTTGAATTTCAGGGTGTGTAGCGAGAAGGTACATGGCAAAAGTGGTTGATGTACTCGTAGTTTCATGACTAGATGCCGTTGTTAGCAAAGCCATCCTTCTAGATGAGATTGAATGAAAATCGTACCCTGCAAACAAGAATGTCAACATCTGGTCCCGTATATCGTCATCAGAAAATTCCCCATTTTTCAGAAGCACCGATAAGACGGTTGTGCTGTAGTTTCCCCCTTTCTTAGCCACCTCCTTTTTCTCGGTAACTAGCTGGTGACTGAGACTCAGCAGTTTAGACTTGCATGCTGTCAATGTTTTGTTTCCCTCCATAGGAAGCATGGAGGAAATACAGCTCGGTAGTAACATGCATGCAACAAAGTATTTGATAAAATCCCAGGTTGGATCTAACATTCGACGAAACGTGGCTGCGAGCTCATTCTGTGAACTATATAGAGACTTGAAATCCTCGCCAAAAGCAGCAACTCCAATGATATCTAGATAACAATGAGTCAGAGGTCAGGGGATCTGGACATCTGTATATATTCTCCTATGGATTTTGTATCCCTTACCAAGTGTCACCAGGGAGACTAATCTGTGGAACTCAGTGGCACCATCAGTGGCCTTTGACTCAGTCGCCATAAAGTCTGTGAACTCAAGAGCTTTAAGCCATATCTTCGGGACAAGTTCTTTGATAACATGGCCGAGAAAGGCTGGCCGAACAGACTTTCGTTGTGCCTTGTGCTCTGCAAGTTCGGCAGTGCCAATGCCCCGTCCTATCATTCGTTTAACAAATGCAGTGCGTTTAGGTGGTTTGATATCTTCTGCCTATTAGTTGAAATGCATGTAGATAGGATAATAATACATGAAATGACACTCACAGTCATAACAGTGAGCGCTCAAGACTTCGTTGAATAAATCGGGGTCAGTTAGGATGACTGTATCGCTTAGATGCAGTATGCCCTTTGTTCTTATCATTCCATAATCTCTGGCATTGCGCTTATTGACAAAGTCGAGGATCCAGTTCCCCGGGATTGCACGATACATATATGGTGTATGACCGAAGATGAGCCAATCTCCTGGTGCCATTGGAATGCTTCTCAGGGGACCGAAGTAATGATTATAGACAATCTTTTTTATCGCGGCAGTCCATACCAGTAAGATAGCTGCATGGTAAAGGTATAGATTAGATGAACCTTTCGTGGCGTCTGGTCCAAGGTAAAGCGACCCTAGTGGGGGAAGCGCCATTACGGCAAACATGAAGGCGTGTGTCCGTAGCGAAGTATCCATCGTGTCGGTTTAAGATCTGTACCAGTATCAAGCATATCCCAGCACAATATTTCTGGTGTGTCTGTGAAAAGAACGAGAAGGAGAAGGCCTCATGGGGTATAAATATATGCTGTTCTGCGCTTGAGTGCAACGGCATAGTAGCGGTAGCTGTCAAGAGTCTTACAAACGAGACTATCCATCCTGACAAGCAATGCACCAGCTTGTCCAATAACCGACTGTAGGACATTCGACTGCAGTGTATTGATTCAACTGCTGTTACACAAGTATCCATTCAGGCAGCCGAGCCTTGGTTGAGCATAAGATCTCATGCATGAGTCGACCACCGTCTTTCTGTCCATGCTGGGGGGAGTTAAAATGTAAGCAAAGCCTTGCAATGCTTGAAACCACCTTACGGCCCTGTAGATGGGGAATACCGTGTTCATTAGCATATAGAATAGAGACATAGCCTCCACCAGCTGTTGATAGGGAAATTGGGTAAGCCGACCGAGTGTGCAAAACGGAGTCTGGTTATATCAGCCATACTAGTTAGTTAGTTGGTCATCCACGCTCAAAGAAAGAGACGTATAAAGCTGGGGATCAGCAAGCAATGACGGTGAGGATCCAGCGCCCCTGACAGATGACAGGTCGATGTCTGAAGCAGCCATGGTCTGGCCTGCCAAAACATAAGCAGCATGGGCTCAAAATCCTCATCCGGGCCGCTTCTCCCACAACGGTGTCCATAGAAGGCTCATTCATAGGGGATCAGGACTGCTTGTCATGGCATCAACAGGCCGCAGCGAGTCGCCAGTACAGAGTAGCACATTTCGTCATTCGGCCTGGACACTGCATGATTCGCGAGAAGAAGGCCAACCAAGAGAAGCGGAGTTAGTTAGTTCAACCTGGCGGCTTGAGAAATTTGGCAAATTCATGAAGATAGCGCCCAAGCTCGAAGAATATGTCAGTAATGCTGGCTTTACTTCGATCACGGAAAAGAGCTATCCGTTTGCATCCAGCATGCCTTTAGCGTGTCAAGTATAATGAATAATAGGCTGATAACTACATGGTTGAGTTGAGCTCCCATGACTTGGTCGTTAGAGCCGCCTGCAACTCCTGCGATTCCCCGGCCCCTTTTCTACCACAACACCGTGTGGCTTGTTAAGCCGAAAATCTTTGGAATCTCTGTGGACACTGCATGGGACACACTAAGCACGTACACCTGCTCCCCTTGAAACGGACTGTCGATCACGTTGATGGCTGGTGACAGACAGACCGGCCTTAACTACCCCTAACACACGGTACAAATATCACAGCTCCAGTTTCCATGATGAAGCAAGGATCTCCAGAGAGAACTCTCCTCTCCTCCCATTGTTTCCTCCAAATCATCGTCAATGTCTTTGAATTCTTCACCGTCAAAGATATAACTGTTACTTGAGGCTTATTTTCTGATACCTCGCTGCAAGGTCGAAGGCTTGACTGACGGCGGCAACTTGCTGCAGCTTGCCAGCATCTGTCAAAAGGTCCCTTCAATGATGGGACATTCTCGCAGCAAGTCCGAGGAACGGAGCTCCCAAGTCAGGGCTATCCTTGTCGATGTTCTGTGTATGCACCCTGTAACTGTCCCTCAGGTGTCTATCAACTTTTCAACGATCTCGCAGCAATCCCGGGCTATATCTTAGTTATATCACACTTATATCACACTTTCAACTAAGGCCCAGGATATGACGGCAGTGCTGCGGTTAATTCATATGGAATCCAATGGCTATTCTGTACCTGCTCCATGGCTATCTACGGCACATGCTATTCCTTCAGCTGGCATATGTGTTGCGCAAAGCTATCTTGACTCTCTGCTACCAAAGTGTCGAATACGACACAGTTTCTGAGTTCCCACCTTGGAGGCCTCTGGAGAATCAAGGAACAAGCAAGGCGCAGCGTTGAATGATTGCGCCGTGAGATCTTGCAAAGAATAGACACTGCAGGTCAATGCCTATATGCCATCAGAACAACCGCTAGTTGTTTAACTGAATTCTTAATGTTGACGGGCCTGAATCACCTGGCTTGAGTAGCAAGAATGCTGATAGATTCATTAACTTATTATTGCTATGCAGATTTTGTTCCAATGAAAAGACAAGATGCAAAACGCTCGCTAATTCGCACAGACAAGGGAGAAAAGAAGTTCAGCCGATCCCTTCAATGAAAGAGAGAAGCTAGCGGCACCGAGGTGCAGTACATTGCTATCACACTATATGCTCCTTAGCCCATGGAGCAGGACCTAACGGAAGCCGTACAGGGGTCATTTCAGGCGACATCAACCCTGCAGCTGCACAGTAAAACGCTATCATTCCACAGACAACACCGCATCCACCTCCGACTTTATTTATCTGGATGCTCTGCTCGGGGAGTGACGTTGCGATAAAATTGGCTATGGCGGCGAACAGATACGACAGCGCAAGGAATACGAACACAAGCAGACACAAGATGTTGGAATGCAGTGACGCAACCATGAAAACAATCGTCAGAAGTACCCAAATGATGAGGAATATACCGAGTGCGAATGTGTATGACCGTTCATCCCCGTATGCCTCACGTATGTGCAATCCAGGAATCTTGAGCATTGCATAGGCCATCCAGTATGCGCCGTACGAAGAGTGGATGGTGGTTCCCAGAGTATTGCCGGACCGGAACTCCATGAAGCCGACGATGATCTGGATCATACCTCCCATGAACAACGCAAGGCCAAAGGCAGCTTGATCTGGACCGGAGCTTCCTCGTGGATTGGAGTTGGGCAGTCTATGATGCCAATGGCCACATTAGTTCCCTCTGAAGGGTTGAGAGGAAGTACGCCACAACCACAACCCTCCCCACTCGGGCACACACTTACCCTGCACCGCAATTGTACAGCCCAACCACAATACTTGTGATCGAGAACCCGAAGAGGCCCAAAGGGGCTGGGTTGGCGAGCTTGCTGAAAGATGGCAGAGCTACATGAGAACCAGTTGAGGGTTTGTGTTCTCGCTGCTCATCGAGTGAAGACCACTCGGTCTGCGGCACCTTTGCACTTGGCTGAGGGAGGGCGTTGGACATATTGGTTGGGCTTGCCTAGCTCGGCGGTACGGGACTGGTATACGGCGAGGAAGAGGAAGAAAACCACAGGCTTTGCAGGCAATTGGCAGAAGAAAGGTACGGGGAAAGGGAGAGCACAGGCAGGAAGAGCAGATTGGAATAGACATAAACCTCCACTTCAATGTCGAGGGGTTAGTTTTTATATGTTTTTTTTATTTTCGTGGGATGTCCAGGGTCAGTCCTATTTATCCCTATAAGTCTCTCGTTCCTCCGACTCGGCTTGCTTGGCCGGCGGGCGAGGCCTTCGCAGCTCCTGCAGCTTGTGCTACATTAAGCTTTCAACGAATATAAAAAGCATTATCTAGCGCGGAAGGCGTTCAATTCACGATATGGACGGCACAGTGACAAAACATCGTGAAAATCATACCCACCAAGCAACCCCTTTGTGATAAGCAAGCACATCATGGTTTGTCTGGGAGTAGAGGTGGGGACTGTTCAAAGGCTTGATCGGCTAAGCTTTCGCTGTTCCTTGGGATTCCGCAGCTGGACCCAACGAACCGCTGCCGGCCGGCTTGGGGAAACGGCATTGTTTGGCTCAGATTAATCTGGTACATGCAAGTGAAGAAACTGGCTAATTGTACGTATAGAGACGTTTCGTGTTGTGGAGAATGCATTTTTGTACGTAACTAGTCGTTAGGTTTTTCATCTATAGTATGTTTGAGCCCCTAGTTCGCCGCAAGGGCAGTACCATCTGGGCGGAATTCCTGTCTCAGGTGGAAGATAGGCTGTATAGAGTGTTTCCGGCTACGGGCTTTGGACTTCAGCGTGTCTTGCCAGCAATAGGGAAGTTTAGGATGAAATCCTTCAGAGGTTATTTATGATTCATTCACTCCAAGCCTCGGTCACGACATTGTTGTTGACCAAGGTTGGGATCCTAAACCCGTAGGGGGAGGGAAAAGAGGAGCTGGTATACGATAGTAAGTATTACCGTGGATAATCCCGAATTTTCACACTCTTCAGTTTGCTGGCATGGGAGCCGGTCCGGCACGATAACGGATAGACATGGCTAAAGCTGCTGACAAGCAATTTATATACCACATTAATGGAAATGCGAAACCCCACGAAGGATTAACGCGGGGACGCTTTAAATAAGGGAAGAGTCGATATTTCCCTTTGTGCGTATATCATCGGCTGGAATCTGTGTCTATTGGAGCGCCCCATCTTCATTGTCTGGATCTTCAAACCCTTCAAATTCGCTTTCATCTTCGTTGCCGTCTGACCCGTTTTCGAGAGCCCCAGATTTGACGCTCTCCGCATCATCGTCGCTTGCATTGGAGCCGGACTGTACTTCATCTCCGTCGTCACCTTGAGCTTCATCCGCTTTCCTCTTAAGGCCCATCTCACCTAATCGACCTTCACGTCCGTTTATTTTTTCATCTCCAGCGTCATCAGCCTTAGGTGGAGGTGTATACCAAGGCAACTTCCCGCGAAGGAAGTCATTTATCACCATCTTTGCAACACTGTTCACGTCAGGCTCACCACCCTTGAGCAGTCGACCACCCTTCCTAGCCAGTATGCTCAAAAATTCAGTAGCATCTGTGAATCCCTTGATTTCATATGTTCGCTCAATGTGACGCTGCTGCGTCTTCTTAAGTATCGCGGGGATATACTGTTCTGGGTTTTCAACATTTTCCACTCGAACAACGCCACGTAGAAGGATGTCTTCCTCGGTGGCGTTATTACTCGGGGGTACAACTCCAGGGCAGTCAATCAGGTAAATTCTCTTCATCAACGTGATGTACTGCCATACTTTAGTCTCTCCAGGGATAGGAGCAACAGTGCACACTTTCTTCTTTCGAAGGGTGTTTATGATGGACGATTTTCCAGTGTTGGGATAGCCAATAAATCCCACTGATATTTGCTTGCGATCTGAATGGAGAATTGAAAACTGACGTAATAGCTGGATTAAAGATCCCTTGCCAAAAGAGTTATTGATGCTTGCATGGAATGCAAGTGTAGGGTACTCCTTGGATAAAGCACGAACCCAGGCAGCCTAGGACCAGAAGTTAGTCAAATGCGCCAAAATATATATTGTGTATGTATATAATGGCGAAGGTGATGGACGTAGAGATATATGAAATGTTACTAAGAGAACAGCTATCATGTCCACAATGAAGTGAAAGCGGGACTCAACTCAAAACAAGACACACCATGCCCTTTGCGACGATGCCTTCAAAACGAAAGCAAGTCAACCTCGACTTCAGAAAGAAGCCAAAGTTACGGGGGGGATTGATCTGCCATAGCGGTAACAGACCGTCTTCCATTGTAAAAACGGCAATAACTTATGCACTGGAAGAAGCCTTGACAAACGCGATGGCATCATTTGAGCGGTTCTTGGGGTGAAGGTGATCTTTTAAGGGATGATGCGGACGGTGTGTAAACTTACAGCAACGCCTGTTGGCACCAAGTCACATTTGTTTAGGACAAATATCAAATGTTTGTGTGGCGCTTCTTCCTGGATATATTTCTCGACACTTCTGCACCGAGTGCCTTCAGGATCTCTAGCATCCAAAGCATGGACAATAACGTCTGAGGAGTCAATGACTTTGTACAGTTCATTCCAGATCCGTTTACTCTGTCCCTTTGAGAAAATCGGTTCTCTGGCAGCGGTGAGTTCTGCATCATCACCGTTGGTATCAGCATTGACATCACCTGATGTACCGCTGAGCAGTTTTGCCTGCTCTAGGCGATCCAAATAGCTGTCATGCATCTTTACTGCTGTCTCTTATACACATCTCCGAGCCCACGAGACCAGAGAGGATCTCG
>OJKM01000058.1_pt1 | contig 15455 bp, 14 predicted proteins | sample 1596631 | NCBI WGS metagenome assembly OJKM01 (sample SAMEA3904683, study PRJEB24821) | metagenome | biome: Builtin; feature: hospital; material: surface | place: USA | collected 2013-06-06 | reverse complement strand
GGGAAGGGAAGGGGGCCTGAGGAAACATGAGAAGAATTCTCTGCCCGACAAGAAATCGACAGGATCTATCTCTTCTTTTAAACTGTCCACGCCTAGAATTGACTGATGGCAGACCCAGCATGATGCAATAATACGTCGAGCTAGTTAGCTACAAGAAAACTCCGTTCGACTCTAGCTGGCTTCGAGGAGCTCGACGGGCGGACGGTGGATCCCCCAGGCCCATCCGATGGCTCCTCTCTCGGGGTCTCCTCTGGCTCTGGCTCTCTCTCTCGTCTCTCCCAGGCCCATTTTTTCCCAACAGAGGTTTTTTTTTTTTCTTTTTTTAATCTTTTCTTTTCTTTTCCCTGGGTCTCGTCTCGTCTCGCTCGAAATCGACTAGGGCCTGGCTGGTACATGAATACAATGCTCGTACAGACGCATACTTCGAGACATTCGTAGATAATGTACAGGAAAGATGCAGCTCCCTGTCAGGCGTGCCGTCTGCCGCTCTCTTTCCTGTATGGCTGGCTGCAGGGTGCCCGTCTTCGTCTTGTGTCTCGCGGCTGCAGACATCAAATCGCCCGGCAGATGACTGGCTGCTGAGGATGGGAATCACCGGAGGGCACTCCTTGTCTGGCCCCCTCCTCTCTTCCGTCTCCTGGTGCGTTAGCCTGCTGCATCTCGACCGCCTCGGGCTAAGTTCCATGCTGGATTTATGGCGGGAAACGGGTTTATCGCCATAAAATAACAATAACAGCAATACAATAGCACGCTCCATTAAAAATCGAACCTGCCAATCTGCGGCCAACTGCTGTCCGGGGGGCCTGGTTCCGTCTCGCCCTGACTTCTATATCTCCCTCCCTCCCGTCGCTACTTTATCTCTACCTCATCCGCGTCGGCCAGGCCATTACTCCCTGCGGCTCTCGCCCTGTTCTCCTTTCCTTTCGCCCTCCCCTCTGCTCCATCTAGCATGCCTACGCCATCCGCGCCATACAACACCCATTTTAGTCCATCTTGACAAGTTTTGACCCCGTGTTGAGAATTGAAGTACTTTCTGCTCGCGGCATGTTGTCTGAGACTAGACGTTATGTGGAGGAGAAAGATAGAACTGAGATAGATCTCCAGGGGTTCGAAACAGGTTCGCCTCTCTTGTTTTAAATCCTTTAAATTCTTTATCAATGTATATCCTGTATAAGCTACAGAGTGTATACCGTGGTCATTCTTTATTTTAACACTTCTTTTAGCCCTTGAAGCTCTGGACAAAGAACTGAGCAAAGATGCCTTCATAACCGCCTTCGCTCCAATTCAACTACTCTGCTCAGGCGAATTCCTCTGTCTCAAATATCTCAAGTGTCGTGATACTGCCTTCGAGCTCGACTTTCTCCTCGACCCTGAATGGTCTAAAGATGAAGATATCAAGACCCCCCTTTACGCCTCCATGGCTACAATCACCCACGAACTAGGCTACGATGAAGAATGGCTGAACGAAGACATGGGCCTCTTCGTGACCAAGAGCTGCCGCACCCGGCTTTTGGAATGCGCAAAGAAGCAAGGTATCGTCCTGTTCCGCGGTGAGAATATTATCATCTACGGTGCACCAATGGAGTGGGCTCTCGAACGTAAGATCAGACGTATATACGCCTCTGGGAAACTCGATAAAAAGGAGCCAGACGTTGGAGATGCTCTCGCGATGATGAAGTGGATTCGTGAGAGAGACGGCAAGCAGCTGGAAAGGGAGTTCATCCGCACTCTGAATTTGAATACCTTTGATATGATTCCAGATTGTCAGACCATGGAACTGCTTGCTGAAGCGTACATGGAACGCTACGGAGAGGAGATATTCAGGCCTGGCAGCCATCTTCCCTATGACTATCACCACCATCTCACCTATGACCAAATCTATCCAAACCATCCAAGCAACCAGACGAACTTTTCCATTCTTTACGGCATACCGGGCAGATCATCTTTGGGCTGAGTCTCTGCATCTTTTGGCATTTTTTTTTTCTAACTGTTTTTGTTACCCCGTCGTGTGGACACTGTCTTTACCCCTTTACTTTTTCCTTATTCTTGGTGCCTGGAGAGCCAAAAAGAAAAAACAAAAAACAAAAAGAACAACTCGCTCATTTCAAACTTATCTAATTTAATTTATGATATTTTTAACGCTTAGTCGACGGTGTATGTATTCCCTTGCGTCCTGCGCGTACATCCCGATGGCTCCAATAGAGACTTGTCGACGCCCGAGAGATGACGGTACGAATGTCCACTCCCACACCGTAGCATCCTAAGAAATACATTATTCTCTTCTCAACCAGCCTCGCCTAGGGTCGTCTCACCATTTTCACCGCTCACAAGCTCTTGGATTGAGTGACATGCAGCCTGCTGTGTCCGATTGGCAAATGCTGGCTCACGCCAACCAGGAATTTGGTACCCTAATGCCACGGATAAGGATCTCCCTGGTCACCATTAGATTAGAGATAGTCCCTTTTTTTTTTTCACTTCGATCAACGGAAGAATTGGCCCAATAGAAGCAAGGTTCGCACAGCAATAGCATGACTAGATCAGATATCTGGCGCGTGTTTTCTGACCACAGAAACGTCTGGTGGGCTCGAAATAACCCGCCTGGCTGAGTGTCCCGTAACTACATCCCTGACCAGACGGCGATTCGATGCTGCAACGAGCCAGCCAGTAAAGATATGCCATTGTTCCCCCCCTCCCCAAGGTCCGTCGCAGTCCGACGGGAAGAATCCACCCCACGATCGAGAACTCGGCCAGATGGGGATTCCACTCCATTCCGGGTATTATCATCCCCACAGTACCACCACCACTACCACGACTTTAATGGCAGTGTATGTTGAGAGAAGGAGGGGGACGAATGGCAAGGGATGTATGGGGGTGTGCAAGAGAAGCGCTACATACAGGCCATGAGACACGGTCTACGTGTCAGTTGGAGCCTACATGCAGTGTTCGACATGGTAAAGCCCAGATTTTATTCTTTCATTTCCCCAAAGGGCGCAGCAGCATGAGCAGTGAAGCCCTCGCTTGCACCATGGATGCAGGATGGATGCAGGAAGTAGTTTGACTGGCCCATGCTGCTATCCGCACTTTGTATCTGCCTCAGCGTGATCGTCTGGAGTTGAGGCAGCGTTGATGCATATTGATGGCCCTGCTGCGTTGGCCGTGACTAGCTCTCCATGCTGGCCGGCTCTCGTTGGCCCTTGGGTGCGATGCAGTGGGTAGTTATCGTTCGTCGTTGCTGCCAACTAACTGACACCGCTCATCATGAACCAAGCAAACGATAATAGCCTTCCGGAAGCTCTGGAGCCGTCGAAACAAGACGGATTGGCAAGTGTCCAACCAGATGGATCGAGAGATAGCGTTATGCTCCCGCCGTCGCACAGCGAACTAGTCTGCTATATGCGAGTCCGCGACAACGCCGGCTCGCAAGGGTATCCCTGATCGAAACGAAAGTGCCCTAAAAGCGAGAGTCAGCGCCAGCACAACACGGAAACGAGAACGAGTTGGGAACACAACATATGTCACCATCCTGTCTCTGCAGGTAGCCATCGTATCGAGCATCGCTGGTGTTGACACCGAGCGGCCGTCGATATATCTGTTGCTGGTCGACGTTGGGTTGATTAACTACTAGTTAACTGGCCTTTTAGACGTCGTTGAGGTTGTGAGGTTGCATGCACCTTTTTTGAGCCAACCAGCGTCCGACTCGCTGTTTTCCTTCTACCTTGCAACCTCAAGCCACGATTTCGAGCATTTGACAACCACCAACATCAGGCCAGACGAGACCCGATGGCAGACGTTCAGGCCCTGAGGCGGCTTATCCAGACGCACCCGCTCATCGACAACCATGCTCACAACATCCTGAGCGCCGAGTATGCGGCAGACTATGGCAGATACCCGCTGGAGAGCATCGTCTCCGAGGCCCAGGGTGACTCCCTGCTGAAGGATGGATGCAAGTCCCTCCCCCATTTCAGGGCCATCAGCCAGCTGGCAGACCTGTATGGCTGTCCGGCTGAGCTGAATGCCGTCAAAGCTGCCAGAGAGGCGGCGATTGCGGCTAATTACGAGCAGCTGGTGAAGAAGTGTCTGCATGGAACCCATATGCTCCTCATTGACGATGGCTTGAACATAGACCACTCGGAGTCCTTTGAGTGGCATGACCGGTTCACTCCCGGATCTACGAAGAGGATTGTCCGTATTGAAAGCCTGGCTGCCTCGATCTTGAAGATTTTGCTGCAAAAGACCTCCGGGGATGAGCTCTTGTTCGATACCCCTGAAACTGAAGACGAGGGTGGTCTTATCTTTGGAAAGTACCCTTCCTCCCAACTTCTCAGCATCTTTGAAGTGGCCTTCAAGAGCCGGATTAAAGGGTACCTGGAGGATCTGGACATTGCCGGATTCAAGTCAATCATCTGCTATAGATCCGGGCTAGCTGTGAAGAAGCCCGCAACCAAGGATTTATTGAAAAGTTTCAGCTCCCACTTCCAGTCAATGTCGACAGATGGCAGCAGCCGAATCGATAGCAAGCCTTTGAATGACTACTTGGTCGTGACAGTCCTGACTATAATCCATCAATATCACCTTACCACAGGGAAAAGCAAACCAATCCAGTTTCATACAGGTCTAGGAGATTCCGACATAGAACTTAATCAGTCTGATCCCGCTCTTCTTCAATCCGTCATTGAGCAGTTTGAGACCGTCAACTTTGTTCTACTTCACTCATCATATCCCTTTACACGCCAGGCAGGATACTTGGCTAGCTCTTATAAAAACGTCTACTTGGACCTCGGAGAAGTATTCCCCATGATCAGCAGGGATGGCCAGATCTCAGTCGTTCGTCAAGCTTTGGAACTGGTACCTACGTCTAAACTTCTCTGGAGCACTGACGGCCACTTTCACCCAGAGACCTTCTGGCTGGCTAACCTTCAGTTTAGACAAGCGTTGGAATTAGTATGAGTTTCCTATCCAATTTTTCTTCTTTTTCTCTTACTACCAGAAAAACGCTGCTAAAAGATGATCCTTTTAGGTTTTCACCGAGTATGTATACAAGGGAGACTTTAACATTGACCAGGCTATGACCTCAGTTGCAGATATTCTGTTCAATAATTCCAACGAACTCTATAATCTCGACCAGTCGGTAAGCTTTGAAACTATTATGGACCTGCAGCGGGCTACAGAGTCGTCTTTTCCCGAGCTGTTTGCTCAAAGGCCATCAGAAACCATCATGCAAACGGCCCAAAGATTCATGTCTGTCTACAATACTATTGACTTTTATTGGCTTCAATTTGTTGACTATACAGCCACTGTGCGCGTTCGAATGCTCCCTGCCGGCCAATTCTATCGTATGATACGGGGAAAATCTATCGGGATCACAATGGCTCTTATGAATTTGCTGCAAAATGACACATTAGGCGAACCAGGCGCCTTGACGGCCGGCCAATTTCTCCTACGGCCCGACATTACTACTCTATCTCCCAACCTTAAAAGATCTGGCTCCCCTAATAGTGCTACAGTAATGACCTTCTGGAAGAATTCAAAGGGCAAACCCCTGGAAGGATGTCCAAGGTATACCCTACAAAACTTGGTTGACAAGTGCAAATCTGAGTTTGGCATTTCTCTACTTGTCGGCTTTGAAGTTGAAGTAGTGTTCATGAAACCGTCTGATGCTAAACGGGACCATCGCTACAACTATCTCGAGGATGAAGACTATTTCACTCCCTGGGTCCTTAATCATTCATGGTCAAACATGACATCTGACACAAGAACAGCACTGCCTCTTGTGGAAGAGATTGCCTCCGAGCTTCTGTCTTTAGGTATCGAAATCGAGCAGTTCCACGCAGAGTCGTCTCCAGGCCAATTTGAATTCGTCCTTCCTCCATCTCGACCTCTAGCTTCAGTCGATCTCCTCATCAGAGCACGACAAGTCATCGTCACTGTTGCTGAAAGGCATGGCGTTCGGGCAACGCTGTATCCTAGGCCATCTCCCAACCATGCAGGGACCGCATCGCATGCCCATATATCAGTCTCACCAACAAATCATGAGAATTCCTTCCTAGCTGGAATGTTGGAGCACTTCCCATCAGTTTTGGCGTTCACTTTCCCTCAAGATGCATGCTATGCGCGTGTCTTGCCTGGTATCTGGGCCGGAGGTATATGGGTTGCATGGGGGGACCAAAATCGCGAAACTCCTATTCGAAAAATCAGCGATGGGCACTGGGAAATCAAGTCCATGGACGGTATGTCCAACCCGTACCTGGCTATGGCAGCAGTTATTGGTGCGGAATATCTGGGCTTGAAGGACCGGATGGAGCTTAAAGTCAAGGCTTGCAATGGTATGTTTGTATCTGATCACCTTTCATACAATTAACGAGTACACATAGCTAATCCGGTATGTAACCGTGTAGTTGATCCCGTAGGCTTGAACGATGAGGAACGCAAGGAGTTGGGAATAACTACTATCATGCCCACTTCCATAGATGAGAGTATTGCGGCCTTGAAAGCTGATACTGCGCTCCAAGAGCTATTAGGCAAAGTCTTTGTTAAACGATACATTGCTGTTCGACAGGGAGAGCAGAGGTTGCTCCAGAGTATGAGCGAGACCAAACGGCGAAACTGGTTGATTGAGAAGTATTAGGGCGAGTGATCTTTAGATATATGGCCAGCAAGCGGTGGTAATTTCGGTATTTACGCCTTTACTTTGACGTATCTGATAATTTCTTCTATCTGATAGAATTAAGAAAAACCAGATAAAAATAGGTAGGGGTAGGTAAGCATTCTGATAGATGGGTTGCCAAAGAAAAAATTTAACGCCTGTTAAACCAAGAAAGTAGCACAGATATAGATTGCAAATATGTGCGTATCCAACGTCATCGAAAAAGGATAAGGATCGTGAACTCTTCAAACATAATACTCCACCAGAAACATCAAACTCGCTCGCTATAAAAAGCAGGTATCGTAAGAGTCAATATGAGAACGTAAATGTATATCACCAACCACAACAACGCTCAGGAACATAACCAGGTGAAACGGAGTCTAAAATTTCTCCATCAAATGCTTTCTGACGGTCCACATACGGGCCCGTTTGCCGTAGATATAGAGGGGAATCGTGAAAAGCATCAATGCAAGATGTATGCCACCCAATGCAACGAAGACATCTTTAGCTCCGTCTGCTTGGAGCCACTGGACAAAAAAGAGAGAGAAAACGAATCCATGAAGCACGTCTATAGTAACCATTAGTAATTTTGGACAAAAAATGATGAAGCGAAGTAAGACTTACTCTTGCTGAAGTTTAGCGTCACCAGGGCCTCCCCGGCATACTGACGGTAGCTGTCAACGCAGTAGGTAATCGATGTGGTACTACCGAGAGTGCAGCCAAAAGACAAGACACCAAAGAAGACAGTGGGCACAATCCAGTTATCTTTCTCCTGGGCACTCCATCCGAAGCCCATTAGGCCGATGGTAGTTGCAAGTGTACTTGGAATGCCCATTACGAGACGGAATTCTGGTTCGTAAACACCTCCATTTCGACGGGACATGAATCGAACAACGACATCTGATACTCTTCCAGCCACAATAGTGCCTAGAATACCGGCAACAAAAGGGGAAATATATACTAATCCGACCTGCAAGGGGGTGAAATTGTAGGTATTGCGCTTGGCGTAGATCTCTGCCACCGACTCTGAAAGGACGATGAGCCATCCGACTGAGAGAGCATAGACCATGGACGACCAGAGGACAGCAGGATACGCAAAGAGGATAAGTGGGCGGGCCATGACGCGGAACCAATTATCTTTGGCGATTCTGCCATTCCATGGCTTCAGCGACTGAATGAAGCTGACCCGTGGTTTGGCACGTAGATTACTGGTGTATATCTGCTGTTGAGATAGTTGGACAGTGGGATCTACCTGGTCTCTGTAAGCTGGAATGGGCCGCTGGGCCTCGGGATCGATCACTATGGCGGGAATGGAAGATTGTGCGGTATCCTTTTCGGCCATTACTTCGGGGGTATCTTTCTCAATCTCTGCCTTTTCATCTTCAGCGAAGCCAACATGGGCGTTTTTATGCTTCCGTGGTGTAACAGCGCCCAGCTGCCTGTCTACTTCCTCTATTCCAGGAGTGACAGGTTGCGAAGACCGACCTCGGAGGGTATGTACAAGGTCAGACATGCTTCTTCGCATAGGAGGTCTCTTTGCACGAGGACGTGGAGTCCTGTCCCAAAAGGTCTCAGGGACAAAGAGGAACACCAGGATTGCACTGAATCCAGTGGTGATAGCAACCATCCTATGGACGTTAGTTTATGCGTCCATGATCGTAGGAGAAATGGGAAAAGCAAGACATACCAAAAAATCCAACGCCATCCTAGGCTGTTTGTGATTGCAGCACTGACAAGAGGAATCAAATTCTTTCCTCCCAAAAGCAGTAGTGTATATACTCCGACTCGGTATGCACGTTCATGTAAGAAATAGATCTCTGCAATGGTGGCGGATGGGAGGCATTCGACCGGGCTAACGGCTAAACCCTGGAAGATGCGGGCAATAACAAGGCTGACATATGAAGGAGAAACAGCACACCAGACTGCAGAAATGATAAACATGGTGGCTCCGGCAATGTAAACCGGGCGTTTGCCGTATAAAATGGCGGTAGGCGACATGACGACCGAGCCGAGACCGAGACCCAACATGTAGAGCCCGGTGGTTAAAGCGACCTTATGAAAGCTTATGCTGTACTCTGCCGAGACTTCGTTGTATGCAGCGGCCAGGATAGGCGTCATACCGCCTCCAAGCATGCAGTAGAAGCCCAGGCAGAGCATAGCAAGGTCTCGCCGCCACACCGGCCAGTTGAGAGGGTCATTCATAGACTCCTCCGGCTGAGGATCCAAGACTATAGCTCCATCTGCAGTCCGCTTCTTGGGCGGTGCAGGGCCGCGTGAGGAGCCTCTGGATGGAGGGTATGGTGAAGGAAGTGATGTAGCGGAGGTCCGAGCCGGTGTATTTCGAAGGCCGAGTGGCTCGTTTCTCTTTGCAGCGAGCAGCAAGATGGTTCCTGTCTGGCGTGTCAAAAATTGCCACCAGCATCAGGAACAAAGAAACAATAGACGTACCTGGCACTTCATCGGTCTGCTTGTCGCTGAGGATGCCCATCGACCATTTCTCTCGGTGAGCCCATCTCTCCTCCAGGGCCTGCGAATCCTTGCCCTTTAGGCCGAGATACCTTGTCCACTTGACGCCTCCAGCCTTTGGAGCCGCCTCCTCTTCCTTGCTGAGATCCGATTGAGCAGGAGAAGCCCCTGCTTGCACCTCGTCCGCCATCTGAGCTCTCCGGCTATCTCTGTCTATCCCGTATCAGCTAGAACCGTTATATGTGTAGATGGTGTACAGTACGAGAGGACCAGCTCTTCGTGTCTGCTGCACCGTCGACTGGTAGACAATAATATATACTCCGTGCTGTAGAAATGACCTTCAAGCCCCGTGATATGTCCACGGATCCGGTCTACCAGCTCTCGTCTGGCGCGGTCGAAGCTCGTCTTGAGGGGAGGGAGGCGTAGGATCCAAGCAAGGGAGGCAAAGAGCAAAAACGGCCGCTAGAAACCTCTCAGACGGAGACTCCCGCGCTGTCTGCAGCTGTTAGTAGCACGCACGAAGGCAAGGGACGCTGTCGGAGCAGACGAGGCCATCCTTTATATGTTGCTGTCCCGTCTCCCGTCCGTCGTTGCAGTAGCTTCGCCGTTGCTGGCGGCTGCTGGACCCAAAAGAAAAAAAACGCCGGCCATGTGACCCGCGACTTAGTCAGTACCTCCCGCTCCCGCCAGCCTTAGCCCAAAACGGAAGTACCTCGGAAGTCACTCGCGCTGCTTTTCCAACCTCACCTTCAGTTTCTAAGAGTAAACCACCAGACAACAACCCATGAGACAAACTAACTAGCAGCTCGGATTGCGGTTACGACTACGGCTACAGCTCCTCGCAGGTGGCTTGCGCTGCTCGTGGCCCGGGAATCGAGAGTTGACGTATCGGACATCCCCTCCCTGCCCCTTGGCGCAGAAGGACGCACGCGTGGATGCTGGTGGCCACCGCGAAAGTCTCTCCTTTGCCCTCGCTATCTCTGCTCCCCGGCTCCGCTTCGAGGCCACATCAAGACAAAAGAGTCGACGCTGGAGACGGCCGCTGCACATGGGAATCCGAATGGCTGCCCTCCACCAGCTGCTCGTTGCCCAATGGCGACCTGTCCGGTGATATCATAACGTCACCATGCAGTGCTCGAGCAGCCTTAACAGCGCTTTTTATGTCGTCGCCAAGGGCGTTAGAGACCCCAGGGAACGCATGGGACGTTGGCTAACGCTGCGAAAGGGAGTGAAGGGCTGTTGCTTCGATCGACAAGCTTAGTTCTTGTTCCTTCCGTCTGCTGGACGCCAGTTAGAGTTGGTCGTGTTTGAGAGGAAGCCGAGCCGGCGGTGCAGCTGAGATCCGCGTTCGTGGCGGCCACCGGGACCGTGAGGTTTGCGAGGTTTGGTGGCGGCTGCTGCGATCAACCTGGTTTTTACGAGACTCACGATAACGCTTCTTGTTGTCTGATTATTTAGCCCTCCGAGTGTGGAGTGTTCAGGCTTCTGGGCATGTAGCAATTTGTGGGGGATGTACACCTCCACCTGCTCAGCTGGACGGTTTATGTTCATCTAATTAGCTATCTGGAGTCCCGTTGTCCCCAAGTTACGGGAATACAGCTCCCAAAAGGAAAAACTGACCGGGCATCTCGCGATAACAGAGATTCACAATCAACATGAAGGCTGTTTCAGTTTTGATGCTAGTGCTGCGCACGGTGAAGAAGAGGCAGCCTATGATATCATACAAGCTTGCACGAGGTAACTAACTATGGGAAGCAGATTTTGGAATCGATATCCTCATCCTTCCCCTCCTCATCTGCCTTATCTCTTTCCCATCTCTCTAGCTACGCAGCAACCTTACATCCTGCCGGCATAGTCACAATCGTCACTAACTACATCATCTATATGGAAAGTTGTTTGTTTATACAGTTAACTACTCGATTATCTGAGACGGTACCAAAGTCTACGTGTGAAATCCATGGTTCCGCCCAGGGTTAAAAACTTATACCCTAAAATGACGTCCACGACTTCACACTGCTGAAAAAAAAAAAAAAAAAAAAAAAAAAAAACACCGGGAAAAGCCATCGAATGGCCGATGAAATCGATATGGACGCTCTTGCACACATTGTGTCGGGCAGGTCTTCCTTCCTGGAGAAATCCGAACGCTGCCATGGGGAAGTTAAACCCAGTGCTAGATGATATGCAATATGCAGGGAAAGAGCTTACAAAGTTGAGCCTCATTGCATATTATGTCTCGATGCTCTACCATGGTTCAATCCAACGCCTTTCTTTTCGCTCCCGGGAAATAAGCGCTTGAAGATGTCATCGACTCTCTTTTTCCTAGGAGCATTGGATTACTGGCTCTGGCACCATCTCATGGCTCGTTATGACAGCATCCATCATGAGGGAGGAGAAGAGATCTATAAATTCCTCTTCTCCTGTAGTTTTCAACCTGACATCCTTCATTCCCTTTCATCTCACTTATTTGTTCCAAGTACGACTGATACCACCTAAACTCCGTCTCTAGAAATATACCCTAGACTACCTACCTGGTATCAAGAGCAGAGTTTTCAAAGAACAATCACATCGAAAACATACAAAGATTAAACTATATCAAGATGACGCGCACCCGTGACGTCGACGAGATCTTCAATGTTGAGGCTCTTGAGGGTATCAACTTGTCCATGAGTGCCCCATTCCGCAAACTATCCAATCGTCTCTTCAATAAGAAAAAGAAGAAGAAGAATTGCGAGGAGCGGACCTACGATGAGGCACCTGGAGAGGAAGCAGCTGGGGAGCCTACTCCCGACAAGGCCACGAAGTCCGCCTCTGATGAAGAAGAGAATGATTCTCTCTCTTCTCTCAAGAAGCCTGCTCCTCCGGTTGATAGTTTACACCCGCTCAGGATCATCGAAGGACCGGACGGCCCTATTTTGCCGCACAAGGGCCCCGCAGGATATCGCCCTGGCATCCACCGGGCTGTAGCCAGGGTCATCATCGAGGCCCATCAACGTCCCGATCCAGGACCTTCTTACCCAACACTTCCTGGCTCCAACCTCCCTTTTCCTCTCCTTCCGCGTCCACCTGCGACTGCTACCTCTGCCCGAGCTGCAGCAGCTGGCCGAATATCAGCCGCTCTGGCAGTTTCTACCCCATCTCCTCCGTCTTCGCCTGAGGTCCCTCGGGCCATCAAGGTCGTATCCGAACACCCACCTGTTCTCGACCTCACTCTTCCAAACTCGGCCTTTAGCAAGCAGGACCTCTCCGATATTTTTAGGGCCTTGGAATAATGTTGTTAATTTGTATCGCTGCCATCTTGTTATCTTCTGCTGTGTATTGTATGTCATGGACTGGCGTTGGCATTTAAGTGTCGGTTTAATCTGTTTTAACCCTTGTATAACTACGGTGATAGCTTGTATGCTACTTGGTTGGATATTCAAAAAGGCACGCGGGAAGGAAAAAATGGGTAAAAATATCTATTCGCTTTGCTTATGATCATGGAGGTGAATATGCTATAACTCAATTGTATGCGTTTGAATACAGGGGACCCTGTATTATCATCAAGAATTCATTTTGTCTGTCATTGAATCCACTTCCTCAACTTCATCATCAGCTTCGTCCTCACCTTCTTGTAGACTATAACGCCCCTTAATAAACTCCTTCGTAGTCTCCAACGTCTTGAGCACCTCCATCGTAATGATAGGCTTCATCAACGCAGACTCGTGCAGGCCTGCGTCCACCAGCTTGGCTGACTCCTCACTCAGCGGGTATCCACCCCAAGTCGGTATACCCCCTTCTTCTGCCTCAGCGAAACACATGGCATCTTCGTCTTCCAGGGAATACGTGTAGGTCTTCCCTCCATCCTGGATAAGCTCTTCATTCGATTTTTCGGGAGGTCGGGGGCAGTTGTCGTTGCCTATATTATTATTGTCATTAGGAACGAAAGCCACTGACCCTTCCGGTGAGCTGATGCTCTCTCGTTTGGCCTTAACAGAGCGCCTGATAGCCTCGATAGCCTGTTTATTCTTTAATATTACTTCTGCTCCAGGACTCCTCCGACTCCTTGAGTCAGTAAACAGGCCCAGTCCTATCCTCTCCACTACTAACTTTGGTATTTTGCCTCCATTTTCAACCCAGAATGCCCCGAGGAGGTCAGTGTCCGGCATCAAACCAGTATAACATCTTTTATCACCTGTTGCGAGTATACCGTCAATGAACTGCGCCGCTGCAATCCTCGCAGTTTCCTCGCATACAGAACCACCATGGCATATAGGCACAACGAAGTCATCAATATGCCAGACGCCGTCATATCCTAACGCTGCCTTTGTCTCGGGGTAGTTCCACTTCCCTTTCGTATACTGTAGTAGCCTGATCATAGACTGTCGATGGGGTTGGTTACAAGGAGAATTTTCGGCATCACGCCTAAAGGAGATCGGACAGTGAACCAACGTCGTTGCTAGCACACGCTTCGGACAAATGCAGCAACGGAATTCAGCAGATGCCATGATGAATCGTTCGTGGAAAGACGCTATCATTTGATACGGTTCTGGATCGTGGCTGGCATTTGCAACTGATTCTAGAAGCCCAGCTTCCCATCGAGAAGTAAAAACGAGACATGTTAGACGGCCGGCATCGACCTCAGTCGCTGTCGCGCCTGGACTCCGGTTCAGTATCGGCTGGCCGCATAACACCGTGTATCGTAACGGAACTCGCTCGTGGAGATGCATTCTCGTAGGACTGTGGCCTGGAATACTAGGAACAGGTGGCTCGCTTTGAACAGCCTCATCGCCGCTATCAGTAACGTCGTCGTCTTCCCATTCATCTGCCTCGATTGCATCCCGGAACATGGCCATGTCCGTGGCAAATTTGGAGCTACAAGTCGATCGACGGTGCAGGAGCGGTCCAACCGAGCGGTTCTGCTCATCCCTTACCCTTTCCTCACTATCATAGTCATTATCATCAGCTTTTGCTTCTTCCGGAGCTGGGGTATCATCGAATCCAAAAGCCTTTAGAAACCTCGCAACCTCCAAGTTGGCCTCCTTTCGACAGGTATCCTCCGCCGAGCATACTGGCACAGCCAGTCCGTTGATGTATGGCATATGAACGTTGCTTCCGATGGCCGAACGCACTTTGACATCCGAGTCAAGATCTGCTACGAGCTTTGCAATCGATAGCATCAGCCAAAACAATCTGTCCCCATCTGCGAGAGTATAATACCCATCATAAGTACAGCAGATAGGCAAATAAAGGACAGCTGTTGCTGGCTGATTGTCGCAGACTGCACAGTGTTTGCTTCCCCACAGCTCCAATATCTGGTCCTGGTGTGTACTTGCTAGGGTCGCTATCTCTTTAAACTGGATTGAATCACAGTCCCGTCGATGCTTGCGGCGTTCCCATATTCGGCCTCGTGGCTCTTCGGTCTTCTTTCGAGCATGTTCGATGAATGAAGCGTTGACTTTGCTCTCAAATGAGACGTGTTTAAGCGGGTGGGAAGGCGTTGAAGACGTTGAGTGAGAAGTTAGGCCGCGCTGAGGCCTGCCATAAAACACGCTGAAGATGATAGGTATATCGAGGGAGGAGGAGGAAGTTGAGGATGAGAAAGAAGACGAGAAAGAGGGAAATTCCTTGCTATAATCCGCCTTCTTCTTGGGACTTCCAGAGGAGCGCTGTTTAGGGACTTCAAGCTGTGCCATGGTTGTTGTCTGATGATGGTAACGGGTGAAGGGGAATTGGTTGAGTAGATATCTCGGTGAAAAGGAGTTGGGTAGTTGATGACTGCTTAGCCCCTACTAGTTAGCAGGACACTAGTAGGAATCAGGAGCGATAAAATAAACGGCATCCTCCGTTGATATCAAGGTGAGAGTTGTTCTGGAACATGGAAGAAACCAATATCGGAATGCCGATATTGGTGTTTGCTCAAAATGCCAACACACAGGGGTCGGTCAATTTCACTCCGACTTGACAACACATCAACTGCATGGATTAACAGTATCTTATTCGATTAGCATATAAGGGTAGCGGTATCCAACCTGTTTTCATAATAATTGTAAAAAGGAAGGGGGAGAAACCATATCCATCTATCTTTTGATAACCTAGCCTTTGGGGGAAACATCAGCAAAAAAAAACCGGAAAGATTTGGTAGACAAAAAGTTAGAGAGGAAAAGGAATAACGCTGGTATATCCGGCCTGGCCTATAACGAATTGCTATTGGGAGGGCCATAAGGAAAAATAGGGTTGTAAGGTAGGAGAGTGAATGCATGCTAAGTAGCCAAATAAAAAAACCAAGAAGCAAAAATAACAGTACAGGCAAGCCAACCATGGAGATAACAGTTCAAACAAAAGCTATAAGAAATGAATGAGAAAGAGA
>OJKM01000057.1_pt1 | contig 15456 bp, 15 predicted proteins | sample 1596631 | NCBI WGS metagenome assembly OJKM01 (sample SAMEA3904683, study PRJEB24821) | metagenome | biome: Builtin; feature: hospital; material: surface | place: USA | collected 2013-06-06 | reverse complement strand
CACGTAAGGAGTCGTCGGCAGCGTCAGATGTGTATAAGAGACAGGCTTACACAGCGTCCTTGGTGCGACGCGCCACCTTGTCAAGGGCTTCTGCTTCTGCTTCTGCTTCTTTCTCTTCTTCATCTGCCTGCCTCTGCTCACTGCTATCCTCCCTCTGTCGCTTCATCGTCGTCTAGAACAGTGCTCGCCTCGTTATTCCGTCGTACGCTCGATAGTGCTGCCCCCCGATCTGCTCTGTATAACTAGTTATCGCCATGCCAGACCAGAAACCCAGCAAGCTCGGGCGAGTCCTCAGCTTCGCCAGCAACAAGTCGAGGAAGTCTGCCTCCAACCAGCCGCCGCTGAGCCCGCAGAAGACCTCGAGCTCGTCGCAGCAGCAGCAGCAGCAGCAGCAGCAGCCGAGAAGCCCCGGCCAGCGCCCGTATGGCCATGCGAGGAACAATACCGACCTGTCGGACAAGAGCGCAGACCGGCCGGGCAGCAACAAGATGCGCACCCACGCCGACCCCACGCTCGCCATGAGCGAAGCGCAGCCTGGTTAGTAGTCCCTTTATACTAACTTGTATTTGTGTCCTGGCAGTCAATGCTGACTGTTATAGCTGCAATTGCGCTGCAGGAGTCGAGTCTCGGACAGCTGCGAGGCATTCAGCACAAGGACCGCTTCGGCAACCCCATCAGTGAGTGCCCGCTGCTGCTACTCCTGTATATACCATATCTATCAATTGAAACTTCGCTGGCTAACAAGGCGTAGCGGAGCCGGACCTGTCGAACCCCACGAGGTATCGCTTTGAGCGCCCGCTGGACACTATCAGATCGTTCGAGGCTGCTATCGACGGCACTTACGGCAGTCGGCGCATGTCCTATGCCCGGCCAGGTTGGTCCACCGCAGCCACTACGACTCCGACTAGTTAAATACAGCTACAGCTAACACAGCTCCCCCCAGATGAGAGTACGAATGGCCACAGCAGGCCGACAAGCTTCTTTGGAGGTGGTATGTCATCGTTCATGCATCTACCCGTCTTGTTGTTTGGCTGCCAATATCTAGATCTACAACACCCATACTAACATGTTTCAGATCGGTCGAATGGCCAATACTACCAACGAGGTGGCTACGACAGCTACTCGGTCTCCCGCGGCTACCAGTCCAGACCAGAAAGCTACGTCGACGCATACGGTAACGGCAACGGCTACGGCTCGGCAGTGAACATGAGCCAGTACAACTACAGCAACCAACGACCTGCTCGAGTCGGACCTCCCCGCCAGGCTCCTCCATCTCGCACCAACTCAGACCCTAACTATGCCTACAGCTCTTACCCAACACACATCCCTAGCACTGCCAACTCTTACTACCCTCAGCCCCAGTACCAGGGCCAGCAGGACAACCCGAACTCCAACTCTCCCTCGGGCTCCGGCGGTAGATCTGTGGATCACTGGGTAAACTCAACGGATCCAAGCTCTGTCAACAGTTCCATGGATAGATTGGCGCAGCAGCAGCAACAGCAACACCATCCTCAGGGCCAGAAGTATGATGACCAGCCTACCGAGTCCTATGGGTTCACTGGCTTTGGCACCGATCCACATCTAGAGCAGTCCCAGCAGCTCATGAATTCCGGCCAAGAGAATATCTACAGTTCGCCTCCGCAGCAGCAACTGAAACAACAGTACCAGACTCCACCTATCGTTCCTCGGAAGGAAGTTCCCGTTGCTGTTCCTCCACCGGCTGTGACAGGAGCAACACTGCAGGAAGGTAAACGCAAGAGCTGGTTCAAGCGCCGGATTAGCAGGACTTGATCCAGCCATGTACGATTAAACAAAAAGGCCTACGCATTTCTCTTTCTTTCCTTTCCTCTTAACTATCAAGGTTAGAGAAAAAGAAAGATTTATTTGCTGTTACTCTTTGATCGATGGGACGGTCCAGGGCTACCACCAAGGATCTGCCATTGAATTGTTCCCGTTTGTCTATTTACTTACTCGCTGGACTCATGTTTGATGATATCACGACCCCAACTCTACCATTTGATTGTTTCCTTTGTTTTACTGCTCTGGGCAACGATATATCTCTATTAATCCTTCAGCTTCAACTCCAACATGAACCGTCGTTTGATTTCTCTGTTTATATCTTGTGATCTACGGAAGTCAGTTTTTCTGTGGGTAGTTTTATGGCACGGTATGGATATGGATATGGGTGGATGGAATGCAACGGGTGGAACGGAAAGACGACGACGCAATTGGACTTCGTTTGATTTGATACCTTGACTTCTTTCTCTTTCCCATTTTACGCCTTTGATACGACTGATCAGGCCTGGAGTGCGCTCTGCTCTGTAAATATCTTACTTCAAGAATGAATACCAGCTCTGCAGTCTCCAAGATCTATAGTTATTATCAAATATCAACCATCTGCATTGCTATATAAACCATGGCTTATAGTGTATAACCAAACCAAACACAGTATTCACTCATCTATCCTTCTTGAACTCATCTGCGGCCTTCCTCTCGATCTCGTTGTCCTCTCGAATGGCAAATATGATATACACGATCAACACCACGTTTGCTGCTCCCGCCGCCGCTGCGCCCGCATATGTAGTGTTGCCTACACCCATATCAGTTAGCAATGCCATGAGACAAGCAGATTGTGATTGACGTACCGCCGAATACCCTGTCTACAGTCCCGTAGTATGTCGCGAGAGGACAGCACACGATCATCACCGAGTAGAGAATGAACTTCCATAACACGCCACTGCATCGCAACCATTTGACCAGTTAGCTACCTTCCCGAGCACAAACAGATCGCAGAAAGAGCTAGAAGTAGAGTCATACCCGGGGAGAGATCTTAACTCAGTACCGGCTGGCTGCGAGGATGCCGGCTTTGGTGTTGATATCTCGGACTGCGCCTCCTTTGCGGCCCCGCGGCGCGTAGCCATCTTGCTTGGTTCTGCTTGTTTGGTAGTAGTTTTGTAAGTGAACGGCGAGGATAATGTCGCTGGCAGGCAGTCGGTAGGAGTATATCGAGGAGACTGACGTGCGATGGCGGTGTTTTAAGCCTTGTGTCGCGGAGTTCTGGGATATCTGGACTCTTTGGCGAGCTCTGGGGAAGTTCAAGCCAAGTTCGAAGTCGAGACCCCGGGATATTTAACTAGATTGGCCTATCAACTGGCGACGGACTTCGTAACTAACAAATTGTACGAACAGCCGGCCGGCCTGGTCTGAGTTGATTGCAAGGATGGAGGTTGATATTTTCTCCAGGGCCAACTGAGCTACTTCATACTCTACGTATTCAATGGCCGACTAGGTAGTTATATATTCTCCTTTGAACCCAGCTATGACGATATTTACATGGATATCAAGACCAGCCAGTAGGAACTAGAAAAATACTGCATTACGCTACTTTCTCTGTTTTTTTTATTCCCAGCTTGCTTTTAAGAGCTGCCACTCTTCCCAGTAGAAGCGCTTTGATGTTTCGGCGAGGTACCTCCTCGAGGGTAACAAACCGGCGGATGATCACATTGAATATATTCCCAAAGGCGAGGGCGATAACTGTACTTGTCAGGATGATGACATTGTACGGCATGCTGAAGTCAGGCGTCGGAAGCGGTAGAAGAAGATTGGTGGTGCGTAGATAGACGGGAGGCACCATTATCGACTCGTTTCTATTTAGAACGCGAACGATGGCGGGAGCAACATTGAAGCCTCGGTTGGCATCTGGTGGGTATTCCGTATACCGAAGGATGGCCTTCTCGAACTCATATACCAGGGTGACTGTCGAGGCTGGAGGGACAGACAAGACGAGCTCCAACTGCGTGCCACGACGACGGTCAATAGCAGGCCGGTAAAAGATGTCCTTGATAATATCAGAGAGCGGTACTTCGACCGCTGGTTCTGAGCCATAACTAATCTTTGTTTTCATCGTGTGCAAAAACGGGCGCATGAACCAGGGAAGAGTTTCAAAGTAAACGAAGTTAGCTGTATCGGTTTGCGAAGGGTTGGTCAATATAGATCTGAGGCCGCCTCGTTCTTGGCCGTGACCGATTATGGTCCTTTCCAAATGCACAACTTGGGCTTCCAAGGAATTGCTACTGGAGTGCTGCGCGGGGACGACCAGATTAAAGGGCTGGTTGGGATGCAGAGAATAACAGCGCGATTTGCCGTCAGGCGCACGCGTTTCTACTGCGTCAGAACTCGGCAATACCTCCATGCTATCGGGGACCTTGATACAGACAGTTTGCGCATCATCCCGACCGACGGGGCAGCTGGAGGGTATCGTTCGCCCGAAGACATCTTCAATGCTCCATGTCTGCGACCGGGATGCCCCGATAGGGTAACAAAAGTCTCCGGAATGATAGGGTTTGGATTCATCACAAATCAACTCCGCAGCAGGAACAGGACGAGGAATAGGGTTGTCTCTTGCTCGCTTTGATCTATCCAGATCCAGTACCATATCGACAGTTTGCTCAATCTCGACATTGCATACTTCAGGATTGTCATCCGCACAAGCCGGCCTAACATCGACAGACATAGTCTGCCATGACGCATCAAAGAGCTTGTGGCCGTCGAAGAGTCCGGATATGCCGCTTTTACCTTTACATGGCAGAAGCTTCAAAAAGGGCGTCAGGTTCTCGGTGCACACAACCTCACCCGGCAGCGTGCCATGGAGAAGATGTAGTCCGTCACGCGGTATAGTTCCAGTGGGGGTAAAAGTAAGAGAAGGGGTCGTGGTCCGTGTCGAGTCGATGAAATTCATAGATGCACAGAATAGTCCAGATAATGACTGCGTGAGCGAAATCCACTTTTTGAATGCTCTAGAATATGTATTCTGTATTAGCCCTCTATTTCAAATATCGAGTGTTTCAACATTCTCATACGCATCAGCGTCCTGCGCCTCAATCCACGCCCAGAGCTCTACTCCAGTGCCTCCCTCCTTGAAGCCGTGCCAGGGCCGTTCTCCCCAGTTCTCCGCATCCCATCGTCCGGTGGTAAATCGCAGATGCAATTCCTTCGTATGTGTATGTTGTAGGATCTGACCTAGAGAGCGGGGGAAATAGCGGTAATTCTGCTGTTTGAACGCAGCACTGGATTCATTACTGCGGAAGTTGAAGGAAGCAAGCAGGTTTGATGGCGGCAGTGGGTGAAGCACCAACTGCTCATGGTAGTCTATGGTATTGGCGGCGGCGAGCAGAGCTGAGACTACCAGTGTCCAGAGCAGCGAATACAGGGAGGACTTCATATCGAGGGAGCGAAAAGAAAAAGAGCTGTCACTCCCAGCCAGTTAGCACCATCCCTGACCTCCAGCTTGATCCCTTCTTCTTCGTATCGTCTTGCGTCTGCTTCGTCTTCGTCATGATCTCCTTTTTGCGGGTGTTTTCTTTGCTTTTGATGCCGGTATAAATAAGCGCGCGCCTAGTATGTTAAGTTATTGATTATATAATAACAGCGGCAAATGAGAGTCTCTTTTCTCGCTTTTGCGCAAAAGTTGAACAACGTTTGATGGGAGATAAGGAGAACGATATAAGATCGAAGACTCACGGGGGTTATTTGTACAGGGACAGTTTATTTTAGCAAGCTGCATTGACTCTTATCTACAATTTGGCACTGTCTCTGGGTTGCGCCTCTCCAACACACAATGGCTGCAGAGCAGCGGAAGCTCTTGGAGCAGCTCATGGGAGGTAAGTGTTTCCTGCGTTTAACAACGTCAAACCAAAAAGTGCTGCATAAACTGACTCATCGCGTCTCTCAAGCTGACCAGCTGATTGGGGGACCTAGTTCTGGTCGAAATGCGCAAGTTGCGATCACCGACCCGAAAGTCTGCCGCTCCTATCTCGCTGGTACATGCCCCCACGACCTCTTTACCAACACGAAGCAAGACCTAGGACCCTGTCCAAAACTGCACAGCGAAGGCTTGAAAGCTGAATATGATGCTGCATCATCACACGAAAAGGCTAAATGGGGGTTCGAGTACGACTACTTGCGAGATATGCAGAAATACATCGATGAATGTAACAGGAGGATAGATTCGGCACAACGTCGCCTTGAGAAGACGCCTGACGAAATACGGCAAACAAACCATTTGGTAACTATTGTCACTCCGTTGGTGTACTCAAAACTCAGTCTACTAATGTTAAATGAACCAAATAAATAGTTGTCGCAAATATCGGATCTGAATAAAACCATCAACGCTGGACTCGAGGAAACGTCCGTTCTCGGTGAACTTGGAGCAGTTGCCACTGCTATTGACGAATTCTACAAAGTACGAACTGCTAAGCATCAGAAGGAGTCTCTCGAACGAGACCTTAAGGCCCTCGCGGATACGTCTGGTCCTTCAGGGCACCAGAAGTTGCAGGTTTGTGATGTGTGCGGAGCGTATCTCAGCCGACTAGATAACGACCGTCGACTTGCTGACCATTTCTTCGGGAAAATGCATTTGGGGTATGCGAAAATGAGGGAGACCTACAGTATTTTGCAGAAAGAGATGAAGGGGCAGCCCCCGTCCAGACACGATGATGGTCCATCCAGTCGCGGTGATGCTGGCTTTGATGATGCTGGCTGGGGCCGAGATGGCGGCGGTGGATATGGCGGTCGTTCCTACAGAGGTAGTGGAGGTGGCCATAGAAGAAAAGGAGGCGGTGGTGGTTACAATAGATGGTAATCAACTTACCACTCCCGTTAATGTCATCTGCATAGCGCCGGCGTTGCTAGGTTTTTGGTTCTAAAAGATAGCTGATACTAGTACCGATTAACTTACATCGAACTGTGATTTGTCCTATCTTTTAGTTCCCTGTCCTCTGTCTAAGGTCTTGTTGAGCACTCGCCCTTAAATAGAGGCGTTGTCTACGAAATATAGTGTGACAATGTTAAATTGAAGACATTAATACAATTTTTCTCAAAAAACCTTGCTGTTAGCGTCACCGGACAGTTGCAATTGCAGAGGTAATAGAATCATACAAAGTATGCCACAGTTCTCCAATAAATCAAACACCACTCAAACAGGCCCATGGCATAGGATAGAAACAAAGAAAAGTACAAAATACCACCCATACGCCACACTTCCATTGGATAAATTTTCAGTGCCCTGGATCTTCCAAAGATGTTAGAGGCATGCCTTTGTCGTTTTTGTGGAGAAGGGCAGATGGGTAAAAGAGAAATTACAGAAACATATGTACACGCATACAGGTATTGGAATAAGCATATCTCGGGGAGAACGGTTCACTCAAAACAGAAAAATGATCGAGAAGTATCAGCACAAGTACTACTCGGTAATAAATTGGTTGTCCGTGCTTAAAACATTAAGACAAGCAGTTGCTTTTGTGGGTAGAAAAAGCACCGACTCGCCAATTGCGGGTAGAACTTGCGTAGAGAGCATAACTGGGTATCAGTGAGCAAGGCAAAATGTCTTTAACTTGACTGTGTTCCATTTGTTGTCTGTAAAAGCGCACCCATTAGCAGTTGCAGGTTATTGGCGGCCAACGGATTCTGTCTCAAGATGCCTGCTATTACATTGAGCTGCTCGACACTCGCATTAGGCACTCTTTGCAACAACTCCTGGATAGCGGGAGCCGCAGCTAGTGATCCAAGCACGTGAATGGCTGCCTGCTGGCCAGTGATGGCTTGATTAGGCAGCGGGGCGTTAGTGGAACCGTTGTTGAACTGTCCTCGTTGGGGATCAGGACCTTGGGCGGGACCCTGAGCGAGGCCTAGCGCTGCGGGATCGACTGGGTTGTACTCATTATCCCCTTGCAAAGGACTGGCAGCACTCCTGGAAGGGGCTTGGGGGGTTGTATGGGAGGGTGTAGACTGGTTGAAGTTGGTTTTGACAACAAGAACAAAGAGGAGAAGCCGGGTCGGTGTGGGATCTTGGACTTGGTTGTTCTCGAGTAGTTCAATAAAGTCGGGTTTCTTGCTGTGACCGGCCTCCACGGGCACTAGGTAGGCATCCTTAACAGCAGGAAGAGGGTGTTTCCCGACCACTCCGTACCTTTTGCGGTCCATGAAATAATTGAACAGTCTGTTGAATTGTACGGCATCATCTGCTGCATGGGGCTGCTCAAGGGCCACCACTGAAATATCTGTAGTATGGCTATATCTTAATCCGCAAAGGTAATTACTTGCCAATTGGATATCAATCCGACCATCCACTGTGATTCTTGGAGGTACAAGTTGTGACCAGGGAATCTTTGCACTGAGGTCCGCACCACCGACATGTCTCCCGGCGGTCCGAAATTCAGCTACAGAGCTCATAGACACAGAACCGTGCCAAATGTCTCCATCGTCCTGAATGTCCTTGGGAGAATAGGGCGGGGAATCAGCTTCGTCCCTTAACAAGTTGTCAATCTCTGCGTCCTCCTGGACTTTGTTCATGGGGTGTGGAGGCTCATTGAATGAGGATGCCGGACCGAATTGCTGTTCCGAGTGAGAGGCGCCAGGAGAGTGAACGCTTGACCAAACGTTCTCAATATTGAAATTGGAAGAGTTTCGGCGATTGGTATCAAAAGTTTCACGCGCAGTCCTATCTGCATATTGTTGGCCATGGGCAGCAGTTGGGCTGGTATGCCGCGGGCTCTTGGCGGATGGTAGCTCGCTTTCGGTAGCAGTGTCCCGACGAGCTGGTGCGGTAGAGAAGACGGATTCGGTGCCAATGGTCTGTGGATCGGACTCTACCAGCTCTTCTCCTTTATGGGTCCGTCTGATACGAGGTCCCTGTTCCTGGATGATAGTATGCTGTCTCTCAGCCTCCCGCTTGATCTCTTCATCTTTTTCACGCAGCTCTTGGCTGGCCATGTTCTGTGTGCTCATTGTCGATATAGCATCTGGTGTTGTACGGCCTACAAGCAGACTATCACGTAACGAAGGATTTTTCCTTACATTGAACAAGATGGTCCGCAGTTGGTTTTTATAGGCATCATTAGGCTCCCCAGTTGACCCACAAAGATTCCTGTACATACAATCTTCTATCTCTGTTCCGAGCCTTTCACCGACAGCCTCTTTTGTGCTGTCTGATGGGATAGTGAAGGTCCCAGCAGCCACTGCAGTACCAGCAATCTCGGTGACCAGCTTGGACAAAGCAGTTGCGGCGCTTCTTCTGGCTACAATCAGGTGATCGGTCCCAGCTGTAGACCAAGACCGAGATTTCAAATTGGGGCCCTGGATAGGAGTCATTGGACTCGTGGCACTTTGCCTTGCACTTTGCATTCCACTCTGAACAGGCGAGGATGATACTGGGAGGTTTGTAGACAGTTTTTGCAGTTTCTGTCTCGAACCCTGCTTAGGGTTTTGTTATGGTAAGCTTGTATCAGGGAAAAAGGGGGACAGATATAGTTGAACTTACGGATTCCTGCGTGATACCCTCCTCTCGTTCCTCATGTTTGCGTTTATGGGCACCAACGTCCTCATGATGAGCAGGCACAGCTACTTCAATATTGTGCTGCATCGGGGGTGACTGCTTGTCACTCTTGGCCATAGTTGGAGTATCGCCATGTTCCGGCTTGACGTCACTCTGCCTACCTTTCTTTCCTCGTTTTCCGCCCTTCTTTTTGCGAGATTTCCTCTCTTCCGCCTCTTGTGCTCTTTTTGCTGCCGCTTCTTCCCATGGTTTCTCACCCCTACTTATCTTGTCCAACAACTCCCTATGATTCTCTGGTTTGCACCGCTCGCAAAAATATTCAGCTGGCTCTTCTCCCTTTGGGAAGACAAGACCCATGCAGTCATTGTGTTGCCAGGCAGCACATTTGTCACAGCATATCATATCACGTTCGACGTCTTCTTCCTCCTCGTATTCGCCACATATACATCGGATTATTTCGTCTTCTTCGTTTAACACGGGCGGCGTGGGTTCGTTCGAGCTTTGTTTTTGACCCTTTCCTTGGCCCTTACTTTTCCGTTTGTTTTGCGGGGGGTCGATATCGAGGTTCTTGTGCTGGCCTTTGGTTGCTCGGCCAGAGCGGCGTGGTTCGTCTGTCACCATATGTTAGCTTCTGTTCATAACAATGAGGCCTGTTCCCTCCACGACGCAGATGGCGGGAATTTCACGAAGGCATCGCTGGTCTGGATGCTCTCTGGCAAACCAAGAATGTACAGTGTGGGATACAAGTGCTTACCAGCCATGATCTTATAAGTTAAGGAGACAGAAACGCTGTTGATAACCGATAGTCTACAATCCTTTGAAGCTCAGGAGCGTCGAGGGCTGTTGATTCTGCTTGCAACCCAACGAAACCGTTTTGACTACAGGCATCGAAGGTGCTTAAGAGTAATACACAGGGCTTGTCTCTGATGACAGCAGACGTGACGGATAACTGATATCTGAACTCCCTCCTTGAACGTAATATCGTGTATACCAGAGTGATACTTTTCTTGTGCGGGGAAAGCCTCCACTCCCAGACTCAATAGCCGTACCGTAAGAGAAGGAATCGTAATTATATCTCTTCCCTTTATCAACTCAAGATTATGTAGTGACGGTATCGCTGCCCTGGAAACAGGAAAACGCACTCTTGCTTATCGCTGCTTGTATTGGGGCTGTCTGCGCGAATGGGATGAAGCAAAAAGCGCGCTCAGGACACGGTGCAGTGTGGTATCTTTTATCAGGTAGAGAGTAGTGCTGTGATAAGTTATTATAGGCACCCCTAATATTCACAAAACAAAAAGTGCGTAAGGAGAAAGAAAAGAGAGAAACTTGTTATTGCTGCGACGTTGCTGAAGTTGTTATTATTATAAAAAGAAAGAAAAAAAAGTTGGCTGACAAATAGTTACTAGAAGTGGTTAGTCTCTCACGTGATAGCCTACTCTAAATTCAACATCAAAAAGACAATTTTATATCAACAACAACAAGAACAACGGAGGAAAAGGAGAACTCCCTTACTTTTATTAACTAGCTTAATACTAATATCTTTATATTCTGGATAATAGCTCAGCATGCTTTTTGAACACATCTCATTAGCTCACATGCTCAATTTTTTTTTTTTTTTTTTTTTTTTTTTTGGCTCTAGACATAATAAGTCATCGCAGACCAGGGCCCTAGGTTTATGCTTCACTGGAGGAAGTTTAGAAACTTCAAGCTGAATTCTGTCGAGTATTTTATGGCATATTTTAAGTTTCCAGTGTAATGAGACATTCTGAGCTTAGAACGAGTGCCCTTGATGGCTAAGTGCTACATGCGTTTCCGCCATTGCGAGCCAATCGACCATACCACGGAAGCTGGCGACAGAGCTATCCGAGGCTCTGGATTCAATACCCACGGTATACTCAGCCTCCCTCAGCAGCAGCCTCCCTTGGCGTCTGCTGCTGCTTCCGATGCTGTTTTCTTAGGAGTCAAGAGCCAGTTGTTTGCAACCCAAGCAGGCAGCAGCAGCAGCAACGCGTTGTTCTTCGGCCCGGGCTTCTAGAAGTATTCTTCTGCATGGAATTTCTGTGCCATACCGGAAGTAATTGGCTAGAATGGCAGCTCTCTTGCTTTCCAGATCTTTCGCCGGGGTTCTGAGATTTACCTCCAGCTTCCTGGGTAGGCAGCAGTGTCACCGGGACGGCTTGCATTAAATATTTTGGTGGAGAAATAGGAGGAGCTATTAGGGTAGATGCCAGCGCTGCAGCCATCCTCTGCCTGTGATCGTTGGTTGGATGGCCAGCAATTCCAAGCTATGAAGGCACAATAATGCGGTAATAACTATTAAAAGCCTGAGACCTCAATCGAGCATGCGTGACCATGTTGCCTAGATCAAACAAAATGGGGTATATCAGGGACGTCTTCATGCGAGTTAAGATCTTGTATATTACAACGCCAGGCGCAACATGGGAGTAACTATATGCACTCCTCTCCCAGTTAGCGTTGTAGCACAACACAACCCAGGGCTTGTTTCACATATTCTCGGCTGGTAACAAGAACACTCTGGATAATCTGATGCTTAACCGCCCGACTGGGGTCGACAAACTTGTCCTATTAATAGGACTGCTGTGAGTATATTTTTGCCTATTAGTTATGCAGGGATGGTTAACTTGTAACAACACCAGCCCCGGCGCTTAGAGGCATAGACACTGCTCCCTGCCTGTTTGTCCCCCCAACAAGCAACCACATCGTGGATAAATATTTTCTCTGGTCTCTAGCTTCTTCATCTTCTTTCTCCTTACATACCGGCAGAGACACTTTCCGTGTTCACCTATCATTGCATCCAAATTACCTTTTATCCCCAACATACTGGATACTGTACGCCTTCAAAATGCAGGCGGACCTAGTATGTGATACGAGTAACATCGACCACCAAAACCATAAGGACAGCCCGGCTACCACTTCGATGGATGATCAGATTCAAAATTTTGTCAATCACTCTGGTGATACGTCATCCAAACTTGGTGATCCCGATCCATCCGACTCTAACTCTACCAACTGTATCAGACCAGACCAAGACGACTCGATAAATGAAGATGATGCCGAGGAGCTTCCTTGTCACCTGGAATTATTTGATCTAAAGTACCCCGCCGATGGATCGGGATATGCTGCCCCAGCCAATGGATACCAAGAATGGAATGTTGGTTTAAAGCACCTGATGAACAAGCGAAATCATGAAATCAAGAAGTGCCGTGAAGCAAAAAGAACCAGATGCTTAGCTCAGGGCCTCCCTGCGGAAAGCCTAGAGTCTCGACGGCTGAGGAAAAAGACTCGGGTTCGAAATTTAGCTTCTTGGGTATTTGAGGATAAAGCAGCCACCTCCTTTACTATTTGCACCAAAGGGGAGAGGCAAGTGCCGAGCGAAGATGATCTGGGAATTACGGAAGATGATGTGGGAGACCTTCCTATTCACTGTGACATACTTCATCTGCGATACCCTGCTGATGAATCAGGATATGCAGCTCCAGCCAAGGGATACCAAGAATTTCAGGACAGCATTAAAGAGAAGAGGTATAGAAGCAGGAGAATGGGCAAAGCAAAAGACGCAGGAATGCGTCAACAGTGCCTGGATCAGGATCTCCTAGCCGAAGATTCAGAAGATAGGCAGCACAGAGAGTACCCCCGCGCAAGATGGCGAGCTGAAAAAGAAATGCTAGGCGAGGATGCATCTGATATAGATACGTCGCTTAGTGACGATGAATTTGCGTCTGCCCCTTGGGTGTTTAAAGAGCTAATTGGCCCTCGACTGTCTGGTGATAGGCGCGTAAAAAACCATTCCAGAACTCCTCCTAATCCTTTACGTGAAACTATGGATACATCTGAAAATATCTCACCTGAGGACCAGGAGATACAGCAGAAAGTGGCTAGGCTCAGGGAGTCAAAATATCGTGTCTTTTCCAAGCCAGGCCCACGCAATTTCATTCCACTATTTGAGTTTGAGAGGTTGACAAGAGAAGAGAGACGAGCCAAAGGTATACCTACACCTCCTCGTTCGCCATCACCTCTACACTCGCTCTTCGATGGGTGTGTTGGTGATGGACCAAGAGTACCAGAGCTTCAAGAAACCGAGGCTGAAAATATACCAATCAACGATCATGGGGCTGACGCTGGAGAATCATCCCCAACAAAAACCCACGATCATCTAGACAGAGTCATTCCCCCCCATTTGCAACCCACAGTAGAGCCGGGTGAGGATGAGTCCATTTTTTCTATCCAGCAGAGCCAAGGCACTGAGAATATGAATGAAAAAGAGGCAGTGACCGAACCCCAAGGGATAAAGAATCAAGATAAGAGCCAAGAAGCTTCACGCACCGAAGTACTAGCTGCTAATACCCTATCTCGGTCAAGTCGCATTTCTGCGGACATGCCGAAGTATACTAGCGGGGAACCTGGGTCACCTCGTTACCGTAAGCTATCCATTGATGTTTCGACAGATGATGAGTTACTCATGTATGACAAAATGTACGGTACCAATATTCGCGTGGAGCCTATGGACCCTGATGACACTGATGTCGTTATGATGTCCGAGTTTGATTTTATGGAATGGCGCATGGGCATCCCTACTTCTCCAAGTTCCGCACTCTCACCATCCGAGAGTGCCTCCACGGAAACTTCTTTAGGTAGCTCATATGAGCGGGTGAAAAAACTAAGGCACCCACGTGTTGGTCAAAAATGGTATGTAAAGCTATGGAGACACCCAGGTTTCTGCCTTTCCTTCTTGGCTAAGTAACATTTATAGGAATAGGCGGCGTCCACAACTCGCCAGTCCAAAACAAGAGACTAGAAAGAGGCACTGGGGTAATTTTGGCCGATATTGCTCTTCGGAAGAGGAGACTGAAACAGAGGTAACTAGAAGTGATACCAAGCACCGTACAAGGAAGGGATATAGGGAACATAGACGAGCAGTTCCTGTGCAAGATACAAGCGAAGATGTGAATATCATTATCGATCTTTATCTGAACATAGACCCCGAACTCCAAGCAAAAGTCAGCTACGGTAAACAAAAGTCTGGGGATTGCAATTTAGGGGACTTCACTAAGAGTCCCGTAGATGCGCCTGCGCCTGAGCTAGAGGCGCAAAGGGGTAGGTTCATATAATATAATATTCTAATTTTGGCAATTCATAGCTAACTAAAAAATGGCAGATTGGTTTAACATTGGTCTGGAGAGTGAGACTATCATGACAGGTCTAGTCGGCCTTGCTGTTGGATTAGCTGCTGGAATGGCGTTTCGACGATTCAAGTAGATCTCTGGTTTAAGAAAGCCTTTTGAGATGGATGATTTTCCTACGAATCTTTGATTACCGTCACGAAATTATGTGTATAGATATGATGCTATATAGAATAATGATGACTCATCTCTCTTCCTTGCATTCTTTCTAGTCTCCCTCGAGGACTGGTCAGTTACAATGTTGCTGTGATGGAAGCTCCAATGAAGCTAAAAAATAACATAGAGTTAAACTTTGATTGGATAAGTCAATCAATTCACGTGACAATATCTTAACTACATAATCATTTTAGTTTAACTGGAGCCGCAATAGCGAGCTAACGACAAGATGCCTACAGCTCTTGATAGCGTCACCATTCCAGGTCGACTATACAGGCCGATTACCAAAAATCTTTATCACTCTCTCAGAAAGTCGCTATGGTAGATGTTCGGGAACTCCTTCGAAACGAACTCGCGTCAAGACAACTCCCAAGCTCGAAAGCCGCCAAAAAACGCAGACACGGCCCTGACTTGGAGCCAGCACGGAAGAAGGGGTGAAAGATGAGAGTGCCCCGACTGTCAATAGTATAGCAGAGATACTGGATGGACCATCTCCTCCCCGAGGCTTAAGTGCGGATAAAATGGAGTCCGCACCTGAGATGATTACCGAGGAGATTCCACCTGCACCTGAAAATCAAGATGTCGATGAGGATGAGTGGGCAGCTTTCGAGCGGGAAGTTGCTCAGCCTTCCAGGGAGCAACCGCCTACCATGATAAATACCTCTGCGACAATATCTGCTGCCCCCGTGTCTGCCGCTGAACTTGAGTCGCGTGAACGCGAGGACCGGGAGGCGATGGCAAAGAGCCGGGAGGCAGCATTACTGGGGG
>OJKM01000056.1_pt1 | contig 15468 bp, 8 predicted proteins | sample 1596631 | NCBI WGS metagenome assembly OJKM01 (sample SAMEA3904683, study PRJEB24821) | metagenome | biome: Builtin; feature: hospital; material: surface | place: USA | collected 2013-06-06 | reverse complement strand
GGGCCGGAGCATGGAATAGACGTTTTTGTACAGACCAAACTATACAAGACGACTATATTTTGATGAGCATGCGGGTCAAAAAGATTCCTGTTCCCCGATATATATGCTTCCCATTGCCTTTTTTGAGTTTCGTAGTGATGCAACGCCCTGTCATATTCGGCATCATGAACTGCATGGATTACTTCTTTCACTTTACTGGATGCACCAGATAAGGATTCGTGTATCATCTCCGGCGTGATCAGGAAGAATTTCTCAGATTTTGTTTTCTCTTCCGGAGAGGACTCTTGGGAGAAGTCTTGGTCACGAAGGCGTTTAAGATAGGCAAGTTGGCGTTCTAAGGCTCGTGCGCGCATAAGAAGGTACGGTTGATGGAATTTTACAAATGGAGAGGCTGACAACAGCTTAACCTGATGTTTCTCTACCATGTCTTCGTAGAAAGCCGGAGCAGGAACATCGCTTTCATCCGGTTGGGCCTGTGTTAATATGGTGGGTAGGTTTTTCTCAGACGCAGACACTTCATTACCAGAATCTCCATCTGTTGCGACGGGGGTATCAGTTGTTTCACTTTTGACAGTGCAAGAAGTTGAGTCATCTACTGATTGTGTGCCTGGAGGATTTGGAATTTTTTGCCCTGATTGAGCAAGCTTAGAGGGAGAGGACGGAATTTTTGCAAACTCATCCCTCATTAAGCAAGTCTCAAGTTTTAAATTGTACACCACGTACACCATGAATTCCGTGATCCTTTTAATCTCGACAAGAACATCATTATTAGCACCACGAAGTACAATTGTGCATCCCAGTTCCTTTGGACAACCGGAAATGTACATGTATGTCTTTTTTCGTTTGCCATAAACGTAAGTCTTCAAATCAAAACTCCCGCAGTGGCCGGTGTAAGATAGAGACGCAGCCAGACGATCCATAGAAGTGATAATCCTAGTCTGTGTGCAACGTGAGACAGCTTCCACAACGGACTCCTTAACGTTACAAACTGTGGCAATGTTCGCTTTTTCCAGCAATTGCAGGGCCAACCCAGACACATGTTTTGTGACCAGCAGTAAGTTAGGGCTAAGAGCTGCTATTCGGTTGACAAGGTTCTCTAGAAACTCCCGTTCTTGACGAATAACTGGCTCCAAGCTCATAAAGTGCTGCTGTTGGCGCGCATATTCCAAGGCAAAGGTAACGATGAGGATCCTAGGGTGTGAGATATTTCTCGGCATACTCTTTAGGGCTAAATTTTTTGTAAAAACCAGACCAGAAACATATGCTGTATCACTTGGTCGGCCACCTGGGATCTTTTTAAGCTTAACATAATGGCGAATATCCATATCATCACCATGCTGGACATCAGGTTCGACGTCATCTGTTGCCTTCAATAGAATAGGCAGGAGTGCGGTTTCCCAGCTTTGACAATTCGGCACTGATGAATCACGAAGCTGCTGGTGCAGCAGTTTGCGCACATGGTCTAAACTGGCTTTGTTTAACTCAATGGCCGGCGCCCCGGCACCTCTCATAGAGGCACTCCTGGTCATTTTGAACCCAGTAGTTGCAGGGTTTGCTGGAGTGGTGAATGCCGGGGCACTTATATCGTGTATATGATGGGGCGATGGGTTTTCCTTCGAATTCCGGGGAGAGATCCGTTGGTGAACGCTGCTTGCAACGCTCAAATTTCGCCTCCTAGCTGAACGTGGCAAATTAATAGCACGAAAACTACTGACGCTCCCGTCGTCTATGTCACGCGAAGGATATAACCCACTCTTATCGCCAAAACGAGAGCGACCTTTTTTAACAGCAGCAAGCAGACCTCCAAATGTAGCCTTTTCAGAATCTCCGCCGCTTCGAGAGAGTGAGCCTTCACCAACAACTGAGAACAAGCTTGGCTGGTCTTCCTCACTTGAAGCATCATCGGAAAGATATTGGGCTAAGTCGGGATCGATGATATTATCTCTATGGAATGCAGGCAATTTGTCACCAAGACTATCATCTCCAAAGCGCCGTTGGAATGGCGCTCTTTCGTCATGGTAGGGTTTGAAGTTACGTATGTACTGTGTCCTTGAATGGTGTCTTTTATGTGGAACCGAATGCGACCTGCTTATTCCTGACTTCAAAGATCTTGATGAGGTTGGCCGAGCAAGTTGACGATCCGAGTCTATTTCCAGGATAGCTGATCGTCTATGATTTCCATCACCAGTACGCCGTGTGGCGGGTATTGCCATGGTCGGGGTTTTTAGTACATGATCTAGAGACTGTGATACGGTAGAGCTAGCGTCGTCTTCTCCTAAATTGCTGAGACTCAGGTGATCCCCCGGGGACTCCAACCCCCTAGTATTGATAACGACCGGGTTGCGCACTTCATCGCCAGAATAATCGGAAGAATCGTCCCTTGGGGCATTGATAACTGCGTCGCATGGTTTGCAGACTCGAATGGAACCAGAATATCCAAAAGAAGCTCCAGATATAAGGGTAGTACATTTAGCGTCGAAGATTTGTCCACAAACCCTGCAATGGTGCTTTCTTCTAAAAGTTGAGAAAGGCTCGCCACAATAAAAGCAATCTTTTGCGTTTTCATCTCTCATCCAAAACTCCTTGCTAAGCAGTTTATTCTTGACACCAGTTTGCGCCTCGCTTTGGCCCCATCGTGGATAAAAAGGATAGTTATTCGTTTGGCTAGCTTTCTCAGATTCCTTTTGGACAATTTTTGAAGTATGCCCAGTGGTGGAGACTGTTTGGGAAGATTCTGAGGATGAAATGCTAGGAAATACAAATCTAGGAACATGCGGCTGGGTAACACGGGGCGGTAGTTTTTCTTTGGTTACATTAATTGATGCCTTCGATGAGTGTGCCGAAGGAATCCCAGGATCTATCATGGACACTGATGTGTCTAGCGTGGCGTTTCCATCGTTAGTTGAGCCACCAAACTTAGACATACTATTCGAGATGGAGGTTGGGCCAGAATCCATGGCTAGTGATATATTGGAATCCTCAGGATAGGTATCTTTGCGCCGAAATTTGTCATCATGAGTACTTTCAACTTGGTTGGAATTTTGTTGAGTAGAATACATAGAAGTATCCAATTCAGATAAGCCGCTTCTGGATGCGCTGTTTGAGTATAATTTCGGAGATATTGACCCGTCGTGAGATGTAGGTTCAGGAAATGTTGTTTGGTTGAAGTCGGATTCCTGGAAGTCTCTGTAGCTACCATTGCCTGCCTTTGCCAATAGAATTGGTGATTGAGACCTCATAGCTGCGGTGGACTCTTGGGATACTTGACTAGAAGATAGATGGGACGGTCGATCCTTTCGCTCAGCGGTTATAGTATCAGAGTTCATCAGCAAACTAGACGATAAGCTCCCGGAATTACTTCTGTGATGATGGTGGCCATCTTTAACAGCATTCACATTTATCTCAGTCACAGTGGGGTCTGCTGTAGCCGGTTGGTGTACCTTAGATAATGGTAGCAATGGAGACTTTAAGGGGTTTCCAGCGGGTATCGATGTCTTAGATGAGACGCTCGCAGCTTTGGAGGAAAGCTTTGGGGTTTTGGGCTGGATACTTCCAGCTCCCTCTGAGAGTGGTGGGAATGTTCCCATGACGGGGGAGTTTGTAGCCGAAGCCTGTGTCGAGGCTATATGAGTAGATAAAGTGTCTGCAGGGCGAGCGCCAACAACCGGAGCTTTTGAGGAATCATTGCTTCCTGGGTCCTGGGATACAGCATCTGCAGCTTTGCTGGGGCCGCCAACCATTTCCCTAACTCCCCCAACAGATGCTTTGAAAATGTTGTAAAGACCGCTTAATCCACCTTGGAGGTCTCCCACCAGACCCTTGTTATCGATGGCTACGGATCGAACCGGCGGATTCGTGTATTCATTAAACACGGTGAGGGTTCCCATCTGTGAAGCAGCACTGTGTATCTGATCTAGGGCCTCGGTTAGGTTCTCCTTTTCAGCTTCACTAGTGATAGAAGTGTGGGAGCCACGCCGAGACCGCCTGCCGAGTGGGAGGAATATAGAGGAAGCCGAGGGGCTCGAAGGTTCTTGCGTGTTGGATGCCATAGTTGAGAAACGTCGGGAGACTTTTTGAGGAAGTCTTGGGCGCCCATATCCTTTAGCTGCGTTGTCGCAAACCCTTCATTCGAATATATGGATTGACTGTAGTCGTTACCAGATACCACCGGGAGTTGTTGTGACCTTGCTCATGCTGCCTGGTTGTTGTATTTGTCGGTCAAGGCGGCATATAGCCAGTGCTTTCGAAAGTTAATAGACACTGTATCAAAAAAAGGACAAGGGTGGCAATCTCTGTGGCCCGAAGTATAGTTGTGTGGTACCTGACGCTTGTGTATACTGAAAAAAGGTAATGAATGTCCGATGCTTCTCCTTGATATCGACATTAAACGTCACAGCCTGGATGCCGGCGCCAGTAGAAACCAATCAAAAACTCGTACAAGTATTATGTAATATCACTTGACCCTCAACTGGCGGCTGTGTTAGCCGCGCCAGCGTTTATTTAGTTACCTCCGCGAAGCGCGACAACAAAACGGCCAAAGTGAGATAAGGAGAATGTGAACGACAGACGAGATTTTCTACCTTCTGCTGAGCTCACAGGCAAAATGAGTTCTGATTCGGATTCTCTGAATTTGGATATACTAAACCAGGATGGAACTGCTGAAGAAATGGATCGAACCGCTTGTAGCAACTGCTATAAGCCAGAGTGTCGACAAAGATGATCCGAATCTCAAGCCCAAGGAACTTAAAACGACTGTTGACGATGGGAACAACTTTCGTATACCTGTTATGCGCCCTAAATATGCGCAGCTTCTGGAGGTACGGAGTACTTACTTCCCCTTTAGCTAATGAGCTATTTTAGTTGCTAATCAGTTATTATTCCAATAGTGGCTACTGGGAGCGCCCACTCCGCAAGCTATCCTTTCTGATAGCCATACGTTCATTCCTGCGAGATTCTCTGAGCGCGTCTGCCAGAATTTCAACTGGAATAACTCGGATATTCGATCAAACGTAACACCGTGCCTTCTACGAATCAAGCAGTGTGAAATCATTATTGCAAAATCAAACAGGTTCCCTCCACAAATATCTCTTTATATTAGTGAAATTAAACTTGAAGGGTGTGAAAAAGAGGGTGTATTTGGAAATCCGGGAGACATTGCTCAGTGTAAGGCTGTTCTTGAGCTGAAGGATAAATGGTTCCGCAAAATCCATATCCTGGGGCCGACGGTGCCGAGCCCACGGAATGATGAATCCGGGCACCTAATATCACAGGTCGATGCTACTACCCCTAATAACGGAGGAAACCCAGAGCCTAGAGATCATCACGACAATTCAGCACGGGAAAGCGGATGGCATACCCAAGCGCACGTATGTATTGTAGCGCAAACACCCAAAGCTCAGGAAAATAAGGGTACTATGGCGGTTACGTTATTAAATAACCAAGGGCTACAGGAGAACTCACCACCGAAGAGCACGATCTCTAAGATCAAGCCGCGGTGCTCACCTACATTGGAACATTCCACCAAAAATGATGACAAGCAGGCTGGTCAAACTACGCAATTATCTGCAACCACAGACTCGTCTTCTGTATCTTCTTCCCCTCGCAGACAATCATGCCCCAACAGTATTGGCAAAGCCACATGGAAGGCACACCCAATTCCATCTCAACCTGACCAGCATGAAGTTATATCATCCCTTGAAGAAAGGACCACTTCAGCGACTTATCCCAGACATTCCTCTAGATCTCGACACCCAGACAATTTATCCCAACCAAGCGACTCAAAAATTACCAAGCAAGTTAGTAATAGGGGTTTTTTTAGCGGCTGGAACAAAATACGACGACGCGATGTGGTAATACCTGAATCCCAACTGAATTTGATTGAGTCTGACGACTCTTGGATACCCCCGGACCCTGGGAAGAAAACTCCCCAGAATTTCTTTCCTCTTGAACTCCTGCAGGAGTGGAGCGAGAGCCATAAAGCAAAAGCAACGGCTTCTATAGGAACCAGCCGACAAAGAAGCCCAGGTCTAGGAGAAGGAGCGTCCTCCATCGGCAGCCCAGCCCCTGATGATGAAATAGGATCAGAAGATTGGCCCCCAACGTCTCCAGTTCCCCTTGTGCCTCTTGACAGCAGCCCACCAGGGAGAAACGTAAATTCATCCGCAACCCCCTCCAATAAGCGTACATCAGCTGCCAATCCCACCAATGCTACTGATGCCCCTAACCGCCCTCCGCCTACAAAAGTACCAGGTTTTGCTACGAAAGATGAAGAAGTGTTCGATGGCGAAAGTTGTCCAGATTTTGAAATAGAACTTTCCATTCCCCGGGATTTGTATACCTCGACACAAAACTGTGACATTCTTGCAGGGATGGATGATAACGAAGACATTACCGGATTGTCCGAGACCATGCTATCACAGCAACTAAAAGCACAGCCTGCGCCTAGCTGCGAGTCAACAAAGCATGATTTTATTGCTCAAAATTCTCGCACAAACAATGATCAAATGGTTGTTACTTCCCAGATCTCTGGGGAATGGAGTGGCGGCTCAGGGAACCTTAATGATTCTGCAACTATATTGCAGGTCCCCAGGTCGTCGCTGGAGAATGCCGACCATAATGTGCTCGTCCTCCCGCCAACCAAGACCTCTGCCTCTATACCACTGCTTGATAATACCAATCAACAACATAAGCGCAAAGCTGGATCGCCTTCACTACCATCATCTCCAAGAAAAGCTCCGAGGATAACAGAAGTAGATAGAAGTGTAAGTGCGGTTGTCCCTAGCCACCGGGGCAGTAGAACGTTCGACAAGGCCCAATTTTCTTCTCAAACCGAAGAAATATACTACAAATTCCAACAGGCATACAAAACCTACACCGGTAGCCTGGAAGTATTCACGAGGGCATGCTGCAGACTGCAATTCCTCCGAAAAAGTTTACTGAAAAAGTCAATAATGTGGGATGATTTTGTTGCTCGTGAAGTGTTGGAATACCAAGACTATTTGCAAAGGTGCGACCAGCGACACAAGAAACCGAATACATACGAAGATTACTTCGAAAAACATGCCAAATTTCCATTGTACAAGAGGCGAAATCTGACAGTTAAGAATCTTCAAGCAGTGGTCACAGAGGCTGAAGGCGAGAGCGACTGTGCTAGTGAGCTAGGAGATGGGGCCCAGAAAGAAGCAACCCCTGAGGTAAAGTGTGCTACCCTACAATTGGCCATTCCAGAATCGCCATGCAAACATGTGATTCAAGACTGGGAGAGCGAGGGCAGTGACTCAGAAACACCCAAGGTTAATTTTGAGGCTTCGTGGCACGATAGGGCTAGTGTCGAGCTTGGGGACGAGCCCTATTGTCGTATATCCGTCAATAAATCGCGGAAAAGGAAAGCAACTCCTTTTGAAGAAGATGAGGCAGAAGAGAGTGAAGACGAAGATGTATTTCATTCTGCACGCGGTGGTTTACACCAGCCCATTCGTCTAAGCCACAAACTAGACAAAGATGGTGTCTTTACCAACAACACCTATCAAATGTCTTCAAGGCCTTCATCTCTTCTTGCGAAAGGCCCAACTGCCTCGCACCCTAAGCCAAATGAACCAAACTTGCCATCCAAGGCCAAGCTATCTCGCGCAAAGAGATCGCCCGCACCATCACTCCCCTCACACAGACATACATCCAGCACCAAGAAAACTAGATCGGCCGCGATACCAGGGCGGTCCACTTCGTGGAAGGATCCCAATACATCGTTAAAGGTGTTTTTGAGGGATTATGTGAGAATCCCTGGCGAGTTGGGTACTCTTGATGCTGGCTTAAATTCCGGCGATGTCCCTGTTGACGAAGCTGGAGTGGTACAAATAAAGCCTCGCAAGCCGCTGCAAGTTGGAGGGAGAATGAATAGTATGGGGCTCACATTTTAGTAGAACGACATTTCTTGTTCTCTCGCTCTCGTTGCTTGAGAGAACTGGCCTTTCCTCTTGCAGACCCATCAGACCACCAAATCCATGAAAGGACCACCATCTCCCTCCGTTTGAACGTCCTCTCCTCGCAGGCCACACCGGCCCTCCAGATAGCATCCAGCCTGTGATAGTATTGGGATGAATTCGCGCGGACGCCCACGTGAGGAGCCGTGGAAGGCTGCGTGCTCGAGTCAGCTGGAGTAGTATATGTAACCAGGCCAGATTCGCTGTTTCGGTCAATGAGTATTCTACATGGATACACTGGATCTTTTAGCTAGCTTGATTTCTCGAATCTACTGATTCCTTAGCAGCCAGATTTTCACTCTATCTACCTATTAGTTGAATCCACTGGATCTACCAAATATCCACTAGCGAGTTTCTTCACCAAGCTTCACACAGAAACATTAACCCATTTGAAATGAATTGCTCTGAGAAAAGAGAACGCTTTTTGCTATACATACATCCACCGAAGATGCCGGCTACTACGCCTGATTATATGACTACTTCTCCAGGTGTTGGTCATGTCAACGCGTATTTATTGTCTGCCACGGCTATTCAGTGGAAATAAGACAAAATGATTCCGTTCATGCCCTGCGACAACTCTATGTCGCTTTCTTCCCTGTCACCTTTGTTCACAGTTTGGTCCGCGTCGCTCAAGCCGCGCATGATTGCGGTTGCCTTGCTTGTCTCATCCAGATTACTCAGCCCCAATGGTGTTAGTATGAAGCTGAAAATCGCAAGCGGCGCGTTATCGGGGTTATCGACGATGCTGTATACGTCAAGCGCTATTTCCCCGGCAGTTCTTGTAGGGGGAAGTAGTTACATGAACTCGGCTCCGCCCTGAATCTTCAACGTCAGGGTAAATCTTTAGTTATAAGAAATATCATCCCGTATATTGTAGGTAGGCATAGGATTTGTTTACCAGATATTTCTTATAATGGACTGTACTCCGTGATTAGTAAAAACATTAGACTAATGTGTAGGGTCTGTTGGTTTGCTATAATGCCAAGGCCTGAGGCTCTATCAAAGAAACTTTATATGGTGGAGATCAGACGCTTTTCAGGGGAAAGCATTTTTCAACGTCAAATCCCAAACGCCACAAGCAGTCGTCTAATTATGGATGACTGGTCCAAATATCCCTCGCAACTTATATGTGCCACTTCTCAGGCATGAGGATATTTATGGACTGCTTGATATGACTCATGAAATGTTCCGCTCCCACTCTTCGTCGCGGTGCGTCGTCGGGTAACATCAAGCCATGCTGATTCCCGAAGATCAGACACTCCACCCACTGCTGCAGCATTCTCGAAGGTTCCTTCGCTATGTGAACCGACCAACCGTGAGCGGCGGCATCTTCTGGCACAGAATCAAGCATTCTGGCGAGGGTATCGAGAAAGTGCTCTTCTCCGTTCTCCATTGCCCGCCGCGTAAACTGGAAGTTACTGGTCAGGAGAAGAGGAAGTCTGTCAGAGTTTCCATTCTCTCTGATAAACGATAGCTTGTAGACATACGCCGGGTTCGCATATTGAACAGCTCAACATCGTAGTTGGTGCTGATTTACCCTTTGAAAAGATACGCGATGACCTGGTAGCATTGCCCGATTAGCCTTGGCGCCTATTTGGTGATCATGATGTGGCCCGTCACGAGCAAAATTGTCCGAAATACATTTACTTTCCTATTCCTAGCACGAACGCTGCAGCCGAAGTTTTTAATGACCTCTCCTTGATGCCAAATGAAAGCATTTCAGCACGCCCCTGTCGCAGGCGATCACGGTACAGTCTACAACCACTGCTGTTGTCAGCTATGTTGGACGTCAGCCAACTTCTTTCCCATGCCCGTGAAAGCTGTGGTGGCCAGCAGCACCTGGCAATCTTTAGGCCATCCGCAAGATCTGCGTCGCCAAGTCGTCCATCGCCTTCAGCTTCTTCTGTTACTGGCGACCACGAGCTCCAAGAAGAACATATGGTATGTCTTTGACCATTCCTCCAGCTCATCCGTTTTGTTCTCCTAGATGAGCTCCTGCAGTACGACCTGACTGTCTCACCTGCTCAACGCCACGTACTCGAGATAGTCGGGCATTAGCTCCCGAATGGGAAGCGGAGATAAAGTCCTACCCTTTCATGACTAGGTCAACAAACAAGGAAAAACGTTTGAAGCGCGTGGGGAAGCCCAAGTAGCTTTCACCCGCCCGTCTATCGGATCCGCAAGCTCTCCCAGCAATGTAACTCCTAAACTAGCTGGCGGTTTGTCCCCGTGCCCTCCGTGATTAAGTAGGTCCTGCACTATTTCTCTCGAATTCGCCAGAATGGAACATATATGGTGTAGAGGAGACGCACCGGCCAAGTACCGGCTGGCATAAGATAAGAAGGGATCGAGAATATTCCGAGAATTTGCGCATGCACGTTTGACGTATGCTAAAGAGATTTCCACGAGAATCCTGTGGATTTACTAGCTCAGGTGGAACATGTTGATTCCCTTATGTTAATTTGATCACTCTGAAAGAACTCCATTACCGATTCGTGAACCAGGCTGATAAATACTCCTTCAACTTTCACGAGCAGCCCACAAGATTTGGTCCGGCTATGAGTTAACTTGTCTTGCTAAACTGGTAACAGCTGCCGTAATCCCTGCGGTCACTGCTAGTTCCCCCAGTGTAATGGTTCAGCATCGAGAATGACTATTGAAAAAGGGAGACAAAATCCTTCCTTGTCGACGACCTACCAGAGAAGCCGCTGATAGAGCCCGGCAGGTCCTTTAGGAATATGGCCAGGAAATTCATTGATTTTGCTCCAATTTCCACTTTCCTGACACGAGCCTGACCCATATAGAGGCCCCATTAGTGCCAGCCAGCAAGGTCTGCTGCACCTAGATGACTGTTCCCTGGGAAGGATTCTGCTCGAATACCGATTTGGCAGCTATATCGCTCGACATTACGCGAGATTTTCGTGTTAAAGGTATCTAGCTAGGTCCGCTGATACTGGTCAAGTTTGTCGAGTTTACTCTTTAATGAGCCGGCTGAGGCCGGAAGAGGATAATAAACTTAAGCCGTGGCGTTATCTTTTTCCCCTGACTGGGAACAAGTAATTCACGACAGCGTCAAGAAGCTGCCTGAGCAGCTCCTTTTCGCCTTCTAGTCCGTGCGACCCAGAACACAGGCTACCCCTGAAGCTGTGCTCTGCTAAATCTGAGCTAGGAAACCCCTTCACAACAAGATTTAGTACAGCAGGACGTTATTTGCAGCCTCAACCACTGGCTCTAATTATCTCCGCGATATAGAGCGCCTGCATAGTCTCCACCTTCCAGGATCCTCTAAGATCCAGAGAAGTGGATTGTTTGCATCTACCTGCCACTCTCGATGAGTGGAGCTGCTGGATGAGCTGTTAGCAAGTGTCATCAAACCTATGTATTGTAAATACAATGAGGGACTTCCGATCAACCTTGGGTCGCTTTAGAAGCAAAGCGTCAAGCACAGGGTCAACCTCAGCATATGGTTATGGCCAGAGGTATCATCGTCTTCGATACAGTTGTTATGAAAGAGAGGACTCAATTTTCCGTATGCTGCAGCAGTATCTACGGTGTAGGCGTGCCAAAGCTTGATTCTGTGCAAATCTGCATGGTTGCAGCCCCCGTATAATCAACTACTGACATCTGTTTAGCCCACTTGTCTCTGCCTCAAAACAGAAAATGTCGTGCTCATGTGCGGACTGTCCCAGGTAATTCCATAGTATGATTCCTGGAAGCATCAGGCCATAATAAAACTACGGGATTCTGTACTCCCAAGACTGCCGGGAGATCCTGCAAAAGTGACGGGGTCATGTTGAATGGCCTCGGAGATACACTAGGGCTTCTTCCTTTCATCCAAAAATGGCTGCGATATTGGCTTTGCTCATAGCTGTGAGAAACTATGGTGTCGGCTGATGTGTGAGGATTCGACCGTAGGTGATAGTGATGACAACTATGACCCGGATAATCATGGTATAGTCACGAGTGCTGGTATAAGGTCGCAGGGATATATATATATGGGCCCACAATCAACCGAAGGATGTTCCCTTGGCGGCCACTTAAGCGTCGATGCGACTCTTGCGTTCCAGAAGGGCAAAGCACGAGTCAAGCATCAACCTTGCTGAGGATCTTGACCTGGTTAGATACTGAGTTAGAAATCGACAACCCCCAAGGCCAGTTATCCGGTTATCCTTCGCTGCTACTGGTGGAAAATGGCTCCACATTGACTGATAAACTCTCGGTTACCACGTGGAAGCTAACTCACGCTAACTCTACTTGGTTAATGCTGAAGGACCCGCCCGGTCGTTCACACGTTTAATCCTTCGTCCAGATCCTTCAACCTTTAAATAGGATATCAGTTGCTTAAAGGCATCTCAGTCTGTGATATACCCTATTAACCCTCCGCTCGGCTGCCTTAGTGGCTTAAGCAGCGTGCAGGGGCCTTGAACCCTTCAGTCCCCACCTCACGTTTACCACGAGCCATTCGCTCCCTCAATCTAAATCCTCTGCCCAGGCTCTGGTTTAGATGCTACTAAATCTCTTGAGGAAATTCGCATCCCACGGAATTCTGGGCAGCGCACTCACAGATACCCACTCAAATGTGAGTGCATAAGTATAACTCGCTGGCTAGATCCTTGATGAGGGTCTGTAGGATGCCAATTGTCTTGCTAACTAGAGAGTTTTAACACTATATATAGCTAAAGTTCTGCGCGAAAGCCATCTTGCTATCAAAGTGCCTCACTATATTGTACACAGTGATGAACACTTAGTAAGGTAGTAACCAGCAACAGATCACACATAGTGTATAAGGCATTTAAGCTGAACCAAGCACACAAGACCCGCGCTTCCAGCAGCGTGTTGCTAATGGTTCCAAGAGAAAGGGTCCGTATGTACGGAGTATGGCCCAAAATTGACCCCTGTAAATAGATGCGCTAGACGAGGCGCTTATGCACAGTACCAGGCCGGATCCTGGGCGGCTATCTGCCTAAGATTTCAATGGAGAAGCTGCGCAGACTTCCGTTGAGGGACCGTAGACAGCGAGTCTGTTGATTGGGCTATCTTGATCTTTACAACTTGCCACGATGCTACCTAACGCCCTCCCGGAAAATTCTTCCCAAGAAAATCCTTCATAGCAAATCCTTCAGAGAGAATCCTTCGAAGAGAATGCTACGGAGTATACGCTTATGATGAACGAAGTGTTGTTATCTCATCGTCTGCTCGACTATAAGAACAGTGAATTTCTTCCAGTTGTCCGTCACAAATACACAAGCAGAACAACCTCAGAGAACAGTCCAGCTTACCTATTCTCACCATCTTTCCTCGCCTTCAGCCATCATGAAGCTTCTTAACCTCCTCTCCATTACCTTTGCCCTTAGCGGTATCTCTTCCGCTATCCCTGCTACTCCCGAAAAGGCTCTCGAGCCTATCACCGGAACCGTTGTTGGCAAAGGTGTCACTGAGCAGGGCGAGCCCTACACTATCACTGCTGACTTCGTTGATATTTCCGATAAGGACTGTAAGTTACCTATCACCCATTCCACCGAGCCAGTGGCTCGAATTCCGCCTTCCTGAAGCTAATCACTCTGGTATAGTGGCCCTTTTCAAGAACAACCCTGGAAATTCCACCACTGGCCTCGAAAAGCGTGGATTCGGCTCCAAGTTGAACTGCGACCAGTGGTTTGAGAACAAATACTGCTACTGCGGTGGCGCAATTTCCAACCGTGGAGATTGCTACTGGGGTAGCCAGGAATTCTGCAACATGCACAAGTTCAAGAACTTCCGCAACACCTCGCTCTACCATGTCAAGTGGCTGCCTACCGTTAAGATCGAGTACTGGGTTACCAACAAGTGCAACCACGATCGTTACGTGGGTGACAACTGTGGCGGTATCTTTCTCGACCTCATCGATTGGTGCGAATGGTCCTGGATGACTGCTAAGGGAGGTCACCAGAATTTCGACGATTGTCTCTTCTTCCGCTTCGATGTCAACGGCCGATAAATGTCAGGAGAAGACTGAACACAATAGTGCCTTGTTCCATGGAAAGGTCGATGACAAGAGTGCATTGTTCTAGGGGGGATTGAAGAAAGGAGTGGCTTGTTGTTTAGGATTTTAGATAGCATAATAATAATAAAAGACAAGATCTCACAGTGGGAACCTACCACTGTCAAAGAAACATCCTTTTTTTTTTTTGCAAATATTAGTAGTATTAATATATTTTACGCCGGCGGCCATAGCAGCGATCACGATCGTCTAGGTTCAGATGACTAAATATCAGGCGACGGGAATGGCAAGCTTGGTGATCGAGGGATCCTCACGATAGCCTCTTGCCTCCTAATAGCTTTGTCGTAAGGCCGGCAGCTTTCGCCCTCTGTCAAATCTCGATACTCAGAGCTTTGTAAGGTAGCTAACTGATGGACGTACGATGAATATGTTGCATGGCGGGCAACCTCTCTCCTCGTATGGAGTAAACACGCCCAAAACGACGTAACTGCCGGAGCATTGCGCCTATCATGCTCGCGAGTCGCGAATAACTAGATAACTAAAAGAAAAGTCATGCCGAACGACGCCCTCGCACTCTTACTCTTCCATATCCCGGGTTTGTTTATTTACTCCTGCGGTTACACAAACCGCCTGAACGGTGTAGCGCGTCTATCTGTGTTATTATTTTCCACTTAACGCCAGACGCGACGCCGTTGCCAAGAATTGGTGTTTGTTGATGTTTTGATTTGCATTCGGACCAGCCAATCCCTGCTTTAGGCAACAAGCTTAGTTAGCGAGCGAGCGATGTGTTATGTTTTGGCAATGATAATAATAAACAAGATCACATACAGCAGCCTGGAAGCTTTGCTGCATGTATAAATAAGCTGCGTGTCTCACTCCTGGGGCTTGGAGTAGTTTATTTTGTATTAGTTACTCCATCGGTTCCTCCCAGACGCGCTTATTTAGGTACCGTTTGTGCAGGACTCGGCAGAGGACAGTGTACCAGGCACATACTTCGAACATCGACGCGAGTATACTTTTGCCGGCTCTTGAACTCCCAGGTAAGGCAATTATTGTTTTCTTTTCTTTGTATGGGATGAAAGAGTCGCTTCATTGTTCGCGATCTTTTAAAAGGGTCCGTGAATGGTGGCGTTTTGGTGAAGACGCTTGCTGTACATCAACACCACTGCGTGGCCTCCCTGGTCTAACGAGCCACGAGGAATTGTGAATTATGAACAAGAAGTCGCTAATAGAATCCCTAGGACCATCGCATTGGTTAGCGAGCAGACTACAGGTTTTCCAGAAGTATAGGCGGTGGTTGTTCTCTATGCGCCCTGGACTACGAAGCAGAGCTGGCGATCCGCCAGTTGAGACCCGGGTTTCTGAAGCCGAAGCTCCCGCTGAAACCGGAGAGGGGTCGGCCTCCGTGGTCCAAGAGCCAGCAGCATGTTACTCTCCTGATGATGCGCCGTGTACGCCGCGCAAATCCCGAACTCCTCGGCGTTCGAGGAAGCGGGTTCGGTTCTCTGA
>OJKM01000055.1_pt1 | contig 15539 bp, 12 predicted proteins | sample 1596631 | NCBI WGS metagenome assembly OJKM01 (sample SAMEA3904683, study PRJEB24821) | metagenome | biome: Builtin; feature: hospital; material: surface | place: USA | collected 2013-06-06 | reverse complement strand
TCAGTCATGATTTAGCAGTTGAGCGCAAAGCAGAAAAGAAAAATATTTATCAAGATACTCGAGACGAACAAGACCCGAAGAAAGCAGATACGATGGATAACTGGGATGAGCAGAAATTGAGGGATGTTGTCTTGAGTAAACACGGAAATCCGAGGACGACCACGGATAAAGTATGCAAGTACTTTATTGAAGCTGTCGAAAATCAGAAGTATGGATGGTTCTGGACTTGTCCTAATGGCGGAGACAAGTGCATGTACAAGCACAGTCTACCACCAGGGTATGTTACCTTCCTAACCTGCCGCTTTGTGCATTTCTAAGATCGATCCTAACCCTGTTGTAGGTTCGTATTAAAGACTAAGGAACAACGGGCAGCTGAAAAGGCCCTTTTGGATAAATCTCCACTGAAAACTCTCACCCTCGAGGACTTCCTCGAGACCGAACGGCACAAACTCACTGGAAAACTGACGCCTGTGACCGAGGAGTCATTTGCAAAGTGGAAGAAAGAACGGTTGGACAAAAAAGCTGCCGAAGACGAAGCACGCAAAGCCAAAGAAGCTACCGGCCGTGCTATGTTTGAGAGCGGAGAGTGGAGAAACCAAGAAAGTGACGCAGAATCCAGTGATGACGATGAAGAGGGAGATGGTGATGCTTGGAATTTGGAAAGCATGAGAAAAGAGACGGAGGCACTCAGAGACAAATCTGAACAAGAACGGGTTGCAAAACTTCAAGGTTCGACGGATGCACCTGAAGATACCGCAGTTTCAAGTAGAGAACCACCCGCCACCGTTGAAGGCGAAGGTTAACATTGATACCTTTCGTCCTAACAAACTAATTCAGAATTAAACAAGTATATTTATATAGCTTCCACGTTGCGAAGAATTTAAATTTTACTGTTTACAGTCCAGATACTTACCAGCACAACAAGAACGCTCCTATTCGAAACCAAAATAAATAGCAAAAAGGAATGGATAGATATACATTCAAGTTGTGGTAAAGAGAGAAGCTCGGATATCTGCTTTTTAGCACTACCGATGTACTTTATGCCAATTAAAACATCGCATTTACAACATAAAGCATTGTTTTGACTAAGTATAGGACGGTCGGTCACAGCCTTGAGCTGAATACAGACACCATCGAAAGTTGGAAGTAGACACTTACAACCATCTAAGGAAGCACTTCGATCTTTGGTTTGTCAGTAGAAGGCGTATCTCCTTTCTCCTCGTCAGTACCTTCACCGCTTTCTAGTCCAGGCATCTCACTATCGTCATCTCCCTATAGTCATATATCAGCAAATATCCAGGAGGGTAGTGGATTGTATGAGAACGTACCGTCTGAGCTTGCTCATCACCCCCGAGTCCCATTCCTCCTGCGGCCCCCATGCCCATGCCCTCCATACCAGCAAATTGTCCTAAGGCATCCTCATATTCAAGCGATGTTGGTCCAAAGTCTTCTTTCACGGGTTCCTGTTCATCTTCGTCACGCCACTATAACTCTCATTAGAAGTCGGCAAAGCCAGAGCTTGAAAGGGTCTTAGTCCAGAAGAACAAAATCCATACCATGTCAAAGTCGGTTCTTAAGTAACCAAGCTTTTTAGTCTCAACCAACGTCTTCCAGTACGATGCATCAAGCTCCTTTTTGTTAACCTCCACAGTAGTTGTCGAGAGTCCCTCTCCGATGACACATGTTGCACTACCTGGGTCAACCTCCCTTGCTAACTTCAATTCCACATCGTAAAGGGTATGTTTGACGGTTGAATAGCCCTTGAATGAAATTGTAGTTGGAGTAACCACGACTCTAGACCCGCCGGGTCCATGAAAGATTTTCTCATCAGATGCGTCAGTCTCTATTTTACCCTCCGCTTGGGCTGGATGAGCTGACGTCGAGTCGTCCTTCGAAGGTATGCCCAAGTTCGCGTCTTTTTGGACTGTATCCGTCGAGTCGGATTTCTTCGATGCCTCCTTAGTTCCAAGGGAAGGGACCCAGAATCGCAACCCAATGGTGTTTCTCTTGGGATCAGAATCCGATGACCGCTGCCACCAGGTGACTGTACAAACACAATATTAGCATGATATAGTTCCAAATCAGTAGCTATGAACAGTTGTCGAAGGTGCGCAATAAGGTAAGGTGGAGATCTCTCCCCTCTATTTCAGATCATGACAAGAAACGAGTGATAGTACGTACTCTCTGGGTTAGCCATGACCGAGTATTAACAAGTATCTAAGCCGGCAAGTTTGTCAATATCTGGCTTGAGGAGTGGTTGTTCTGTGAAGCCGTCTGAAGTTCTTGATGTCAAGAAGTTGACGTTATTTTGAGGTTCAGAAGAAGCAGAATATAGAAACTACTGGAAGGAACGCAATTGTGGAGCTCGGGCCATGTGGGAAAAATGCCAAGCGATTACTTGAAGAACTTATGTAAGCATGTCAGAACTATCACGTGGTAAAGACAACCCGCGGGCCTTGGGCTCCGCCTTCTGTGATGCAGGCAATAAGGATCACAGTAATAGGATTGCTCTATATTGTTGCATAGATCAAAGCAAACTACCAGGATATTACCCTGTATCTGTCCGTTTACTGTCTGCTGGCCATACTGATTGTATGAATTCAAGTGTTAATTACCCTCTACTCTGCCTGGGCCACACTACAAGTCTGCGACTGTCCAGTAGAGCCGCATCCGCCGCCTAAGCCATCTTTCCTAAGGCCAACTCTCGTAGTTTCTTTGATCATCTACCGACCATGGAGGCCCTCAAGGCCGTCTTCTTCAAACCTGACCCGGCAGCACAGGTGAATACACACATTTTGTTACAGATATCTTAACGTTCTGGCGGCTAATTTCCTCCCATCAGATGCGGAAGTGCAACGCTCTCATACGGTCAAACACACGAAAACTCGATCGAGATATATCCCAGTTAAAGGCGATTGAGATAAAAACGAAACAGTTTATTGTTGCTGCTTCTAAAAGAGCGCAGCGGAACCCCTCACAGGCCGAGCAGGCAGCAAAGGAAACACGGATATTCGCGAGGGAACTCATCCGGATAAGAAAACAAAGCGCCCGTTTGACGACGAGTAAAGCCCAGCTTGAGAGTGTGAAGATGCAGGTTAATGAGGCGTTTTCAGTCAGAAAGATTGAAGGAAGTCTCAGAGCGTCGACCAGTATTATGAAGGATGTCAATACCTTAGTCCGACTACCAGAGCTAACAGGCACCATGCGGCAGCTCAGTAAGTTACCTTAACCTTCCTAATAGTATCCTCTGCAATAGGCTGCTAACTGATACAACACAGGCTTGGAGCTAGTTAAGGCCGGGATTATCGAGGAAACCATTGACAGTGCCATGCCAGAGGACCAGCTGCTAGAAGAGGAGGAGGAAGAGGCAGACAATGAGGTCGATAAGATCCTGCAGGAGATTCTACAGGGTAGACTGGCTGCTACAGGCGGTATCAAGCCAGAAGAAACGCTTCATACAGAGGAACCTGTTCCCGAAGAGTTCGAAGACCAGGAAGCTACTCTAGAACAGATGAGAGGCAGGCTAGAAGCCCTCAAAAGTTAATAAGGCTTGAATCAAAGCTGCACTATCCCTCATCTTTAACTTCTTTTATGCCGTTTACGCAGTTTTTAATGACCTGTCTTTCGCTATGTTACGAGGTAACTTGGATTTGTCCACCTGGAGGCGTGAACGGAGAATGTAAATGGAGTTTTTGGAGTATATATCTCTTCACCGAAAAGGCATTGCATACACACTACTACATCTGCACAGCAAATTATATATAAGAACGCAATCACAATTAATATAAGTGTGTAAACAGAATAGCTCTAACAATCAACTAAGTAAACATCTAATCCGAAAAAGATTATAATCAGCATTGGCTGTTGAAAGCAAGGAGAATAACTCCGTGGTCAGGCAGGGAGCTATAAGACCGAAACAATTCAGAATCCCCTCTTTCCTCTACCTCTCCGCTTGGACGGAGTATTAGATGTACTTCCGAGAGCAGGAAATTCCTCCTGGGGCGCTATCTGACCTTCCTGCTCAGCCAAACTCAGCTGGATAGCAAGATCGAGGTCACCAACGTTGTCCTGCGAAGAAGTCCCAGAGAGGCTAGGGGAGAAGGAATAGGAGCCAACGTCAGTGGTACCTTCATCTGTGAGTACACTGCCTTCTTTAGGAGACTGAGAAGCATTGGTATCCTGTAAACTTCGACGGATTGCCTCAGCTAAACCAGGCTCCAATTCTTCGTCAACGGTATCCAAAGTAGGTGTTGATATTTGTTGAGTAAGTGGATTGGCACTGAATGTCTCGTCCGATGCAATTGTCTCGCTAGAGGAACTGCCACCAGAGCTGCTCTCGCTCCCTCTTCTGTTCCGCTCATCGCTCGTGTATGATTCCTCACTCAAGAGACAGGCGTAGGCCAAGAGGTCTTCATCACTAGCATCACTACCAAGTAGGTCTGTACCAAATCTTCCGCGCAAGTGAGCGAGCTCTTTCTCTTTTGCAATCTTTTGCCTTTCAAGTTCAGCTTTCTCATTCATAATGTAGTCCATCAACGCTCCTCGGCCTGAGTTACTGAAACGCTGAGTTTCTGGTGAACCGTTGCTGCCGTGGTGGGAGTAGCGAACTCGTCGTTTATTACTCTTGTATTGATCAGCAGCAGAGGAGCTGTAGGCCCAATAACGGAGTTGCGTTCCAAGGGCGACAATCCCTCTAAGCCGAGTAGGATCCTGGTCAAGGCAGATGGCTCCGGCAGCAAAGAAATTATGACCAACGTTCTGATTCGCTGTAGTAGCCTGTACAAGCCGCCGACGGGCGCGAGAAGAGAACCTGGAATTAAGTGTGCGGACTGGTTGGGTGGATGAGGCAAGATGATCCCAAGCTTGAACTAAGCCATCGTTGCCTCCATGAACGAGATAGAGAGCTGTCAATGCAAGGCTAGATATTTCGGGCGAATCTGTATGAATGATGCGGATAGGCATGATATTATTCACCATATGAGAATTCCCAGGTATGGCGGCCCTGATATCCCAGACGAAAACGGAACCTAGAGAGGTGCCAACAGCCATGTATCGGCCTCGCTGACCGGGAATCTCCGCAGAGGAAACCAGCGGATTGCTCAAGACTGAAAAGGGAGTGGAGCATAGGGAGGACACCTCCGAATTACCGCACATCCCAAGCAAGGGGTCTTCAAACTTTGTCATACGGGCAAATGTAGACATATCTAAGGCACAAGCAGTGATTTCAGCAGATTTAGGACCTTCAAAAGTCAGATTTGAGACCCGCCATTCGACAGTAGCTGGCAAAGAGTTAGAGCCATTAGGCATTGGTGGCGACGCCTGGTTTCCGGAGGACAGAACCCCTCTGGATTCTCCTTGGCCAAAGAGAGATGAATTGGTTTCGGCTTCAGATTCCGATGCTGGAGAAGAACTTCCAATATTGTCTAGGGATGGGCTTTCACCAGTCCCGACACGTGTAAATCTCTTGACAGAGGCAACCTGGTCATCATCGGCAGAACAGCAGGCGACCATGAAAGATTCACCAGCACCTTGTCCATCATCACCAGCAAAATCTACTTCGAGTTTGCGCCTCATGTCCCATCCTTGATATATCGTTCGGAAATGTATAGGTTTGAAAGCAAGAAATCTTTCAATATCTTTTGTTTCAGCGATTATTTGATCACGGTTTAAATTCATCTCATCCGATGATGATCGAGGGTTATAGGTTGCATTTGTGGAGAGTTTGTTGAAGGGATCGGGCACAGGGACGCGCCGACTACTTTCAACAATCTCCCAGGATACAGTGCGGCCAGTGAGCCATGCTGCCTTCTCAAGCGCCTCAGGCTCCAATTTCTGGTAGGTATCAAGACCGCGTGGAATACTGGTGAGATAGAAAAGCTCTCCAAGGGCGTTTAGGACAGTTATCCATATCCTTCGCTGCGACAGCCGCTTTGCTGATAGTTTGTCATCAACTCTGATGGCAATAATGGGCACTCCTGGGCATAACGCCCATCTAGCTGTCATTTGGCCTCGTTCAAATCGTTGATCATATGAAGGATGCGGGCCAAGCGCATAGGATGTGAGGATGCCTGACGAAGTTCCTGTAATCATTCCGCATAGCCCATTTGTTGACTTCAAGATTTCAGACGATTTGGCTATCCAAGTCGCGCAGATCCCGAAGTGTGCGGCATTGACGGCCGGAATTCCAAGTTCGTAATGAGGATCCAGAACTGAACGTGGAAAAAACCGGCCTCTTTTCTCACTTGTAGAGAGAAAATAAGTACGACCCTGGGGGCATCCCTCACCATATACCATACCATGAGGTTGGCTCACGTCCATCACGTTGGGATTTCCAACGAGATTTCCTGCTCCCAAACCCCAAGGGGCTTCACCTGGGTAGCTATCTGAAAAGTGATTGAACATTCGACTTTCGGATAAAAGGCCCCATTTTCCGGCACCACTTTTCTTTGACGTCGGATCACTCTGGGTAGCGATCCCTTCCTCGCTTGCTCCATGGACAAACGCAGGTGGTTTGCTCTCTATGCTGGATCCAAACGTACCGTCTATGTGAGAGATGGGGAACTGGAGCAAGGAGTTGTATGTCACAACGGCGTGGGCAGCAGGCGTAGAGCCAGCACGCGTCGACTTGCGCTGATCCGTGATTTGGTAGCTGGTAGGTTTCCCACGAGCTATTGAATGTAATAGCCTGGTCCGTAGAATGTATTCATTTCTCCAGGAGCTCAAGGCTGTAAGCCTGCAAAATGCGCGCCTTTTCAGGAGATTGTGCTCCCAATCATCGCCTCTTTGCCGGCCTTCATTCTTCCCGGTAAGCGCAGGCCCGGGGAAGTACCGGGAGAAGGCTATCCGCCAGGCATGCGGGGTGGTCACCAGGCTGTGGAACCGACGGCTCACAAGGCTTATCGAGGACAGAGACGAAGGCGGGAGGTGCGACAAGATATGCGTCAGGACCTCTAACAAGACATCCATACAAGTTAGCATGCAAACATCCTAGCTCACTGAAAACCCCCACGTGGAAGCCTCATTTCGTACCATTGGGAAAGCTCTCGATGGAGATAGCCTGCGGGCTGAGATCTTCGCTCAACTTCCGGCGCGTCGCGAGGGCTCCGGCATTGCTTGGGTGACGAGGAGAGGATACATGTTTTGCAGGGAGTTGCGTCTCTAATTCAACGGTGTCTGCTCTATCGCCAACAAGTTGCGAGTCGTGAGGGCAAGGCGACAACACCACCGAGCTGGTGGTATGGCCGCCGCTGCCGTCATCTCGACCTGGGAGACAGCTGGCAGAGCAATCCTGGCAAGAGAAGTTTCCATGCTGGGCAGCGGGTTGGGTGTAGCGCGAGTGGTTCTCTGAGGCAGTGATGGTAGACCTGTAGCACTCTGGTTGCATAAAAGTTGGGAAAGAAATCTGCGGGAAAGGAGAGCGTAAGACTGAACCAGAATATGCCGGATCAGTCGGAAAGAGGTAGGGGGGCTATCAACGGGAGATGCAATGCTGTGTTTCCTAGCGGGCAAGACTTGAGTCCTTGTGGTAACGTTGTTTAAAGGCTCGCGATGGGCGATGAAGCCTCTGAAAGACGTCCTGGATGGAGAGGGAGATCCATTCCAAGGTAAGCTAGGAAAGGGGTTAGCTTTTAGTCACGTGGAAATCCGTTTTGGGTTTGGCCAAGCCTTAATCACATGACTAGCGCAGCCCTAGAGAAGCGAAGTCCTTACTTAGGGCTATTTATGCTACCTGTGGCCTAACCAAATTTTATTAACTAGCTTACTAATTATTTGTTTTCCAACCCTCGTATTCGACGCGTTTCGTGTGCCCCTTAAACCCGTTTTGGCCCCTCTTCCCCAGTTACTGGATAATATTATGATCATGGAGAAGTTTGAACTTCCAATAACATCTAGCCCTGTCCCAAGCAGTTCGTTTAGTGAACTTACTGCAGTGTCAGCTGGGACAGCTGAAGATCTTGATCGTCAATCAAAGGAACGTCTTGGGAGATATGTGGCCGCCAGCGAACGCGACAATGTTGTTCAGCTTATGGATGCGTTCATGAAATATCTTCCCAAAGACGGGTCTGTGAGGCTTATGCAAGATGTGATCTCCTTAGATGAGGATGAGAAGCTTCGCCAGCTGAAGGAACATCTCGTGGACGCGATTCTGAAGCCTAGTAAGAATAATTATCTATTACTTCAAGAAAGGCACTCCGTAAAATTTATCTAATAAGTTGCTGCTTTCCAGTTCAAGCCGTTGGTGGAAGAACTCCTGCCCCTACCCCATCTCCCTGCCACGACTCTCAAGTCCAAATTGACTCCCTGATGATAACATCAATGAATGCCTCGTCCTGCAATCAACAGGCTAAGCTAAAAAATGACTGCCTCAAGCGAGACGGATACCGGTGCCAGGTTACTGGTCTTTGGGATCGTCATTCTGTAGAGACTGGAAAAATCGTCCCTGAGGACGGACGTACTCTAGCAGCGACGGAGGTCGCCCATATTCTTCCCTTTTCTCTTGGTAGCTTTGATGAGGACAAGGAATTTGAGGTAAGCGCTTTATATTCTTAATATATCTATACGCAACATTCTAATCAAAATTATATACAGGTTGAAAACAAGGCTACCATCTGGCAAGCTTTGTATAGATATTTCCCAGGTCTGGAGAAAGTTATAACCCCAGATACTATCAACACACCTGCAAATTCTATTACTCTTTTTCATCTTCTCCACCCCCAATTCGGCTCTCTAAATATTACCTTCAAGGAAACAGTTAGTCACACAAGTTCTATAAACTGCGAGTACTGCGGAAATAACAAATGTCACTTTAACAGGATCAACCATATGTTTACAATATCGTGCATAAGCAGGCCAATTACACTGAGTTCTCCTACCTGCCCAGAAATGGCCAGGTAACCTTCCGCTGCCACGACAACTCGATTGTTATGCCTAGCCCCTTCCTTCTCTCAGTTCATGCAAGAATTGGAAAAATTCTCCAAGTTAGTGGGCTGAAGGAGCGATTTGAGAAAATAATGCGTAGTTTATACCATCCTTCTGAAGTCGATCCCGATGGATCCACCGATTTAGAAACAGCTATGTCCGATAAGTTGTTTATACTAACGGATGTTTAAGATTTTGTCTTAGTTTTGCAGAGAAAAGCAGTTTCAGCATTTTTTTGTCAGCATTACCTTCATGAGCGTTGGCTTCATCAGCAATGATTCTCGGAATTGGGTCATCAGCATTGGTTCATTCATTGGCTTGGTTTATCGGCATAGGTTTCATCGGCACTTCTTCCATCCCCAGATTTAGCGTATTGAACATCAGCATTACTCATACATCATTAGAACAAAACACACTTAATCTCTATCTTATGTTGCTCACCCTCTATGCCCTCTCTTGTTTGTAGGCATCCTGCCACCTGAACTTGAATAGCAGCATAATCTTTATTTAGCGGTTGAGTTTTATTGAGTAGATCTTCGACCCGAGATAGATAAATCCGCTCGCTGTCCTAGAGCGCATAGGCTGCATTCATAGTTGCATTAAAAAGTCCAGTATAGCGATGCTAGGTGCGAAAAATATTGGGTTATTACGTCGGTAGGTCTGTAAGCCTACCTTGTAGGGGAGTCTGGTCCTTCCAATAATTGTGCTACCAAACCAACGACTCCACGACGGGACATCATATCAACATTTTCCATATCAAGATTTATGATTGAGTTAATATAAGATGGTTATAAATTCGGGACGAGGCTATAGTGTAGCTTGGTTAATTGGATGAGCCAGTACGGATTATTCCGTATGATTGGGCTTGATTGGTTTGGAGATAACTTAATAATTATCTGTTATTGGTTAGAATTAATTAGTTAGCTAACTAATCAGATAGTTAGTTAATTAGTGAACTTAACTCGTAAGTTACCAACTACGTGAGATCCTTCAATCGAACAATTCAATCGAACGAACCGACTGAAGATGAGAAAAAGTGGTTCATCACAACTCCTGACATTATCCTGGCAAATACATGTTGACTTCTACATTTACTTCATTCTGATCACCGTTTTAAAGCCAGTGACTGGTGGCTAGTTAGTTAGTCGCCTGATCGGTTGCTGCAGCCTGGTGGATGGATCTATAGTGGCCTCGCATAACTAATACACCGGCATAAATTTCAATATCCACAAGCTTAAGAGGAGTCAAAACGAAGCTGTAGATTTATGATACCCAAAGATGGCCCCAACCGGTATGGATGCTCTTTCCTCATGAAATCAATGTCATACTGACTTGTCCAGGCGCGGACACCATACGTATTCTTGTCTCAACGGACAACCACGTTGGGTACAATGAACGCGACCCCGTACGGGGCGACGACAGCTGGAAGAGTTTCCACGAGGTGATGTGCCTTGCTAAAGAACGAGATGTCGACATGGTACTCCTTGCAGGAGACTTGTTCCACGAGAATAAGCCGTCCCGAAAGTCTATGTACCAGGTGATGAGGTCTCTGCGCATGAATTGTCTTGGAGATAAACCATGCGAGCTGGAGATGCTCAGCGATGCCAGCGAAAACTTTCAAGGAGCTTTCAACCATGTCAACTACGAGGATCTGGATATTAACGTGGCCATTCCTGTTTTCTCCATACATGGGAATCATGATGATCCATCTGGTGAAGGTCACCTGGCTGCCCTTGATTTGCTGCAGGTATCAGGCCTGATAAATTATTATGGCCGCACTCCCGAATCTGATAATATCCAAATCAAGCCTGTTCTACTGCAAAAGGGACGTACAAAGCTAGCCCTGTTTGGGATGAGTAACGTACGAGATGAGAGGTTATTTCGCACGTTCAGAGATGGCAAAGTCAAGTTCTTTCGACCATCGATGCAGCAGGAAGACTGGTTCAATCTTATGAGCGTACACCAGAACCACCATGCACATACTGAGACAGGTTATCTGCCGGAGTCATTCTTGCCGGATTTTCTTGACTTGGTTATCTGGGGCCATGAGCACGAATGTCTGATACACCCTCGATTAAACCCGGAGACAAATTTCCACGTTATACAGCCAGGCTCTTCAGTAGCAACGTCCCTAGTTCCTGGTGAAGCCGTAAAGAAACATGTCACCATACTAAGTATAACCGGACGCGAATTCAAATCGGAGCCCATTTTACTAAAGTCTGTTCGGCCATTTGTTACCAGAGAAGTTGTTCTGAGCGATGAAAGAGAGATGCAAAAGCTTTCTAGAAAGGAAGATACGCGGACAGAGACGACACGCTTTTTGATGGGTATTGTCGAGGAGATGGTTGAAGAAGCCAGGAATGAGTGGTTACAGCAGCGAGAAGCCGCTAGTGATGATGATGACGACGAAGTTGAGCCCCCTCTACCGCTCGTACGGCTGAAAGTCGAGACATCGAGGCCTGGAGGAGGAAATTTCGATTGTGAAAACCCACAGCGTTTTTCGAACAGGTTTGTTGGCAAAGTCGCCAATGTTAATGATGTTGTGCTATTTCACCGCAAGAAGAAAGGCACGGCTCTTACACATGGCAAATCCGACGCACCAGATGAATCGGCTGTGTCCCATCTCGTCGCCCTTGATGCGATAAAAGTTGAACAGTTGGTTCGAGAGTTCCTTACGGCACAGTCATTGACAATTCTGCCTCAAAACTCGTTCGGAGATGCCGTATCCCAATTCGTTGATAAGGACGACAAGTATGCTATGGAGATGTTTGTCAACGACTCGTTGGAAAGCCAGATTAAGCATCTGATGAATCTAGATCGTGACCAAGATGGAATCGATCAGGATGACTATGAACGTGAGGAAATTATCCAGACTGCCATGGATAAATATCGCGAACAGCTTGAAGAGCTATTTGCTAAAGGCAAGGGTAGGAGAACAGGTGGGAAGAAGCGGTTCAAGCCTAAACCTGATGGCTGGGATACGGAATTTGACGGTGTATGGGAGGATCAACCTGGTGCACTGATACACTCTGATTATGAAGACGGCCGCAACAATGACGATGATGAAGAGGAAGAAGCCCCTGCCAGAGCCACGACTACCAGTAGAAAACGGGGCGCATCCACTGCTGCGTCAACGTCAACTCGTGGTAGAGGTAGAGGTGCCAGTCGAGCTGCGGCTAAGACCACTACAACAAGGGCACGGGGGAAAGCAAAAACTACCGCTCCACCAGCCCGGGGATCTAGAAAAGATGTCTTTGACGATGACGATGAAGATGATGAGGAAGCTTTCCTGGAAGCAATGCCCGACGACGATGAACCCGTGGTATTAGATGATATCCCTGAAAACATCGACGACGCTGAAGACCTGTTCGTCCAGCAGCCAGCACCAAGATCTCGCGGAAGAGCAGCACCAGCCACGACAACCAGTAGATCCAAGGCGGCGTCTACTCGCAAACCAGCCGGACGGACAACAGCAGCCAGCAAGAAAGTCCAGGGCACATTGAACTTCGGTCGGTCTCAGACCAGCCAGAGCCAAACTCTAGGCGGCACCAGTGTCAGTGGCTCTAGTACGAGACCCACGCGAGCTGCCGCCACAAGAGCAGCTCGCAGCGTCAGCGTGATGAGCGACGGAGTTGAATATGATGATGACGAAGATGCGTTTGATCCAGCGCCCATTGTCAGTAGTGGGCGTAGTTCAAGGAGAAGATGAGGTTTATTCCGCGAGATAGACAATCAGTTAACTATTTGCTTGCCTCATGTAGCAGCAACTTGTTCGTATAGTCAATCGAGCCCAGGTCAAGCAAAGTCTCTATGTAGAAGCTGTACGGATAATCGTTTATCACTTTTCTACCCCAGCAGATATTGCGCGCAGACAAATGAAGTAGTAGCATTATTGATTTAACATCGTGGATCCAACACTGTTTGTCCGCTTCTCATCGTCTAGCCTGTGGTACCTAGCACAGTTACTTAGTGTAACCAGTAAAGGGATCATTATTACACATTAACTAGTGGCCACGGCAACGTGACATAACTAATGGATGATATGCGTTTTTTGATTAGTTAACTAGGGGGCCTCCTAAACTCTTTTTTTTTCGCCCTGGGTTCGAACCCAACTTCGCCCTTTTCCTTTTTACTCTTAGAAACAACTATCAGAACAAGTCCAGGAGCAAGGTAAGGTGGTCCTCAGTAAGGAAAGCACGATGGTTTATCCCGATCAGGAAATGGCAACCCATGACACTCGCAACTTCCACTGATACACTGTTTATTTGTTTACACGCCCATGCGATGGTTGCCCCTGCCTAATCCATACAGATTACTCTCCTGCGTGCAAGATGCAGTTACAGCGCCTAGCTATGCCTGAGCCTGTCTACAGAGTGAATATAGAAATGGTCTTGATCCGTACGCATAGTATATCCATCAATTTTTACATTCCCTTGATTGTGTGATAAAAAGAAGATAATTCCAAATATATCTTGTATATCAGTGTGCCTAGTGGGATGGGCAATGTGTTTGATTATAGAGAATAACAATCTGTCCTACATAGTCAAACCATGAGACTGTAGCTCATTGGGTCAATGAAGAAGTGAAATCAATATATGATATAACATTCCACCTCTAACTACTTCCCATAGTATCAACACGGCCTTTCTTTCTATACTTATACAGGCCTTTCTAGTACAGCCATAGATAGTATATATAAGATTAAGGAGCCCAACGCCTCCATGGAGGTAACTATATATTTATCTGCCAGTGGAGGACGATAACTACCTGCCTCATTATTGGGTAATTCAAAGAGGAGATAAGATTTATTCCACGAGATACAATCAAGACAGTATACTCATAGTATCTATATTCTTGTACCGTGTGGCGACTTGTTGTATGATTAAGAACATACACCATTACCAAGCAGCATCTCAGTAGAACTCTTGACCAATCATTACCCGTCTAGTTAGTTACGGATAACACGGCAGATCTTCTATGCAGGCAAACCAATTATTTCTGTCAATCAGAATATGCCCTCTTCGATTTGCCCAACCATTTGTTGGGCGCGATGCCCGTCCACTTAGGTGTTCAGGTGACATTTTTCAAGGTCCCGGGGACGGGACGGAAGTCTAAGTAGCTTGATACCTCACTACCATACGGAGTAACTGACTAATTAGTTAATATACTTCTCTCGGATCGGTGGATCGGTAGCTAATTAGTTAATATACTTCTCTCGGATCGGTGGATCGGTAGCTAGATGGTGATCGACGAGCCTCCGTCCAGCCCCGAGACCGCCCTTGGAGAATCATGGCTGTGCTTTTTCTCACCTTCCTCCGCCAGCAGCTGCAGAGGTGAGTAAGACAAGATGAAGAAGATAAAACTCCTCGACTGTTTTATATTGCCCGCAGATACATAACAGCTAAACGCTTCCCTGAAAACAGACATGCCGCAACCAATCAACGCCATCCATAGTTAACAGCTTCTATGAACAGTTAAATAACGTGGGGCTCTAGGCTCCTGCCCCAACGTATAACTAGTTAGTTCTAACCATCAGAGCGGAGTAGTTACACTTTGCTTTTTTGTTTGTGGGATGATCAAAAAAAGAATCAGGTGGGACTTCAACGGCTTTAGCATTAGCTCTGGCCATACGTAGCGTGGATTGTGATATATATACCCATCATAGCCATATATCTATACGTTGATAGGAATAGGCACCGCAGATCGCCAAGATAGTTATTATGAATCGTCTGTCCACTTCCCGATCTGGTGCATATCAATTCACGCACCCAAGAGTAACGATATTGGCAGAAGACTTTCGTTACAATCCAAGGTCCCCATGGCTATGCGTTTTTTGTTATAGATCTGCCAAAATCAGCCTGCCCGCGCAATTAGGGGGATATCCTTAGTTGCTTTGCTGTGATAGTTATTCAATGCCACGATTCTTGGCTGCTCTTAGATCAACATATAACACGTCCAAGAAAAGATATAACGAAAAGATACCGGTCAGTCGACATGCTTTTAGCGTAGTTATGATCTTGTGGATATTTGTAGAGACCCTTTGCAGCCGGCATTGCCACTGCAGGGCTGCCTGATGCCAGGAAAAGCATTCCACTCAATCTGCCTTGGGGGGATAGATAGCATGGCGGCATTAATATAGCATTTTTATATCAATATAGCGGAAGGGATATTTAAAGCCAGCCAGACAACTCACGGTCTTCAACCACCTGTCAAGTCAATCGTCACAATTGTCACATACTCTGAGCATTTCTATTTGCCCTCAACTCACTGTTGAACATGATATCTCTCCTCCGTCTTTGCAGCTTCCTGGCTGCTGGGTCCATACTTGTTCAGGGTTCACCCATCATTGCTCCCTCTGCACCAACCTGGGATACTCCCAATAACTTCACCAGCCCTAGTAACTTCACTAGCAAACCTGGAAACGAAGCATCCCCATTCTGGCTCATCGGACATCGCGTGCTGACCAAGGGTGGTGTTAGAGCTGCCCTGGGCCATGGAGCCAACGCTCTCGAGGTGGACATAACGGGGTGGTGGAATGGATGGTACGGCGATCACGATGGACTACCTTCGAGCGCAGGCGATAAGGCTGTCTCTTATACACATCTGACGCTGCCGACGAC
>OJKM01000054.1_pt1 | contig 15629 bp, 18 predicted proteins | sample 1596631 | NCBI WGS metagenome assembly OJKM01 (sample SAMEA3904683, study PRJEB24821) | metagenome | biome: Builtin; feature: hospital; material: surface | place: USA | collected 2013-06-06 | reverse complement strand
TATAAATAGTGATTTGCTTAGTGTCTTTCTCTCACTTCTTCTTTTGCTCAACTACTTCTTCTTTTCTCCAAATAACCACACACAATCTTGAACAAAACACCTCCTTACACGCAAGAAAACAGCGTTTAGACCTTCAAGATGGGCAAAACTATCATCCTCACGGGTGCTTCTCGCGGTAAGACAGTCACCGCCATGTGAAGACGCGTGAGATCAGCCAGCCACTAACAAAGCTGTCCCGCACTGCAGGCATCGGCTTAGCTATCGCTAAGTATCTCTTGCAGGCGCCACATCGCTGCAATGTGGTTGTTGTTGCCCGCACTGAGGCCCCCTTGCTGGAGCTTAAGGAGCAGTATGGCACTCAGGTGCAGGTTGTCTGTGGTGATATCACCGACCCCCAGGTTGCCCATAAGGCCCTTGCCCAGGCTCTCTTGTCCTACAGCAAACTCGACGGCCTTGTTATCAATCACGGAGTTCTTCCCCCCGTCACCCGCCTCGACCAGTTCTGCCATCGAGAGTGGGTGAAGGCGTACGATATTAACTTCTTCAGCGCCGTGGAGCTTGTATGTTTTGATTCTACAGTTTCTATTCTCTCACTAGTCTGCTGTCTTTGCTAACCAACCAACCATTTTAACAGGTCAAGCAATGCATCCCGCATCTTCGCCTGGTTCGTGGCAGAGTCGTCTTCACTTCTTCCGGTGCTGCAACCGGACCCGTCAACGGCTGGGGCATGTACGGCTCCTCCAAGGCGGCGTTGAACCATCTCAACATGACTCTGGCCCACGAGGAGCCTGAAATTGTCTCTATTTCCATCCGCCCAGGCATGGTTGACACGGACATGCAGCACCACCTCCGCTGCCAGCATCTCGGTATCCTCGGCCCCAAGGACAGCGCTAAATTCGTCAAGGCCCATGAAGAGGGAAAGCTGTTGAAGCCCGAGCAGCCTGGCACCGTCATTGCCAAGCTTGTCATGAATGCAACTCATGATCTCAGCGGCAAATTCATCACGTTCGTCTTCCTTCCTACCGTAATAACGATCCGTGATTGCGTCTTCTTTTACTAACCGAGTCTATGCTACAGTTGGAACGACCCAATCCTGGCCAAGTACCAGGCATGAAACTTTAAACAAATTAACCTGCGTTCAGACATGAGACTGAATATCAGCACAGATACTTGAGGTAGGGAAAGACGGTTGGCAAGGAAATGTCATAGGAAAATAGAGATAGCTCAGGCGAAAGGTTAATAATGATACATGTTGTAATCATCAGATGCAAAGCACCTTAATATTTAGCATGGAGTGAATTTTTTTCTTCATTGCTATTGTGTGCGGCAGGCCTGGAAATAAGAGGGCTCAAGCAGATTACAACATACCATTGTAGTAGTTTAGCGAGGACTCAAAATAGCAAAGAGAAGATTCCTACGGAGTACAGATCAACGCTTCTCGAGGCGCGTGTCACTTCCATATCCATCAAAGTTCTCGAGTAATACAATTTCATTCTTGGGGATTTTCAGGAGCCATCTGAATACAGCGGGTAATCTAGGAGCTTTTGAACCAAGTTAGCCATGGAGTCCCTTCAACGATCGGTCAAGGGCTGGTAGGTGGAAGGTGTTTGTTTTGGCTCAGGAGTCCGTTTGGCTAGGACAGGTAAATCACCACAGAATTGTATGATAGGGGCGACAACAAAGTTCATCATTGGGATGGAGAGTGTATCAAGACGGAAGCAGGAGAAATACGTACCATTAACATTGTTAGCAGTGAATAATCTGCTGTAATTCTCGAGTATGAAGAATGAGGATGAAGAGAAGAAAAATTGAAGTTTCTAATTTTTTTTTTTATATTCCGATTTTTTTTTTTTTCGAGCAAAAATGGAAAAAAGAAGTTCCGAGATTGCTGAGTCATCTTCCGAGGGATCCTCGAAGTTAAAAAGAGCTTCAAAGGTTGGAGCCGAAGACGAAGAAAAAGAAGCAAAAGGACAAGAACAGAAGAGCGAAGATAACATTATACTGGAATAGCTGCCAGTTCTATCCCTTATTCTGTTGGTATTCGACTGCCTGTTGAACCTTTGCTACTCAGCGCCATGTCCGACAGGGAATTCGGAGGTAAGTAGCATGCGCGCGGAGCTCGACTGTGGGAGGGATGCGAACTGACTTGCGCCTGGCAGGAAACGATGACCTCTCCCTACCAAAAGGTACCATAAAGCTGTTCTCCGCAATATCAATGTTGACATGCTGCCTATACTGCTGAGAGAAACTGAAACACCGGCGGATTTTCAGCGGCCTATCTAGTCTGCAACGGATATGGACAATGCTAACCCCACTCTCCCATTAGCTACGGTGCAGAAGATTATAACGGAGATTTTGCCGCCCTCATCTGGCCAGACGTTTGCGAAGGATGCCCGAGACCTGCTCATCGAATGCTGCGTCGAGTTTATTACACTGATATCATCCGAGGCCAACGAGATCAGCGAGAAGGAGGCAAAGAAGACAATCGCCTGTGAACATATCGAAAAGGCACTCACGGACCTTGGTTTTGGAGACTATGTCCCTGATGTGCTTGCGATTGCCGAAGAGCATAAAGAGCAACTTAAGGTACGACTCAACGGTTCCAGATTACCGTAGAATCTGTTACTTCTTCGTGCTTGATATACATACCCCATGTTATAAAAAAAGAGAGAGAGAGAGAGAGAGAGAGAGAGAGAGAGACACTGACTGTTTTTGGCAGACTCGAGAGAAGCGGACAAATAAGATAGACCAGAGCGGCATGTCACACGAAGAGCTACTACGGCTCCAGCAAGAGCTCTTCCGCTCAGCTGGAGAAAAGTACAATTCGGGGAGCTAAGCGGTCTTTAACACCACCTGTCCCCTTAGCGCATGTTTATGATGCTTACGATATGCGATGAATCTCTTCTGGAGTTTAACGGGATATCTTCTTTTGGGGGTTGGTTCTGTGTTGCCTGGCGTCAGTTTATTACTACTGTTACTACTACTACGACCTTTTCATCCTACGCATTCGTTATACTTCCACCCTACCGCAAATTTTAATGATATATAGAGCATCAGCGAGAATATTCTTTTCTTGCATTATAAGATCCCGTCTCGCTACCAGCTCTAGTGATCTTTTTATTCCTTTCGCTTTCTCTTCCAACTTCTCGCGCGCGCGCAGTATATATCACGTGACACTTCTGCTGCCAAAATCCAAAAAGCTGAAGCTTCATAAAAAAAACGAACTCAAGGGAAATCAGCGAAACAGCTACAGAACCGGGAACATCCCGACAAAGCGCTTCTACTTGGTTTACTCGTCCTCTCACTGCTCGGACCCGGTCGCATAACGCTTCTCCAAACATTACGGCGCTCACTATCGGGCTCTGTTCACTGTCGGGTGTGTGAACCGCCGGTGCGACGCGGCGGAGAAGCTGCCCACCATGCCGCAATTCAGCAGTGATAACATCCTGGTACGCCGTTTTCGAAGAGCAAAGATTCATTTGTTATGCTGAGTACGGTCACTAACACGGCTAATTGATAGTTAATCTCGCCTGGGTCGCAAGTCACCCTCGCGCAGCTCGGACTGCCAGAGTCCTTTACCCCGGCTCGATTTCGTTTCCCGACGCGCATGTTCCCTGCCGAAAAAAAGGGAGAATGGGAGCCTCATAGGATACGGGCGCGGGTCGTCAAGGCCAGGAAAGTAGTATCACCAAAGCCGGTGGCACTAGCGACGGAGCCTTCTGTTCCCGCGAGCGATGAGGGAGCCGCTACTGCATCTGGTTCTACTGCGGAAGACAGCTCGAAGCAGGATGTCGAGATGAAGGATGTCGCCGATGACAAGGTGAAAGAGACTCCAGCTACCGATGAAAATGGCGAAAAGCCAGCAGAAGCTGCTGAAGAGACGGAAGAAATGACCGTGTATGAGGAAGACACATTGTCGGATGAGGGTGCGGTTTATGCATTACACAACGGAGCTGTGGTGGACTGGTCGTGTTTCTTCGCGCTTCTCACACATATATACAATACCCTGAGCCCGCCTTTCCACACGCCAATGATAATAATTGCACAGCCAGTCTGGACGGCCGCAGATCGAGAGAGGTTGACCCAATTCGTGTTCGAGAAGTTCAAGACGCCAGCGTTTTGCCTGATGGACTCTGCCTTGGCTGTCTGCTACGCATACAATACCCCTAATGCTACCGTTGTTGATGTGGGCCATGGCAAGGCAGATGTTACGGCTGTAACAGATTTCATAGTGAGCGAACACGGGCGAGGAATAGCGCTGGAAGGGTGCGGTGGTCAAGCATTGACTGATAGACTACTGGAACTGCTGGGACCCAAAGGATTCACCCGTGAAATGTGTGAAAAATTGAAGAAGAACCCCATCTGCGAAATCCTACCGCCTGGCACTTCGTTACCCAAAGACAATGGCTCTGACTCGGCGAATCAAGAGTCTATCAAACAGGCTTCTGCTCCAGGCATGGGTCCGGATATGCCGAGAGGCCTAGGAAATGGCGAAAAGGAAGATGACGATGGCGTATTAGACGTTGCTAGCATTGTCAGCAGGGGTAATGCCAGTGAATTCATTGCCAAACGAGAAAAGGAAAAAGCTGAAAAGGCAGCATCCCGCAAGGGCCAAGCTGCAGAGTCTGCTGCCGCCAGACAAGCCCGTTTGCCAAACTCAAAGAAAGCAAGGGCAATTTTCCATTATGAAGGGTTAGCAGAACCACAGGCCGGGGCCAATGACCAAACACAGCCTACCAAACAAAAGAAGGAGATTGAAGTAGGGGTGGAGAGACTTATGGCTGCAACACCTCTTGAATCAGGTGCCGACGAGAGGTGTGGCTACAGTATCTTGGAGACTCTTGCAGCTCAGATCCATCATACAATTCTCTCTGTTCCTGATGCCTCAACACGCAGCAGTTTGTGGGACTCTCTCATTATACTCGGAAACGGCAGCAAAGTAAAAGGTTAGTTTCCTATCGTCAATTGCTTGTTCAAATTGTTGTATTCTAACCTTTGTGCCACAGGTTTCCCTCAAGCACTCCTTTCTACTATCACACAGAAATACGTGCTATCCCCGTCCTCAGGGACCATCTTTACCTCAGAAATACCTTCAACCTTCTCAACTCCTCTAGCAACGGGGGCAAACACACCAGCTCAGCCCCAAAACCCAGGTCCTTACCTTCACCCTGCTGCTCATGGTGTGAACCCGCTGCTTGTAGCTGCTACTCACTCAAATACCCCCGCAACGCCTAACAATCTAAACTCTAATGCCGCTCTCTCTGCTGACCCCAACATGCTTGCACACCATAAATCCACAGGCCATTCACAAACACCGACAGGCATCAAACTGCTCAAACCCCCAGAGTATTTCCCCGAGTGGAAAGAACAAGGCTCATCAAGTGCGGCCACTGCAGTCCCCGGCACAAACCCACCAGCAAGTACAGACGCTAGCAATGCGAATGCGGCATCCGGAGTGGCATCCGGTTCTAACAACGTCGGCATGGAAGAGGCAACATTCCTCGGAGCACAGGTGGCTGCCAAGGTAATTTTTATTGTGGACCAGGGGGCTAGCAAGGGTTATCTCAGCCGTGTCGAGTATAATGATGCTGGTCCAACGGCGATTCACAAATATTGTTTGTAAAATGTTCGTCCCCTTTTTATACCTTTTTTTGTCTCCACTGAGCTTGTATCGTAACATTTGATTGGGATAGGAGTGACGGCAGCTACAACATTGAGTAGATTTGTCTTGATCTTGCAGTCTTCATCCATTCTTCTATCACTTTATCTGTTTCCATGGCTGGTGTTTTCCTCGTCCTCCATTTTATATCAGCTTTGAATATCTAGATGCGCTAGTCCAATAGAAGTTAGCGTCTTTTCTTATCGCCCACAACTTTGATAAACTCTAAAAGTTATATTTTTTTTTTTAATTTAGAAAGTTGGACTTTTTTCTAATTATCTGAGTGCAAGAGAAAGTCATCGCTAAAAGGCAAGCATTTCGTGCCCAATAGCTCGAGCCGGACGAGCATTTGGTGCTGAGGGAGAGTTATCTTATTTTTATTTTTTCGTTTTTTAAAAAGAAAAACCCGGAACCCATCCTAGAAGGACAGGGTGCAATTTCATCCTCATTAACAGCCCCTCGGCACGAAGCACCATGCCGAAACCGACCGCGAAGACATCGTCTTCCGAACGGCGACATATACCCCTAGCGGACGAAATAACATCTGCTGGCCATCTAAGAACAAAATCCGGCAGTAAACGGAAGTCAAGGTCCGAAGACGAGACGGAAGATGATCACTATCTCGATTCGAAGTCGTCAAAGAAGATCCTGCAAATTGGACGAGATCTCGCTGAGGAAGATGCGGTAGAGGCCAGGGCTGCTGCAGAGGCTGCTGGTATCGATTTGAAAGCAAAGGCTGCGTTTGATTTTGAGTCCCGACTAGCTGGTGAGGGGTCGGGATATGAAGACGAGGAAGATATTGTCCAATATGATGATGATGCGCAGTGGGAAGATGAAGGAGAAGTCGAGGAAGTGGTACGCTGTTATGAATCTATTAGCCTTGCTATACGCAATTACCATCTATGGCACTTCATTTACTAACGTTTCAATTGCTTGCAGGAAGTTGACCCTAATGACTTGGATATGTTCCACAAATTCCTCCCACGAGACGAAGAGGACCCTATTTTTCACCCACGGGAGGGTGGCATGGAAGGCAACGGCGAAAGTACCAATTTAGCGGATCTCATACTTGAGAAGATCGCAGCACATGAAGCAGGCCAGTCAACAGAACCCCTTGTTCTCGGAGGTGGTGCTCCAGAAGACGCCATTGAGATTCCAGCTAAGGCATTAGAAGTCTACGACAAGTATGTCAATTTACTCGTTATCAACATCTCAGTACAGTACACATGGATACTAATCTGACTATAGAGTCGGCTACCTCCTCTCGCGTTACAAATCTGGCCCACTCCCCAAGCCATTTAAAATTCTACCTACTTTACCATACTGGGACGCCCTACTCTCCGTCACCAAACCGGAGGCGTGGACTCCAAACGCAATTTACGCCGGCACTAGGATATTTATATCCGCAAAACCTCACATTGCCCAACAGTTCATCTCCATGGTGCTCCTAGAACGAGTCCGAGATGATATTAGAGAAACAAAGAAACTGCATGTACACATATACAACGCTTTAAAGAAGGCCTTGTATAAACCAGCATGCTTCTTCAAGGGACTTTTGTTCCCACTCATAGCGAGCGGAACCTGCACACTCCGAGAAGCACAGATTGTATCCAGTGTGATAACGCGAGTGTCTATACCCGTCCTTCACTCCGCCGCTGCACTCCTCCGGTTATGCGAGATATCAGCGGAACAAACCATATCCTCTTTCAATGCAGAGGGCACGGGTGCTACAAACATGTTCATCCGTGTATTCCTAGATAAGAAATATGCACTGCCATATAAAGTCATTGATGCCTTGGTATTCCATTTCCTCCGCTTCCGTGCTACGAAACCCGATGAGAATGGCGATGCAAATATGAATGGGACAGGATCATACTCAGCCGCTGCTGCAAGAGACTATAAGCTTCCCGTCCTATGGCACCAATCGCTTCTTGCATTTGCCCAGCGTTATCGTAACGATATCACGGAGGACCAGCGTGAGGCGCTACTTGATCTTTTGCTGTCAAACGGGCATAAAGATATTGGCCCAGAGGTACGGAGGGAGCTGCTGGCCGGAAGAGGAAGAGGAGTCGTCGTACCCGAAGCTGTTGAAAACAACGGAGGCGATGATACTATGGATATGACGATATAGTCAAGATAGAGGCGGGTAAAGGTCTCGTCTGACGTCTTTAACGGTGGCATATTATGTCGTATTTTGGACCGAAATATACCAATGATATTTTTTTGCATCTGGAATTCCGCTGTATCCCTTTATATTATAACAGGTTTCTACTTATAATACAGCATTAAGCTCATTCTATGGCTTGGCTCATCGCACTTGGTGTATCTGGTGCTCCGTCTATGGTCACACTCGTGGGGGCGCTTGCAATGCTGGCCTCACGTAGGTTTGAAGGCGCTGGTGTAGAAGCATTCGTGCCGCCAGCTGCGTGCGCAGCTGGTAATTCTAATTTCCAGCCAGTACAGAATGCATCCACTTCATCGACGATATCAGCTAGTATATCCTCGCAGATTTGGTCGTTAAATCTATCACCAAAGGGCTTCACGTTTGGAAATTCGTCGGTAGGGGGCCCAATGAACCAAGGTGCCTCGAATCGACAATCTACTGCTCCTCCATTATGGCAGCTAACAGTAGGGTAATAGCCAATCATGCCGTCATCAGCATTCTCTCGCTCGCCTATTCCCAAGTTGTTGCTTGCTTGTGCAAACCGAGAAGCCGGTGGAAGGAAAGCATATAAATTTTGAAAGGGAGTTCCCATTTTAACCCCATTCTTAAAGATCGTAATGCTGGAGCCAGGAAGTGTTCGAAGGGAGGCATCTTCTGCATTTCCTGGGGAAGGAGGCCCGTAAGTAGGAGTCTCTTTGAGGTTAAATGCATAGTCTCGGAGATGTTTCGAAGCAAAGACGTGGCTCTGTTGATACATAAAATCGGACTTTAGATGGAATGGAATTCGATCCCGGATGAAATTGATCGGTGCCGGTTGGGAGGTTGGATGATCTACATCCATTTCATCCCCTTCAGCAGGCGGTTCGTACGTCCCTTCAACGACCTTCTTGTGCAGTTCAAGCGGTGGCAGGGTAATCAACATGCCAATCACATCACCTTCACAGATGGATTCGTCCTTGGGGAAAAAGTACTCGCATCTCATTCTGTTAACAACCTCGCCATTAACGTCACGAATACCATAACCGTAGCAGTCAACGCCGACATTCACATCAAGGTCGGCTTCACGGCGCGCAAATCCAAGTCGTATATTCCCATGAGGTGATGGCCCCGACTGTGAACCTCGGGTCACTCCGCTTACCACCTTGGCTTCATAATAGTATGTTCCCTCTCGTGCGCAGACATTTGCTCGAGCTGAATGCCATGGGTCACTGGTGCTTACTCCTCGGGCATCTTCTGTGAAAGTGATACAGGCAGGAGAGTCTTCGAAGCTGAATCGTGAATGGTAAGGCGGTACATCGGTTTGTCGATATTTAATGTGTGGGAAACCTGGGTCTTCAATTGCATAGGTATATCTAAAACCGTTTCTATTGCTTACTCTAGATCGTTATGTTAGCTATATGAACCGCCACTACTACTAAAGCTCAATACATACTTGTCCGCAATATCGTAGAATTTATACTCCTGACCGATTATCTCGGATTTTTTTGTACAAGACAAGTTCATCTGGCGTGGTTTTGGGTGTAGCACATCCGCAGGACGAGGGTCGGCGACTGGTATGGGCATGAGCATGGGTAGCTCTAACGACGGAATAGCCGAACTGGAGGACGAAGCGGTTGTTTTCCTCTCATAACCTCCATCACCGGTATCCTGGCGCTTAGTGTCATGTCTCTTCTTATGCTCACGTTTCGTCCTCTTTGCTTTCTCCCTTGCCTTCTCGCCGCCGGTGGTCATCTTGGATTGTGAGGTTGCGGATCCGTGGGCGATTTAGGGTTGAACCTGGAGGGTGAGTAGGAGGGCACTATCATTCCAAAATAGCGCGACCAGCATCGTTTCGTCAATTCCGACCCTTGAGCGTTGTCTGGGCGGAGCAATTGCTTTCTGCGTCTTGATATCAATCAGCGCTGCGAGGGTTCAGTTCAGTGGAAGCTGGTAAATGCATCACGTGATGTGTGTTTGACGGTAACAATACTGAAGGATAAGAAGCTACAATAATCAATATCTTACAGGTATATATTCGCAATGTACAAAAGGTGGATGAGAGTACAGTCTCACGTCTTGCCTATCTCTTCCAGCATCTTCCCCACCTCTAGGACCATACTATCGTCTCCAAACTGGCCAATGACTTGTACCCCTGCATGGCGTGGAACACTTTGACTCTTAGATTCTTCTCCATCGAAGAGTATCGGAACACTCAATGCAGGAAGGCCTGCAAGGCTGCATGGTACTGTGAAAACATCGTTTGTGTACGCATCAATAGGTGAGGATTTTTTCAATGCTTTTATAGCGGGTGCAGTTGAAGGGGCTGTAGGGCAGATGATCACATCAATCTTTGCATTTCCCCCAGCGTCCTCGTTATCGGCAAGGTCTCGTGATCCCGGGGTCGTTGATGCTACGTGTAGAAGCGGGTGCGGAAGTCGAAATACGGAGTTAAAGTCGGCCTGAACCAATCTCCGGATCTTCTGCGCTTGAATGAAGTAATTGTCAATTTTATCTGCGCTGAGAGAGAACGTTCCCAGCAGTATCCGTCGCCGGACTTCAGCTCCGAACCCTTGTCCACGCGTGTTTGAGTAAAGATAGTCCCCTGCATTGTCCGCAGATTCAATGTCCCTGGTGCCGTAACGAACACCGTCGTACTTTGCTAGGTTCGACGAGGCCTCCGCTGGGGCCAAGACATAGTATGCAGATAAAGCTTGTTTGGTGGCCGGAAGCGTGATAGGATGAATGCTATGTCCTTTGGACTCGAGGTATTGGAGTGCTATCTGCCATGCAGATCGGATCTCAGAACTCAGTTCGTGTATATTGTACTCAAGAGGGACTCCAATTCGCAATCGAGTGGGTTGTGCTGATGCCTCCCTGACAGCAGCCAGGATGCGTGACCGACTCGTTGGTGAAATGCTGGTTGGATCACGGCTATCATAACGGTTTACCACATCTATTATACGAATATTAGTTATAGGTAGTGGCTGCATGGTGAAACATTCCTGCTTACCAAATATGTCATGGATAGTGGATGTGTCTTTCGCAAAAATTCCAACAGTATCGAGGGAGTTCGCGTACGCCACAACTCCCCATCTTGATATCAAGCCATACGAAGGTTTAAACCCAAAGACACCCGTATATGCCGCCGGAAGACGCACTGAGCCGCCTGTATCGGTTCCCAATGCCCTGCTCAAGTTAGCACTACACTGCGTATAGCTTGGAATGTGACATACGCATGGCATTGGCCGGTAGCAACTGCAACTGCACTGCCTCCGGAGCTTCCACCAGCCGAATGAAACTCCTCTCCTCCTCCCTTGTTATTTTTCACGGGACCGAAGTGGGAATGTATGGAGTGAGAGCTACAAGAGTGATAACATTCAGCATCCGAACGACCCTCCCATAGCTAGTCGCGGGAAAAGGCAGCCTACCCCATGCCAAACTCATCCAAGTTCGTCTTCCCGGCCACAATAGCGCCTGCATTCTCTAATAAATCAACAACGGTCGCGTTGAAAGGGCTCGTAAAATCTTGTAGAGTCGCAGATCCGCAGGTGGTTGGTAGCTCGCTGGTGCAGATGTTATCTTTCACGCCTACGAGTTTACCATCCAACGGCGATATAGCTACATCTATCGATTGCTCAATCGAGATTAGCCATGAAGGAGCTATATAAGTAGACTGATGGGTATATTTTACCTTTCCCACGGCGGTGGTCCGCAGCTTGAGCTCGCTCTCTCCATGTCGCGGAGCGCTCTAATGGAGTGATGAAAGCATTCAGGCTAGCAAATGTCTTCTGATTAAGTAGACATTTCTCTGCCTCGCGCAAGAAGGACATTTATCCTTCTCTTTCAAAACCAACTATAAATTGTCGGATGTTTGCAATGTTGAATTAGAGATGGAAATAATAGTTCAATCATGAGATAAGGTCCCGTCGGAGATCTGTCACGTGACGATCCCTGCTGGGCCCAAGAGCTGGATCTTAGTCGCGTAGAAGAAACAAAGTAGGAGATTGAACACTGTGATATCGAATGGACCCAAGGAATAATATATATAATGTCGCAAAACCCAACTACCACGGATATCTAGCGCCGCTTCAAATGAAGGTGACGAGCCTCATGTTCATGCCCCAACTCCAAACCGATTATGACAAGCGAAAACGAAATAGGAAATGAAAATGGAACCAGAGAAAAGGAAACAGGCAGCATATGTCTGTAGTCATCCAACATTAAGGGCTTCAGAAAGAAGGACAACGACATCATCCTCTCAATGCCCTCAGTCTGCCCGCCAGGCCGTCCTCAAACTCCGCCTCTTTCTGTTTGTTGGCCACTGTAAGCTCCTCGCGTGGAGCGGTATTCTCCTCCAAGCCCTGGCGTAAATCGACCCCAGCACTATCCGCGAGTCGCTCCATGAGACGATCGACATCTTCATCTCCCTCAGCGCCATATTCTTGCATCTGGACATCCTTGGAAACTCCCTCCAAGGCAGACCCAGCCAATTTAAAGTCTTCTGACCGGGAGACGAACTGGTTGGCAACAGCGAGCGTGCGTTCAAGATTTATACTCCTTGACGCTGAGTCAAGCGCCTTGGATGCTTTCATGAGGGATCGTGTAGAGTCGCGGGTACTTTTGGCGGCGGAGAGATCGCTGTATATCACGTCTGCCTCTGCTGATTTTGAAAGCAGGGTAACTGACCGGCGTTTTTCGCGGATTGCTGAGCTGGCGTGGATGCGGGAGATTTGGAACTGTCCTTTCTTCATGGCTTTGATGGCCTTGTCTTCCTGTGCGCGGGCGGAAGCTTCGGCCTTGGTTGCTTGTTTCCGTAGCTGGTTACCGTTGACCTAGTTATGTCATTAGTTTTGCACCGAGTGAGGATAGTATCCTGAAAAGTAAGACTTGGAGTGGATATACCTTTACTTCGGCCATGGCCTCAAGGAGGGGGTCTCGCATACCCATAGTGGCTATAGATCTAACACCGAGGAGGATGCGCTGGTAGCCAAAAAGAATATAAGTTGGCGTGCGGCAGACGAAGGCTATGCCATGTAAAGCACTCTGAAAACAGCACTCTATCGTATGATATTGGGTATCTCTATGTCATCAGCGTCATCGCCGTATGCCTGAATTTCGACGACGAAGATGTTACAGCGCCAAGCCCCCAACTGACTTAATCATCACGTGGCAGATCTGTCATGTGATTTTACTGCGGAGCCTCAACGGAACTTATTTATTCCGTAACCTAACGCCCCCGCTCGGGCCACGGGGATCTTCCGTAGAACCTTGATTGAAGCTTGTCAACATCAGGGGTTTTTCATATACTTAGACAGGCACACAATTGATACAGAGGTTCCAACGACGGTGAAAAGGAGCCTATGTCAGGCAAATTTGATACTCAGATGCCTGCGACCACATATAGATACCCACCTAGTCCCCGCAGGAACGTACCCTGATGTCCATGAGAGACTCCCCGGCTGTCTCGTATCAATCAATCCATCAAGTCATTTCCTAAATCATAACACTGCCTAGACGACATGCTTCTATGCTCAGGAAGAATCAATTCAGGCATGTTAGCCGATATTCATTCAAATTTATTTTAAAAAGGCCATGAAGTATCGCGACCGAGGCTACTATCCGCCAGGGACTGTCGGGCAGCTGTAAAACTAGCCATACCCAAAGTTATGTGTTTTGTGATTCAGTATATATTATCACAAGCGGGTAACATCCACTCTTGACCTCTACTTTTTCAAGAGGTTGTTGTGATAGTGCAGCGTCTAGCCTGCTGGCTCCCAATTCTTGCCACGCCGGATAGAAGGCTTCCTGGGAGGGCTGTGTATATAAAGGGGGAACACATCCACAGGTATTGAGAGTATTTTCCAAGTCAAGACAATCTCCTACAATTCTCCCCTTCATCAAGAACAAGATCAAGATCAACATGAAGTTCTCCATTTTCTCCGCGGCTTCTCTTCTGGCCACCGCTGCCCTGGCAGGACGTGCCTGGGAAGAGCATCACGGTCTCACCTTTGATTCATTCAAGAGCACCTTCAACAAGCTGACCAAAGACGGCTACCGTCCCATATATCTCACTGGCGATGCTGCACCGAATGGTGACGCTCGATACAACGGCATTTTCAAAACGCACCTCTTCGATGGGATAGGCTGGACAGCCCAGTATGGCTACGAGCCTGGAAAATTCGGCCAAACCGTCAAAGATCTGAAGAATAAAGGATACTTTCCCATGCATGTTCAGGGATATAACGTTGGCAAGGACCCAACTGCAGGCCACCAGAGACGGTTCAATGGCATTTGGCATAGACACATTGACGGGAGGAGAGTCCCTTGGGAATTGTTGGTGGACGCAACAAAAAACCAGGTGATGGAGGCTTTCGGCCAGTTTCCACCAAAAGGATATCGTCTTGTTAGTGTGAGCGGGTATGGCCTCGGATCTGAGCAGCGCTTCACCGCAGCGTTTCAGAAAACCCCTGGTCCGGAATGGAAGGCGACTATTGGTATGGGCAGGGAAGAATTCCAGAAGAGAACGGAAGAGTTGAGGAAGCAAGGCTTTTTTCCGGCGGATCTCAGCGTGTATAACATCAAAGGGTCAGTGTTCTTTTCTGCCATCTGGCAGAGGGAGGACGGCAAGTCCGACAAGTCAATGGCGAAGTTCGGATTGTCGGCAAAAGAGTTGGCAGAGTGGTTCAGGCATTGGAAAGAAAAGGGGTACGAGCCAATGACTGTGTCTGGGTATCTCGAAAACAGCTCTCTGAAGTATGCTGCCATCATCGGAAAGCCATAACGATACAGTTGACCTAATTGTTAATTTCTAATACTTAATTAATTCAATGATATTCATGGTTGACTACTCCTACTGAATACGACAATCTGAACTCCGTATAATCTTGATAGAGATGGCTAGTGAAGACAAGGAAGAAAATGTAGGTGAGGACTGCTGTTTGTTTTCTGGTCCTTTTTACCAGCCTTTCGTCCATTTAACTGGCGGGGCCTGAGTCCACTGCTTGAGGCTACCACATAAATAGGGGGTAATATGTGGAAGCAACCTCACCACGAGCCAAACCCCGGTCGGATATCGCCGACATTCTTCTTCTTCTTCCTATTACAGGCTCAATGCCAGCGAGATCCGAGGTCTCAACGGACGAGAGGGTGTATATCTTCTCTGATATCAGGTACTGGACCTGAGGTGAGTTCTAATTCATTAGTCTCAGTCCAACTTTCTGAGCGGGTAACTAGTCAATCAGATAAAGGGGCGAAATGAGTATGTATGTGACGGTTCTTTGACCATTTTTTAATACAGAACTGAAGATCAGCTACAAAAGGTAAAGATGATCGGAGTAATTGTGGATGTATTGAACCTAATCCTAAAATCTGTAGCTATGACCAACCTAACTAGTACTCCTTGCACCCCGAACGCCGTGACCTTGACCGCGAAGAGAGTGAGCCTCGCTTCGTCGATACTTGTTTGTTGACTCCAATAACCTTCCTTGGCTGGTCTCTAAGTGATCTGCCGCTGTTTTTCCCTCTAGATGATGATGCCGATAACAATGCTGCTTCCGTCTTCTCTGCCCGATCAATCGCAAAAAGGATTGTGACCAGTGACTCCCATCGTTGCCGAGACTCCAGCTGAACGATCGACTGACCTGACCGAGAAGATCCGAGCATTGCACTCTCACTGAGCACCAGCTGCAATTCCCTGCTCGTCGCATCTCTCAAGGGACGCGCCAAAGCTGGGCTGCAAGCCAGAAGCCGGGAGAGGAGTCTGCTCCGGAAAACCGATCGAGTCGTCGAGTTTCTGCTGGAGTTGTTGTTGTTGTTGTTGGTTGTCCT
>OJKM01000053.1_pt1 | contig 15972 bp, 13 predicted proteins | sample 1596631 | NCBI WGS metagenome assembly OJKM01 (sample SAMEA3904683, study PRJEB24821) | metagenome | biome: Builtin; feature: hospital; material: surface | place: USA | collected 2013-06-06 | reverse complement strand
AGGAGTCGTCGGCAGCGTCAGATGTGTATAAGAGACAGGCCTCACACAGGCAGGAGGGTTTGTCATGAACTGCAATGACAGTAATGATTTGGCAGTGGAGGTGTTCGTTAACCATGGCTGGGAGTCTCTCCAGCTGTATGAGCCTCTTCAGAAGGAGAAGAAGTATAAAACTTTCTGTCATATGTCTCCAGGAGACAACAGAAAGTTCCATGGTGATGTGGTGGTCTTTGATGAGAGCGAGAAAATCGTAGCCAGCTACAAGGGCATTGTTGTAAGTTGCTCCCATCAAACCGAAACTTGTGAGGCCAATTAACTGACAGCTTGCAAACAGTTCCAAGGTGTTCCTCGTAGAGTGTTGCGTTTCTTCTTGAAGCCTGAAGCGCCAGCCGCTCCCCGTGGACAAGCAAACCAAAAAAAGACCACAGCACGACCAGCTCCTGTTGCACCAGCTGCAGCGGCCATGCCAACTTCTACTTCCAAGCCGATCGCTAAGCCCGCCATGGCTCCAGCAACAGCCAGCCCCAAGACACCAAAGGTCAAGCAGGCATTCCAAATCATCTCCGAGGAAGCCGGCGTGCCTGTTGAAGACCTCACGGACGATTGTGTCTTCACAGACATGGGAATTGATTCGCTGTTGGCTCTAGTGATCACAAGTCGATTCCGGGAGGAGCTCGACTTGGACGCGGAACTGGATGATATATTCCTCACGTACACCTCTGGAAAAGCGCTTAGAAGCTACCTTGCAAAACAGTCAGGTTCAGATATCCCAGTAGTGGTGGAACCCACACCATTACCCGTCATTGCGCTAAAGGTTGAGCCCGCCGTCACTTCTCGAATCTCCATGGGTGCCGACTGTGCTGCTGCCCTTGCCATAGTGTCTGAAGAGAGTGGAATCGCGATCGCTGAACTCGCTGATGAGTGTATCCTTGCAGAGATTGGTATCGACTCACTTCTGGCGCTTGTTATCGTCAGCCGTTTCAAGGAGGAATTGGACGTCGACATTGATAGTCAATCTGTGTTCACAGATTCCTTCACGATCCGAGACTTGAAGGCATTCTTTGGAAAAGGGGAATCAACAATCACTACCCGCGCACCGTCCATTCTGATGGAAAGCTCTGATGAAAACACAATGTCATCCATGACACCACCAGACTCAAGTTCCGACTACGACACGTCCGAGAAGCCAGAACACATTGCCGTACCGCCTGCGACATCTGTTCTATTGCAGGGTATAGCAAGACACGCGGAGAAGATCCTCTTCCTCTTCCCTGACGGTTCAGGATCAGCAACTTCATATTCAGCAATCCCGCGGCTGAGTCCCCGCGTAGCTGTCATCGGGCTTAACTCTCCCTATAACAAGATCCCAGAGCTTTTCAGATGCACCCTCGACGACCTGATCGATAGTTACCTAAATGAAGTCCGCCGTCGCCAACCGACAGGGCCGTATTACTTCGGAGGCTGGTCCGCTGGAGGTATTTTGGCCTACCGCGCCGCTCAAAAGCTGATTGAAACTGGTGAAAAAGTTCTCGATCTTATTCTGATCGACTCTCCTGTCCCAAGGGGGCTAGACAAGCTACCTCAGCACTTCTATGATCACTGCAGCAAGTACCAGGTATTCGGACACCGTGCTGGGCCGACCAAGGGCCATGCGAAGGCGCCAGCATGGCTCATTCCACACTTCAATGCCACAATTGACACCCTACATGATTACCATGCCTCCCCCCTTCCAGCTGGTAAAATGCCACGGACGACTATCATATGGGCGTGTGAGAGTGTAATTGATGGTGTTAACGTGCCCAAACTTCAGTCCCATCCCGACGATACACCAGGAATGAAGTTCTTGTCAGAAAAACGTACTGACTTTTCAGCAGCTGGGTGGGAGGCTGTCTTTCCAGGGGGTGAGATTATCTTAGAGCGTATAGAGCACGCTAACCACTTCTCCATGATGGTAAGTGCAGCAATCTGAGCATATTGGACATCATCCAGACCAGTAACTAACTGCATAACCATAACAGAAGGGAGAACATGCAGGCAAGCTAGCTGGCATCATCAAAGCTGCACTGGCATAAGCGAGTCCGACGAAATAGTTGCAACTAAGACGAAGGATAGATGACCCATGACTGGGGGCTTTGAAATTGTCATTTGTAGATATGACAATCGCATATAATCTCTTTCATTTTTATCCAGCTCTGTGCCGTAAGCAAATGGCTAGCGCTTTCATATAATGAACAGCCATCTTGTGTCAAGTATGCCGGGCGACCTCATGTAATCAGCCTAGGCATGGTCTACCCAGGAAAAGTAACAAAAACGAAATCTGTTACTTTTAGATAGTTCTCTAGATTGCCGGAATTGGGAATATCATGCAAGCTGACGTAAAGGTAGACGGCCAGATGAATTAACGTATTCTACAGTACTAAAAGCAGTTTGCTGGTCCAACCTGCTTTATGCGAGAGATTGCTTGTGTACCTGGGAATGGATGGCGCTGCTCATCGTGCTGGCAACCTTAGTGGTTTGTGGGGAGAGCGACGACGGCTCGATCCCTGGGTCAGATAATGATGCAACGCTATCATGGCATCGGATACTGTCTCCATCCTCCCATAAGATCCCACTGCTGTCGTCGTCATCAATAGTATCGGGAAAGACGTCCGCTGCTCCACTCAATGCTGTCAACCGCTGGAGGGTCTACTGGAGTTCGAGGAGATCCCAGCTTGGCAGGGGGTGGCTTTCGGGGTCACTGGTCGTTAGGACGATCTCTCGTCTAGATACAATCTCCTCGCCGGTACGAACATTCCAGGCCCTATAATCCTTGTTGATACTAATAAGATTCTCTGGTATCGTAGGATCGGTTAACACGCTAATATTTCGGGAAGGCTTCTGCAATGGCAGCCAGTAGAATTTGACAGTTCAGATCCTGTGCACTGGCGTTTTGCTGGAGGTATGGCCGGCTGCGACGTCGGCTGCTCGGCTTCGTCTCCGGGGGGTTCGCGGGTTAGTCCTGACCGTTTCTCCACGGCCGAGCGATGGAGAGAGCTTGACTGGCTCGGACTCGCGCGCAGGAGGCCTGATGGAGACTGTGGTGGTGAAGATGATGGCGAGCGTGACTCAAACCGCTCTCGCTGCGCTTTTTCACGAACAATGACTCCAAAGTCGGCAGTGATGGCGGGTATAAATTCTGCTCGTCCAGCTGACGCGATGATTTCTTCAAGCCGTTCAAGGTCTGCCAACCATAAACCGGCCCAGGACGAGGAGGGAAGCCCATTTGGCTGTCTCTCATCAAGTAAACTTTGTAAGGTAGTTAACAGTTGCAGCCTTCGCTCTGATCTAAACTCGGCATTCAAGCCGCCTTGGGTCGCCATGGCCACGTTCAATAATAGTATTAATTCAACGAACAATTACGGGATAGAAGTGACAAGAGGGTTAAAGAGAGGGACCTGATCTCGGGAGAAGGGGTCAACAGACACAAGAGTTTGTACGAGGACAAGTAGTAACTTGTAGGGCCAGAGCGCGGTTACGGGCATGTTGTAGTCAAGATATAAATAACTAGTTAGGTTATAGTTTATCGCTGATCCTTGCAAAGGTGCGATTAGTTAGCCGAAGTGTGGACCACGTGATACAGTCACCTGACGTTGACCGCACCTGGGCAGGCCTCAGCAGGCAAGGTTGAAGGTATAAGAATTCTATATAAAGAGTAAGAAGGTAAAAAGGAGATAGGTGTAAGAGGTAAGAAATAGAATAAGGTGAGGTGTGGCCTAGGAGTACCCAGATAGAATAGAGAATTTTACCCTATGAATACATTACTCTGTGTACCTAGTTAGGCGAGTGAACACGGGCATATAGGTAGGTAGATCCCTCAAAGGGTGGCATTTCAGCAATTAGGCAGTTCCACGGTAATAATACAATTAACAAGAAGCACATTGCAATCATCCTAATTTAAATCTCCAAGTTCCTGCACAAGCATCTGGCTACGCTCGTCATTGTCATCTTGACCAGGTTCAGACTCATTCTCAGCAGCCGGGGTTGCAGGTTGGGGCGCCGGGCAACGCCGACTGTTATCCAGCCAATTATACTTCTTCATACGCATACGGTTCAAGGCAGAAACAGCAGGCTTTGCGGTTACTGGTTTTTCGGCAGTAAGATCGATCCTTGCAGGCTCTGAGGCCACTGTTGTAGGCTTGGATGTTCCTTGATGAGAAGCAAGGTTTGCTGCCGTAGCCTTGGAGGCTACAGCGATTGCGGCATGATACTGCGTGAGGAGGTTGAGGTGGGCAGCTTCAAGGTTCCGAAACTTGTTGCGCCAGAGTTCCGCATCAGCTGTGGCTTCTTCAATTGCCTTGTTTTTGAAAGTTATCGACCGTTTCAGGAGGGTACATTCTTCCCTCATCTGTTGTGCCTTTGACTTTCCAGTAACAGGGTCAATGTCCCCCCACTGCGCAGAAAACCATGCAATTTTATCCCGCTCATATCTCATCCTATGCGCTATCCTGCGGTATTGGTTGATTCTGTGGTTAACTGTGCTGTCTGCTACTTCAACACACTTGACGTGAGCGACTGGAGTCGACGGTAGATAGCCTAGTGGTCCACCCATGCGAGGATAGGGTGAAATATATTTCTCTGCATTGCGGTGCGTAGTGAAAACCTGTCTGTACATGGAATTGAGTAGATCTTGGCTTCCGATATTGTTGTATTTTTTTATAATTTCTGATACTGGTTTTCGTACCCACGGCTTGAGAAAGACTGGCTCGGCACCCGGAGGGGATTCTGGGGGCGATAGGATCGAGGAGAAGACAGTATGACAGGGCCTTCCAGGAAGAGACAACGGTTGATGGATTGGAACTGGCGGCGGAACGGGTTCACCGGGAACTTCAACATCGTCAAACAAAGAGTCAACTGATGATTCACGTTCTCTTCGAGAATTATCATCAGGAATACATTGCGTGGGTGGCGAACGCAGGGCACGTTCCACAGTTATAGCTTGCGATACATTCTCCTGCTCATATGAGCGGCCCGTACGTTGAAGTAGAGCAAGATGTGACCCATTGTGAGAGGAAGCTATTGAGCCGTCGCTAGAGTGACAGGAAGTAGCATCGCAGAGGGTCGAAGGACTTGCAATTCGAATGGTTCCAGGAGTATTGGAGGGTGATTTGCACAGTCTTTTAGAAGTTTCACAGGTGTCGTCGGTACGGGCATTCGTGGCATCATCTATGCAATCAAAAGACCTTTTCAGCACATGCTTACCATCATCCAGTCCCGCTGTTAAGGCGCCCGTGTGTTCGTCGAGTGACGGTTGGTAACCGTGAGTTTCCGTATTTTCCGCCGCTGGGATTGTGTTGCCGTTCAGCGTAGTATCGTGTTGTAGTAGGCTACCATCGACATTATCGTTGCCTCCGTTTGAGGCTGTGAGTCTGTCCAAGGCATCCTGAAAATCACTTCCATCACCGAAAAGACCCAGATCAGAGAGTGAGTCAAGTCCCTCAGTAACGTATGGTTCAGCCGGAAACCCCCACAAGTGCTGCAGCTGTGGTTCAATTAAATGTGTAAGCTCTTGGCCTTGATTCATAGCTGGCTGAGAGTTGGGAGAGTTTTCTGTCCGCAGCTCATGAGGGCTTTGGATAGGAGAAAAACAGCAAGGAAGTGTCTGTAAAGAAGCATAAATACCTTCTGATGGCGAGGACTGCATCGTGTTCATAACACGGTGCAATCCTGCTGTGGCTTTTGATGCTATTCAATCCGTCACAAGGACTAATAGATCAGTCAAAAGGAGAAACAACAACCCCTCTCCGAGCCTGTAGCCGTAACTTAACAAGTCTGTAAGGGAAGCAAGATTCGAGACCAGTCCAAGCGGTCACTACTAATAGCCCCTGCTGTCCACTTGTTATGTTGCTCGGTCTAGCTGGTTGGTGTGGTTGAAGTTGTTGATGTTAATGTCGTGGAAGTCAAAGTTGAGTTCTGTCAATTTTTGTCCAGCAGATAGTCACATGACCAATGACCCTTGCGGTTACATAATACGTCGATTTAACTCGAACCTTTATTTATGGGCGTCGAAGGGATATTTACGGCCAATAACTCGCCATATAGCAATGAAATAGACTGTTTTTTTGGATGATAATATAGAGTTATGGAAGTTCTATTTACGGATAAATGTCTTTGGAATTTTAAATATTTATCACACCTAGATATCCAGGATAGATAATATGATGCCGGGTCCGATTGAATTGAGCGGCAAAATATTTCTCCGACTTCAGTCAACGCTCGGGCCACCTGCAGTATATCGAGATTCTTCCACGAGAAACCAAGAAGAAATATAGAAAGCTCTTGATGAACAGAGAGCTGTGAAGAAAGGAGAAAGCATAAGGAAGAAGGGTTTCCAAACAAGAACTGAGCTGTGATGAGCTTACTCCAGCTAAGAAAATAACAACTGAAGGTCCACGTCGCGCGTCGCAGCCATGAGTGTGATTCTTTGTACAGGTATGTCACCATCCCGCATTTTGATAAATATCTATCAATGCAGCTAACTGGCTGTCTGTGCTGGGTTTAGCGGGATATGACCATATTATCCGGTATGTCCAGCGGGTGTTGAACTATCTTAACCTTGAGACCGCGTAACTGACTTAATTCTAGATTTTGGGAGGCCCTATCAGGCATATGTTCCCGCACCATCCAGCACCCAGAGTCCCAGGTCAACCGGCTATGCATCACCCCAGATAAACGCTTTGTTGCCGCCGCGGGCAGGCATCGAGTGTACCTTTACGATATCCGATCTACAAACCCAAACCCAGTGATGAAGTTTGATGGACATACAAATAATATCACTGGCGTCGCATTCCACTGTGAAGGAAAATGGATGGTGACCAGCTCCGAGGACTGCACGGTGAAGGTGTGGGATGTTAGGTCTGGGACACTACAGAGGAATTATACTCACAAAGCCCCTGTGAACGATGTGGTTATTCATCCCAACCAAGGTGAATTGATTAGCGGAGATGGCTCTGGCTTTATCCGGGTCTGGGATCTGGGAGAAAGCAGATGTACCCACCAATTGATACCCGAGGAAGATGTGTCTGTGGCTAGTGTTAGCGTTGCCAGTGATGGATCTTTACTGTGTGCTGGAAATAACAAGGTATGAGTTTTCTTCAGCTGGTATATTTGTATGAACCTTGCTTACCAGGTAACACTGTAACAGGGAAACGTATACCTCTGGAGAATGTTGCAGAATCAAGATGAAACAAGCATTGTCCCCGTTGCGACTTTCCAAGCGCATAAGGACTATCTGACTAGAGTACTACTCTCGCCAGACGTCAAGCATTTGGCAACCTGCTCAGCAGATCATACAGCCAAGGTTTGGTCCTTAGATCCAGAATATGGGCCAGCAAAAATGGCCGCTGCCGCCAGGGAGAAGGCAGCCAAGGAAGCCGCCCAAAAAACTCCTGGCCCCGCCTCCGCTGCTACTTCTGTTACTGCTTCTCCAAACGGACAAAAAGGTGAAGCCATAAAGACACCGCCCAAGACCCGAACAGAATGGAATGGAAAGGGGTCTCCAGCCAGCGGTTCAATCATCGCATCTGGCGGAAGTACAGAAATATCTGCCTCGGAACTTACCCAGAATGATAGCTTTGTTTCGGATCAGCCATTTTCTTCTTTTCTTGATGGACCACCTATGGACCACACCACAAATACGCTTTTCCTGGAAACTACATTAGCCAGTCATCAAAGATGGGTATGGGACTGTGCTTTCTCGGCTGACTCTGCATACCTGGTTACAGTGTCTAGTGATCATTGTGCACGTCTATGGGAGCTTTCGTCAGGGCAGATCATCCGGCAGTATCAAGGCCATCATCGTGGCGCGGTCTGCGTTGCCCTGAATGATTACTCCGAGCCGCGGTAGACGGTATTTTCTTCGATTGAAGCTAGGTTGTATACCTTTTTGATGCCTATCTACATCTCTCTCTCTCTTTGAGTAATCATGTTCTAGCCTGGCGTTGAATGTATGGTGGCGTTGCTATCGATATTTTGTTGGTGTATGGAGGAATTGATTGTATGTATGATTGATTTAACACATCAGAAATGAAATAAGTTCAATATATAGTTCTATCTTGCAACAGTAGTAGGCATTCAAAAGCAGCGATTACATCTTAAAAGATCTACGTAATAGAAGTAATGACCATTATCCTATGTAATCATTTATGCTCCCAAAAAAATTCACCACATTTCCATCCAGGAGAATTCAAATTTTATACCGTTCCAAGACCTAAAACAAGAACACAGCACGTTTCCCCCATAGGATTCATCTCAGAGAGCCAAACCAGACAATGTTCAACACTAGGTCCATCCCCTTCTCCTCGGCCACAGGATGTTTATACGTCCACATGCCGTCATGCTTGGTATCCCAGTATGCGCCTGATGCACAGTGCATGCCTCGTCGTCCTCGAGCTTCAACATTAGTGGAGCCTTCCTTGCTTGAGAATCCTTGCTGAATGATCGTGCACGTAACGTTGAATCGATATGTGGGTTTAGGGTCAGGTTTGCTCTCCTCTCCCTTATCCGCCTCCTCTGAGGAGATGGATGATATGAGTGATCGAAGGACTTGGTTCTATATCCAGTGTTAGTCAGCTGGGTTATTGAGCAACGAAAAAACTAGATAAGACGAACTATAATCTGTGCGCTCCATTCGGAGACCTTTTCATGTTCATACTGCTCGACACCCTCGAGTGTGGAGTCGCATGCCTGAGTGCGTTAGTAACTTGTAGCGGGGCGAAGGAGATCTGGGCGGGAGAGTGAGAGGTCTGAATACCTCAGCAGCGATCTTGGAAAGCTGTTCCACAGGAATTGGCTATAAGTCATGGTTGCGAGCGGTCAGTAAGGGGCCCGTGGATGCTTAGCAGGACACAGGGGTAACCATACCGAGCTGGAGTGCGGTTCAACTGCCATGACTCCGGCGGTCCTGCGCGAGGTTAAATGAGGGTATTCGACTATACGGATGAAGACAATTGACCGCCGCAGCGATACGCAACTTGTATCTCTCTCGATCACTGGTAAGACTAGCAACTTTTCTCCTCGTCGTCTTGTTTACTTGTGAGAATAACAATGGATTATGTAACTGCCCGTTTGTGTATAATTAGCTTTGAGTTATGTAATACTGTGTTTGGACCGCTTTGTCAAATTAGTAAGTAATAATCATGTGACAGCTACTTAATTGCCACGTGATGGATTTTTGTCCCGAAGTGGCAAGAAGCAAAAGAAGCTTTTCGAGAGAGTCGAAGAAGCCGAAGAAAAAACCATCGACGACGCGAGATTCAGCTGGAGTTTTGACTGCCTTTACATATCTACAGCCGAGTGTTCGACAGATACGTCTGACCGGGTGAACCCGCCACCCCTCGATTGTCTTTTGCCGCCAGTCACCATGTCAAGCCAGCCCCTCCTACAGTCCGCTCCAGGTAAGTTGCCGATTGGACCAGAACTAGCTGCCACAGAAGGGCAGCAAGCAGAGCACAAAAGAATGGATAAAGGGTTGAAAGCTAACCACTGAGGTGAACGATGATGATAAACACAGGCAAGAGAATTGCGTTGCCAACTCGCGTCGAGCCAAAGGTCTTCTTCGCCAACGAGCGAACGTTCCTCTCATGGCTCAACTTCACGATCATCCTCGGCGGCCTGGCTATTGGCCTGCTTAACTTCGGCGACCGCGTAGGCCAGATCAGTGCTGCACTCTTCACATTCGTGGCAATGGCTTCGATGATATATGCGCTAGTGACGTTTCACTGGCGAGCGCAGAGTATTAGGAGACGCGGGCAGAGCGGTTTCGACGACCGGTTTGGGCCTACGGTGCTGGCTGTTGCATTGCTGGCCGCTGTCGTTGTCAATTTCGTCCTCAGGTTCAAGCAGGGTGGCGCTAAATAGATGCATTCGAGATGAATTGCAATCGACGCACTAGTTTTTGGAATACTTCGGACGTTGGTTTGTCTGGTTGGATTTGTCTGTCTATGCTGGTGATTTAGGTGATTGGGTTTCTATACGTGTACCTGTACTTGATGACTTTTGTTCTGTTCTGCTTTAGCTTGCGATGTGCGTTCCCAGCGGTATAAAGATTCATTTATAATACAGCTGAACGGGCGAGCAGCTGTCGGCCATCGTGACGGTCTCTTTATCAATTCTCAGTTTTGGCAGCCTTGCGTTGATATGTACGAAGCCTTGCACGTCCGCTTGCCTTCCGATTGGCTAGGGAAGCGCCATAATAAAGATATTATATCATCCTGCATAAAGCCATTTTCTCTATCCATTCCATTTCCCGTGCATTGTTGGATTTCTGTTAATATTATCTCACTTGACTATAGATATTATGTCTTTAGCTGTATTAGGCATAGCAAACAGTAATATATGCAGTATTACGGGGTACCAACTTTCAAATTGACTGAAGTACTCTCTCCTGTGCAGTAATCAAAGCTGTTGCTCAGGTTGGGTTTATATATTATATGTCCCGCTATGTCGATACCCCCAACTGTCTAAGTATATGGCACCCTGTTTAATGTAGCATACCAATACGACGACATTCAGGCAGTGTATGTAGTGAGCTCTGGGGCAGTTATTCCCGAATATCCCCTTTATATATCATATCTTAGCAAACTTACACAGTTACATCCTATAATGAGTGACCATCTATTGTCATATACATGCCGGATAAGTCGATTGGAAGGTCATCAACAAAACAACAACATGTAAAACCGTTTAGGCATATTCCAGGTACTATCTCACTCTATAATCTCCTGTTAAGTGTTATTATCGTCTGCTTCTTCTCTTTTTCAAGCCGAAGCAAATATAGAGAAAAAAAAAAATAAATAAAAAAAGCAAAAGCTCGAGCCATGCTTAGTCATCACCCCCCTTGCTGTGTTATTCATTACTTTAATTCAACTTCTTCACTCTGCGTCTATGACTTCACCACCCGGAGTCTCTACCATCACCGTCCTGCCTCTGTATCTCCCTGGCTGCTGGTACGATTGAGACAATCGCACATCCCTCTTCTTGCCTCACTATCGCTGCGCTGGGGTGGCCGCTGCGCTGCAGGTCGTTAGTTCATCAGCTAGCTTGCATCTATCTCCCCTGGCCAAGCCAAACGTCACCAGCCAGCCCGACCGTCCGAGACCCAAGACAACGCAACCTCGAACCTCAAAACCGCCAACTTGCGCGCCCTTCGATACCACGGCCAGCGCTTCCTGACAGCGCTTCTCACAGTCCTCTGCCCGGCTTCTTGACACCGCCTGTAGCGATCTCTCGTCTCTGGTCGGCCTTGAAGTGTCCGGACACGTCGCCGCCGAGGCAGCGACGCTCAGGTCGTACCTGAAACAGCCCGTTTTTCCGCGCGGCACCGGTTTCTTTCCACCTCTCTACAGCTCGGTCGTCCCGGTGAAGACAGATATTGCGGTGTTCAAGAGAAAGAGGCTCGCAAGAGACGCCTGGGCGCTCTAAAGACACCGTTCCTGATTGCCCTGGTGGCCCCCTAGAGCCAGCCTGCATGTGGTGCCCTAGACGTTGATACATTTGTTACGTACCGGAGAACTCGACGATACACAGCTGTCTCCTCTCTGCAAGGCGCTTTCATATGGCATGTTCCGTCTGCTACCCTGGTCTTCCATTGCTAGGGTTCAACAGGTAACGGGCACTGTGCAGAAGCACCCAGTCAAGGAGATGGCCGTACGAGAACAGAACCCGTCATCATCACAGCTGCAGTCGCAGTCGCAGTCGCAGACACTGAAGCGGAAAAGGTCCGATTCTGCTGGATCAGAAGTGACTTCGCAGGATGCCGCTGGCGACTCCAAGATAGCTGCTCTACATAAGTCAACAGCGCCTGCAGATAACGACATCATAGCCCAGTCAAGAGACGTTGCGGAGTCCGGGCTAGACCCGGACTACGACCTAGCTACCAAACTGGCAAGCAAAGCCAATATACCCGAACTACATGACCTCCGGCAGCCCATAGCGGCGCGAACCATGGATACCGAAGAGCTGCGTCAGACCCTGGAGTCACAGCTCAGCCTTGAAGTTTTGCTCAAGCACGATGAACTACGCATGATAGAGCAGGAGATGGCAAAGTGTCAGGTTGCGCTCGAGCAGCTGCGTCGTTGCGGTGAGATTCCATACCCTGGATCTGGCCTGACAGGGCCTCTAGCGGCCGTTAGCAACGGCTCTGGACCAGCCGTCATGCCACCGCGCAGCAGCCCTCGTCCTCCAGCCTCTCCTTCTCCCTGGGGTACCAATGATGGAGCGTATACCCGGCATTACGCACGATGGCTTCTTCCGGATCCGCGATTCGATGGTGGAGAGGTCGAGGCAGTGCCGCTGCCTTCTAGGGCTGGCAAGAGCCCCGTGGTAGATGGACGAACGACTCGCGCATCATGGGCTGATGCAACCACGGCTTCTTCGCGCTCTCATCGTGGCACTGCTGGTGCGAAACTACAAGCTCTTTCAAGTGGATACCCTCCTCCGAAAGACAAGGCCGGCCCGATGATCATTAAACGCAAGACGGACGGCCTTTTTGTGAAGCTGGTCTGTCTTGACTGCAGGCGTGATAACTTCTCCAGCACACAGGGATTTATCAATCACTGCCGGATAGCGCATAACCGCAGTTTTGCCAGCCACGATGCCGCAGCAGCAGCCTCCGGTGAGCCTGTTGAGGTGGATGAGGCGGGTACTGTTGTAGGTGGGCAGAGTGAACCGCCTGCTGCTGGTCCCGCTGGCTATGTTCATCCGTTGATTCGGTCTGCTCTCCTCACTGATCCTGCGAAAGGGGCAAAACACAGTAATCAGCAGATCAAGGCCAGCACTAACCCTATCCAATCCGTTAATGCTTCGCCTCAACTACAACCCAAATCAAGCACTCCAAGACGAGGTCCTAAAAAGCCCGATGTCTCTCCCGCTTCTACTTTCAAGGCATCGCCTCAGACACCTCACTTATCATCCCTCATGCTCTGGAAGGGTATCGATATCGATCTATCCCACGTTGTGAACGATGCCCTTACCAAGCCAGATGTCGACATGTTCCTCTCAGATGAAAACTCAGACAGCGAAGCAGATGAAAACACTTCACACGGGCAGACAAGTTCTCAGCTAAGCATCCGGAATAATAGACTGCCTAGCCGCACCGTTTATGCATCCTCCCAGCCTCAACGACCCGGCAGCCGCAAGGGACTGGACAAACGAAGCGGTCCCGCGCGTCGCTCACCTGGACCGTTGCACACATCGACATCGCCAACTCTTTACTCCTCAGGAATAGCAGCGGGGCGGCATCCGGAACCCGATCGAGACATGGATCTGACAGGATCCAATTCACCCAACCTCAGCCCTAATACTGTCGAGTCAAACCAGGCCCCTAGCCTCGTAAGCGACGACGGCGAATACGAAGCTCCCTCCGAATCCGAGAGTCCTAGCCCTAGCTCCTCTGATTCTGAGGACGAAGGAAATACATTCGATGATGTCAAGGTTCAGGACGGAGATGATCCAAGTGCCGACTCGAATGCTTCGAATCCAACAACGGGGCATATCTCGGGTCCAGCGAAGCATCATGCTAGACCACCCATACCTACTACACCAACCAGACGGCATACCGTCGGCAGGAAAGACGAGTTGAAAACTAAGAATGCAAAGAGGCATCGATAAAAAATGCCTCCAAACTGAACCGAGCATGTATAGATGCTGCATAACAACCCTTTTTTTGCTCCATTTCATTTTATATTCTTTCCATTAGAGTGTTTGATCAAGCATTGCATGCTTCCCTTATGACTATCTTAACGACCTTGTCTATTGCTTTTCCTATTTTCCTGCTTATCTCCCCCGATTACAAGTCAGAATAGCGGAACACTTGAACCTCCTTTAATTTGGGCGCGTCTATGGTGTTGGCTGTTCTCTATCCCTTTCTGCCTTCACCCCTATACAAATTCTTAATATTCCTAACTTTCTTGTGAGGCCAATAGCTCTACTCACTATATTACTTCCCATCCTCCTTCATTTATGTGGATATATTAAATACAGAAGAGATTGTTTTATGCTTACCATCAACTTTCAACTCACCCCTCTTTGATCTCCTGTAGATGTTTATGACTATGAAGCTACAGCCAAATTCCACTCACGTGATGATAGCTCGAAAAGTGACGTTTTGATAAGATGAAGAAGATGCCAAAGACAAGAACAAGCAAATATAACCAGATACTAGCCTGACGAACCCATATAATGGGATATTGACGCCGATATTGATGATATACAATGACATCACGCCTCGTCCTGGTCATAGGTGACCTCTTCATTCCCGACAGAGCACCAGTAAGCAGCTCTATTGAAGCCTGGCGCAACTACGTACGACAATAACAATACTAATATATCCTCATCCTTCTGTTGCCCACAGGATATCCCAGCAAAGGTATGTCAATTCATCTTGTCTCTGTCCCTATCGCTGTCTTCTACTGGCTAACATCTTGTATAGTTCAAGAAACTCCTCACACCTGGCAAGATCGGCCAGATCTTATGCCTAGGCAACCTTACAGATCGCGACACATATGAATTTCTCCGCCAAATAGCACCGGACCTGCAGGTCGTCAAGGGCGACTTTGACGTCGATGCTCCGAATCTTCCTCTAGCTAAGGTTGTCACGCACGGTAGCCTACGCATAGGTTTCACGCATGGCCACACGATTATCCCGCAGGGCGATTCAGAAGCGTTGCTGATCGCAGCTAGACAGATGGATGTTGATATACTACTTTGGGGAGGCACGCACAAATTCGAAGCATATGAGATGGAAGGAAGGTACTTTGTTAACCCTGGCAGTGCAACGGGGGCGTTTACTACATCTAGGGTGTCGAAAGGGGAGGAGCCAACTCCGAGTTTCTGCTTGATGGATGTAAGTGTTTACCTGCCGCTAATCTTCGTAGTGTATGGGATTGCTTACGGTTTGGCGTAGGTGCAAGGAGATGTTCTTGTGCTGTATGTCTATCAGATACGGGTGGACGAGCAAGGGGCCGAGAATGTGGTGGTAGAAAAGGTGTCCTTCCGGAAACAAATCTCCCAACCGGCGTAACACTCATTAGATATAATGATATCCTTGAGGTTGCGATGCGAGGGCCGACAGCTGAGCGTTCAGATAATAGACATTTGACGAACAAATCATAATATACAAATATATAAGTCAACCAACCTGCCAACCCAGCAGCAGTGTCAAGTCAGGAGACATCTAGAGTCAATTACCATAAAAATACAAGCCCAGCACGCCATGAAACAGAGCCAACGAGCAAGCACATAAATGCAAAAAAGTGGCCGCTCAGCTTCGACGGTCTTTCTTCTCATTGAATAATCTTTCCACTTCCTTCTCCAGCGCGGCTTGTCCGTCAGGTCTGAACCTCGTCACCTTCTCCACATTCTTGGCTGTGATTTCATTCATTACTTCTTCTCCTGAGGCTCGCTGGTGAGCAAGTGTTCTGGCGGTCATGGCAAATCGCATATCTCGCTTGCCATCCACCAGCTCGAGAATGGCGGAGGGGGCCTGGTCTGATTTTTTGGGCTCAATGCGCAGTACTCGGGTGTAACCACCTGGTCGATCCATATATCGTTCTCGAAGAGGTCCAAAGAGCTTAGGTAGCATCTTATGTGGTGCCTATCCGATGTTAGTTTTCTTGATCACGGCTAAGGTGTTGAAACATCGTGCTCCAGCTTCCCACCCTGACGGACGTACAAAGAAATAAGTCATGGCCCTGTTCCGACTGGCCTCTGTATTCTTTTGTCCAAGCGTAATCAGCTTCTCCGCCAGCCGCTGAGCCTCTTTTGCCTTGGGCCATGTCGTTGTTATCGACTCATGTGTGAAGAGAGACGTGACTAGATTTCGTAGCAGGGCCCGTCGGTGTGAAGACTTGCGCCCTAAATGTCGATATTTCATTGCACCGCCAGCCATTGTGAAGGCTGTGTATCGTTAAAAGCAAGTCTGACGGCGTTTGCAGCTTAATT
>OJKM01000052.1_pt1 | contig 16051 bp, 17 predicted proteins | sample 1596631 | NCBI WGS metagenome assembly OJKM01 (sample SAMEA3904683, study PRJEB24821) | metagenome | biome: Builtin; feature: hospital; material: surface | place: USA | collected 2013-06-06 | reverse complement strand
GCCTCGGACAGGTCAGCTCCCAGTTGGCTTTAACAGTTGTCGATAACGGTAAATTCTGCCCGAATCATAAACTTGGTGCTTTCTGACATTACAAATTTAGGGTATTCTGTTGGTATGGATCTCTCCGGGTTACTGCCAAGATATGTCAATATCCGACGCGGTTGTTATGTTGGGCTTATTCTTGGGATGGCACTCTGCCCCTGGGAATTGTTAGCTTCTGCAAAAACGTTTGTCAGCGTCATATCATCATTCTCAATTTTCATGGCCCCCCTTTGTGGAATTCACATCAGCGATTACTGGATTGTTCGACAGCGGCGTCTCAAACTCTCAGACCTCTATCACTCCAGACCTGATGGAATATACTACTATACCTCCGGTATTAACTGGAGGAGTATCATCCCTTGGTTGGTAGGATGGGTTCCATTGCTTCCAGGATTCATACATAGCATAAATCCTACCATCATGATGCCGGTCGGAGTTGATCGCTTGTATGCACTCGGCTTCCCCTACGGGCTTTTGGCATCAATGGCAGTTCACACTGTCATTAATATGGTATTTCCACCACCGGGAATTGGAGATATTGATAAAGATGATATTTTTGGAACGTTTACGCCATCAGAAGCGGCAAAGCTAGGAGTTAGCCCATTAGAAAGGGGCGATGATAGCGACGGGAATTCCGCCCAGAGTTCCGGAAATGGGGCTGAAAAGGTTTAGATAGATGGCCCCCATATTTGTGTTTAGATCCAAAACAGACTGTATATATGTTGTTACATAAAATATCAAACGAAGTCTGCAAATAGAAGGGATGCAAATTTGCAATAGCGTTAACAGTGTGCCTCTCATTTTCATTCAGGCAATGTGTGCAAAATGGGGTGCTTCGTTAGCAAGCGACAGTTTATTCTGTATATTCACGGTGACCGAAGATTAAGCCGGAAGAGAAGGTGGTTCGAACTTAGCTATAGAAGGGTTAGCAGGATTGTGGAAATGTTCATACGGAAATCCTTCCGGTCAACAAGTAATGGACTAATATCGGGGCTTGTACCATTGCTTTAAACCCAACAAACACCGAGAAACTTACTGCAAATCGTAGGCAATTGTAAGAGATTTCAATAAAAAAAAAACTTACCCGGTAGGATTCAACCTAGGTGGTGCCCTTGATACTCCATAGATAACGATTTTGGTTGTGTAGGCCGCTTTTAGTAAGGAAGCCTCATATTCTGTTTGACAACATCAAAGAATCTTGCTTCTATGCGTAATGGACACATTTAGATACTGACGTGTAACGGAAGCAATGGGGCGTCATCATACAGAGTACTGGTATATAAATGAATAATAGGGTCAGCTCTTTGTTAAGCCCCCGCCCCTTGACTACTCATTAAGAGGCCCGGTGTGTGAGCCGCGTAAACATCGGCTACCGAGCGACTATTCTGGATAATCCTGCGGAATTAGGACACCACGTTGAGTAAGGAGGTGGCCAAGTTTTGCCTATATATGGCAGACAAATGGTACCATCTGTGGCCTGCAGTCAAACATTCCAGAAATATCGTTAATCGTGATGAGCCTATTTTCACAATTGCTGTTGGAGCAGATGGCAGCAGTCCTGGAGGTTGGCACTGAAGACCTGGAGCTTGGATCAGGATTTATCAAGAATGGAGGAAATTCTCTCAATGCTGTTGAGCTGGTAACACGCTGTCGGAAGTACGGGGTATCGTTATCCGTGGCCCAGGTTCTTTCGTGCAATAACTTGAACGACCTATTGGGGCAATTAAAACCGGCTTCTAAACCTGATTACCATCAACTGAGAACCCCATGCTTCTCCGACGATAGCGAAGATGATTCACCAGCATCACTGTCTTCCATCGAGTCATCCCCACGAGCTACGACTCCGGTGCCGGCAGAAGAGACGTTAGCAGAGAAGGGAAAGGACAACATTATCAACACTGCTCTGACACTGCAAGAGCCAACCCTCGACGAACATGCCACGGAAGGTCTCAGTGAAATGCAAGCCTCTCTCCTTCACGGTTCGCTGAAAAACCCTGGGACCAATATCATTTATCACTATGAAACGTTTCTTGCAAGCATGATCCCACAGATGAAGGACGCATGGAGGTCGGTGATCGAAGTGGAGCCAATTTTCCAGTTACAAGCCATAGGCGGTGAACCGGATATTCTGGGTCAGGGCCAGTTTTCCTGGACAGAGGTCACAGTGGATTCAGAATTGGAATATCAGAAACACTTGCAAACCATGGGCCTTCCCTCATCGCTCTCATCTTCATTTAAAGTGGTTCACTTTCCAGGAAGAGACTCCGCATCTAGCAAGAGCACAATAATTTGGGCGGTTCACCATGCACTCATTGATGGTTACTCAGCCATGCTTTTATTCTGTAAAGTCCGCCGCATTGTTGCAGGATTATCTACCCGCGCAAGACCTGGTCCATCTTTCAAACAGGTTGATAGACAGATTGGATTATGGCGTCAACAGCACAAGGAGGAAGGAGATGCATACTGGAAAAAACAAGCTCCTCAGCTTGAACAATCACAAGGAGGCTTGTTGCTTCCAGCGCCTCCAAGTCAAGAAGATACTTCTTGTTCTGTCATAGAGAGCGAAGAGATTCATGTCATAAGTAATATCCCGGGAACACAACTGCAGGGGCTTGTCAGAAACCTGGGTATCACACCAGCCGCATTCTACTATGCAGCATGGGCAGTTGTCCTAAGCTGTTATTCTGACTCAGACAGCGTCGTTTTTGGAGCGGTACTGGCGGGGAGAAACCTCCCGCTAGAAGGGGTTGATGAAGTAATAGGTCCGCTGGTCAACACATTACCGCTCTGTGTCAAGGTTGACCGAGATTTATCTGCTGAACGGTTCCTGAAGGCAGTCTTTACCCAGATAATGGAGTTGGCCGAGTACCAATGGACCACACCTGACAATGGCTATACCCGAAACTTCGCAACTGCAATGGCTTTACAAGTACCGGAACCGGAATGTCCAGGTGGAATACTACCAATAGAAGCTCCCTACACACGTCAGACGACAGATGTACCGCTTAGTATCAACGTGCAACCAAATGGCGGAGCAAGATTTGTTTATCACACCTCAAAATATAGCTGTCGGGATGTAGAGGGTGTTGGACGTCACTACCAACGCGCAATGCAGCTCCTTTTAAGACCACACCGGTCGATAGAAGAGTGTCTGCAAGGACTTCTGGGATGCGTTGATCTCGAGACACTGATGAACTTTGGAAACTGCCACTCCACCCTCACAACCACTATGGCAGTGCGAGACGACTTGGTAACATTATTCGAGTCAGCAGCATCCAAGGACCCTGAGGCAATCGCCATCCAGAAGGGTAGCTTCAAGATGACGTATGGGCAGTTTGATTCACAGGCCAGCCGTGTAGCAAGCATATTGAAAGAATATTTATCTCCGGGTGATGTGGTCTGTGCCCATGCAGACCGGTCGTCGAACTGGATAGTTGGGATGATGGGAATCCTCAAGGCTGGCGGTGTCTATTGCGCAGTAGATGGCGGACTTCCGCAGGAAGCTCGAGATATCATATTTTCAGCTTCCGGAGCAAACGTATTTCTTATTCCCTCAGAGACCAACAAGGGAGTTTGTCCAGCAGTTTGCAAAACTTTGCTCGTTATCGATGAATTGGTAACCAGGGACGAGATCCCTCTACCTCGTCGCCGTTCGCCTCACCCAGAAGCTAATGCCTATCTATGCTTCACCTCAGGCTCTACTGGAAAGCCCAAGGGAGTGATGTGCAGCCATGAAGGACTTGTGGCATTCCAACGGGATCTGGAAGTGCGGCTATTCGCACAGCCAGGGCACCGCGTCGCTCAGATAATGTCGGTAGCTTTTGACGGCAGCATCCATGAAATATTCTCCACACTTAGTTACGGCGCTACCCTCGTTTTGCAAAGTGGGGGGGATCCTTTTGCACATCTGAACGATGTCGATTCAGCCATCTTGACCCCTTCAATGGCGCGTGTCTTGAACCCCGCACACTATGATAGATTGAGTTCCGTAAGTTGTATTTTCAAATTATCTCCGTATCCGAAACCAAAGTTTTCTAATGAATGTGTTTATCTAGGTTTACCTCGTAGGGGAGCCGGTTCCACAGGCCGTATGTGATCGTTGGTCCCAGGAGAAAGCACTTTATAACATGTATGGGCCGACTGAGGGCACATGCGGAGCAACCATAAAACGCTTGTATCCGAGTCAAACGGTGACAATCGGGCCTCCAAACCCCTCCACGCGGTTATATATCATGAATCGACATCGTGAACTAGTTCCCCCTGGCGTGATTGGCGAGATATACATCGCTGGTGTGCAGGTTGCTCGCCATTATATTGGAATGCCTAAGGAGACTGAGGAACGATTCATTGCTGATCCCATACGCCGCATTGGAGAACGAATGTACAAAACAGGAGACCGAGGATACTGGTCTAGCAATGGCGAAGTTGTTTGCTTAGGCAGGAACGACCGTCAGATTAAACTCAGAGGATTCCGCCTTGACTTAGACGACCTGGAAACTCGAATGGTTCGTGCCTCATCGGACGTGACGGCTGTGGCTGTGGCTAGGCAGGGCAACCGCCTTGTTGCGGCTATTCTTCCATCCACAGCTGATGTGAGAGCTTTTGCAGCGAGAATAGCACAGGTTCTTCCTCCTTATGCAAACCCTCGCAAAATATTTGCCTTGAGCGAATTTCCAACCACTAAGGCGGGCAAGCGGGACTACATAGCCCTGGCGAAGATGAGCCTGCAGACTGCTGCACCCACAGGACGACCGTTACGAGGGTGCCTGGAGGAGTTAATCGGCGAGGCATTTCGTTACGTTCTCCGACTAGAGCCTCAGGTTTCACTCAACACACATTCCAGCTTTCACGAGCTAGGTGGGCATTCGCTTCTGCAGCTGCAGCTCAAAATTCGCATAAGTCAGGTTCTAGGCCAACAGATTCCGCTCCGCCTAGTAGTGCAGCACGATCGCATTGAACAGCTGGCAGAGGCTATCGAAAAAAATGGCCCTGCACTGCAGCTCCTCAGGCGAGACGAAATGGTTCTTGGGGAATCAAAGCTATCTCCAATGGAGTTAGAATGGTGGCATAAGTGCCAAGTGAACGAGTGTACATCCAGCTTCAATGTCAACTTTATTGCTAAGATGGATAGCAAGATCGTTAATCGAGTGCGTCTAGCCGATGCTTGCAACGATGTGATGGCTCGCCACCGGATTCTGCGATCGCGCTATATATACTCCCGGGCAGCAGGATCCGCGGTACGGCAGTACAGTCCACTACCGCCCCGAGTGCGGCTGGTCAATAGCACCATCAACCCATGGATAGAGATTAATCGGCCGTTTGCATTGGCAAAGACAGCTCCCATTAGGGTTGTGATTTCTAAGTCCCAATTTATCTTAACCGTTAGCCATATTGTTGCCGATTTGACAACACTTCAGACGTTGCTGAGAGAGATATCTCAAAGATACCATGGGCAACCTCTGCTTCCAGTCTCAATGACTTATATGAACACCACGACCTGGGGGAGTGTACCTACCGACTGTGACCTAACTTTCTGGTCAGAAACACTGGGCCAACTTCCACCAACATCAGATTTACTAGGACACGAGGGGCGTAGGCGCGGGTATCGTGGAAAGTCTGCCTTCTGTGAAGTGCCTTCAGCGACATATCAAGAAATGGAGAGCCTCATCAGTCGATCGTCCATTACAGGCCAGCAGCTGGCAATTGCCGCAGTGGCACTATGCTTGGAAAGGCCTACTACAGCTCCTGATGCCATAAATTCAACTGACATCGTCTTGGGTATTCCGTATATCAACAGGAAATCGCGTGATGAGCTAGATGTGGTTGGACTCTTCTTGGAGCCATTACCAATCCGTATTAGATATACGGCTGATGGAAGTACCGACAAGGCAGAGTCATACCTCAAAGCAGTACAACAATCAGTGCAAGAGTCAGTGGGCCATTCAATTCACTGGGATCAGCTGTTAGAGCATCTCCAGGTGCGCACGTTAGCCCCTGATCATCCGTTGTTCGAGACCATCGTTACGTTCCATGGCCGGGACCATTCGAATGGGCTAGAAATCTCCGCGCCAGGGTTCGAGACATGTTACACCTTTACCGACGGAGCCAAATTCCGACTACTCTGTGAGTTCAGTGCTGTATCAGAGGATAAACTGATGCTGCGGATGGAGTATGACACGGACTGCTTTTCACTAGGTGATATACATCTCTTGCAGACACGAATCCCGCTTGCAATCGCCCTTTTGGCCCGGGGAGTCCCCTATCCCGTCATCCGACAAAGGATAGCCAACTTGCATGATGCTCCTGTCGTCAAAGTGCTGCAACCAGACGCGATGTTTGGGCTTCCTTTCTCTAGTATCTAGTCTGTCCTTCGGTTCGCTTTGAGCCTGGGCACCGGGCTTTTGCCATCGGGGGAGAGAGTTACTTATTTTCTTTTGTAGCGTCCTAACCTGCCTTTTTTTTTCGCCTCTTCCTTTGTCTTCTTGGTAGCTTGCTGCAGGTGTCGTGTAGATTTTTAGTTAGCTCAAAAAGAACGTTGTCTTGTTGTTCGTTCGTTGTCGTCGCTTTTTCCCTTTTAGGCCCCAACGAGCCAAGAAACCAATCACCACGTGACCACCATTCGGCTAAATTCCCGAGTCAGCGTCGAGTTTGGCTCGCTTGATATATCTTGAAGCCGAGCGGCCAAGTGGCAAGTTTCGAGCCAAAGAGTCCAGGAAGCTATCCACCAGGATGCATGGCCTTGGACGCTCCACCGTCATCTGGACAATGTGAGAGCGGGTGCTGGTTAGTCGAGCCCCGCAGGCAGCCTTCGGCTCTGGCCGCATGAAGACCCAGCAGCATGGATAACTATATCAGTCCTCCTGGGCTTGTTGGGGATCGCTTATACGCAGCGGCTATTTGGCAAAGAAGCGCCACCAGCTCTGCGACCCAAGCTACAACGTGGAGCGAAGCTTGATACCTCTCAGCTGGGCTTGCGACGTGGGAAAATATTGCATTTTGGCCTATAATCATGCAGTGACATACGGCACTACAGCCATATCTGGAAGAAAAAGGGGTTGATCTTTGCTATCCTAGCAAAGAACGAAGTAGAAGAGCCAATGGCCAATTCTATGCTTGGAGCCGGTCAAACCAGGTATCTCTGTCTTTTGTCAAGACAGTAGATAAATACCCTGATCTCTTCCTTTCAACCCGATCGTTTCATACAATCATTTTGAAATATCCTCTTGGAATACCCCTTTACTATACAGGATATTTCTCAAACTTGTGGAAAATGCGTTTGATTAACCTTTTATTCCTCGGTGGGTGAACCTAACAACCGTATTCTAGCCTTCGAAGGCATTACCGTCTGTCATTTGAGAAGCTGCTTATACTTTTTTAACTACAGCAACGGGGATTTCGATTGCTGCTGCTCACCCTGAGGATAAAAGCCATAACCATTGTGAGAAGTGGTGCGTAGCCAGTTTTGGTCCTCTCAGCGTTGGCTGTATTGCACTTGCCTCCAAGGGTAAAGGGCCTTGCTACGAATGTGGCCCTGCGGCGACACAGCCTCTTTCCAAGTTGCTGTGCAACAAGAATTGCGTTCTAATTGGTAACCAGCACTGTGGTGGCTGTGGAATCACGGTATGCATGTTTCTTATCCACTATATGCACGGATACTTATACCTAACTCTCACCTGATAGTGTGGAAATGGGAAATCGTGTCTGGGTGGACGCTGTGTTTGTCCAGCTGGATCAGCCATTTGCTCAGGTACATGCAAGAACTTGAGAAGTGACAACGAAAACTGTGGTGCTTGTGGAACAGCGGTGGGCTTTCCAATTTATATCTGATTGCTATCATGTTTGCTGACATCCACGCGTATAGTGCGGTAAGGGAAAAATTTGCTTTGGTGGGAAATGCATATGTCCTCCCGGGCAGATCGACTGTTCCGGATCGTGCAAAATTCTGTGGAACGACGAAAACAACTGTGGTGCCTGTGGTGCTTCGGTAAGTTCTACTTGAATTTTCTGGGATTTGATGCTAATTTTCGAGACGACAGTGCGGCAGCGGGAAGGCTTGTCATGGAGGCAGATGTGTTTGCCCCGGGGGGTCTACTAGTTGCTCCGGAACTTGCAAAAATCTCAGGAAGGATAGTGAAAACTGTGGTGGCTGTGGCAAGGCGGTATGACTCCAGCTGAGTTTGAACATTCACGTACAATATCTAACTTCCCTGGTTATCATAGTGCAGTAATGGCAATATCTGCGATGACGGCCGTTGTGTGTGCCCAGCTGGGTCTGTCAATTGCTCTGGCGCCTGCAAAAACCTGAAGAGTGATAATCTTAACTGTGGTGCCTGTGGAAAAGCAGTACGTCTTCTATTTCTATCATTTAAATGGCTACTAATCGACTATAGTGTGGCAATGGCCAAACATGTGTGGACGGGGTGTGCGCTTGTCCTTCTGGATCAACCGGTTGTTCTGGGAACTGCAAGAATTTGCAGACTGATATTGCTAACTGTGGAACGTGTGGGAAAGCGGTAAGTCTAGACAGAGAGCACTCCACCCTTGGACCATTACCCTTAATCGGTAAGTAACAATCTCAATGATATAGTGTGCCCCCGGACAAACTTGCCAAAATGGCCAGTGTGAATGCCCACCTGGCTCGACTCTTTGCTCTGGGACTTGCAAAAATTTACTGAATGATAATAATAACTGTGGCACTTGTGGAGCTGTGGTATGTTATATTTTCTTTAAAATGCTTACCGTGCTAAAGGTCAATAACTAACGGCGTGTAGTGTGGAGACGGGCGAACCTGCCAAAACGGAAAATGTGAATGCCCACCCGGTACAACCCTTTGTGCCGGGGCATGTAGAAGTTTACAAATTGATAACTCCCACTGTGGTGCTTGTGGAATAATTGTACGCCTGCTTTTGTTTCTATCCCCAAATTCCTGCTTTCTACTGTTCTATTAACTAAATATTTCGTATAAACAGTGTCCTAGCCCGAAGATATGCCAGGATGGACAATGTGTATGTCCTCAAGGAACTACATTCTGCTCTGGGACATGCACGAATACCCAGACTGATCCTTTTAACTGTGGTAGATGTGGACTGTCGGTAGGTGGTGTCCTCCACTATATCACACTCTTTTGCGGTGCTAACAGGGTTGATTTTAAGTGCGGTGGTGGCCATCCCTGCCAGGGCGGCCAATGTGTATGTACACCATCTGGTGGTCAATGTGATTTGGGCAATCCTGGTGCATGCTGCAGCCAAACATGCACAAATTTCCATCCTCCAGCGCCTCCCGTCTGCCTTTAGGAGTCGTGAATGGGCTCTTGATAGTCCTGCATTATTGTAGTTTAATTCAATATTTATGAGTTTCTTTCTAATCGGCATCTCACTTGTCCAAAGGTGAGTAGCTAGCGAATACTTAAACGGTGATAATTTATTAATCCCCGAGTTATAACTTATTTCTGTCAGCTATGAAGCGCCACTGTTTGTTAAGTAGTTACCCCTGAGCACGAGTAAATATTTAAGATTTTGAGTTTAGAATTCTTTTAGTTACAAATTCTGCGGCGGAAGAAACAAAACATCCATCAAGGTTATTGAAGTAATTATGAAAAATGGTAGACATTGAGTTGGATTTCATGAATTACTTGAAGAAAGGCTTGATATCATCCTCTAGGGCCAGGATATGCCTGGAGTTGCGAGCTACATCCTCGACTGCCGCCAAAACGCGAAAAACATTGCCGCCGATGACACCGACCAAGTCACCAACACCAACGCCACGATCAAGCAATTCCTGGATAAGGTCAGGGTACTTTGAGACATCTTCCAGCCCTCGCATCCCATGAGCCATTCCATCGAAATCGCTTCCTAAGCCGACGTGGCGGTAACCGATCAGGTTGCCCACGTACTGGATGTGGTCAGCAACGTCAGACAGAGAGGCTTTGTCCGCACTCTCGCAGTTGGTGAACTCGGGATAGAAAGTTATCATTATGATTCCATCGTTCTTCTGAAGGGTCTTGAGGATGTCGTCTGGTACGTTGCGCGAGTGCGGGCATACGGCGTAGGCGGACGAGTGCGAGTACATGACCGGTGCCCGAGAGAGAGCCAGCACAGCACGCTGAGTCGCGAAGCTTGTGTGCGAGATATCCACGATCATCCCCAGCCGATTCATCTCAGCAACAATTGCTTCTCCGGCGGGTGAGAGGCCATTATGCTGGGGTTTAGAGGGGGCCTCGCTGTCAGCGTAGTGGTTGTGGCATGTATGCGTGAGAGTTGCATATCGCACACCGAGCCGGTGATACATGCGCAGGACGCTGGCACTGGTGCCGATTTGGTGCAGTCCCTCAATACCGAGAAGGCTGGAAATCCTTCCTGGAGAGGTACGGAAGTTGTGCACGATATCGGCTGCCGATGATGCAGGGACCAGACGTGCCGGGAAATGCTCGATCATACGGTGCACCAGGTCAATTTGCTGGAAGCTATCTCTGATTATCTCATGGTAGAGATCTTCGCTTTCATTAGCAGCGGTGTATGGAGTTCTCGGACTGCGATATGTTAGACAGTCTCCTCTCGGGGCCATGGGTGGGCTTCAGGGGTCGTCTTACCATTCGACATAAGCACTCCAGAATTGGGCACCCAGCCGTCCTTGCTGCAGGCGTGGGAAGTCGACTTGGCCATACAGATCTCCCTGACTAGTGAAGTTGGCCTGGTAGATATGATTCTGGTAATAGGCCCGAGTCCATATCGGAAAGTCATTGTGGCCATCTAAACAGCCATGTCAGTCAATTTACCCAGTTGATTGATGTGTCTAAGGAGCCATGGTAGATTTGCTGCCATACCAGTCAATGGAGCCTGCGCCAACACCTGCTCCAAGGGACTCAGATGCGATGTGCAGTTTCTCGAGCATGTGAATGCTCCAGATCGTAGGAGTACAGACGCCGCCGATAATAAAGCAAACGCTACCAGCGAGGCGTACGTTATCTGTCGCTTCCGGCTTCTACCACCAACCACCAGGCCTGAGCGAAGAGCCAACCGCTCGATATCAACCTTTTCGTCCATTATTGATGTAGGCAGAGTCTTTGTGCTTAACATTCTCAACTAACTATCGCACGACGGCATATATATGCGAACAATCGCTCTTCCGGTTGCGGTGTTACAAGCCAACATGGCCGTGGGCTTACGGTGGCCGATGCCATTGTTACGGCCTCCGGGGAATCAAAACCAGCCTCTCCACGATCGCCTATAGTTGGGAGCGAGGCGCTGTTACTTTGACCACAGTGCCATAGTTAATCAAAATCCGCTTTGCAAACATGATGGGTTTCCTTACTACAGACGCTGCCTTGCCGATTCTCGCTGTCGCGGCTGGTGTGATCTTTTTCATCACATCACCACTGACTCCGAATTTTGCAGCTGGAGTCTTGTCCGTGTTTCTGGACGTAAGTATCTTCTAGCATGTTAGGATATTCAGAGATTCTAATATTCTACGCAGAAATATCTTCGTTGGCGCTACCCCATCCTGTCCACGGACGGCAAACGTCTCCTTCCCACTTGCCCCTACCAATGGCCTAATGGTCAAGGAGATGTCGCCAAGTTCCTCCAAGGTATTGAGAACTGCGATTTGTGGGAAAAGGAGCATGGAGAGATCTATCGAATCTGGTCAGGCATGCAATCGGAAGTGTATGTACTCGCGGGATCGTCTGGCCATATATACTACCTACCTATTCACTGACTCTAAACAGCGTCCTCACTCAGCCACATCAGCTTCAAGCTGTCTTCAGGGACTCCAACAAACACTCCAAGGCGGAAAACAACAATTCAGGCTATCTTATGAGCGAGCTCCTCGGCCAGTGTGTTGGACTAATTAGCCGTGATCGATGGAAAGCCCTCCGCGCTGTGACGGAAGTCCCGTTCCAGCATGATAAGACTGGTTCTTATGTGGACTTGGTTTTACGCCATACGCAGCAGCACTTTGATGAACTGAGCACTTCCGGTGATTTGAAATATGGACGCATCCAGCCAGCCCAGGACCTGAAGATGCTCCCATTTTGGATTGTGGCTGAGATATTCTACGGGGAATGCGACGCTGCTATGCGAACTGAACTACAGGAACTATGTGTCATCCGTGAGCGGCTATGGAAGAAGATGATACAGGGCGGCCTTGTGCGCTGGAACTGGTCTCGATACTTGCCTACTGCAACAAATAGAGAACTTGCCCAATTCAAGCAGCGCTGGAGGGCTTTCAACCAAAATGCTTATGAGAGAGCATGCAGAGAAAGCAACCGCGGTCTTCCCATTGTGTCTATGACTGAAGCTGCTAGTGCCGGTTCCATCTCACTGGAGCAGCTGTACCAGACAATTGATGAAGCCCTCTTTGCCAATTTGGACGTGACAACTGGTGGCATTTCCTGGAATCTCGTCTTCCTAGCTAGCCATCCAGAGATCCAGGAAAGGGTTCGAGCTGAAATACTAGCCACTGAGAACCGCGATGCGTACCTTGCTTCGTCGTCGACCTTGCTCGCAGCCTGTGTATCTGAATCAGCTCGCCTCAAGCCACTGGCTGCATTCACAGTTGCACAGTCCCCTCCTACTGATCGTACGGTTGGAGGATATTGCATCCCCGCTGGAACGAATATTGTTGTTGACACGTACGCTCTAAATATCCGCAACGAGTTTTGGGGTGAAGACCGCAAGTCATACCGGCCAGACCGCTTCCTGGAGCGCCGTGCTACCGAGCTACGATACCAGTACTGGCGTTTTGGATTTGGTCCACGGCAGTGTATGGGCCGGTATGTGGCAGACCTAGTTATTCGGACCCTTCTAGCACATCTAGCAATCAACTACGAACTTGGCTGGCTAGAGTCATCGACTAAGGATGATGGGAAATGGAAAAGAGACCTAGAGTCTTGGATTACGCTCCCGGATATGCAGCTTAAGTGTGTAAGGCGGGAGAACCTATCCACTTAGATTGTATACAAACACGATGTTTCCGTATGTTTCTATAAGAATTGAATGCAACAACTTGAATACTCCTTATGATGATAAATTCCACTAGTATTCCAAGATCATCCATGAAATTCTTCTAGTTACATCTTTAAATTCAATGTCCCAAGGTAGGAGCACGCTCCAAGACTCGTTTAATTGCAGGCCTGCTCAGCATCCGCTCTCCCCAGCGTTGAATATGTGGCCAGTCCTTGACGTCTACGCCAAAGAAGCTGAACATCCAAGGCATCGCAAACGGGAAATAGGACAAATCTGCTACAGTTGGGCGGTCTTTCAGAGCGATGTAGTCCTGACCCGGCTCTTTTAGCCTCTTTTCCAAGATATCCCACTGTCGAACGGTATTTGCATGCAGCCTGTGAAAGTCAGCCGCTGAAAGCAGATAAATAGTTGAACTATGCAGACTCACTTCTCAATTGTACGGGGGAGTTCAATTGGATTAGCCCTGGTGGGATATCCTTTCTTGAAGTAAAGCCAGTACTTGGCCGTGGGACTGCGACGTTATTAGTTGTCGGAATGATAGAAATAATGATAGCCGTGGTGATAGGAGCATACCCTAGGGCGGCTGTCTGATATGCGGTCCACGATAAGATGGCCCCCTTTTCAGCAGCGGTGCGACCAGTCCAGAAACCATCGGTGTCGAAACGATCGGTTAAGTACTGCAGACAAGCAGTGCTTTCAAAGACAATGACCTTCTCCTTGGTGGCTGGATCTTCGTCCTTGAGACTGGGAACGTATCTCTCTGGATGGATGCTGTAGAACCATTCATCGCGGGTATCGATGACAGAAAGGACATGCGGGAACTGCAGCTCTTCTGCCAGAATCAGGGGCTTCATGTAGTTGATATAAGAAGTTTGGTCGGCTATAGAACGGCCCCAGGCGTAAGCATAGGCTCAGGGATATAGAAGGAAAGAAATTCACCTTTGATAATGTAGATGATAACCCGGCCATCGTAGTCCATATCACCCATTACGACTTCTCCATTAGTGGTAGCCATGCTGAATATAATAAGGTATTGTTTAGATAGATACCGAGATTTAGAAGAGTGAAATGAAAAATATCGGGTGAATTCATACACGGTTTATATACCTGATCTATATACCAGTTCGACTAATACTGCCCGAGATATCCCTATCCCCTCGGCCACCGGAGTCATGCAGTCTATGCCTTCCAGTCGGCCCTTGGCCGGAGATCAATAGCAAAAACCCAGGACCGTCGTAGGGGATAGATCTTGGAAATTTCCCATCCTGAAGCTGCAGCAAGTTCCTGCCATTGCTCCTCGGTGCGTTCCTGTCCATTGGCCGTCATCATCATGTTGATATCGCCGTATCTAGAGAGACGTCCGTATTGGCCATCGGACAGGATTGATTCCAAAACAACCAAACGGCTGTCTGGGCCAGGAATCAGAGCAGCACGAATGCAGCGTAGAATGGTAATTACGTCCGGATCCTTCCAGTCGTGAAGAACCCATTTCATGGTATACACTTCAAACGAGGGTACGGACTTGAGGAAATCACCTCCGATGAGGTTCTCGCAGGGAACACGCTCTCTGAGGTCATAGTAGGCACCATCGGAGTTGTGGAAGAGAGTAGTGGCATGCTCAATGGTGCGAGGAAGATCCAGGATCGCCCCCTTCAGGTCAGGATATTCACGAAGCAGGGACACTAGGAATCCACCACCACCACCGCCGACATCTAACACTGTCCGGGAGCCGAATTCATGCCAGGGGTAATCAGCGAGGATGCCAGGTGCTTGGGCGATAGCACCTCCACCGAGGGTTCTATGAAGGCGTGGCAACCAGCCTTGTGCCTGGAAGTAGGTGAACATATCATCGGAGGTATTGAAGTTGATTTGGGCTCCCCATTTCTTCTCGTCACGGCGAATGGACTGGGGTATTCCTCGAGCAATGTCATAAAACTCGTTGCCGTAGAGGTCGACCCAGTTGTGCCACTGTGTCCAATGGGTGGTATGGAGGAGGGCTGAGATACGGTTATTGCGGTACCGATGCGACGCTGGGTCGTACTCAAAGATATGGTTGTTGTGTAAGACGTGCATGATCTGTTGCAGTCTGTCTGGGTTTGCTTCACTAGCATCTGCCAGCTCGGCTATAGTCAAGCCTTCTTCTCCGGCATTTGCAAGGATATCAACGAGTTTCAGCTCAACGGCAGCACAAAGGCACTTGGTGCTGACGTATCCTACGAAAGGTTGGCACTTGGAAAGAAATATGAATAGAGATGAGTGACTTACCCAGGAAGTGGTCGGCGAGGACTAGATGGCCAGGTTCAAGGAGCTGTTTAGTCTCGTGTAGGATGTTGATGGCCTTGCCTGCGAGGGCCTCAACAGCAGAGTCTGGCAGATCTTTGTCTGTGTGGAGGGTTTGAAGCAAGCCCCTTTGGCCATTTTGCAGAAGAGCATTCCGAGTTGCTTCGACCTGGCTGATCAAGGTCTTTAGAGTAGATTCAAGGGAGGATCGCTCAACGGCCGTTATTGCGGGATTGGTGATTGCAACCATGGTTAGTGTGGTATGTGATGCTGATTGTTGAGGTCTGATCAAATCAACTGATTAGGAGGCACCGAGCCGGCCAAAATATAGTCTTCCTTTTCCTGCCAGGTGTACGGCTGCTGGATCCCTTCGGCGATGCACCGGAGACCGAAGCGCCATGGGGCAAAAGGAGAGCGTAGCTGGCCATATAACTGATAAGACTGGTTAAAAGGGCCAATTTCCTAGGGAGGGAAAAAAGGAAGAAGGGCAGGCGTTCTGATATTGGATATCATGGATGAATCGGAGTTACCGGCGGATGTTTTGATCATTGGCGGCGGACCTGCAGGCTCGAATGCAGCATGGGAGCTAGGCAAAGCGCACCACCGAGTGACTCTTTTTGTTGGAGATAAGCCTGTCTCCAGTCCCGGTAGTGAAGTAGGGGAATCCTCACTGCCGGCCGTGCTTAAGAACCGCGAGCTCTTCAACCTATTCCAGCAAGAAACGAGCAAAACACTGCCGGTCACAGTCGAGAGAAAGAGAATAACAG
>OJKM01000051.1_pt1 | contig 16096 bp, 14 predicted proteins | sample 1596631 | NCBI WGS metagenome assembly OJKM01 (sample SAMEA3904683, study PRJEB24821) | metagenome | biome: Builtin; feature: hospital; material: surface | place: USA | collected 2013-06-06 | reverse complement strand
ATCTACACGTAAGGAGTCGTCGGCAGCGTCAGATGTGTATAAGAGACAGGCCTTGGTCGTGGGCGCGTATCTTTTGGTTGCTTCCCATGCATTCAATCTAGAGAGAAGTCTGGTCATAACTAAGGTCAACCACGGGTTTGTCCTACCTATCACCCAAACAATGGACTCTGACCCGCCGCTCCCATCGCCGCCCCGGCTCAACCGCAAGATCAGAGTGGCTGCTCAGCCGTCGAGGACTCGTCCTCCTTTCCCGTATGGCTCATCCACGTCGTCGAAGTCGTTGAACAAGCTTCTAGGGAGCAGTGGAACGCCGTCGAGTGATCCGCCGCTCTTCTCTAGCGATGATTTCCAATCGTCAGCGTTGGAGAATTATGATACCACGGCCAGAGAAGATGCTGAAGATGGCTTGCCAGAGGGTCCAATAGGCCGAAAGAGACGTTATCGAGGGACCTGGTGGGGACAGAAGTTGGGAAAGGAGCTACAGTCCAGACAGAATAAGCGGACAAAGAGGATGGGGTTCAAGAGTAAGAGGAACGTGGACAGTGGTGTCTGGTTGGGCAGTACCGATACTACTGATGATGGGGACGAGTCTGCTGCCGTCTTCACCTGTGGGTCGGATGATTCTGTGTTTTGTGAAGAGATGGGAGTGTCGACCGGTCGCCCTGCTAGTTCAACTCGTGGCAGTGCTTCTCGAAGGTTTACGGTGCCTGAAACCGCGGGTAGACCCAGTGAAGGCACCAGTAAAAGTCCAGCTGGAAAGAGGAACCGGAGTACCGAGTCTACAGCTCATGCAAAGGCTAGACAAATTATCAACACCTGTCTTGATGAGGGAGATGATAGGGTTGATCTCTCGTAAGTCTTAGCTTTGTTTCGTCCCATATTTTTTTTCTTTTCTTTTTGATTTTTCAACTAACTTGACCGACTAGATATCTGGACATGGGCACAATCCCACCCCATATCCTTCCTCCTTTAGCACAGTTAACCAAACAACCAACTGTGCTCGAACATGGGGCTTCAGCTCAAATATTCAGTCCCCTGGAACCATCCCTCCAGCTGTACTTGACCCGTAACTTACTCACCTATGTTCCAAAGGAAGTGTTTGACTTGGTGAACATCAGGTTTCTCAGCCTTCGGCAGAACAAGCTCACGGAAATACCCGGCGCTATTAGGAAGCTTACTCTGCTTCAAGAGTTGAACGTAGGTGGGAATAAGCTACGGTATCTGCCCTGGGAACTTCTGGGCTTAATGCAGGAACACGGAGTGCTAAGGAACATCACCTTGTATCCAAATCGGTTCCTTCGTCTGGATCAATCGGAGGTAGTCAAATGGCATATCAACACCGAAGCAGGTGGAATTATTGCTTTTGACCCAAATACTCGCGACCACGAGACCAGCAGTGCGCCTGCTATACCAAGTGACGCCCTGGAGAAGTGGAAACCAATTCGCGTTGCCACCAGTGCACCCGAATACTTTGATATGGAAGGGCGTGCTGTGGACAGGCAACGGACCATACCAACAAATACCCCATCCCTTCGTGATCTGGCATTGAAAGCATGTTCTCGTTCTCCTTACTATTCACGTTTTATCAAAGACGATGAAATTATGGCCCCTCCTGGATCATCGCTCTCACCATCACTGCCTTTAGTCAGCAACACTCGCTATCAAGATCCTATCGTTCGGCTTCTCAGCTTTGCGAATGAAGTCAGACAGACGGGAGAGAAAATCTGTTCCGTGTGTGGAAAGTCATACGTTATGGATAAAGTAAGGTGGATTGAATGGTGGGATTGCAAACCAGCTGAGACCCGTGGACAGGAGCCTGGAAGGAAGCCAGGACAGAGCTTCTACCCTTTGCCGTTCATGAGGAGAGGCTGTAGCTGGGCGTGTATACCCGATCTTTCTACCACTTAGGAAGAAGTTTAGCCGCCAGGTCCTATTTAATTGGGATAAGTTTTAGTTACTTATTTGTTTTCATTGCGGTTAAATTGCATAAAGGGATACATAGCGGTTTTCATCGTATTAGACTTGTTTATGGTTCATAATTCGCTCGCTTCCAGGACATAGGAACTAAAGTAATTAAGCGGCTTAACTTCCTTCCCTCCCAGCTAAAAGTACCTTATTAATTCATCATATGCGTAGTGATGTCTAGTTGAGCTCCTCTACTATGGCACCGTTGCCATTACTATCGCCGAACTCCTCTCCAGATTCAGCACTTCCAAAGTCCTCACTAACAAACACCTCGGTTTCCTTCAGTTCCGGTTTGTCATGCATATCATCAAGCCATTTCAGCATACTTTCATAGGCCCGAGGGATGATGCATTCGACGTTTTTCGACTCTCCAGACGAATAACAGTTGCAGCTATACTCGTATCTTCCCGCCACAGGCTGACCTAACTCCTTGTCAGAGATCAGATAAGCGCGGCAACGAGTCGATATGAACTCTGCGAATTCAGTTGGGTGCAGATGGTTCATGTCATGTAACGGGTTACCAAGTGCCATGGAAGATATACAAGACTTCCACGTCGACCCTGTCCAATGCGCCGTTAGTTTTAAATGTCCCGTTTCTATAGATTAGGATGCAGATAGGGATCCTTACAATGTTCAGCCAGGTACCTAACGGCAGCAAGACTGCCCTCTGCAAGTCCAATAATATCGATCTTCGCATCTGGAGCAAGTTTACCCAGCACCTCATCAAAAACATATGTAACATGATCCTGCCAAGTTTCATGCCCGGGTATCTTGTTTCGAACGGTCATTTTCATAGGCGGCTCAACGGCGTGTTTCCTAGGGAGTGCCAGCCATGAAGGTAATGAGATTGCCTTTTCACCTGCGCAGTGCCAAACTAATTGCCCAGGGTTGGTCAGGATGAGGCCTGGTGTTGGAGATTCGCCTTTTTCACGTAAGACAGCTGCTGAGAAGTCCACTGCAGACCCAGAGTTGATGGTTTCATGGCCAATAATCCGGTATGCCCAAATGCCGAGATCCTGAACTGGCTCGCCAAAGACAGCGATAATGCGTTCGTCTGTTTTAAACGTGGGGGAGACCAGAATCGGTACGTGTTGTTCATTTGCTTTAGCCCCGAGAGGCAGCCGTAATGTCTCTAGCCCTTGATCATGTAGGCGGGATAAAACGATGTTTCGAATGCAGGCTATTATCACATCAGTAGGGATCAGCTAGTGAGGAGAGACCGGAGAGTGGTCGTGATATGAAGGACTCACTGTTCATCGCTTCTTTCTGGAGCTCATTATAACGCTCATTGGCGTTGATTTTATAGAGAAATTTCTCCTCTGGATTCGAGATCATGCGTATCTCATCCTTGTCATTAATGAAATATCTGGCAGTAATACATATTAGCCTCGTTTCGCGTCTAGGAGTGTGAATACATAGAGAAGAGAGGTGCTTGGAGAAGTGTTAGGGGGATATTGAGATATATCAGTGACTCACCCGAGTTGCTTGAGATTCGCAGGAAACACAGGATCCTTGGGCAGGTCCTCTCTCTGGAAGACAAACATGATGCTTCGCTTGACAACCGACTTGGTAGCTCGAGATACTGGCTGAAGTAGAGCGAGATGGAGCTTTCTCGGAATGTGAAGGAGAGAGAAACAGAGTCCCTGGAGGTCCAACATTTGGCTGAAAGAAAAGGAGAGCTAAGAAGGGTATCTTTATATGAACGCAAGCCAGCAGCAAGTGAAAGGAATTCGCCAGAACAAGTGACAGCAACACCCCAGTGATTACAGAGCGAGGGCCAATAAGATGCAATATTGACGAAATATGAAGACAAGAAAGCAAACGAATGTGAGAGTAGAGCTTCGATGAAAAGCAGCTTTCCGTCTGAGCCTTCTGGGATGCAGCCATATAAAAGACCTGGGGAGCTACATGAGACCTTATCTCCTATTGGCATGAGCATCAGCATCTCATACCTCGCTATCTGCAGAGCTAGGTTCAGAGATCCAGAAACCTCAGCTCTTGATAGGCACCAGATGGTCGATGTTTCAGATGCTCCGGGAGTTTATAAATAGCAGACAGAGCGTAACTAGCTCAATACCCAGGAAAATGTGACCGGAAAATCAGCCTCAAAACGCCCCTTTGGAGCCGCCTGATTTGATGAGGGTTTGAAGCTAGGAGGCACCATAAAATCTTCACTTGCAGCTGGGAAGAGATAACTCCTCCCTGTCATGCCGTGCGGAATTAATTATCTCACTCTAAAACATGGGTTAGCGATGGGTTTAGGCATCCATGATTAAGATAACTCTCGGTCTTGGGCAGCATCGTAGACCACCACGATTTACGGCAGGCATCTCTTAGTTCTGGCCGTATGTCTTCACGAAATCCTGGCAATCAATATATTTATAAATCTTCTGTAATATACATGTCCCATAAACCGCCTTTATAACTCCAGTGTTGCTTTAAACATGTACAAAAGGCAAGGAAAGGGGAAGGTCGTCGGATGAACTAATCGAGGTACGATACGTAATTTCGAAGCTTTACCAACTGGCCTTCCTGACACCAGGGAGATCTCCGGCTAGGGCTTGCATTCTAAATTGATACTGAAAGGAAGGAAAAAAGCAGGTCAGCAAGGGATATCCTATCACTCTTTAACAGTTGTACCGGTGGAATAAGCTCACTCTTGCCAGTTTAAAGTCTCTGAATACACCCCTCGCTATTCCTCCACCAATACATCTGTTTTTTATTTGCGAAGGTCTGGTATAAGCGTGCATCTGGGAAAGCTTCAGTTGCGCCTGAGCGCGAACTCGCATAGGAAGACTAGTGTTGTGAGATATATATCGAAGTGCTTGTCTAGATAGGAGAAAAGACGTCAGCATAGGGTCAAAAGAGAAGAGAAACCCCATATTTAGAAGCGTAACCGGGGCAAATTGACTCCAATTCATCGGGATAGAAAGGATGCAGGTGCCTACCTCTCTGGCTCATTCTCAGCGAAAACCATTCGCTTGGTGTGATCACGAATAATGCGGGCATTGATGAAACCGGAAAGGTCCAGTTTTTTTGCACGGAATTGAGACATCTTGTTTGATGATATGGGTAATAGAATCGTTCTCTCTGCGTTGCTGGCGGTGATGTCAGATTTGACGTTGAAATTTGCCTTGGCTTTGAGGAAAATGGTATGTTGCCCAAACGGGTTAGCGTCAAGACATGGCCACTCAAAAAACCAACTACATATAAATTTGAGAGTATTGCAATGCACGGCGATTCTGTATATTTGAAGATATTATCAAGTATGAAAACAGTTTATACAACAATTGATGGTGGCCCAAAAAAGACTTTATTCTGGGGACTTGGGATTGTCAAACCCGGGCCATTCTCGTGCCCTACATTGTGAGTTGGCATTACGATAGATTTTGATAGAGCATGTTACCTTGGTACTAGCAGGGGTCAATGCATAGCGGTACTCAAGGGACGGCCGAACACAAGCTTGATGGTTTTCTGCGTAAAACAGCCATATAGGACGATGACAATCCATTCGAGTCTTAGATTCGGGGAAACACATCAATTGAGAACTGTTATGGCATCTCTCTATATTCAATGTACAAAGGCACTTCTGATTTATCAAAAACGTCGGCTGGGGATAGCACGCATTTTATCCGGCCACGATATAACAGTACAGTTGTTTTTCATAGACTTCCTTCACACTATTTAGTGTTTTCCGCTCTGCTTGCCAGCGTTGGGGTTTCGGGGATCGTTTTTGAATTCCTCGGCTAGTAAAAATGTAATATTAGTTCTGGTGTTCATAGCGCAAGTTTGGTACCCAGAACGGTTTTCTTGGGCTTCGGGCAGACACGATATCATCCAGACATCGCCAAAAAAGTCTTGACAGCGGTACTTCTAAGGAGCAAGGTCGACTCACAGTTCATCATGGCATTCTGGAGAGAGTTGATTCCGTATCCAACGACCAATGCTATATATTAGTTAGCTGGGTGCCGACTGGGAACAAAGCACTGCGTGCGGCCTGTTGTGCAGCCGGAGTTGACGTTGAAGGGCTGGACAAAGTAGGTAGTGCAGATTCCGTCGGCATAACTGGCAAAATTATTTTAAAACATACCGGCGACGAAGAATGGAGCAATTGGTTTGGCTGCTGAAGTGTTAGCAACGTCCGGAAAAGACATCGTCTAGGAACTTAGCGCGGAGGTACGAACCAACGAGGGCCGGGAACTTTTTTGGGAGAAGAGGCATCTTGACTGAAGAGGGTGAAGGCGGAACGACGTTCTTTCCGGAGTTGTGCGAGTGGGATGGCGATAACTTGTCTTCGGGCTTGAGAATTGATGCATTGAGGTTGAAGTTGGAGTTTCGGATCTTTTTGTCGACGTGTCACGTGATAGACGCTTGTTGTGACTGTTTGGGCGAGGGAAACATCGCGAGTATCAAGCAGCGCAATAGGTAGAGACAATAAGCATTCAAACACCCAATTCAACAGGATAAATTCTGCATTTACAATGGCATCCGCGCTGTCTGCCTCAGTTTCTTCTCTCCGGGCCTCTCTGCAGTTACTTGAGTCTTCAATCGATATCCTTGATGAAGGTGTAAACGACTTCCCCCGCCTCTGCAAAGTACTCCAGTCTACTCGAGTAAGTCTATGGTAGTTTCTGACCGAAAGTTCCATTATACTTGTTGCTAACCGTATGTCTGCTCAGCACTTCGAATTGCTTCCTGAACCTACTTTGAAAGAAGCACAACAAGCTATTGTGGATGAAATTACACCCAGTATATCGCATCTCATAACACTTGCCTCTAACCATACCGATAAGCTTGCGCGTCGACAGGAGGCCCTGAAAGCCAAGGCTGAACTACAAGAGGGACGATTATACCCAGAGCCACGTTCTTCTTTTAGAAGTGGCCTGCACCATGATAGAAAACGAACCTCAATGGCTGGCGGTGTTCCGGGAAGTAGAGCCGCTGAACTACGCAGGCTGACGCAAAAGAAGGAGCGCCTGCAGTATGCTGTTGATCGACTGGAACTTCAATCGAAACAGCGCGAACGTCAACTAAGGAAGAGTATGGCTGTTCCCTGAATAGGGCTATTTGGTACTGAACATTCGAATCTGGCGTCATTACCCATATACCTATACCGTTTAAGGAGGAGGCCATTCAGCGCCTTTTCTCTCAAGGTTGATCAGACTACCCTTCCTGCGTCGATGTGATAAGGGCAAATTTGTCGACGTTCACATACAGGCATATCTGCCTAAAGTGTACCGGGCTCCATATATCCAGTCCTAGTATGTCGTGAGGTAGTGATGCTTTGTCCATCCGCTATCTTGGAGTGTAAACAGACAAGGCAAGAGCTGGAGAAGGGATTATGCACAGCGGGAATCCAGCCCCGTGAAATACGGGGCTTAAGTCAAGTTAAAGTTATTACCTGTGCCACTTGACACCAGAGGACGGATTGAGAGAAGTAATATACATTTTAATACATAATATTTCTAGTAATACAGTCTGTCCAATACGCAGAACCCTGATGTTATACAGATACCCCATCAATCGTAAAAATTAAGTTGAGTTCCCCATCCCCAAAGATACCCGTGAGACGCCCGAATTGCTCGTATGTGCTTTGATGAACTGAAGAACCATATACCGCCGAGAAGCTCCCGCTTGGCCTTCTACTCACAGCCCAACTGTTTGCCGTACTTGCGGTCGCGTTTCACTTCCATCTGCCTTGCCCACTTCGGTACTTTGTTTTCTTTCTTATTCTTCCCAGTTATTCGCTGGTCGTGATAGGACTTCACTCTGTCGGCAAGTTTCTGCCCTTGCTCTTCATCTAAATCAAATTCCTCGCTTTCATCTGCGAGGGCAGCACGTCTCCGTCTTGAATCCGCACCTGGCTTCACTATTCTCTTCTTGACGGGAGTTGACTCCTCTATTTTGATGGCTCGGACGGGACGATGGATCCGGGTCTTCGCTCCTAGAGGCCACAAATCTCCCCATGAGGACTTACGAGCATCTCGGTATGCTTGTTTGCTGAATGAGCGGGGAACCGTCCAGCGCTCTATTTTCCCTTCTGGTGTGCATAAATCCATCGAGACATGGCCTTTTCGTTTGATAGGAGGTAGCACGACTCGGGGCCACAAGAGCGGATCAATGATCTCCTTTTTGGTGTCATTGGCTTTTGCTTCGTTCATATCAACTGAATGTTCATAGCCGGCAAAAGCTGCGTTGGTTGTATGCTCATCCTGCACCAAGCCGTCGGCTTCCCGTCTATCAACACCTCGTTGGACGGCAAGGTAGCTGAATTCCGCATCCTCGTGGTTGTGGGATGGGTTTCCAAGGATACGCTGCAATACGTGTGGTCTGACATAACGCTGGGCAAACCGACAGAACTGCTTGGGCTGTTTCATTTTCCCGGGCTCGACATACATCGGACATCGAGCATGGGTAGTACATGGCGCAATTATCATGCCTTTGCTTTTTTCAATTTGCCCAGTTTGGGTCTCTGGAGCTGGATCGGGGCCGGAAACCTCTGAAGACCTGGGAGATTTAATCAGCCGTTCTAATATCATCGCCCGAGCGCCTCCAATTGCCGCAAAGCCCTCCTTGTGCCCCTTTTCAAGGAGTATCAAAATACCTCCTTTAGGATTTAGCATGGCCCAAAGATTTTGAATGTAGTCCTTTTTTTGATAGTCTTCCTCGAAATGTAATAACGAATGAGGAGCAACTATGATATCATAGTTTTTTCGATTCCCAGGCTTCTGGGGACCAAGAGATGATTCTCCTGCAAGGCGTAGGTAGTTTGGTAGCCGTGGAAGGAACGTTGTATTTTCCAGGAGGCTACTAACACGATGTCGCAGAGTATCCGATCCAGTTAAAACGGTAGATTTCCCTGTTGCCAGGCTTCCTTCTGGATGATCAGGGTACATCAGGGACCATTCAGATCGCAGTACTTCTCTCCATGCAAAAACACCAGCGCCACCACCACTTGCATCAAGAATGCTCGGTCCTCCTGCTTTGCACATAAGACCGCGAATCCACTTTGTCCCGAGTCTTTTTCGCGTTTCTACCAGCGCACTTAAAACTGATGCATAGATTCCAGGGTATAATACTGACATAAACAAGGTGCTTTCAATCGGGGACATTTGCTTTTGCGATGCTGTGAGAGGAATTGGGTTCTTTGGTTGAGATTTTATGACCCTAATAGAATCGGGCAGTTGGTCTCCTCCAAATATTTTATGGGCTGTGTCAGAAATGTGTTTATTAGAAAATGAGGCGGTCATTTGTGTGATCGGCCTTGTCATAGTAGATGCTGGAGCTGTGACGCTACTTGGACTTGTGCCAAACTTGCCCTCATCCACAAATGGGTGTGATCGAACAAATGGGTCTTCACTGTCGAATGTTGGAGGTTCAGTAAATAGCTCCGCCCCGAGGGATGCTGCTACCTGGCGGGACCTTTCTGTAGTATGGGTATCTACCTCATGGCCAGCAGACTCAGGGATGCCTACCAAGTATTCACCTTCAGCAGCTTGTGGTTCAGTCGAGTGATGATCTTGTGCCATCTCCACTTCTTCCCACTCTCCATCCTTGTTCTCCCGGAAAATCTGGTCTTCCTCTCTCTGTGGCTCTTCTAGTTTGGTAATAATTGGCTCGCCGTATAATCGCCTGTATAGCTTAAGTCCATCCTCGTGAAGTTCATCGGGTGGTACAAAGACGCCGTGCTTTTCCCATACTGCTCTCACTTTTGCTTCTAACGCTTCTGGAGTTCGGTATCCCACAATGGTACTGATGGATTTTATAAGATCCAAGTCTTCGTTTGTGGCTGATTCAGGCAAGTCTTTGAGTTCCAGCTCGTCGATTTGCTGGACCAGTTCTTCATGGCTGGCGTATATTTTATCGAGGAGTTGATAGAATTCTTCTTTTCGAGCAGGGGACGAAGGGTCATTACTGTTTGCTTGATATAAAAAAAATCTCTAGATGAATAATCCGAAGCTTCTCAGGAGCTGCCAAGACAACGCTAGCTTTATCTATACTAGCTCTGAGCCGCTTTTGGATTTGACTTTTTTTGTGAAGCTTAAATTTTGAGTTATGCTTAAAATTGATCCCGAACCTTAGTTACTTTGTCGAAGCCTCGAAAATGAGGTCTGGGGATTAAAGAGAGACAGAAAATAAGGAAGTGGGTATAGTGTATACCAGGACGAGGTTGATTTAATTTATTATGTGTGTAGTCGGCTTACGCGCTCTATACATTGTACTTTACATCGGATATCTTTCTTCAGGGCTATTGACAGCCCAAGTCTAGTTGTTTGGGCCATTGATAATCCAGGACAAGTTGAAACGGCGCCAGATAATGCAACGATGCGACTTTTCTCCACCTTTATCCTCGTACCAGTCACTCTCAACCAAGGCACCAATCTTATAGTCACTCGTCTTCGTCATACTGGAGTAGCCACCTTCATTTCCAACATTTCCTAGTGGAGCATCCTTCAATTCACGTCCGAAGTTGAATTTGGCTGCATCCTTATCGTAACTGATACGTACACGCATAGCTGTACGGCGGTCTGTGGAGGCAGAGTTCATGAAAATAGTTCTAGCCGGCTCATCACTATTGTAGCTTAGGATCGAGCCCTGGCAGGCAGGGTCAGGAAGACCGTTATCAGTAGCAAAAGGACCTAAGCCAGCAAGAGTGCCACGGGCGACAGAGCGATGGCCCATAGGACCTGGACGGTCGTTGCGCATGAGCTTTCCATCAGGTGTTTGGCAGATAGTACCCTCGGATCCAGCGCCTTTGAGAATCTGCATGGACCAGGTACGGTTGCCTGATGGTCCACGCCCAATGATGTTGCGGCCTTGTGCCGGAATGACTAGTTCACCAGTGGATAATTTGATACCATTGCCAGGGCCGACAGCATCCCATGCCTGGCCATCTGGTGTCAAAGTCTTGGTCATGTCCACAGGCTTAGTCCAGGTGTCACCATCATCAGTGCTAGTAGTGAGATAGAGATGACGACGGCCAACCCAAGTAGAATCAATCTTTTTGGTTTTTGTTCCGTCTGGTAGGGTGTTGCCTCCATTCTGACTATAAGCACCGTCGTTCATAGACAAGAAGAGATAGATGGTGTTGCCATCAACAACTGGAGTAGGATTGCCCCAGGTATGCGGGCCAGTCCCGACGACCTCACGCAAGGATTCCCAGTCAGTTGGGTTTTCGCCGTTGTTGGTGGGAGACTTCGTACGCTTGTAGACAAGGTTGATGTCGCCGTAGTCTCTGTTGTTATGGCGGCGCCCTTCAGCAAATGCGAGGATACGACCAGTGTTGGTACGGACGACAGCAGGAATGCGGAAAGAGTGGAAACCAACTCCGGTAGCTAATTTGTCGGGTGAAGGCATATTTGCGCTTCTAAACAACGCATATTCCTTGTGATATTGAGCAGCCTTTCCGGCTGGATCATCAACTCTCGCCTGGGTAGCGGTAGCTGAAAATGCGACTACCGCCAGGGAAAGTAACCACTGTTTGAACCCCATGATGAGTAACGTATGAGCTCGGGTATCAACACTTGAGCTGGAGAGTCGAGGATCAGGCAGAGGTATAATCAGATTTCAAGGGAGATTGTTCTTGGTGTTCAATTATGCCTACTACCTAGGCCTTTGTAGGTCTGGAGCGAGCAAAGTAGAAAACATGGCAGTCGGCTCCCTTTAAAAATAGTGGGATATTTGCTTCTAGGGTCGTATTGAGCGGTTTAAATTCTCATGGAACGTCGTAAAGATTGTCAATATCTAAGCCTCCTGCAATTCGTACCTCACAAGCCAAGTATCCTAGATATGCCCATGTGCATTTTTACCCCTAATGCGATTGGCCATTTATAGGGTGCTTGACCGATCTGCAGCTTGCAAGTGAGCAAGGGCTACTCCGTATAGAACTGCAACATGTGAAGCTCGAATTATCAAGGGGTGGAACACTGTTAGTGTTAGTAGAAGAACACAATCACTCGTCAAAGCGCAACCTTGCCATAAAGGTCTGAATTGAATCTTAAAATAACGATGGATATTGTATGGGAAGCGGACTGGTATGCATTCGTTTCTTGTTCATCTTCGTCTCCCGCCCGAGGCAACGTCGCTCTGATGCTTCATCCGGCTCGTATCGTGGTAGGCTAAAGAGTCAATGTGCTATAAATAGAACAGATATGGCCCGGATGAATTCATATCTGCGGCGTCCGACTTTGCCAACTCCGGCAAAACCTGTAGAGAAAACGAGCGGCGATAATTTTAGGTTGATAAATGAATTGCATATCAAGGATATCAGCATCTATAAAAGGAAACCCGGAAATCCGAATACGTAAGGCTAGCGGCACGAAGTTTAGAGTACTTAGACATTATTAGGAGGTTGAAATCAGTCGCTCTCATCTCCCATCAAGGTAGATAGAGCTGCTCTCCATCTTGTCACCTCATGTTCTAGAGCAGAGATCTTAGCCATGGCGGATAGAAGACTAGGGTCTTGACTTTCCACTCTGACTTTCTCTTGAACTCTTACTTCTTCACCACGCCATTGAAATACATCACCAGTCTCATCATGCGCGGGCTGTTTCACTCCAAAAAGCTGGTCTCGTAAAGAAAATCCTCCTAGAGAAAGATGAGGTGCGAAAGATGTTGCTGGGGTGGACTCTGTTGAAGCGGGTTCAAGAGTGCGAAGATATAGCACGAGTGCAGCCTCTGAAATCGAGAGATGAAACGAGAGGTAAGGTGGGAGAGGCGGGTCGAAGCTCTATATGGGGTCAGCATTACCCATAGTTCCCACTGAACCAGACTTTTTTGGTTGAATTTCCAGGTGGCAGATCATACGTTACCATCTGCGCTGCCTTCGAACCAGGGCTGCTTAATCCCTTCACCTTCACCTTTCAAAGTTTGCCTCGCTTCAGCCAGGTTATCGCCCAGGAGCCGTAGTTGGCCGGATATGAAACTCGCATCTCTCGAGTCCCCTGTGTATGTGCTGATATCAACGATATCAAGACTATCGTTGATGAGGCGGCGAACAGTCGAAAGTTGATTCAGGACAAGTTCAGGAGCTGCTGGGTCGGATGAAAGACATAATCGGGTTGAAGGCGAACCGCGTGGGGGAGGCAAGGAGTGTAGACGGAGTTGAACATCCTAGAGATCCTATTGTTAGCATGGGAGTGTCGTATTCATGTGAGCCCAACACTGCCTTCTAGCAGTTCTTGTCCACAGTTTATAGTCTCCTATTTCTTCACACAGACACGTACTCCTTTAACAATTTTCGAGCCCGTTCTCGTCACAAATCCCTTAACACTTTCCGATCGCATTGATGAAAGCACGAGTGTAGATCCCATATCATTTGGTGTCAGGAGAGCGTAACACTCCTGTAATCCATCTCGTAACGAGGCCAGTGTTCCTTGTAAGGAGTTCAAGAGCCATTGTAGCTCATTAGACTAGGTGGTTTGTTAGCTGTTATTCCCGAAAGAGCCGGATCGATACACATACCAACGATGCCTCCTCTTTTTCTTTCAGCCGTTCAGCTGGAAGAGAAGGATATGCCCAGGCAGCCATGATTATAGTATTATACTATTGTATGACGCTGAGGTGTTATTGTCAGTAAAGCACGGCTGTTTTTTGTTGTAGCTTCAAGAAAACCGACGTCATCTTTAGCTCTGCGTAGTTATTTATATCTTGGGGGCTGACTAGTTAACTAGGTAGCTGGGCTAACTAGTTACGGCAACCCACAGTGTCACCTTACGCAAATCTTTTTCTACTTGCTTTGAATGAAATTATCCTAATTGATTTTCATAGCATGGATAAATTGGTCACTGAAGTTAAGTTCAGAGAAGTACGGATACCAGAAGACAAATTAACCAAAGCGTAATAACTATTAAACTCATTGGAAAAGGACCAACGCATTATCATCATATATCCATCTCCGTCTAATGTAGCCATTTATACGTGCTTTTGTATGTTCCCCCATTTTTTTTAAAAAAATTTATGCACCATTCTCAACTACTGGGGAGGTTCCACAGCACCACGAACTCCTCCCTTTCCACCGATCTCACGAGCAGTTACCTGGACAGCAAGCTGTTCGTTAACGCTGACCATAACTTCAATCTTGCCCTGAGGCTTAACATCGCGTATAGCAAACTCTGCAATAGGCTTAGAGACATTCCATGCGATTTCACGGACTTCTCCCTCCTCATCTTCCTCGTCATCGTCATCATCATCATCGTCATCATCATCATCGTCCTCATCTTCATCCTCGGCTTTGGGCTTAGGCTCAACCTTTGTGACCTTAATTTCACGAGTTCCTTCGCAAATACGGACGAGAACGTCACCACCGTCCTTTGGAGCAGGGTATTGAGCAGATCGACGGGCTGGGAGGGCAGTCTCAGTGTTTAAAAGTGGCCTAAATATACAATTGGCCTCGTCAGAAGAAACGAGCTGGACTCCAATGGCCTTGGTAAGGTGAGCGGTAACAGTGACCATTGGGTGTGTGGATTGCTCGATGTCAGCCATTTCAAATTCCTCAATGAGAGAAGCCTGAATGGCGGCACCCCTGACAGCCACATCGGAGGGGTGAATGGCGGTCGGCGAGGTAGCTGGTGCAAGGACAGTTGTGGTCTCAGGGAATAGAGACTGGACAAGACGAGCAATCTTTGGAGTATGTGATGTTCCACCACAGAGAATGACCTACACGATGTAAGCATATATTTTAGAAAACTAGACACAAAGTTGAATATACAAACCTCGTCAATATCAAGGAGATCAAGCTCGGCTTTCTGGACTGCCTGCTTGATGAGGTCGGTGAAGCTTCCAAAGACCTTTCCGGAGAGAAGTTCGTATCTTAAACGGTTAACGTTAGAGGTAAAGTCGATACCGTTAGCAAGACTTTCGATGCTCAAAGAAGCGTTTGTACCAATACTAAGAGCCTTCTTTGTCGCTTCGGCCTCGAGCTTTAGCTTAGCCAAGCTTCGAGCTTCTTCCCTAGGATCTATTTTATGCTTCTTAATGAACTCCTTAGCGAAGTGGTCAATGAGGACCTGGTCCAACTGGGCACCTCCTAGTTCGTAATCATGGGCAGTAGCTAAGATGGTATACATGCCACCTCTGGACGCGATAACAGTAACGTCAGATCGAGTGCCACCCAAATCAGCAACAACAACAAGCTTGTCGGTGACAACAGCCTCAGGTCGAGCATCGTATGCTACGACGGCAGCAACTGGCTCATGGATGAACTGGAGAACCTCTATACCAGCTCCTTTCGCAGCTTCCATCAATGCGGATCGCTGCGTATCGGTGAAATTTGTGGGGACAGTGATGACGGCGGCATTGACTTGTTTGCCAATATATTCAGAGGCGGAGTTTTTTAGGCGACTAAGATGTCGAATCGTAACTTCAGACACAGTAAGCGTGCTTTTCTCCTCTTCGGTGCCTTCTTGAACGGTGAAAGCGACAGTGGACTCATGCTGTTGTGGGTGAGCTGATTGATGGCACGGCGTAGGATCTATCGATTTGAACCTGGATATCACGGTTAGCCGAATACTTCCCAACCAATTATTCTCGCATCAGGACAGGCTTGATATTACTCTTTTCCAAGATAATCTCTGAAGTAGGCGATGGTGTCGGCCGGATGTCGGACAATCTGAGATTTGGCTTGTGTGCCATGGTATTCATCACCATCAACATACGAGATTATAGAAGGGATATGGCGATCTGGAATTGGGTAAAAATTCGACTGTTAGTCCATTGGTCCGATACCAATATCGAAGGAAGGGAATCCCACTAACCTCCATCTTCGTTCGCGATAACTTCTGCTTTTCCATCCTGCCCAAGTAACACGCAAGAGTCAGAGAAACAAATAAGATACAACCTGCGAACAGTTTCCTTCAATGGTATCTGGTCTGCCACTTACAGGCGAGGTATAAGCGATGGAACTGTTGGAGTTGCCAAAGGAGATACCGATAGCACACCGCTCAGTCGCATCCGAGGCGACTCCAGCAGCTTGATCGCTCATATTTTCTTCCTTCTGATAAACAAGGAGGTTATGTCGGCCTCCAGAAGAGCAGTAGTGTCAATGAAGAATTGGACTGTTGAGACGGGGGTTTTCGTGGCAGGCAAATTGGCAGGTCAGCGACTTTTTGGCGGCACAAGAAGTGGAAAAAAA
>OJKM01000050.1_pt1 | contig 16134 bp, 22 predicted proteins | sample 1596631 | NCBI WGS metagenome assembly OJKM01 (sample SAMEA3904683, study PRJEB24821) | metagenome | biome: Builtin; feature: hospital; material: surface | place: USA | collected 2013-06-06 | reverse complement strand
TCAGATGTGTATAAGAGACAGCTGCTCTCTGGCTTCGGGGCTTGGGCAGAGAACCGCCGAAGCGAGTGTCGAAGCATGACGGTTGGCTGGTTCATGGTAGGCGGCGGGCGACGAGGGGGTCGGCTGGTGAACTAACTCGTCACCCAGTTAACTAGGTATTCTCGTAACTAGGAATCGCCTGTTTCTCGTTCGAATAGGTGTCCCGGCTGCCAGACAGAGTGACGGTGGTTTGTTTTGGCGGGAAGAACACCGTCCCAAGAGGATCAGACGCAGCTTTAAATAACACCAAGTTAACCAGCCAGGGCCCAACCCCCTCCCTCCAGCTACATCCGTAACCTCGTGGTGTCTCGAGCTTCGTCTCCTTCGGCGGTTCAGGCACGCCAGTCGGGAGTTTGGGCGGCGGGCGCTAGCTCCACGGCTCTTCCGCATCGCCGAACCTCCAGGGATGATGCATGACGCAAAGATGGCCAGATGACAATCGCGTGACGGGGGATGGAATCCGTGGGCTTCCTGGTGGGCTCACTCGGACGCCTGTCCGTGGCCAGCGCCTGCTAGTCCTTAGTTACGACTCTATAACTACCTACTCCGTAATCGAGTTGCTTTCCCGAAGTTTTCCCCGGAAGTCTCGCGCTGGCTCTGCTCCAATGATAATACATCTCCCGGCGACGGGTTCAACAAGGTAGAGCTTCAAAACAGCCTTGTTGGAAGCGCCGGATATTTGCTCAGATTCCACACTGGCGTACACATGGAATACAGAGACAGTCATGTTATCCGGAAACAAGATTTACTCTACGAGGCAGCGGCCTGCTTTCTAGGAATCGCCCGGAATGCTCAGATGGCCTTGGTTCTTCTTGTATAATGTCCTTGAAGGAGGGTTCTATAATGATGGCTATATTCTCACTCGGTACTCCAAAGTGACACCACCACGCCGCACCTTTTCCCGAGATACGCAGTCCATGTCATGATGCAGCTTGCGTCCCGTTGAATTGCAATTAACTAGTGCCTTCTTACTCTGTATAGTTTGTAGCATCTTTATTCGAGGACGTCGCTGTCTAGCATTAGCATACCTAACCAAGTGGAGACAAATATTAGGTACGCACTGTACGGAGTACTGCTTTGCTCGAACGAGACAACTGCCAGGGCATAAATTTACAATGGATATTCTTAGCCAATAAAAATGCCAAATTAATAGTTAATTGGTAACCCGCGGCTCCTAGGCTATATCAGAGTTGGCGCCGCTACTTCACCCAATAATATTGGGACCAGCGGCCATATGGCGGCTTTTAGCATCATGAGCCTGATAAGCCACCCAATCAGAATACATTCAACTTTCAATGACGACCTCCGTCCCTGCGGTTTAATACCAACTGAGTGCACGCCACCAGTCAATGCCGTCATAATGAAGAAGGCAAGAAGGCCTTCGCCGCCTGGGTGACTCACATAAATACTCACTAGAGCGCTCCCTTTCCATTGTTCTTGTTCTAAAACTCATCATCACATTTATATACACACCAAGATTTCGGTTATTGAATAGGACGTAAACCTATGGATAGCCAACGAATTTTTCAGCGGATAGGTGCTGGATTCTGTGGCACGGTATGGGCTTTAATGCCCAGTAATAATATGCTGGAAGACGACGCTTTCAAGCGAGAAGATGGAGGTCCTGGAAGGTCTCTCCAGAAGGAATTTAAAATGCACGGGATCATACAGAATGCTATAGAGCAATACGGGAAAGCCACTCCCATCTCTATACCCAGATGTCATCAGTTTATTGATCCCGACGACGCTTGGTGGGGGGCTGGCAATTTGGAGAAATTCCCTGACGGATATTCCCCTTGCAATATCATTCGGTCCGACCGCATTCCACCTGTTGGACAACCCACTCGGGAGTTACTGATCGAGAAATTCTGCCCTCCACCTTTGATATCAGAATTAAAGGCTAGTGAGGTCAACAAAGACTGCCTCATCCGCCCATACCTCGGGAGATGCCGATTTAGCTCACGACCGAAATCGAACTTCGTGGCCTTTTCTCTTCGGAACTTTCCGCTGCACCTCGACCAGATGTATGAACTTGAGGTACCTCCAACCGACCTCCTCAACTATGCTGTACTGATGGCAGAAACCCTGGCAATACTTCATTGGCTAGGTAAGACAGACGCGAACGATATCGAATTCGTCTTAGCTCCACCACGCAATGACCAGAAGTCAGCAATAATATCAAATTGTCTTGGAGAACACACGATATGGATCCTGGACTTTGACTGCTGTAATGTTATCTCTCTCGATAGGGAAGGGGTCGATCAAGCGGTTAGGGCTTTTATAAAGAATGACCCATTCTATCCACGCCCAACCTCCAGCCCTGACCTGTGGGTGGCATTTCGACGCAAGTACATTGAAACTAGCAACGAAGTGCTAAAGGGAGCAGGTGATATGGCTCTCCGTCAGCTTCCAATCCATTTTATCAATGGTGTTGAAGCTGCTTTACAAGTTTCTTCGGCCTAAGCTTAGACGATGTTTTTTAGTTGTATAATAGGCGTGTGAAGCAACACACAAGGATCACACGAAGCAACACACGAAGCAACATGGAAATATGTGTCATTGCCCTTGACATATAAAATAGATCCGCATGACTACAAGCTTCGCTCTCAGGTTTCCCTCAAGTTTGACCCTTCAATCATTACAGCATGTCGGATAATATTGGTGACGAGATTTCTTCACGATCAATCCGCCAATATGACACCTCGGAAGACTCAAATGCCCCAAGGCTGGATAGGATGTTCAGCAAATTGCAATTTGAAAGAACCAGTACCTCGAGCACAACAGGCCCGGATACCAAGAACACTCTAAAAAGGCTTCTATCAAACCAGTCTGGGATATCCACTGCATCCTCCTATGCCGAATTCCAGAGTGCTTCAGCAGGCCAGGCGAGACCCTTCAGAGAGATTGGAAGGGGGTCAATTGGAAAAAATTTACGAGCAACCAGGAACAACATGGGCATTTAAACTTCTGCTCATCGATCGAAGTGATAAATTGTGGAACAACTATGTCATGCATCTTCGGGTTCAAAACAGCTTTGACCAGCTCGGCAGCATCTGTGGACGTGTGGAGCTACCGCGTGTTGCATGGTTTGCAAATAAGACATCAGAATTTTGGAACGACAATCTTCATTTGTTCCCAGACGAGCCGACTTTCAGGCGTGAACCTCGCGATGTTCTCTGCATGGAACGAATTCTCCCATTACCGGAACCAGTTCGAAATGCCATGATTGGAGCTTACTGCCTACCCCATAATATTGAGAACGCGAAAAGAGACCCAAAGAACAAAGACTGCCTTATTATGGTTTTCCTGGGAAGAAATAGGTTTGGAATATCTCGGCCCAGTGGTACTGCCTTTTTTTCGCTTCGCAATTATAAGCTATATCTAGATTAAATAAGAGACCTTGGTTTAGATGTCGAAGAGCTGTGTGAGAGCATGGCAGATACTATGGCCGTTCTATACTGGTATGTAAATGTGGACGGAAACGATATTGAGTTTGTTTTTGGTAGCTCCCCGGAAGATAAAAAAGCGATCCGTCGAGAAGTGAAACTTGTAGACGTCGAGTGAATGGCTCCAGGATCAAGTATATATGAACGGATTACTAATATTTATCCAAACTTCAAGAAGCGACTTCTTAGTCTATGGATTCTCGACTTTGACGCATGCAAACCTATATTAATGGATGAAAATGGAGTGCGACTGGCGGTGAAAGCCTTTTTGGAGACCGATCCTTACTGCCCCCGGCCGTCAACTGAATGTCATTTCGCTAAGGAGCTCTGGAAATTATTCTGCACCCGATACATGCATACTGCTGCGAGACTCGTGAGAGGCACAAATTACCATCACCTGCCAGTGAAGTTTATTCAAGGAATTTCGAATGAATATAGGCTACGTGAGGAAAATCGAAGGGAGACTCAGGTTGCACCTCCCACAGTTGTTAGAGGAAGAGGAACTGCGGGAATAAGGAGAGCTAGAAGCAGCGGCAACATGATGGGACGTGGTAGAGGCACTTGGTCGAACCAGCCGGGGCCACAACCAGGAGAACCAGAGCAATCAGAGCGACAGAGGCAATTGGAGCAAAGGCAAAGAAGGGGCTTTCGAGGGAGAAATATTGGTCACAGGCATTGATAGAATGTGTACGAAGGCCACGTGATAAACATTGGTCCAGGGATATGTAATTAAGCAGTTAATATAATTTTGCTAGGAAAAAAAAAATTGAGATCTTTTAACACCTCACTAATTGCTGAAATGTCACCATGTCCACCCTGCCTAACGGTACAGATTAAAGTATTCTTCTTAGGGCAAAATTCTCTATTCTATCAATGTAGTCCTAAGCTATACCCCACCTTATCTTCTTTACTTACCTTTTATACCTGTCTTCTAACCCTTTACTTTCTTACTTTCTTATATAGAGTTCTTATACCTCTAACCCCCTAGTCTTTCCTAACCCTACCCTAAGTGCAACTAGATAATATTCGGGAGTGATACTACATAGTAGAAGCAGAAGAGTATTGTTTAGGATACACGGTTAAAGCAGAGAATTTTACCCTAGGAATAGTGCTTTATTCTGTACCGTTAGGCCGGTGGATATGGTGGTTCCATTACATTCGGCACTGTTTGATAATACCCATACAGTACTCCGTATCTGGAGAATTAAACGTCCAGACAGCTTTATCCTATGAAATTTATTATTGGTTTCTTTCAGTTACCTACCTACCTTACGTAATGAGTCGGAGATGGATTAATGTTTTGCAGATCACATGTCAGCCCGACAAAGATGGACCATTCGATCGGCTTAGAGATTTTAGTCACGTGATACTAATTGCACATGACTGGGGCGTTTTAATTCGTCAAGCCTCCATGAACACCATGAAAACCGCCGAATGTCAACCACAGACAAGCAGCGCCGGGGCAATATTTTTTACCCCCGAAGTGAGCATCTGGGAGGCTGTACAGCGGTTTCACAATGAGCTCTCATCAGATCGCTGTAGCGAAGGCTTCGTTCTCCGCTAGCCTTCTACGGCCTGACCCTCAGCCAGTCTCTGGAGATGAGATATCACGCTTTCACAATGAGCTCGACACGATGATGTCGCATTGCTCCCCAGCACATATCCAGGTTTGGACTATTTGAAGCTCCTTGCATCGTTGCAGCGGCAATATCCAAGTTTACTAAACTGTTACGCCTTGGGGTTTTTTCACACCAGATATGCAAATCATGGCTTCTAAAAAATGTTGCCCCTTCGTCCGTCCGGGTAGGGGGATTAGGCAAATACTTCATATCGCTGGCAGAGTACTTGCAGCAGAAACCAACGGATAAGCAAGGAGCTCAAAACGGAGGTGATAGAAAGCACGGCGCATCCCCGAGGAGAAAGACGTTACATATTCTCTACTTATTAAATGATTTACTTCACCATACGAAATACCATGGCCCGACGTCCACTTCTGCGTTTTCAACGGTGGCCGAGTCATTACGCCCATACTTGACTACTCTTTTTGGCCGTGCCGGGAGCTATTGCCGTGACAATAGCGCGAAGTATCGCAAGCGGGTTGAAGATCTTATCAAGCTATGGGAAAACAGTGCATATTACAGTGCAGAATATATGAGAAAATTGAGGGATGCGGTTGAAAATTTCGAAGCTACTGGGGAAAAGGCTGCTCTAGATGGAGAAGCACACGCTGAACAGAAAAAGGCTGAAACGCGAAATATTCCGTATGTGATGCCGGCGACTCATGGTGATCTCAATGCGCCATATTACGAATTACCTGCAGGAAACATGCTACCGCACATAATCCCAGATTCCTCTGCTGCAATCCGAACCCAGTCATTAAAACCTCTTCAATTTTCCGCTGGCCCCGCTGATGAGACCCTTATCAAGGCTGTGAAGTCCCTCCTTGCAGAGGTGGATAGGATTTATGATACCAATGAAAACGAGTCTCCGGAACTTACGATAGTAGATGTTGATGAGCTGGGACAAACTACGACACGCAACGATTTGACGGGAGAATCACTGGACAGTGGCACATACTACGGCTGGTCGCGAGAATTTTGCCAAAACATGAAGCAACGCAGGAGTGGAAAAGCTCGCAGTAGAAGTCGAAGCGCAAGTCAAAGCATTAGCTCACGGCGGTCAGCCAGTAAAAGGCGACGGTACAGTGATAGCATGAGCGAAGACGGGAGAGGTCGTTCACTCTCCTCGAGTTCATCCATATCTCGTGGGCGTGGACGGCGAGCCTCAGAGTCCCGCTCCCGATCCCCTCGCCGTCGACCTAGGGCCGGCCGTTCAGCTTCCAGATCAGCGTCATATTCGCCTAAACCGTATACGCCTCGCGGAGTCTCATCACCACCTCCTCCACCTCCTTCTTCACAGCCCGCAAATCAAAACCAAGCATCTTACGTCAACCCTCAATTCCCTTTCATCGGCGCGCAGCAGTTGAGCATGCTAGCCATGAACCCTGCGCAGTCAGTAATGTTTCCTCCTCCAGTTCGACCACCAAACTATCATGGGTCGTGGCCACCCCCGCCTCCTCCTCCTCCACCAGGCATATCTGCACCGGAAGGGGGTCTGTTCCCCCCAGCCATGAATATAAACATGGCCATGAACATGGGTATGAATATGAACCTGCCAGCCTTTCCGCAGAACTTCCCACCGTCGACCATGGGTGGGTCTATGGGCGGACAACAGTTCGTACCTCCACCGCACCAGCCGGGGGCAAACTTCGCTTTCAGTCCACCACATCCCCACCATCAACAGCAGGGCCAGCAAGGCGAGCAGAGCCAGCAAAACCAACAGGGTCAGCACGGACAGATATACGCAAGAAACCCAAGCTCGGGCCCCAATGGGATGGGCAGATGGAACCAAGGCGGATGGTCGTGATGAGTTACGTTACGTCACAGTGCGTGATGAACTTTACGTTTTACCTTAATACTCTAAAATACTCCTAATAACCGTGCGATCTAAAGGATTCTAAGAGTCATGAATCATGCAAAGTATGCAGCAAGCGGACAATTTTCGTAATTTTTTGGCCTTAATTAAAAAAAAATAAATAAAATAAAATTAATAAATCGTGTATCTCGTCATGCGAAGACCCTTTTCTATATCACAGACCCGCGTGAAATGGAAAATGAGACGAAAGTCATATTTTTTAGACAGCGAGAGGCATTCCCAGCATACCAGTATGTGGAGATATGGTCCTATCCAGGCAAAGGTCAAGAATAAAACGCCTTGAGTAAAGCAGGGCTGAAGCGCTAGGCGTCATATAATGAAGAATGAGGGTTTGAGGTGTAGTAAGAAACCAAAAACTGAAAGGGGAGAGGAGAGCTATCTCGGAAGTCGAGAAGTAATTTGACCAGAAAATAACTAGTCAAAAAAGAAAAAGGCTTTTCTTTTTTGCGAGAAGAAAAAGTTGTCGTAATGGCGTAGTCGGTTCATACGAGAGCACCTTGTTGAGGATTCCGATATCCCTGAACAAAGTACGTTCGAGGTATCATGTCTAGGCGTCTCGACATGAAGAGGACAGCAGATAGCACCACCATCTCTTCATCTTCAGGAGAAAGCGACATAAGTCTCATTAGCCTCTTATGTCTTTTCTTTATGCGCATTCACCAGCGGTGATATACCCCTCTGCACCGTAGCATACCATTGACGAGTGTGTCATAAGTCAACCACCGGACCGTCTGCCCGGGTGGCTGGTCTTTGCACTATCCAGAGCGTAGTCGTGCTTCTTTATGGATGGCGGTAGACCGTTCTCCTGGGGATTATGACGTTTCATGCGATCGTGATGTTCTGCTTTTTTTGGTTCACCAGCCGCTGGTGGTGACTCCGAAGCCCGAAGCTCTTCCATCTGTCTCTGTGTGTGCTCGTACATAACTTGAGTATACGAGGACAATGTATGTTGGCGGTCCCCCGAAGGGCTGGAGATCTTGATCGGAGCAAGTGTATCGTCCATTTCGCTTAAACGGTATAAATACGATCTTGGCCTAACGGAGGAGTGAATGATGTGAGACATGTGTTCATATAACTTATGAGTGGCCAGTCTAAGTGTCGAGAGAATCAAAGGGATTGTAGTATGCTCTTTCAAGGCGTTAAACTCGACTCTTACTGTATTATCTTCGATAGAATGAAGAATCAGACAGGTATATCAGAAATGGAGGGAAGAGGAAGAATGGAGGTGCGTGTCCACATATACCAATTGGCAGCAGACCTCCAGCCACAAGTTGTATATGGCTTATTATACGTCTATCGGCGGAAAGCGATAAGGGTGGTGACACGGAAAGGAAAAGGGTATTTCGAAGAAAGAGAATGGAGTAGGAGATGTATGCGTGTTCAATATATGGTATAGGGTCAAGTTTTTATAGACAGCCCCTCATACTTATTATGGGAACTCATGAAAATTTCATATCACCTTGAGGTGCATCGTCAAATCTGACACAGGTTTGGGGCGCCATATTGCGTCATACGGGGACAGTTATCAGTTCAGTCCGTTGAGGTTTATGTGGCTGGAGGAGCCCAGAGTCATGGAGAGCAAGGAACAATAAGAGCGCTGCCGCCGTTTTGGTCTGTGGCTCCAGACTGCTTCAGGCTCGATAAAGGGGTCGGAGTGGCGGTTGAAGACTGAATCCCTAATTAATGGAGATCGAGAGTGGAAAATCATGCGGGACAAGCTCTCGTTATGCACCGTAGGACAGGAATCTGATGGTCCCTAGGAGGCGTATGGATATAGAGTCTTGGGATAACTATGTCGTCACATCGCATGGAGCATCGGGTCGTCTGAGCCAAGTTTTCGAAAGGCTCCCTTTAGGCGCCAGCGCTGGCGAGCTAGCGTCCGCTGGACAAACTCTAAAGGTACTTTTGGCAGAGGATTTTCAGGTGAGGAAAGAACAGACAGGCCCCCCAGCTCGATCGAGATCGTGTTGAAGATCGTAATCCTCGACCAAGTGGCAACCTCCGTCCGCAACGACAATATTATTATTCGCATTATTGTCTCCATAGCATAGCGAGGTAGAGTTTCAGCCCTGTTCCCCGCCTGGGTTCGAGTTGGAGCTCTTGAGCGAGCAGGTCCAAGATAACATGGAGGATGGCTCGTTCAAGGTGGAGAGGAGTGACTATGACATGTTGTCTCGAGAAACGAACTGGGTACCCGGGCGGGTCTCGGGCTTATGTCGGTACAACGTCGGACCACTTGTGGATTTTTGTGACCAACTTTTGCACCCTGCATGATCTGCCTCCCATAAAAAGACTAATAATAATGGATGTATGTGGCTGGCAACAAAAAACCTCGTCAGTGATGAGCACCAAGTATCAAATAATTCAAGATTGACAGACGGTTGGCAAAGCACTCTGGAGAAAAATGACGTGCCTGGCTTTGGCTGCACGTGGAAAAACGGAACAAAACTAATTGACATCAAGTAAACAGTAAAACTGGTGTATACTCAGCTACGGAATTTCAGCTCCTCAGCTAAACGAGGGAGTACGGAGCCGTGTTGTCTATTGTAACCGAGAAAGGTGTGTCATCTGGTCTCCCTTGACTTGCTCCTATTCAGCAGCTGCACGGTGTCGTCACCGAATTTCGAGATACGATACCCCATCCACAAGGGTAGTGCGGGCTAAATTTCAAGTGTTAGATGTCAGGGTCTCTCTCATGGATTCTGCCAATTCCAATCCGTTGACATAAGAAAGATCTCTGTGTTGATGGTTGAACAAATGGTTGTAAACTAATAATTTCTGTTTAAGGTTGGATGCCGTTATGGTCATCAGAGTATCTAAGAATCGAGAAAAAAGTCATAGTGAACAAGGATCATATATTTTAAAGAAAACATAATTCAGCCATAATGAGAATTGCCGTCGTTATTCGATTATACATAGCCTAATAATCATAGTTAGCATGCTGGCAGCTCGATAAGGCGGCGCAAGGGGAAGAGGGGAGTGAAGACGGCAGGTGGAAGGGGGAGGAGGGCTGCATGGGCGATCAGTGTGCCCAAGGCCGGACCCATCCGTTCATCTATACCTTTCCTGGCACCCTGGAAAAAGAACCTGACAATAAACACCTGGAGGCCGGCCATTGAAATCATCATCAAGCTTTCGATAATGCTAAAATTGAATATTCTCTTCTCAGTGCTCCGCACGGTGCTGAAGTTACGGTTCTCTCGTGTTCGAAAATACTTCTGATTTCGGCTGATAGTTGATAGGTGACCTCCTAGTCGGAGGATTGTCTCTTCAACCCCTGACGTCTGTTCAGGGGAAGTTCCAGGCTTTGATGGCAGCTGAGTTCGTTCCTCATTCTCGACCTGCAAAAAGTTCTTTAGCATTCTGTTGAACACGAGGACTTACGCAAACCCAATTGGTGTCCATGATATTAAGCAACTGGGGCAAAATTGTTCAAAATCAAGAAACACAATCGGGAGAAGAGATAATGAAGACTAACCGCAATCTCAAAGTCAACCGTCTTCTCCGCAAAAGTGGACATCTCGTTATTGAAGCAGAAGCGGTATTCCCCCACAGACTGAGCGGTAAAAACAAAGTCACCTTGTCTCTCCTTAGTTCCGTCCATAACTAGCTTCTCACCAGGGCCATAAACGGAGAAATCGATGTCGAATGAACCGCCAGATTGTACCTACACACGCTCACATGGCCACAAGTCAGTAAACAGATCCAACAGGATGTTGACGCAAACAGGTCATAGGGAAGGCAAGCTGAGGACATACAGCGAAGTAAAAGGCGACTTTCGCTGGGGGTTTATCAATCCAGGAGTAGAAGCAGGCCTTCTCAGCGGCATCGAGCTTGTAGGTCAAGGCGGTACCGTAAACCGAAGAAACTGCAAAGGCAAAGAGCCATACGGCAATAGCTTGGAACAGCATGATGCCTTACAACCAGAAAAAACGAGAGTATACTGTAGAATCCCCGAGGGCGAGCTGTTGTCGAGGTCTAGTTGTAGTCGACTGACGTTCCAACAGGAAAATGCGATGCGTAAGATGTTGACACTTTTTTTGGCATGTTGTTTGCATTGTTTGCACTAAGGAGCCGAACTCCCAATAGAAACGCTCAACCAGTAACAACGACATATAAAAAGGGGTAACTTGAATTCAAATACAATATTTCATTAGAAAGGGATTCATCTAAAAAAAGGATATGGGCGTTCCCAATAGCTTACGACAGGCCCCTTTAGTCACTAAGGTTAGGTATTATATGGGAAGATGTAAGCAATACACCCGGAGTTAAAAAGCATCATTTGCCGCCATCAGAACACCGCCCGTTTAGAAAGATGATCGATGGATAACAGATATAGAACTGGACGAGAAAAAAAAAATATGAAAAAAGAGAAATCAAGCCATGAAATCAGAACGAGGGAAAGACAAGCGATTGTAACAGATCAAAACGGAGGGGAAATTTTGTAGGATAATATATTCAAAGCCTGAATAAGAACTTGAAACCCCGTTTCCCCGTTTCCCATTCATCTTTCCCCTGCATAATAAAAATGATTTGTGTTGTCTAGTTGAAGCTGATGATACCATGGTTTTAATGTCAAGATAACTGTGGTGATACAGCCATTGAAGGGATCATTGAATTCGCATAGAGTCAAGTGCTGCGCTGGCTGGCAAGGACTCGAAAATATCCATTGGGTATCTATCGAATGAAGATATTGTCGCTCTTGGAGAGGAAATTGCGATTCTTATTTACATGGTTAAGGCCAAGTTGGCTGTCAGAGTCGCCGACAAGTTCGGAAAGGATGTCATCTAGATAGTGTTAGCTGTTTTCTTAAGAGAGATGCGTTGCAGTAGGGGGAATGGCGTACCATCTTCAAGGTACGTTGGATTTGAGTACATGGCTCGAGACACAACTGCAAATTTTATCTTCTCAAATTGTTTACCTCTGATACCTGTTCTTTTGGACAAGCGCTCTTTGGTATCGATGAATTTCTCTCCCTATAGATATGTCAGCACCGTGAAAGCAGGTAGTTAAGCAATGGTAGACATACTGGTTTAACAACAAATTTGAAAGGTATGCCATGCTCTCTATTTGGCTCCTTATCAAAATTGAAAGCATTTATCCTGAAATCACCTTCCTTCATGTTTTGTTCATCTTCGGGAATAGGCTCCGCATAAAGAGAAATTGTGTCCATTATTCCAGCCACGCCAAACTTGTCTGTTAGTTCTTTCTGCATTTTGCTGTAATGCGCTTCAAAAACGCGGACATTTTGCATAACCTCATTATCCAGATTAGCTTTTTGTTGAAGGCCTTGTAGAATATCAGTGACGTTTCCTTGTTTAGGCACAAGTAACTCGAACGGTTGCTGTATTTGAAATAAATATATTAGCGCACTCCCCAAGACAAAAATAAAAAGGAAATATAGAGGAAACCAGGGCAGAAATATACCTCTTTGATGATTCCCTCAGGTAGCCAGGTGATTTTTATTAGCTTCTTAGTTTCATATTCACTTAAGCTAGTCTCCAGAACCTCGTAATATAGGGCATCGTTTCTCTGCCCTGAGTTGCCATAAGCAGAATACTGCGTAGTCAGGATCTGGGAAAGGTTGTGGGCAACGTTCCGCCGAATAAATGGCTTGGGATTGCCAGTAGTAGTTGCAACAGGAGCAAACCGAAGGTGTGTCGGGTCAACTTTTAAATACTCGCCAACTTTAGCTGAAAATTGATCATAGCTCATCTTGCGGCTAAGAGCAAGTGTAAAAGTTGAGTCATCGGATTCTGGCTTCACTGGTGCAAATTTTATCATGACGCGGTTGAGAAGATAATCGTAGTATTGTCTTGCATCCTTGTAGAGAACGTTGGGTCCAAGTCTAGGTGTAATGGGGTCAGTAACTGTTTGAACGTGTTCGGCGGAAAATAACGTACTCCGATTCACTATGGCTCCGCTGAAAACATATTATATCTCCATCTTGAATCTCCGAAGCTTGGAATGTCTGCTTAGGCTTCAGCTGGTCAATCATTGAAGGTTTGATTTCCTAGCATAAAAGGTTAGAGAAATAGCCTACCAAAATTTAAGAGTATTCACTGAATACATACCTCGTATAGCGAAAAGGATGTGCCGGCTGGCCAGTTCATGATCTGGAGAATGGGCCCAGCAAGTTCTAAAACCTTAGATTGCTTCTTAACGAAGACATGGCCAACACCAGAAAGAGTTTGTGTCACAGGATCGAAATGCTTCAAAATGACGAGAACAGACGCATTTGGTCCTTGCGTTTCAGGCCAAACAACCTTTCCATCATCTCCAGGTTCTCTCACTTCAGCATATACCTTGAAAGGCGCGGCTCTTGACGAAAGCTTGAAAGCAGCTGTTTCGACAGTGTCTTCTGGGTCCCGTAGGGGCTGGTCAGGCCGGACGGTTTTGTTTTGACGATTGACCATGGCCCATAGCCGGACTCGTTCCACATCAAGGCCCTTATCTTCTGCCACAAGTTGCGTAAACTCGCTCACCTTCATGGTACGGCGGACTCGGTAGGTGGTTGGGAGGGCTGGATCGCCGGGATCCAAATCGGTACTCATCAAGTCAAAGCCATGATGTTCTCTAAACGTGTCATCGGATACAACTGCAATATTCATGTAGAGATGTTGCTCTTCCCGCTCCTTTTTCCTACGGATCGCCTCAGAGCGTTCTTCATCGACTTGTTTCACTGTTCCCAGTTAGTAAGTCCCCCAAGAAGTATGAATCGGAATAAAAGTGAGCCAGGAACTTACCAAGATGGGCGGGCACATCCTCATTTCCAACGCTGATAAGGACGTCGTCGATTCTGGACTTTCGGATGTAAACCAGCATGTATGCGTTCATCGAACGTTTTGTCGAGTAGTTCCGGGTATAAGGTTGGCGCATCCCGGCTCCATTTGCATACTCTCCTCCAAAGTTCTCTTCTAACGTTTCCTTATTTGTTGCTCTGATCACCTTGTCATCATCGAATTTGTAGAAGTGGCCATCTTTAGTTGGGCGCAAAAAGGCATAGTAGTGTCCAGCATTGAGGTCGCCACTATGAACAAGTACGCCGAAGAGCTTATATTCCCAGGGTTCAGACCGGTCTGCATCTGCGGATAGGTAGGGCGACGCATCGAACTCCTCTGGGAATTCATGCCGGTCATTGATTTTCATCATCGCATCGCGGTTGAAATCGTATTCGTATCTTTGTAGGTGAAGATGCAAGACAGGTGGGAAGCTTTCGAAAATAACACCTTTTCGGGCGTCCTGCAAACCATGAGAAGCTCCAGCGTCATACTTGTTCTCTCCATCCATGATCTCAACGTTGATGTAAGATTTGAAACTGTCATCCAGAGTCTTGTTTCCTTTGACGCTGAGCTGTATATCCCAGAAGTCCTCTATCCGCGACGATTCATAATCAACGTTGATACACGAAATGTAAGTTTTTGCCTTGCCCACAAAGAGATTCGGGAGTGCTAATTCAGCTGGCGTGCCTTTCATTTGCGCCTCGAGCTTCTCCATGAGTATACGGGAGAGTTCCTGGACATCCTGCTGTTCGAAGATTATTCTTGACTTCCATCCAAAGGACTCAGTGAGTTCTGAGGTTGAAACGGGAGTTTCACATGTCTGGAGTGAGTAGAATAAACGTTGAAGGGTCCAGGCAGAGTTCTTTTTATTTGCTTCATCTTCGGTGGGAATTTGGTATACAGCCTATTTATCATTTAGTACAACAACACAATATATTTGGAGGTAGGTTTTGGCATACCTTTCGGAATGCATTGGTGAAAAACAAAGATTGGAGAAGTGAGTTAAGGTAGCAGGTTGCGCCCTGGTTTCTTAGACCAACCATGCCAGTCTCTTTCTTGGAGTTATAGCTGCAGTATGTTAACTATATAGACAATTACCAAGATAGGGGGGCCAAATATACTTTTGGAAGTTATGCCATAGAACACCAGTAGGATCTTTCACCACTCGCACATATGCAGTGAGACAGGCTTCTTGATTGTCTACGAGTGGCACCCCTCTGTCATCATGGACATGTTGAAATAGCTTTCGTAGTTCACAGAACCGCGTGAAACCCCAATCTGATTCTTCCGCATTAAATCTATGTGTCGCTCCTACATCCAAATTAGCCCATGTCTCGAGTTGAAAAAAGGGCCCGGGAGAGGCTTTACTGTTTGAGATATATATGTCTGGGTGGTTCGGATTCCATAGGACCAGAGCAAACTGCACGCAAGCGTACCAGTTCTCCGGCACGTTCTCCTCCCACCCATGCTCCAAGTAGAAGGAAGCATGCTCTACCTGGTTACCATAGGGGAAAAACAATATTCTCCTAAGACACCAGTTAGACAGATTATTTCCGCTTGTTGTCTAGCCTGCTCTCGTCTTGTGAGGGGATGTACCATGGTGCGCCGGCACATTCAAACTTGGGCCCATGCTCTCTCCGCGGCAGCTTTGTCCAATTCTTTATGTGCCATGTGTGATATGTTTCTCCTTCGGTTTCCAGATCTGGGTCTACCGGTAGGACTCTCGACATCATCGTCTCATCTATCAAGCAAACAGAAGAATTAGCCTGGGTAAGCTACCGGCAAAAAAAACGACCATGCTCTTGGCAGCCGGAGCACTGCTGGTTAGACACTCGACGGGATGAGGGGGAGGGGCCAGTCGTGCGGCAGAGCTTAGAGGAACAGACAGAGAGGCGCGAGCGGTCCCTGGCAGGCGAAAATCACAGCAGCTGGGAGAGGACATACAGTCATTGGCGAGTGGCTTCTCCATGTCTACGTCGTTCGAGGTTGAGCCGGCAGGCGACACGACGACCACGTCTGTCCGGTCATTGTTCTCAAACTGGTCGTAGTCGGGCACCATGGTATCAGCATCATTAACCTGCAGTATCAAGGCACGCTCGTCAGCCTGGGTCTTCTTTTCCAGCGTGTAGGATCACGGCCGGGAGAGAGGTGAGGGTGAGGAGTGAGGGTGGTGAGGGCGGCGGCCTACATGGTCCATGAGCTCGGTATATCCAACCAAGGCAGCAAAAGAGCTCTTATCGTGGCTGACCAGCGCTCCGAGGCGAGGCAGAGACAGTAAAGCAGTCTTCAGCTAGACAGCCAGATGCTATCGATGTAGTAACTGCTGTCTCTTATACACATCTCCGAGCCCACGAGACCAGAGAGGATCTCGT
>OJKM01000049.1_pt1 | contig 16168 bp, 14 predicted proteins | sample 1596631 | NCBI WGS metagenome assembly OJKM01 (sample SAMEA3904683, study PRJEB24821) | metagenome | biome: Builtin; feature: hospital; material: surface | place: USA | collected 2013-06-06 | reverse complement strand
ACGAGATCCTCTCTGGTCTCGTGGGCTCGGAGATGTGTATAAGAGACAGGTTCCAGAAAGAATTGCAAGGGCTAGTTTAGTTGGCATGACCTGGAATACGTATGAAGCCCATGGCTGTCCAAGTTCCGAGTCTATAACTTCATCTATATCTCTCACTGTGTAGGCAACCACAAGTTGAAGGAACCAGCCCATGATGCCACCAATCCCGGATGTCATGACGATCGCCCTTGGAGAAGCAATGTTGGCATTGGAGCATTCCTCGCTTAGATGGAAGGGAGAATCGTATCCGGACATGATCCAAATAACGCTTAAAAAGGACATCATAACTGCGAACCAATCTGGGTAAGAGGTACGGTTGTGGATCGTTCCCCAGACATATTCTGACGAATTGAACCTAGGAACATTACTTGTTCCCACTGGTATTGCAATGATGACAAGGAACAAACAAATTATATTGAATGTCGATCCGTATGAGTTCAGTTCTGCCAACCATTTTGTTGACATACTACTCATTATTCCGTGGATTATCATCAATAACATTGTTAACAGAAACTTATGAAAGGGTTGTGGAACGTAACCTGAATGGGTAACTGATATGGCCGCTAAAATCATTCCGGATATGCCGTAGTTCACGGACGGCGCAGCCGTCACCTGGGCCATCCAGTTCGACCACCCTGTTATCCAGGCTGCAAATGGGCCCCAACCAGCCGGAGCCAGTACTGCAGCGGCATAATAAAGTCCTCCGCTGACCGAAAGGTGTCAGCGGAACTTCATCGGGTATTAAAGAAATTTTTGGTAAAATGGTATTGGGATGGAGGTTATTTGCTATACCTTGTTGGCATCGAAGAGCATAGCTCCGCCATGGACATGGCAACACATTGAAGAAATATCATTGCGATGAGCCAGCCCCATACCATTGAAGTGCCGGCATATCCCATCCCTAGTGTATCAATTTAACATTTAGCGCACTCACGGGCCTTTGCAAGGCAACCTGGCAGAAGTGTGCCTTGACGTACTATAACTCATTGTGCTCGCATACGAAGGTAGTAGCCCGAGTATTGAGAAACTGACACAAAAAGTTGTCCATAGGGAGAACTCGCGCTTAAATTCCTGCTTGTACCCGAGGGAGACAAGCACTCGTTCATCATCATCCATCTCATTTTGGCGGGCTGCCTCAGCGCTACCTTCAGGCAATATCGATGTTGTTTGAGAACCAATGTACGCCCTGGGCAGCTGAGCTTTGCTTAGAGTCATGGCTGGTGTATATACGTTCCGTATTCAGCGGTGATCCAGTCTATCAGCAAGGAGAAAAGAGAGAGATAGGAACTTGACGATTCTAGAGCTGCGCAACACTCGGGGTAGGCCACATTTTGTCCCATGCAACATGCGAGGACTCTGTGTAACCATACCACCGGACAGGGAAGATGCCGTTTGCACGGCGTATTGGAACCCTCTACGCCAAAGTACTCCGTACACTCCTCGGTATTTGTGCCCATGTTGACTTTGCCTGGTATTTTAACACTAAGGAAGAAGCAATGGGAACGCCCCCTGGTCGCTGATAGTCTGTGAACCCGTATCATACCTGGAGTAATCCAATTATATGGCCAGTCCAAACTGGAATACCTAACTATTCCTTGAGATTCAGTATTCAATCAAACGACGCTTGCCAGTTTGCTCAAAAAAGGAAACTCGAAGATAAATCATTCAGTAAGGTAGGGAGACACAAGCAAATGAAGAAGCCCAATTCTAATCCGTACGGCCGCTTGCCCATAAGAACCCTCCTCGGCCATCGCCTGTACGGCATACAGCCCGTGGTGATGTCATGAAATTGAGACAACTATCGCTGCTCGTCCAGTCGGAGGAGTTAGTGTGATTACGTAAGCAACTTAACGTCTCGTGCTTTCTCCCATTATTTCTCACTTCGCTCAACCGGTGATATGGATAGGAACAATTGTCTGGACGGCGATAAACCTTTAGAATGCAAATATCAGTGGCCGGTGGTACCATTCTGGAATATATAACTCATCATTTCTCCGGTCAGCCTAGGTGCGGACCTATAAAGTAGTTATGGTTGGGCGTGATGGGGGCCCGCCTCCTTCAAAGAAATTGAGAACTTCCAGCAATGTATATCAGGCGAACTCTTCGGGCTCTGTTCGTCATGATCATGGAAGTCTCCTGTCTTTGAACAGATCTATAACTCCTCCGCTCTCTCGGAGTCAACTGCTTCGGAAACCTGAGAGTCCGGGACCAGGGCTGCCATCCAGACAGAAGATTATTCCATCACCAATCCAACTCACTCATATCCGTGATATCAGTGATTCAACGGGATATAATGAAGGCTGCATTAAGCTCCGAGACATTCTTGGAGATCCCATGATCAAGGAATGCTGGCAATTCAATTATCTTTTTGATGTGGACTATGTCATGGGTCAATTTGACCGTGATGTGAAGGATCTAATTCAGCTGAAAATAATTCATGGATCTTGGAAGAAAGAAGCTCCTAATAGGATTGCCATCGATGTAAGTGGAAGATGTGATCCATGCATTAGACCCCGTATCTTACCCTGGGATAGGATGCATGTAAGCGATACCCAAACGCCGAGGCAGTTGTGGCATATATGCCTGAGCCCTTTGGAACTCATCATTCAAAAATGATGATTTTGATTCGACATGATAACCTAGCACAGTAAGGTGCATCCCAGTACCTAAACTGCCAGGGTCGAAATACTAAAACAACGGTTCTTCTTTTTGCAGGGTCATAATTCATACTGCAAACATGATACCGAGAGACTGGGGAAATATGACCCAAGCAGTTTGGAGATCTCCGTTGCTTCCTCTCTCGCAGTCCCAGGTGGGTGATGCCTGTGGGGTTTTTGGAAGCAGCGCCCGTTTCAAGCGAGACTTGCTTGCTTATCTGGAGGCATATAATAATAATACGATCAATACTCTCATTCGCCAACTGCAACAATATGATTTCGGAGCAGTGAAAGCCGTGCTAATTGCTAGTGTTCCTACAAGATTGCCGGTTAAAGAATTTGACTCCAACAGGAGGACCCTCTGGGGTTGGCCTGCATTGAAGGATGCCATTGGTTCTATTCCTATAGACCGCAGCTCATCCCAGGCACAAAACCCCCATATCATCATTCAAGTAAGTGAGTTCAGCATAAACCATTTTTTATTGTGCCTGTTTTCCCTGACATACATAGGTATCGTCCATAGCTACGCTTGGACAGACTGATAAGTGGCTGAAAGAAACATTTTTTAGCTCACTATACTCTCAACCTGAAGTTAATCAGAGCCGTTCCACTTCCAAGGCGAAGTTTTCTATAATCTTTCCTACGCCTGATGAAATAAGGAGATCATTAGATGGTTATGGTTCTGGGGGGTCTATTCATATGAAAATTCAAAGTCCCCCTCAGCAGAAGCAGCTGGCATATTTGCGCCGCTATTTGTGTCACTGGGCAGGGGATGCTGAAGGTCCAAAGAACGCTGACCCTACCACAACATCTGATAGGGTACGGGAGGCTGGAAGGAGGAGAGCTGCGCCTCACATAAAAAGTTACATCCGGTTTTCCGATTCAGACATGGACAGCATCGATTGGGCAATGATTACATCCGCTAACCTCTCGACCCAAGCATGGGGAGCTGGGGCTAATACCCACGGGGAGGTGAGAATCTGCAGCTGGGAGATAGGCATTCTCATCTGGCCGGACCTTTTCCGCGAGGAAAATATAGAGGAGTGCAGTGACAGCTCATTAACCAACCATGTCAAGATGATCCCTTGCTTCAAGCGCAATACCCCCTCTGAGAAGCCACTGCAAACATCGGAGAACGACTCCATAAAAGTGACCCTGCATTTGGACGCCACGAATATGACAAGGGTTGGGCTGCGCATGCCGTACGACCTTCCACTCATTCCGTATACCCCTCAAGAGGTTCCTTGGTGTGCCACATCTGTCCACCGGGAGCCGGATTGGATGGGTCAAACCTGGGAAAAGAGCGATTAATTGCATATACGGCAATATAACCCCGCAAATTGCTCAAATGTGCATATTATCCCCCCGCTGGTATTAACATTAACTTCAATAAATATATGTAAGCTCAGGCCTTTTAACAGGGGAAGTAAAGAGGGGGTTTGACAGCGCAGATATGAAACGCTGAATTCTATTACTTGGGTATGTCGGCTCTAGAGTATTTACGCAATGAGACATAGCGGGAATAGAGACGCAGATGAACACGAGAGAGGACAAACACAACGACGAAAATAAAGATAACCAGATAATACCACCCCTGCCGTTGATCTTTTGCACACGGCAGTCAACATGATATCATGTCCCATTTATGAATTTATGTACCCAGCGTTAATATCATTTTACATGCCCGATGTTCATGGCTCCTCTTCCCTCTGGACTCCTTTATGTATGCTTCATTCTTTTTCTATTGAGCACCAACAGATTCTGGTTGCTTGGACTCATCATAGCCATACTTGGCCTTTAGATTTTCGACAAGCTCAATGTATCGCTCTTGCGCTTGCTCTGGGGTAACTCCTTCGTCAACAGTCGCTTTCCACTTGGCATACTTGTATTTTCCCTACCAAACAACATTAGTATATTATCGCGAAGTATTGGGTTAATGGCGTAGGCACCTTTAAGTCGAACATTCCTGGAGCAGGAGCCTGGTCGAATGGAGGGTCTTGTTTTCCTTGCTTGAAGAGGGCATAGAGCTAGTTTCGTGACGGCCGTGTTAGCCAACTGTTATCCTTGCAAATGTAGACGTCTATAATTGGGAATACAACAACAGAGGGTGGTTGAGATATGGCATACAGTCAAGAGTTCATCATCACTTGGCTTAGCGAGGAGTTTTCGGCTGGCTTCAGCGGCGGCTAAGAATTCTGGTGAAGACATGGCTGTGCCTGGATCTTCTGATTTCTTTATTTTTCTTTATTTTTTATTTTTTATTTCGGCGTGAATCCGGGTGCTTCTAAGGTACAGCTGACTCGGCGGGAGAGCTATTCGATCAAAGGAGGGGTCTTCTTCTGTAATCCAATATACCCGCGTCGATTAGTTTACTAACTAGATAACTCGAGCTCGTTGTCGGGGGCAAGTCGGTGGGGGGGATATTCCTCTCTCTCTATTGGTGACCTTACTCACTCTTTTGTCCGGCGGTCTCTTTTCTTCGTCTCTTCTTCTGTTCTCCTTTTCTGGCTGTGTTTTGTCTGGCGAGAGGAGGGGCTTTGCTTTTATATTTATAGATTTTGCCCATGAATCACGGGGAAGCAAGTGGCCCTAGCGCAGCGCAGGGTGCTGGGGCGGAGCTACTCGAAGTTACCTCAGTGCACGGCGAGAGCGATGAGGGCTCAAGGTCACTGGAAGTACTCCGTGATAGCCCTCATTGCGTCATGGCTGCAGGGATAACGGTGGTGTCTGGGAACACGGTGGCCTTCAGGTCCAAGGGACGGGACAGAGGGGCCGTGGAAACTCACCAGCTTGCAGGAGAGTGCAGCGCCCGCCGTTTGGTTTCTTTTCTTTCTATCTACCTTCTCTCTTTCCTTTTTCCCCTTACTTTTATATCTCTTTTTTAATTTTAAATTTATTCTCTCCTCCTTCAACACTGGCGGGAAAGCTATCATGGGCAAAGGAGGCGCACCTGTTTGCCTTTAGCGAAATACGTCTTAACGTCTTTTCGCCTATATTCCTCTTTATATTAACTATAGCACAGTCTGCTAATAAGCGCTAGCGCTGCTGACTAAGTCATTGTCCAAGGCCGATTGCTTACATCATCATATTCGATGCCAGCTCGATTGTCCCAGTAGACTTACATATTCAACGCAGGCTGACGTTTTGACTGAATTCAATGCATTTCCCGCAAGACTGGCTTTCCGAAGTATAATCTAATTTGTGAACAGATTGTGTACCGAATTTCAAAAAAGCGCTAAACCGACCGACTCCAAAAAGTATGCAGCATGCGATAGGCAACAAGTGATGGAGAGAACCACCGGGTCTACAAATGGAACAATTGGAAATAAAAGGCACAAAAGCTCAGGAAGACCAACCATATGAAGGGAAAAAGGTGCAGAGAAAGAGAACGTAAAGAGGCATAAGCTTCGTTAAGACATTAAGACGATAACTGGCTTACCAGTCAACTGCCCATCCATTCTTCTCCAGAAAGTCTTCACAAGCCGCCTTGAGCGCATAATTGGGTCGGAGGTCGCTGGTGGTCATTGGTACACGAGTTATGGGGTCAACCTCGGACTGCTGTATATGTTTCAAGATGCTTGTTCTTTCGAATGAATGACCTGAAGGTGTAACGACTGGATCATGCATAACTTCAAAGGTAATGTTGTCGATCAGGTATTCTGGCATATGCTGCAGACAAGAGTTGATTAGTTACTGGGAGCTTAGGATAAAAAAGAGCCCCCGAGGAAAGGGAAGAAAAGAAGGGCATTGAAGAAAGCACTGGAGGAGTATCATACCCTTTCCTGGAGCTCTATATCCACCGAGGCAAATGCTTCTCGCACATTCCTCAACTTCTTTGAATATTCTTCCTCCAATAACTTCCTGTCCTCTTCATATCCAACCTTGCCCATCTCTCCTTTCTCAAAAGCGTTATGCAAGGCAGCAATTTCTGAATTCAAATCCGCCTCCATCAGCATCTCTACCTGTTTTAGAGTCTCATTGCGCTCTCTGATACGAGATGTTTCCTTCGCTGCCCAAATACTCTGCTTTGCGCGAAGTATGATCCTGGACAGGGGCTCGGAGTTTGGATTCTTTGTCTCAAGACTGATCTTGTATGCAGCGAGCGCGATTTCAAGCGCCTCAGCAGGTCGTTGTAGTGCCAACAGGGCCTGTGAGAGGTAGTAATTCGACTTCACACCTGCGGCATTCTTGGGCCCGTAGAGGTCCACGGCGATTCGTGAATCGTGTTCTGCTCCTTCCCATAGTCCTAGCTTTATTCGGACGAGCGCGCGGTTGTTGAAGAAGGTGGGATCATTGGAATTTTTCTGGATTCTGTTGACGGAATCGTGAGCGTTGGTACTTCGCCGGACACTCCTGAAATGCTATCAACGAAGGGACTGTCATACGCTTGAGAATATAACTCTTCTGCACCTTCATAATCCCCTTCCTTATACCGTTCATTGCCTCGAGCCTTTAGTTCATAAGCCATCGTTGATTACTCGAGGTGTCCGGACTGCTTATTTCCAAGTATGAGGCGTATCAAAGAAACTGGCCACGCTTAACTGCTGGCCTTCTCCAGGCTCATAAATACTCAAGCTTCGTGTAGTTAGTCAGTGAAAGTGCTGCGCTAAAAGTAGGAAGATAACGTTCGATGATAAAACGTGAATATACATAGTATCAGAATCGCCGGAGATAGAATAAAAAGTGTAAGAAAGGACAGGCGAAAGAAAAGAATGAAAGAGAGAGTGTGTGTGGTGCCAGGCTGTATTTGCGCAAACGGCGAAGCGCACATCGCTCCGCCCACCGCAGGCGTCTTTTCCTCTTCTGGACGCTGGAAGAAGCGGGTGGAACACTTGATTAGTCATACAGTTACAGAATCACCCGATACCGACCGAGGCAGCAGACGGGACGGGAGCCCGGGCGCCAGATATACGAACGAACAACCTTGCATCACGCCGAGAAATGCAGAAAAGAGAGTGCAATTATTATATACAACCACTATATCATAAAGACTAAATTCAAAGGGTATAGAGCATGCAGAAATCATCAATCTTGTTTGGGAAAAAGTCAGATGCACCTGGAGAGCTGCCGGCATTCACTAGGTGCTTAGTCCAATTCTGAACCGTTGAGTGTCCATAGCTCAGGGCGTTCCGTTGTCAGGATTATCACTGAGCGCCGGCTGGAGTAAACGAGAAGACGGAGCTTTGCCGCTTTCTTCCAGCTCATCTGTGCCTGGCACTTTTGACAAACCAGAGAGTCTGACAGGAAGATGCCCAGCTGATGCCAGCCAGTCTTTGGTCGAAGCATCCTGCATGCTTCGACTTTCAGGGTACTCTGAGCTAGCTGCAATACGCCCAACGCTCGTATCGTTTAAGAGCTTCTTCAGACGTGTAAAGGGGTGTCCATCGCTGATTGTCATAACCAGACTTGCAAGGAGAAGCAGCAGCCAAGAAAAAAGGAAGAATATTGCGGGAATAGCGAATCGTAGGTCGTAGGTCACTTTCCGCTCATAGGCCCTTACAGTTCGAGTAAATGGTCCAACTCCAGTTGCCCTCTTTTCTAATGACGTACTTTCTCTCATGTTAGTGCCGACAGTATTGCTGGCCATGATGTCTGTCCAGATTAGACGAAGAAGCTTCGACGCATCGTCTGCCGTCTTGGATAGATTACGCCATTTGTTCCCGAGACCAACATTGCTTGCTCCAGAATATGAGATATAGTCGTCACTAAAACGGCTAAAAAAGCTGTTGAGTAACAACTTCCCCATAATCCCGTATGGCATTGACGCTCCCGCAAGGTTGTCCAGGGGCCCAGTAGATGAAGATAATGTGAGGCTATAATAACTATAGGGCAGGTAAAACGAAGGGGCTCGAGTGAAGTTGTAACCAGGAGTGCCTTTATATGAATTGTCAACGATCCCCCAAAGCGGTCCTGTGAAGGCACCTTCGGACCCTGGATGCCACCAATCTTCCAATGCCCAGAGCGGGTGGTCGTCTTGGCTAGAATATCACTTGTCTTCCATTTTCTTCACAGAAAGGGATTCCAATGAGGCAGTTCCATTCATTACGAAGGAGACAGTCTTCACTGATGATTTGACAGCACCAGCGCAGGTGTATATGGGCTTTCTCCATTTTGATCCAGCCTCCTTGAATAGTGGATTTCCCCCATCTACCCGTGATGCTGCTCCAAAGAAATGGCCACACTCAACGTTATATTCATTTCTGATGGAAGCATCATTATATTGCCCTAGACATCTGCCATTCAGTTCGGAAAAGAGCCCAATGGAATACCAATAAAGATCGTCTTCAGCACTTTTAATGGTACGGTTGCCCACGGTCAGGGTTCCATTATTGTCGAACGACGCGCTTGGCAGGTTTAACCAGGCTCCATTCAGAGACAGAGACTGAATATCCAGGGTGACAAAATACGGCACGCTACCAGCAATAGGGTAATGCTTTCCGGGAGTAACGTTAAAGCCGTATCCCACTGCACTGGAATTCCCATCTGTGAGGTTATATGTAAAACCAGCCAGGAAATTGTTAAGCCAAGCTGATCGATCCGCCCGAAGTTGAGGGTCCGGAGATGCATACGTGATGTTTGGCCAGCCTTTATAAGGATTTCCATGTCGCAGATTGGAAAATCCGCCTTCGTCTACGAGTTCTATTGAACGGATAGGCGGCGAAAAGGTTCCATTTCGAGTATCAGCCAGAGTGAGCTCGTAGGTGAGATTGGTATTGACACAGGATATTTCGGGCTCCACCCATAGAATATCTTCCTCCCATTCAGCGCCAAAAGGTATTCCTGACGGCACACTATGGTTCCGAAAACCAATGCCGCCAGAGTGCATATCGGCAATCACGCCTTCAACTAAAGTTATATCGTCTCTTGAAATCAGGGACTCAAGAGATAGCAACTGCCCTCTAGGGTAAGGTTTGTGATCATCAAAGTATTCAGAAGTATACGGCAGCCAAAACCGGTATTGGATATCTAGTATCCCGGCTACGCTTGATTTCTTGGAAACACTTGAGAACATTTCTGTGATATTCTCAGGAATCCTCGTGGTGGCAGTAATGTCAGGGTTTGCAGACCGGTTACCCTCGCCCTGGTTAATGACTGCTCCGGGAACAATGGCTCCGGGGCAATAAGCGCTGGTGATAATACAATCCCGAGATAACGGCATAACAGGACGAGCTATTGTGTTCTTACCGAAGTTGGAGAGATCGGGTGCGTAGTGGAAGCTCACATCACGACTCTCTGCTGGGCGAATATGGTCGCCAAGTCCCAAGGGCGTCACGACTCCAGATACAACACCAAGAACTGCAAGCCCAATATTGGTGTAGGCCAAGGCCGAAACACTCCAGTAAACATGTTTACCAGCAACAGAGTCTGTCCGAAGTATGCTCGGCCATAATGTTGAATGTAGCTGACGGGCAAGCACCGACCTGGCGTAGTTTTGTTAGGATATAGGAGACGAAAGGCGCAGATGTGGTAGTAAAGGCTGGATAGCTATTCAAAGCTTACCAGGATACCGCAGATAGTTTATCTCTCAGACGGTGAATCAGCACGATAGCTAGAAGCAATGGGAACGTGACGGTAACTATGAGAGGCCAGCGGATTAGAGAACTACCCTGGAGATGCAGGAGCGGTTAATCATACGAACAAAGTTCCCAAACGCTATCAGACCGGAAACCCGGCCGACTGTTAGCGTCGTGATACTGTCCATATTGCAGAGCCTTCCAGCGACTTTGAATCCCGCTCAGAACCCCCAGTTGTTTTCATCAAGAGCCTCAAGAAAACCCATGAAAAACGAGGCTCTTGATGAGAAAAGTTGTCTCCTCCTATTTATTTATATCTCTCACGAGACCTACATAAGTAGGTCCACCCGATGCCGATCGGGCCACCATTGGTCTTGGACCAGGAATCGATGGCGATTGCATTTCAATTGGAGGTATCGATTTGTATTTCTCAAAACAAATATGTGCTCCAAAGAAAAAGAATATTTGGAGTATGCTTCACCCATATCACAAGATGTCACACTGAAATCTTGTCACAGAACAGAATACAAATCATGCCATGCTAAGTGTGCAACCTGTTATCATTGAGCTCAAAACATGTAGTTTGCCTTTGAATTTTGACAGTTGAGGCCGACAAAGCCTCGTATTGAGCCGCCTCGAAGGCCAGAAAGGAAGGAGGCTGAGATGTTGTTACACTTACTGCATTTGGCTAGTCTGCACTAATTATATAAGCAGTTTCGATAAGCAAAATTGTGATTACCTCATCGTCTCAGAAGTTTTTTTTTCACGTGATATAAATTTGATTATATAATAAGGGAGCTTTTGGTAGGGCCAAACCTTGAAAATCCCATGCGAGTCCTTGCAGTTACTGCAGTTATTATCATCATCGTCAACCACACAGTCGTCTTTTCCATTCTGACAACTTCTTGTTGGCCATACTGGGCCATGAACTGCCGGTTAAGGTCAGGTTCCTACCCTTCAATACTCTACACCTCCGCTCATATTCGGTAGGCAATGTACGGAGTATGCACCGTTCCATACAGAGACCATGGCGGCGGGAGATGGTTCACAAAATCTTCGCTTAGCTGAGGCGCTGAGAAGTTTAGTTGCATAACTACTACCTATTTTTAAAACAAGGACTCGGCTCTAGCCAGCTCTGAGTCAGGGTCGGACAAGCTCAAGCCAGCCTAGGAGACGGGAGCTGGGAAGTTTAAATGACAGCTACTCTTTGGTTGATTTGTTGCAGTGGCTCGTTGAGTAGGCCGGCATGTGGAAACAGAAAGCCACCTCAGGGGAGCGTCGCTGGCAAGGCTTGTGGTCTGACTCCCCAGACTTGGCTGGTGGAAGTAAATGGGTAGTTGTGTTGGGCGCATACCGCAAGCCTAGCTGTACGGAGTAGCAACAAGCGAGTCCTGACTGAAATGCTCATATTTCTGATATATGGGGACTCTTGGATCACGAATCGTTTAGCGAACTCCAACGACTCGACAGGGGGTCAGCAAACTCTTAGGTGAAGCGAGATATGCTACCTATTTAGGGGGGACAAGCGCCTGATATATATAAATAGCTATATATATGAGAACTAGTCTGTCTAGCCTTCATTTTGCTCTTTATGTTCTCGTGAGACAGCCGTCGGTGAGAGCAGGAGTTTCCTCTCCGAATGATTCGCGATGGTTTCTAGTTTTGTTGCAACCACCTTGGCTGTTGGTCACAATGCGGTCAAGTCTATACTCTTCCGAATCGCAGGTCTCTGTCTGCAAGTCGGCATGTTCAAGTTCTTTGCTCTCATCGCATCAGTCACAAATGCTTTCACAGCGTATCTGATGTTTACGGAAGACTATATTCAGAGAACACTCTTTGTATTCTCTCGAGGATTTACGCATCAAGCTGTCATCGTTTTCTCCTTTACTATCCTCTTACTCACCTCTGGGCTGTACGACACCTTACTCTGGGGTCTTGATTCCCCTGGCTACGTCTCACTCAAACGAAATGTTACTGCTTCCTCCCTTAAGGACCAATTGCTTAGGAGGCCGGGGTATGTGGTGTTCTGCTCCACAAGACCAGAAGATTTCGATACACTTGACCGTCATTTCGCAGATGGCATGAACGGAAATTTGTTTCAGTCACATCTTAATTTCTCATTGACCGGCAACGTCGACCTGGGTAAACCTGAGCCCGTACCTCCAACCCAAAAGTTCAATCTACAGAAGAACATCGGACCACGAATATGGCTGGACAGCGAAGGGTTTTCAGTTTCACCCGATACATACGTCACTACCAGCTCGATATCCAATCTTGAGAGAAAGGAATATTATATTTGTCCTTGGATTACAGTAACGGAGGGTGAATCTGCCTCGTGGGAATGCTCCTTTGACAATATCCATGCAGGTCAGTTTGTCAGAACTCCGCTTGGCCAACCCGAAATCCACTGGGATGATATTACAGACCAGAGTTACCTATCTGAATATATGCGGCCGAATCGAGAGGATAACCCTTGGTCCTTCTTGGGTTCAGGAGGTGACACCGCCATGATGAAGCAAATGTTTACCGTCACCAAGGGTCGGAGAAGACATACCTTCCTAGAAAACGTGATGAAAGTATCGGCGGTGTACGATCACAACCAGCCTTTTCCGAGAGACTCGGTACATGATCTGGTCAAGCGGACCTGGTCTCTAGATCCGAGTCAATGGGATGATCCGTATATCACCAAAATTACTGAGAAGATCCGACACGGCGTGTCGAACAACACTAGCTTCCAATTTGGCTCTGTTCAAAAGTCCGGGAATAACACCGTCCTTCAGTTCCACTACGAATATTTGAACCTAGTCGCAACGGAAAGCGTAGTTGTATTTTCACTATTCCGTATATCTCTAATCAATATCACCATCATTCGCTCGGAGACACTCCCTGAACCCGTGAAACCTCTGGAGGCTTGTGACCATTACTACCATAACCGAGCAACAGGTGGGAAGGTATATGGCACCTCATGCTATGAACAAGGGAGTTCAAACAAGACCGGAGCTCGATTCTTTGGTCAAATCGATAGCTCCTCTGTTCTCGTTATTGGCGGAACCCTTGGAGACGGCAGCACCAACGTTAGTTCTGTGGCACTCAATCAAAAGGGCTTTCAATGGGTCGCAAACAATACGGAGAAGCTAGACAACCTTGTGCTGTCAAGAGGCTACATAATGGCCATTGACCCAGGCCTGGTCACGCTGGAGACGAGCAAGGTACAGGCAGCTATGTCACCCCTTCAAGTCTTACTCGTTATCCTGCCTATAATCTTCTGTGCTGCTATTTGGGCCTGGCTATGGCTTCAAGTAGACCCTCATTACTCCAATTCGCTTCTTGCCAATCTTTATGCGACAACGAATGTCGGGGACACGAATACTAGCGCTGATCCAGGGTATATACACACGATGCCTGACATCGGTTTGGTCAAGAAGGATGGAAAGGTTGAGATGGCCACTTCGACGGGAGTTTTTATACATAACCATTCGGAAACTGTAGGGGACGTGGGTATAGAGCATCAGCAGACAGATCCCCGGGGACACTATACCCCTATCCAGAATCCATGAATAATGGGCTCAAAAGAAAAAATGCAGTAGAGATACTCTATTTGGTACACTCTAATCTAATCTTGGTTAATTTCCAGTCCCTTCATCCATACTGTATGTAATAAAAATATGCTGATATGTAAGACCTAATGTGACATGAGATGTCTTATTCAAGGCTCTCCTCGACCTCTCGGACTACCTTGCGTACTCCCTCGATTTCATGCGCAAACCGACCCAGGAACATGCCATCAACAGCCTTCCCTAGCCCGCCTTGCGCCCAAAGTCCCGGCCCTGCACTGCCTCCATAAATCACTCTGATCTCCCCTCTGCTCGAGCCGCGGCGCACCCTGTCGATGACACTCCGTATCCCCTCAACCACAGCAGATATATGGTCGACGCCAGCGGGAACTGGCTGTCCAATTGCCCATACTGGCTCGTAGGCAAAGATACACGGTGCATCCTGTGGAATCGCATCCAGCACTGCTCTGACCTGAACTTCACACTCTTTTACCGCCACTCCAACAGCCTCTGACATCACAGGCCCAGGGACGGGTATTTCGCCCACACACACAAGTGGGACCATCCCCTGTGCGCTGACGGCTGCAGCTTTCTGTCCGACCTGTTCATCTGTTTCCTTGAAGATTGCCCGGCGCTCTGCATGGCCCAATTCGACTATCGACACGTTCATCGAGCGTAGACTGGCGGGCGACACTTCCCCTGTATACGGGCCCGCAGCCTCCCAGAAACAATCCTGGGCTCCAAGCAGGAAGGAAGGTGGTTGCGACAAGGGTCCCGGGACAGATTCCGCCGTCGACTGCTGCGTACCGGGCTGCTTGGTGGTGAACTCCTTGACCACCTCAGAGCATGGATAGACGGTCAGGAAGTCCGGGATGAGGGCAAGTAGGAGTTTTGATCTGTTTCTGGCGCAGACGATCTCGTTCCGTGGCTCTAGCAATTCTCGTAGGTATTCCAGTGTCCGCGAAGGAGTGAAATACATCTTTAACGAGATTATTAGGAGCGTCTTCGGGAGAGCTGGGTATGTCACCCCCGTTGTTGCTGGACCGGCCATGCTGCTGCCTCTGTCCTCGTTTCCTCAAGAGTCCTCCCTTCGCGCCGCCGAGGGGCCATCCGGGCTGCCCGGTCTATATACAAGTCTCATCCGCCTGCGGGCAAAGCTGCCAGCTGCTATCGGCGTCGCTCCGGACTGCCTTTATACTACGGGACGCTGCCATTAGCTAGTGAAGCCCGAACAAGCTTTATCGGGAGGCGGTTTTACTGGATGCAGTATCCCGGTGGCCATCAATACAAAGGAACGTCGCCCTAAGTCTTCTTCTCTCCCTCTAGCTGCGTTGGCGCCTTTGTCCGTCGCATTTGCGAAGAGGTCGCTCTCGCTGTCACTTATCGCCGGTGGCTGAATCTCTTCCCGTCGGACAATGGTCTGAGCTACTTTAATATGACGGCCTGGGGGTTGACGTCGGGTTCCACGTCTTTGGCCGCTGGCCAAATGGAAGCCTGCATCTGCTTGCCTATCAGAATCCCCCTTTGCCTCCATAACCATTAATCGGCCCATCTGCGGTATTTGTCCGGTGGTACAGATTATATAACGGCCTGGGAGAGCGAGTGATTCTGCGTACGCCTTCCGACGTGCAGCGTCAAGGTGGAGATGGGATTGTCATCATAATCTCCATATCACTCCACTATCAGGGTGTAATCGAGAGAACGGAGCCCTGGACGGCTATTTTTCCTTTTGGTTATGATGGAGACAAGTATCACGGACTGACCCGCGAGAGAGGTGACAGTCAAATGGTTCTCTAACACAGGTCGATCCGAGGGGACGTTACTTGCTGAGATATAAATACGGCCAACACCCCCCTCTGTTAGACCGTATTTCTCCTACTACTACATATACAAATCACCTACAAATCAAGAAGAGATATACCCTCCTCCGAATACCTGACGCAAAAACAACCTATCATTCTGAAAAGATGACTGCCTCGCTCCCACCTCTCCGCATCGCCATGTGCTGCGATGATGCCGGCCACTCCTACAAGGAAGCTCTTAAATCCCATCTCGAGAAGAACCCTCTCGTTTCTTGCGTAATAGACGTCGGTGTCCCATCTCCCACCGACAAGCGAGCATACCCTCACGTCGCCGTCGAGGCTGCCTCTTTGATCAAGGAGGGTAAAGCCGACCGTGCCCTTATGATTTGCGGCACTGGCCTCGGAGTTGCTATTGCTGCCAACAAGGTGGCTGGCATCAGAGCCGTCACTGCCCACGACCCCTTCAGCGTCGAGAGATCCGTTCTCAGCAACAACGCCCAGGTTCTCTGCATGGGCCAACGAGTCATCGGTATCGAGTTGGCTAAGAAGCTGGCTGCCGACTGGTTGAACTACCTGTCTCTTATACACATCTGACGCTGCCG